>Ga0136617_10003709_pt1 | contig 13657 bp, 15 predicted proteins | sample AntDrymUQ3222106_2_FD_129672 | JGI IMG/M metagenome (GOLD analysis project Ga0136617, IMG submission 129672) | Polar desert sand microbial communities from Dry Valleys, Antarctica - metaG UQ322 (21.06) | ecosystem: Environmental > Terrestrial > Soil > Desert | place: Antarctica: Dry Valley...
AGAAGCCCCGACCATTGCGGGAACGTGAGCAAGACTAGAGCGATTAGCGTGGCAATCCACAGAAGAATCTTGTCGCGGCTTCTGTTTCGCGGAACCACGCAAGAGCCATCGACAGTGCATGAATGATCATCAATTCGGGCACGTCGCCGGCCGTACACCGTATAGAAACCGACGGCAATCAGCGCTATTGTGGTGACAGAAAACGCCGGCCGGAGCGGTTCGAACCGGCTGGCGAGGCCAGCCCCTAAGCCAAGGGTGACAAACAGCACCGGGCCGATGCAGCAGAGCGAGGCGAGAAGTGCGGCACCGATGGCGCCCAGGGAAGCGGCAATCCCGCGCCGGCCACGATTCTCTGTCTTTTCAATGCCGCCGGCGTTCGCCGGTGAAGGCACTTCAACCATGCTTCATGACCTTCGCCAATGCGTTTCGGAGGCTCGTAAGGGCACGTGCACCCTCGCCGGCTTCGATGCGCCCGAGAACACAGGTTTCCATGTGCGCCTGGAGGAGCTCCGCCGCGACACCATTGACCGCCTGTTTGAGGGCGGAGATCTGCACCAGCATCTCATCGCATGGCTTATGTTCAGCGAGCATTTTTTTCACACCACGAACCTGGCCTTCGAGACGCGAGAGCCGATTGTAGATTGCTCTCTCCGCTTCCCCGGTGAGATAGAGGTCGTCTGCCGATGACGCGATGGTCGGCAGTGACTTCTTCGCATCCGGTAGCGGCGCAGCCGGCTTCTTCGCGGCTCGCGATATTCTCTTGCGGATTATTGGTTGGCCGACTTTGTCGCCGGGGATGATTTTTTTCATGCGCAGCAGCTCAGCTTGCTGATGTCCATTGTGAAGGCTTGGGCGGCGAGCTTGAGACTTTCAGCCCACGTCAGATAAGGGTGCAGCGTGCCCGCGACGTCGCGGGCGGTGAGACCAAAGCGAATAGCCATAGCGGCCTCGCCCATGAGCTCGCCAGCGACCGGAGCGACGGCGTGGATTCCCAGGAGCTTTCCGCTCGCAGTGTCGGCTACCATTTTGACGATCCCTCGAGTGTTGCCGCTAACGAGAGCGCGTGGCACCTGATCCAATCTGAGAACAGCGACCTGCACGTGGTGGCCAAGCTCACGGGCTTTGGCTTCTGTAAGGCCGACCGAGCCAACCTGAGGCGATGTAAAGGTTACGTTCGGAACGGTCGACAGATCGAGCTCGCGAGGGTCGTCGCTCGAAGTACCCGTCGAAGCAAGGCTCCTCATCGCGTTCTCGGCAGCAATGCGACCCCCCGCCGCGGCCACGTAGACGTACCCCGGCCCCCCCGTCACGTCTCCGGCGGAAAAGATGTCCGTATTCGAGGTTCGCATTGTCGCGGCCACCTCGACGAATCCACGATTTGTGAGGGTCACTCCTACGGTATCGTGTCCGAGATCATCAGTGTTCGCCCGTCTACCGACCGCAACGAGCAGACTCGCAGCACGGAAAGTTCCCTTGAGGCCCCCCTGCTTCACGTGGAGAACCACTTCGTCACCGTTACGTTCGGCGCGAGTGGTTTCTATTCCGGTGTGTATCTCCAATCCATCGGCACGAAGGTGCTCTTCCAGCTCGCCGGAAATGCTTTCGTCTTCCACCGGCAGAAGGCGCGGGGCAAGTTCGACGATCGTCACCTTCACGCCAAAGCGGGCGAACGTCTGCCCGAGCTCCAGTCCGACCGCGCTACCGCCGAGCACAAGTAGCGATGCGGGAAGTTCGGTCAGCTCCATCACTGTGGTGCTGTTGAGCGCACCTACGGCATCCAGCCCAGGGATCGGGGGAGCCCATGGGCGCGTACCGGTCGCGATCAAGACCTTCCACGCACGATAAGTCCTCGAACCTTTACCTGCGCCGACGGCGACGACCACTGGTGATCCATTTCCACCGCCCGTGAACCGGGCACGGCCTTCGATCAAGGCGAGACCGGGATAGGACGCGATCACATCCGCGTACTTTGATTGCCTGAGCTCGGCGACGAGTGAGTTCTTGCTCTCAAGTACCGTATTCCAATCAAGTGCGGGCGAGCAAGGAGCTATGCCGGGAAACCCCTGGCTTGATGCCTGATAACGCGACGCCGCCTCGATAAGGTTTTTTGATGGGATGCACCCAACGTTGACACAGGTACCGCCGAGGGTATTCGATTCGACGATGGCGACCTTGCCACCCATTCCGACAGCCTGTATAGCTGCCGCGACACCAGCACCTCCAGTGCCGATGATCAGGAGATCGAAGTCCGCGTTTCCTGCAGCAAGTGGTTCCCCATAAGATTCAGCAGGTGGAGACTTGGGAGAGGGCGGGGCCGGCTCAACGGAAGCTCCAGTTGACGCGACCGTCGCTTTATACCCTGCCCGCTCTACGGCCGTGATCAGGCTGGCCGGCGGAACGCTCTGTGTCGCCTCCACTTCCGCCACCCCAGCACGATAGTCCACTCTGGCTGCGCTAACGCCAGGCACCTTCTCGAGCGCTTGCGTTATGTGTCGTGAGCAGTCCAGGCACGTCATGCCTTGCACGTTCAGCTTGATTGTGGATCCTGCCATGAAAACCGTCCCCGGAACTTAGGATGGGGATACCCCTACCGGTATTTTAGTTCCTTCCGCGCATCGCCGCAACTTTCAGCGAGTGGCGACAGCTCAGGCCCCTTTTCAAAGTCAATCGCCTGGCTGACGGCAGCAGCGCGAAACGTTACTCCGCCAGCAACTGAACTGGAGGCTAGGGTGTGTTTAGGGGTGAGTTTCTTCCTGCAGAGTACGGCATTGATGTCGGGAAACTCCGGCACCGACGCCCGGTTTCCCTCTAGAGTCCGGCAGGATGTAGTAGTTGGTTAGTGTATTGCCCTGCTTCGGGAGCAGGAGGTCGCTGGTTCAAATCCAGTCGCCCGACCTTCTAACTGAGACTCCATCGTCATCTGGACGATGGAGCTTTTTCCTGTATATCGTCCGGTTACCCGTTTCATTACCCGTTCTGCTGGAAATTACGCCGGTATCGTCGTATCGCGAAGCTTTCTTGGTTCCGACATTACAGCGAGAAGCGTCTCATTATCTGCTTGGGTGTAGCACCGCAACAGCGTCGTTACGTCTCCAGTCGCCCGCTTGTGCAACGTCAGCAACAGGAAGATGCTTACGCGTTGTTGCCCATGCGCGGCGGTAAGGGTGCCACAGACCGCCCTTCAACGTAGGGAGCTTTGCTACCTTCGCCGTTGCGTCGAGTTCGCACAATGATGAAACAGCTCACACGTCTCATCCCACTTTCGCTACCTGGCTCGGTCACGCTGTCGGTGCCATGTGGACTGCGAGCCATGCACGAGCAGCGCGAAGTTCGCGCTTTACCGTCCGCACTGAAATGCCCAGCGCCCCGGCGATTTCTTCCTGAGCAAGGCCGCCGAAGTAGTGTTGCTCGAGAATTGCGTTCTGACGCGGCGCCACGGTCTCCAGTTTTTTCAGCGCTTCGTCAAGATCTTGTACAGCGTCGAAGTCAATCTCAGAGGTCCACAAGTCTTCCCTCAGCTCGGCGGCCTCGGCCCCGCCGCCGCGCTTGGCTGCTCCTCGGACGCGCGCATAGTCAACCAGAACGTTGCGCATCACGCCGCTTGCGACCGCGAAAAAATGGCGGCGGTCGCGAAGCGATGCCGCGGGACTGTCAGCGAGCTTAAGGTAGGCCTCGTGGACCAGGCCGGTGGTATCTAGCGTGTGCTCGTGCCGTTCGCCCCTCGCGCTCGCAGAAGGTCGCTACAACGATGCCATACAGCTATTCCGACAAAGCGACCTTGCTGCGGACAACCTGCCGGTCAATGCATGCTCCGTATGCACTCTTCCGTATCTCGCGCGTGTTGCCGATCGGGCAGGCTGGGCAGATTCGTCGCGCATCTACTGGGAGCGGTACGTCACTGAGGCCTCAATGGATCGCACACGAACGGATCAGTGGTTCCTGGCGACGGCGTACCGCAGACTCGCCGCACTCTACTCCGCCTCCGGAAACACTGCGATTCCCGTCGCATACAGGCGCAAGCTGGGTGAGCTGTGGAAACACGCTGACGCGGATCTCGAGCGCATGTGACCCGCGGCAGGCGTTGTAGCTTTGTGGTTGCTGCCGCCGGTCATGGCGGAGACACCGGGCCGACCCCGGTCGACTCCTCAGGCTTACTAGAGTTTCGAACTTGCCTTGAACGCCTGAGCCGGCGTCGGAGCGGGGTCATCCTGCTTGGGCCCAATCGCGAGAGGGTTGATCCCGAGTGCCTGCGCAAGCGATGGACCTTCTTCGCCTTTGGCGATCAACACCGGTTTGCCAATTGAGACAAGAACAAGCTCGAGCATCCGGTCGGCCGCGCCTATGACGAAAAACCGACGTCAACAACAGGCAGATGCTTTCGCGTTCTAGCCCGAGCACGACGGTACGCACGCCCTTTAAGCCGCGCGAAATTCGATAGCGCAACGTCAGGTGTTTGTTCGGGGGCTCGTTTCTGCGCTGATGGCTCGGATGGCAATTAAGCCTTGTTAACGAAACTTCCTCAATAGTAGACCGGCAATCGTCCCTGCCCTAAGTGCGGATGAAGCAATATACCGACCCTTGATTTGCCTACCGCCGGCGCCCCTCTAGCGTGATTTTTCGGAATGGATTATGCGAAATCACCTCGACAGGCGTTCATGGCGCAGTGGGCCGAGTCTGCAGGCATCGGGCATTTCAGGCCACCATACCATTCAAGCCATCATGTGTCCTTCGATATGGATCACGTGAGCCTTCCGCTTCCTTCGACAGCATGATGTGACTCCCGAGTGCTGCCATGCCGCGGATCGTTGATCAGGAGAGGTGTTTTCATCAGCGACCTTTCAGAACTTCGAACTGACAAGTGACGATTCCTGGCATCGCACGCACGGACGATTCCAGACTGGCGCACGAGCGATGGCGAACCTGGGTGCCGCTCGCCGCGGTCATCTGCGCGCTTGTCGCTCTGGTCGCGCTGCCAGTCCTCCGGACAATGCAACTGCGACCTTTTTACGAAGAGATGCGCGATGTCAATGAGCCGAGCCGCAGTCTGCTCAGCCGCATTCACTCCGCGCTTGCGCTCGAGCAGTCACTGCTTCGCGATTTTGTCGAAGGCGGAGACACTGTCGCCGCACGGCGCTACGCTGCTGCGGTAGCCGAGGAGCGAGCTGCGTACGCAGAGCTGACCCCACTGGTAAGGAAGCTTGGACCAGAGGTGGAAAGAAAGTTCACGCAGCATCGGGAGCTCGAACGAGCGTGGCATGGCGAGATTCAGCAGCTGCTGTCTCGGCCGGACACAGAGCGACGAAAGCGTGACCCCATGCATGCGCGCAGATACGAGGACCTGCTCGTCAGCGCTGCCGGACTGGATGAGGCGCTCAACGCGGCGGCCGGTTCGCGTCGGGCAGCGCTGGAAGCCACAGGTCGTGCACAAATCTGGATTTCTTTCGCCATCGGAGTGATCGCACTCGCTGCAGCACTGCTCGTTGCATGGCTCGGCAGGAGACTGCGGACGTTCGCGGTGAAGGAAGAATCCGCGCGCCTCAGGCTCGAGGAGGCAATTGAGAGCAGAGCGCGGCTGATACGTGGAATCACACATGACCTCAAGAATCCGCTCCAGGTTATTTCCGCAGGCGCGGAGATTGTCGGAGAGGAGATTCTGGGACCGGTGAATGAGCGACAGCGTGACACGATCGACCGCATTCGCTCCTCAGCGCGACACCTCCTGTCGATGGTTACGGATCTGCTCCAGATGTCAATGGCTGAAGGAGGTACACTCGCTATTCGACCAGTGCGGACATCGATTCGTGACGTCGTACTGGAGTCGACGAAGGACTATGCTGCGCCGGCTTCCGCGAAGGGACTCAGCCTGAACGTGCATCTGAATGAAGATCCGCTCGAAGCAATGACTGATCCATTACGGGTAGGCCAGATACTTCAGAACCTCATTTCCAACGCAATCAAGTACACTCCCACGGGTGGGTCTGTGAGCGTTCGTGCTGGAGAAAGAACGCGCACCACCGGAGTTGCAGGCATGGGGATGGTTGCGATCGACGTGGCGGATTCGGGCGAGGGAATCCCCGAGGATCATCTCGAGGGGATCTTTGACGAGTTTTCGCGTCTAGATGCGCACCGAACGTTGCCCGGTGCGGGGCTCGGTCTCGCAATCGCGCGAAGAATCGCAGTTCTCCTCGGAGGAAACGTGACTGTTGAGAGCTCCCCGGCCGGTTCGATCTTTACGCTCTGGCTTCCGCGAGACCGCCGGCAGCTTCCGAGCATGCATGACGGAGCCGTTGAGATGGATAGCAGCAAGACATGAACGATAACCGCGAAACGGTGCACACGAAAACCCCGCGGCACCGTGAGCCAAGCGCGAGGCTGAGGTGGCGAGTCCTTGGCAGGCTCGAAGAACATCTCGAGCTGCCGATGGCAATACTGGCCGTAGTGTGGCTGGTGCTGTTCATCCTTGAAGTCGTTCGCGGCAACAATCCGCTGCTGATATATCTAGGCACGGCGGTCTGGATAATCTTCCTCGCCGAGTTCTTCGTCCGTCTCCTGATCGCTCCCGATCGATGGCAATTCGTGCGGCGCTCATGGCTGACGATTGTCTCGCTGCTCGTTCCTGCATTGAGAATCGCGCGCATCGGTGCGGTGTTCCGGGCGATGCGAGCAGCACGTGCGGTGCGGGGCGTGAGGCTGATTCGCGCGGTCGGCGCGATGAATCGCGGAATGGGTGCTCTCGGTTCGACGCTGCGCAGGAGCGGGGTATGGTATGTCTCTGCGCTTACGGTTGCTGTTTGCTTCGCAGGCGCGGCTGGCATGTACACACTCGAGCCGCATTCAACAAGTGGAGAAGGTTTTTCGGATTACACCGACGCACTGTGGTGGACCGCGATGATCATGACCACGATGGGTTCCGGCTACTGGCCTCAAACGGCTGAGGGAAGAATTCTCGCGGTGCTGATTTCGCTTTTTTCTATCGGTGTGTTCGGCTACGTGACTGCTACGCTGGCCTCGTTTCTTGTTGGGCGTGAAGCGAACGCGCCCGATGGCGCGTCTGCGGCTGGCGTCGATGTTCGTGCACTGCGGCGGGAAATTGCGGCGTTGCGGAAGGAGATCCGGGGTACGCAAAACTTCCAAGCAGACGACTCTTGAAAGAAACCCGATTTTCACCTGAGAGATGATGCTGAGCCGGATCTGGAGAAGATGTAGCTCTAGTTTCTGGTTTGTGCCGTCGGTTATCGTCGTCCTCTCCGGTGTGCTTGCGATCGCATTGATCGAAGCCAGTACTGTGATGGACAGCGAGTCTCTCATGCGATTTCCGAGACTGTTCGGCGCCGGCGCTGAGGGATCCCGGGGGATGCTTTCCACGATCGCGAGTTCGATGATGTCCGTCGTGGGCATCACATTCTCCATGACTCTCGTCGCGTTGTCACTCACCTCGAGTCAGTACTCATCGCGCGTTCTTCGAAATTTCATGGCGAGCCGTACGACTCAGATGGCCCTCGGCGCATTCGTCGGCATCTTCACCTATTGCCTGATAGTGCTTCGCACGATTCGCGGCGGTGATGAGGGCGCATTCGTGCCGGCCCTCGCGGTATTGGCCGCCGTCGCGCTCGCACTTGTTGGCGTCTGGGTTCTCATTTTCTTCCTGCATCATATTGCACGAGCGATGCAGGCATCGAGCATCATCGCTGCCGTCGCGGAAGAAACCATCTCCGCAGTCGATCGGCTCTTCCCCGAAGAAGCAGGTGAACAAGAGGACAACGAGAGCGACGGCAGCGTTGAGGATGATGTCGGAAACGATGCTCTCAACTGGTATGCAATCCCGGCAGTGATCAATGGGTACGTTCAGCATGTTGACGAAACATCTCTGCTGGAGATTGCCGAAAGCTGCGGAAGTGTGGTCCGGATGGACCGCGGGATTGGGGAATTCGTGATCGCGGGCTATCCGATCGTCTCCATTTCAGGGGACCGACCGCCCGCACGGCAGACTTGCGACGCCATCACTCGGTCTTTCGCGTTGAGCCGGTATCGAACGGTTGATCAGGATGTGGGATTTGGTATAAGTCAGATCGTAGATATTGCGCTGAAAGCACTCTCCACTGGAGTGAACGATACGACTACAGCGGTTACCTGCATCGACTATCTGACCGCGATTCTCGCCCGACTCGCTCCGCGACGCAATCCAGATACGCACCGCTACAGGAACGGTGAGCTCCGGGTAATTGTGTGCGCACCAACGTTCGAACGAATGCTCGAACTTGCCTTCAGCCAGATCAGGCAGAGCTCTCAGGGGACTGTGGTGGTAATGCTCATATCTCTTCAATCGCTGGGAACGCTCTCGAATCTGACGCGAAGCCTCCATCGTAGAGAGCAACTCCGGGATCAGGCGCACCGCATTTCGGAGCTTGCCGACAGGACGGTGGCCGGACCCGACGATCGGGAGCTGGTGCAGAAGGCAGTTCTGAGGGCACTATCGGAGATAGAGGCGTTACATGTTTCTGCGTGAGGTTTTCTCAAGCATGTGCAGGCAAGCCGGAGCCGACTTGAATCTCCCCGCCATCCCGCGCGCATCATCGGAGAATGCGTGCGAGGGTGTGCAAAGCCCGCTCATGAAGCTGGAACAAAGAGAGCTCGCCTCATGACGTCCCGCCGCACCGTTACATTGGCCACAATGCTTTTTGATACTACCACTGGAGACGTGGAAGCGCAGAGCCTTGGGGTCTGTACGGATTCAACAAATCAAAGGGCGTGGGCCTACCAGTTCAGCGCCTTGGTACCGCTGGTTTGGGAGTTATCTCGCGTCTTTTGGAAACCAGTGGCCTCACGACGAGCGGGGAATAGCCGATTGGGCGTCCGCGAGGATCATCGTCCCGGGTATCAGACTCTCGGGTGAGTTCACCTGCCTGGAGTCGCACCCCAAGCGAGGAGCCAGAATCGTAGCGATTCCATCACCCAGATCGTCGCCGTGAAAGCGAGTCGTGTCAGAGGCCGGCTTCGAAGCGCTTGAGAGTTCCCTCATCAGTTCGCTAATCGTATCGCTTGGCTCGCTGTCCGATGCCAAGACTCCCGCGCTGGCCAGTTGCACTCAGATGTTCTGGTAGCCTGGCCGAGAATACTTGATGATAGATTGCAGGTATTCCGCATCCTACTCACTCGATAAAAGATGACCGCGACCCCTGAGCCGCCCCTCAGTGGAAATGATCCTCCATTAGCGGAACGCGTCGTTCGGCCATTCCACGAGTTTGCCGCTGCGGAGTCGGCAGGAGGCATCATTCTCCTTGCCTGTACAGCAGTAGCGCTCGCCTGGGCCAACTCGCCCTGGAGTGCCACCTACTTCAGCTTGTGGGAACGCTCGCTCTCTGTCGGGTTCGAAGGGGGACAGCTCACCAAGACTTTTCACCACTGGATCAACGATGGTTTGATGGTGGTGTTCTTTTTTCTCGTGGGGCTCGAGATCAAGCGCGAGATGCGGGTCGGTGAGCTAGCCTCCCTGCGACAGGCACTGCTTCCCATCGCCGCGGCTGCCGGCGGAATGGTCGTTCCCGCCGCGATATTTGCGGCCTTCAATGCCGGCCACCCCGGCGCCGCGGGTTGGGGGATTCCAATGGCGACGGACATCGCTTTTGCCCTTGGTGTCCTCGCCTTGCTAGGATCGCGGATACCGGCAGGACTAAAAATCTTCCTGGCCGCTCTGGCAATAGTAGATGACATTGGCGCAGTACTTGTGATAGCGATCTTCTACACAGCCATGATTTCAATCCCCAGCCTGGGCGCGGCGGCGCTCGTGTTGGCTCTGCTTGTTGCATGCAATCGCTCGGGCGTGAGAAACTCGGTGGTCTACGCAGCTCTGGGGATCGCTCTGTGGTTTGCAGTGTTGAAGTCGGGAGTTCATGCCACTGTCGCCGGCGTGCTGCTCGCCCTCATGATTCCAGCGAGAACCAGAATCGACGAGGACCATTTTGTTGCATCAGCCCGAAGATCCCTCAACGAGTTCTCGGCCGCGAGCGATCCAGACTTGTCTTCCGTGATGTCCAATCCAGGTCAACAGGAAGCGCTTCACTCTCTCGAGCGATCCATCGATCTGGTACAATCTCCTTTGTTGAAAATGGAACACAGCCTTCATGGCATTGTGGCCTTTGGGATCATGCCGCTATTTGCGTTTGCCAATGCAGGGGTGAGACTTGACGGAGAAATGCTATCGACGATGTCGTGGCGTGTCGTTCTCGGAGTAATGGTTGGCTTGGTCGCTGGCAAAGTGCTTGGAGTCACGCTTGCGTCGCTTGCTTCTGTCCGTCTCCGGATCGCGGCGCTCCCTGAGGAAGTTGGATGGCCGCAGGTGCACGGAGTGGGTTGGCTGGCCGGGATTGGATTCACGATGTCCCTTTTTATCGCGGACCTGGCTTTCGGGAGCGGGCCTCTGCTGAACTCAGCGAAGGTAGGAATACTTGCGGCCTCATTCCTGGCCGGCTTTGTCGGATGGCTATTGCTTCGTCGATCCGCAGTCACCGAGACCAACTAAGATGCGAACTCCGATGAGGAATGTGGGAAACGTGCTCGTTGCAGCGGCCGCCGTGGTCGGCGTGGGTACGATCACTGCAATCGCAACAGGGTACGAGCTACATCTAACGACAGAGATGGTGCAACTATTGATTTACAAGGCGTTCGGGGCTGCCGCGGTCGGACTGATGATCGTAGGTACGTGGATTGGGCGCGCCGGGGCGGGCAGTCTCGACTTCGCGAGCGAGAGCGTGCAGCCTTCGCTTGATGATTTCCCGCAACCGATTGACAAACCAGCCCTGAGTCCGGACGGCGTGGGCGACATCTATCTCAACTCGCCTCTAACGCCCGACCACGCCGCTGCCCCTGTCCCCAGAGATCCGACTTATCGCGAGCCTTGAGCTGTAACGCCTCCGTCATTTGCTGATCGGCCCCGCATCCGTTAGGGAAGCATCTGGGCACAACACTGATAGTTTCTGGGACAAACTCTCAAACGCACCCCTTTACGCGCGCTGCAATGTCAAGGTAAATGCGGAGCCTTTTCCTTCGTCACTTCGCGCCCGAAGCTCACCACCCATGCCGCGGGCGGGTTCGCGGCTGATAGCCCGCCGATCTCGAGGGGCTGTTCGATCTCCAGAATATTCTGCGAGTTCGCGGTTGACCCACTGCCCGTCTGTTCACGGCTGTACGACACAGATGGATTGGCTCGCGCCCCTGCCTGGCGCTCGCGTCCACGGGCAGCGGCAAGGGCTTCGCGGGCTGCCACGATATCCGGGCTTACGCGAACGGCTGTCGCAACTGCTTCAGCGAGAGTGAGAGGCGGGCTGGCAGCCGCGGCCGCGATCTGCGCCTGCGCGGACCCCGGAACGCCATGCAGCAGAATTGCCGCCGCGCCAAGGCGGGTGCCGGCGACTACAAAGGCATTGTGTAGCGAGTGCATAGTCGGATTGTTGTTGCCGGACGACGCAATCCACCGCGAGAGTGAATTGAGGCAGGTCCGGCCGAGTTAATGTGTTTTTGAGAATATTCGGCTCTGACATCAGCCCTTCCGGGCGTGTTAAAGCGAGCCGATCTACAACGTCCCGGCAAACATCATGCGACGCCGATCAATTGGCACGAGTGTTCGCGGGCGGCTTCAGGCGTTGGGAGGAGGAGAGCGCGGCCTGGAATCGGTGGGGGCAACGCGCCCGGGTGGCGGACGAGCCTGCAGGGGGAACGGCGTAGCGGATACCTCGAGAAGCCGCGCGTTCCACTCGATCGTGACCGCGACCGACCGCGTAGCCGGCGATGTCGTCTGAAGCCGCTGTGCGACCAGCGGACTCGCGACCGGATGCGGATGACTGGCGGCATGCTCCGTTTCCGTTATCTCAGCGATGCCAGACGCGCCATCATCCTGAAACTGAGAAGCACCGTGACCGAGTTCGTGATGTGCATGCCCATGAGCAACCGCATTCGCCGGTACGAGGAGTATTCCGGCGAGACTGAATATTGCCGCGACGCGCAGCATGGCTCTGGGCATCTGGGCAAACTATGCCCGAGGCCGCACGGAGGGAATCCCATCGCGTGCCGGTTACAGGTGTAACGCCGGAGCGGCTAACCAGCGGGCCACTCGACGAGTTTCGCGGATCCGTCTCGCCGGGCGGGAACGAGCTGACCTATCACGCATTCCGTGGAGGCTCGCGAAACATGTTCCTGGTTCCGTTAGGTGCAGGACCAGTACAGCAGATCACCTCGTCAACCGGTCATCTGTCGATGGCCAATTGGTCGCCGGACGGCAGTGCCCTGACCCTTTTCGATATGGTCACCAGCGACGTCCTGGTGATGCGCCGTGATGCGAAACGCCGTTGGGGCATGCCACGCACCATCGCGCGCGACGGTTGGCGCCCGGAGTGGTCGCCGGATGGCCGCGCTGTAGCGTTCGTGTCGCCAACGAACGGACGCATTGGTGTCGCCCCGGCGGATTCCGGCGCACAGCGCGATCTGTACGTCCCGGGCCCGGGTGACCCCCTGGCCGAGCTGGCCGTGTTCGCGCCGGATGGGCGCAGGCTCTACTTCAAAAGCCACGACGCGCGTGGCCGTGCGTCGTTCTGGTCCATCCCGCTCGCAGGAGCGCGGCCACAGCTTCTCGTACGCTTTGACGATCCTGCTCGCGCCTCGAACCGCTTCGAGTTTGCAACCGACGGGAAGCGATTCTATTTCACTGTTGAAGACCGGCAGAGCGACATCTGGATTGCAGAGGTCGCGCGCCCAGACTGAGCGCACGGCGCAGGAGCTCCGGAGCGTGGGAAGGTGAGGCCCGGCTGATTTCCCGCACCGATGTCGGTGCTGCCTTAGCTGACTTTGTCGCCACGACGCTCGACCGCCGTATCATCCCTACTCGGGTGGTGAGCAGAGTCTTCGATTTCGGCTTGTTCGCCACCATCGATTTCATGACAGTCTGTGAAAGGACGACTTGCTGTGCCGGCCGCCCCTGTGCGTTATCTGACGATACCGAAAGCACGGGCGTCGCCGCGCCGATGAATGCAATTCGAATGGTCACGGCGCTCTCTATTGAATTGTCAGAGTGTATGCACCGACCGCCGTGGTCGGGACCGAGCGGGCGAAGATCGCGTAGTAGTTCGTTTGCGTCACAGTGAACGTGATCCGCGAACCGTGTTTTGTGCGACGGGGCTTTTCGCATCCGCCGATTCCTTTACCCGTTTGGCGGGAAAATCACCTCGAAGCCGCCTTCCCCATCACTTTCCGAGGCTCGGACATAACCGCGAGTATCGTGTCGTTATCGGCTTGCGTATGGCGTCGGAGAAGTGTCGTTATGTCCCGCCATTCGCCTGCTGCGGCAACGTCGCCAACGGGCGGATGCTTACGGCTGGTGGCCCAAGCACGGCGGTATGCGTGCCACTGCGTTTTGCCTGTTCAGAGAAGTCACTGGCCGCACCCGTCGTGAGCTTGACAGGGTTGCAGCCCAGTTGAATTTTGTATTCTAATGGTGCTCCCTCCGAAGACACCACTGCATCTGGATCCACAAACGGTCGCGGCCCAGCGTCATCCTGCTAGACATTGTCTGGTGCCTGGCCACTTGGGCAGCAGCATTCCGTCACACCCGTTTGATGACTTCCCATTTTGGCCCATGGCCTGGTAGCATCGCGCCATCTTCGGCGCG
>Ga0136617_10003710_pt1 | contig 13656 bp, 11 predicted proteins | sample AntDrymUQ3222106_2_FD_129672 | JGI IMG/M metagenome (GOLD analysis project Ga0136617, IMG submission 129672) | Polar desert sand microbial communities from Dry Valleys, Antarctica - metaG UQ322 (21.06) | ecosystem: Environmental > Terrestrial > Soil > Desert | place: Antarctica: Dry Valley...
CAGCTCGCGGGCGCCGCGCGAGGAATATCGGGATGGACCTGACCTTCTCCGCCCGCGAGACCGCGTTCCGCGACGAGCTGCGCGCCTGGTTCGCGGCCAACGACTCCGGCCCGGAACCGCCGATGTCGTCGACGGGCACACGTGAGGACGAGGCCCACTTCGCCTGGCGGCGCGACTTCCAGCGGCGCCTGCACGACGGCGGCTGGGCCGCCCCGCACTGGCCGCGCGAGCACGGCGGCCGCGACGCGAGCCTGACCGAGTCGGCGATCTACTTCGAGGAGCTGGGCCGCGCCCGCGCGCCGCTCCCCGCCAACGTCCTCGGCCTTCTGCTGGGCGGCCCGACGCTGATGGTGTGGGGCAACCAGGAGCAGCAGGACCGCTTCCTCGGGCCGATCCTGTCGGGCGAGGAGATCTGGTGCCAGGGCTTCTCCGAGCCCGAGGCCGGCTCCGACCTTGCCGCGGTCAAGACGCGCGCGGTCCGCGACGGCGACGGCTGGATCGTCACCGGCCAGAAGGTGTGGACGAGCGGCGCGCAGTACGCGAGGTGGTGCATGCTCGTCGCCCGCACGGACCTCGAGGCCGCCAAGCACAAGGGCCTGACCTACTTCCTGATGGACATGGACCAGGCCGAGGTCCAGGTCCGCCCGCTGCGCCAGATCACCGGCGAGTCGGAGTTCAACGAGCTCTTCATCGAGGGCGCCCGGATCCCCGACGAGCACGTGATCGGCGGGGTCGGCAACGGCTGGAAGGTGGCGCTCACCACGCTCATGAACGAGCGCGCCGGCCTTGCCTTCTTCCTCCAGGTCCGGTTGCGCCAGCTGCTCGACGACCTGATCGACGAGGCGGCGGCCCGCGGCCTGCTCGAGGACGACGTCGTGGCCGACAAGCTCGGCGCGCTGCACGTCAAGGCCGAGATCCTGCGCCTGACCGCGTATCGCGGCCTGACCGCGATCGAGAAGTACGGCCAGCCCGGCCCGGAGGGCTCGCTGACCAAGTGGATGTGGTCGGACGCCAACCAGCAGCTGACCCAGCTGGCGGCCGAGCTGCTCGGCCCGGAGGCGCTCGTCACCGGCTCGCGCTGGGGCTACGAGCTGTTGCGCGCCCGCGGCAACTCGATCGAGGGTGGCACCACCGAGATCCTGAAGAACATCGTGGCAGAGCGCGTGCTCGGCCTGCCGCGGGCGCGGTGAGGAGAGCGCCGTGAACTTCGACTTCAGCGAGGACCAGCGCACGATCAAGGCGACCGCGCGTGAGCTGCTCGCCAGCCGCTCCCCGTTCGAGCGCGTGCGCGAGGCCGCCGAGCGCGGACGCTACGACGACGGCCTGTGGCGGGAGCTGTGCGAGCTGGGCTGGCCCGGCATCGCGGTCGCCGAGGCGTACGGCGGCCAGGGCCTCGGCGCCGTGGAGCTGGCCGTCCTGCTCGAGGAGCTCGGCTACGCCGTGGCGGCGACGCCGCTGCTCGGCAGCGTGCTAGCCGCCACCGCGATCGAGCACGCCGGTACCGACGAGCAGCGCGAGCGCTGGCTGCCCGGCCTCGCGGTGGGCGAGCTGGCGGGTGCGTTCGGTGGCGTCGGCGACCTGGTCGCCGACGCGGCGGACGCCGACGTGATCGTGCTCGTCGAGGGGGGCGCGCCGCGCCTGCTGGCCCGCGCGGACGCCGACGTCGACGCGGTCGAGGCGATCGACCCGACGCGCCGCTACGCGCGGGTCCAGGGCGAGGGCACTGCGCTCGCGGGCGACGTCGAGGGCGCGCTCGGACGCGCCGGCATCGCCGTCGCGGCCGAGCTGGTCGGCGTCTGCCAGCGCGCGCTCGACATGACCGTCGCCTACGTCTCCGAGCGCAAGCAGTTCGGCGTGCCGGTCGGCGCGTTCCAGGCGGTCGCGCACCGCTGTGCGCAGATGCTGCTGCACACCGAGGGCGTCCGCTCGGCGGCCTACTTCGGCGCCTGGGCGGCAGACGCCGCGCCCGAGCGGCTGGCCGAGGCCGCCGGCCTGGCGTGCGCAGTCGCCGGCGAGGCGGGCCGCGAGGTGACGGGCTCGGCGATCCAGGCCCACGGCGGCATCGGGTTCACCTGGGAGGCCGACGTCCACTGGCTCTACAAGCGCGCGCAGCTCGACGCCGCCCTGCTTGGCAGCGCGTCAGCTCACCGCGCGCGCCTCGCACGCCTGGTCGCCGCGCAGCGCGCGACCGCCGCCGCGCCTGCCTGACCGGGAACGGGGCGCCGCACTACGCTCCAGCGCATGTCATCGCACCGCATGCTGATCCTCGGCCTGACGCTGGCACTCGCGCTCCCGGCCGCCGCACAGGCCAAGCCCAAGCCGACGCGTTACCTGGTCTCGCTCGGCGACTCCTACGCCACCGGCTACCAGGCGACGGCCGCAGGCCAGGGCCAGAACACCCGCAACGGCTTCGCCAACCAGGTGCCCAAGCTCGCGCGGGCGCGCGGCCACCGCTTCAAGCTCGTCAACTTCGGCTGCGCCGGCGAGTCCACCACGTCGCTGCTGGAGCGCATGACGGCATGCGGGGCGGAGACGCTCGACGGGCCGGACTACACCGGCCGCACGCAGATCGCCGCCGCCGAGCGCTTCCTGCGCCGCAACCGCCGCAAGATCGGCCTCGTCACCGTCGCCGTCGGCGGCAACGACGTCACCCGCTGCGCGCTCGAGGCCGACCCGATCGCGTGCGTCGGCACGGCGGTCCAGCAGATCCACGACAACGTCGGCCAGATCGCGCAGCGGCTGCGCGAAGCGGCCGGCAAGCGGGTGCGGATCGCCGGCATCACCTACCCGGACGTGATCCTGGGCAAGTGGATCGGTGCTGACGCCGACCAGGACCTGGCGCGGCTCTCGGTGGTCGCGTTCAAGAGCCTGATCAACCCGGCGCTCGAGCAGGCGTACACCGCGGTGAAGGCCAGGTTCGTCGACGTGACCGCGGCGACCGGCGCCTACGGCTCGCTCGAGGAGCTCACCCCGCTGCCGCCCGACCAGTTCGTGCCGGTACCGGTGGCAAGGGTGTGCGAGCTCACCTACTACTGCGAGTTTCGCGACATCCATGCGCGCACGAACGGCTACCGGCTGATCGCGAAGCTGATCGTCAAGACGCTGCCCAAGCGCTGATGACCGACGTCTACGAGCTCCCGGACGAGCACAAGGACTTCCGCGCCACGATCCGGCAGCTCGCGCAGGAGAGGATCGCGCCGCGCGCGGCGGAGATCGATGCGACCGACGAGTACCCGTGGGACGTCCGCCGCCTGCTCGCCGAGCAGGACGTGCTCGCGCTGCCGTTCGAGCCGGAGCAGGGCGGCATGGGGACCGGCACGCTGATGCTGCAGGTCGCGGTCGAGGAGCTGGCCAGGGCATCGGCCGCCTGCGCGCTGATCCTCATGGTGCAGGAGCTGGGCACGCTGCCGATCCAGCGCTTCGGCTCACCTGAGCTCAAGGAGCGCTTCCTGCCGCGCTGCGCCAGCGGCGAGTGGTCGCCCGCGTTCTGCCTGTCGGAGCCCGACGCCGGCTCGGACCCCGCGGCGATGCGCACCAGCGCGGCGCTCGACGGCGACGAGTGGGTGATCAACGGGACCAAGAACTGGATCACGAACGCCGGCGTGGCGGACTTCTACGTCGTGTTCGCCGTCACGTCGGGGCTGAACCCGGCCGGCACCGGACGGGCGGCGCGGCGGTTCACCGCGTTCGTGGTCGAGTCCGACCGCGCCGGGTTCTCGGTGCCCAAGTACGAGCACAAGCTCGGCATCCACGGCTCGCCGACCGGCCAGCCGGTGTTCGTGGACGTCCGGGTCCCGCCGGAGAACGTGATCGGGGAAGTCGGGCGCGGGCTCGGCGTGGCGCTCGGGACGCTCGAGCGCACACGGCTGGGCGCCGCCGCGCAGGCCGTCGGCATCGCCCAGGGCGCGCTCGACTACGCGGTCGGCTACGCCAGGGAACGCGTCGCGTTCGGCAAGCCGATCATCGAGCTGCAGGGGCTGCAGTTCAAGCTCGCCGACATGCAGACGCGCACCGCGGCCGCGCGCGAGCTGCTCTACAAGGCGTGCGCGCTCGCCGACCGCGACGACCCTCAGCTGGCGCTCTACTCCTCGATGGCCAAGCTGTTCGCCTCCGACACCGCGATGGACGTCACGGTCGAAGCCGTGCAGGTGCTCGGCGGGTACGGCTACGTGAACGAGTACCCCGTGGAGCGGATGATGCGCGACGCCAAGGTCACGCAGATCTACGAGGGCACCAACGAGATCCAGCGCGTCGTGATCGCCCGCCACCTCGCGGGCGCGCCCCGCGATTCTTGACGAAGCGTCGACCGCTGACCTCTGCCCACCACCGGACGTGATCCCGTGGTAGGGAGCGGAGGCGCGTAGCGGAGCTCTTCGATCACCTCACGCAGGGGGCGCGGTTCTCGGACCCTACCGGTCGGTCAGCAGTTCGCTCTGCTCACTCGTGGCAGCCGGAATCCACTCGCCGTGAGCCTCGAGCAGGCTGTCGACCAGCGTGGCGATCTCGTCGAGGGCGAGTTCCGCGCCCGTATGCGGATCGAGCATCGCAGCGCGATACACGGCCTCGCGCCGGCCGGTGAGCGCCGCTTCGACGGTCAGCCCCTGGACGTTGATGTTGGTCTGCATCAGCGCCGCAAGGTGACGGGGAAGCACACCGACGGGCTGGGGCTCGATCCCGCCGTCAGTCGCGATGCACGGCACCTCGACGCAGCAGTCGAGCGGCAGGTTCTCGACCAGCCGCCGGCCGGCCACGGTGTTGGGCACGTTGCCGTTGAAGCCGAACGCCTCGCCGGTCTCGCACGCGCGGATGATGTCGGCTCCGTACTCGGCGCTGCGCTCGACCCCCATGGGGGAGCCGTCGCGCTTCATGGCCGCGCGCAGCCCCTCCCACTCGGCGATCTGTGCCTCGCTGCGCCTCAAGTACTCGTCGAGCGGGATGTTGAAGCGTTCGATGAGGTCCGGGCGATCGCCCTTGATGAACCAGGGCACGTACTCGGCGAAGTGCTCGGAGGACTCGGTGACGAACGACCCGAAATGGCGCAGCACCTCATAGCGGACCCGGTTGGACTCCGGTGCGCGACCGTCCTCCATGACCTGCCGCAAGGCGGGGTACAGATCCTCGCCGCGGTGCTCGAGGCGGAGAAAGAACGCGAGATGGTTGATGCCGGCGACGTGGTAGTCGAGCGCCTGCGCGGGAAGCCCGAGGTCGATCGCCAGCACGGCCGCCGTGTGCTGGACGGAGTGGCAGAGCCCAACCGTGCGAATCGGGCTCGCCTCGGCGACCGCCCAGCACAGCATGGCCATGGGATTGACGTACTGCAACAGCAGCGCGTCGGGGCAGAGCTCCTCCATGTCGCGGCACACGTCGAGGAGCACGGGGATCGTGCGGAGCCCGCGCATGATCCCGCCCACCCCGATCGTGTCGGCGATCGTCTGGCGGAGCCCGAACCGCTTCGGCACCTCGAAGTCCACGACCGACGCGTCGAGACCGCCGACCTGGAACGAGGTCACCACGTAGTCGGCGCCGTCCAGCGCGATCCGGCGATCGAGCGTCGCCTCGACGGTCGCTCGCGCACCGTGCGCCTCGGCAAGCCTGCGCGCGATCGCTTCGGACGTGCCCAGGCGCTCGGGGTCGATGTCCATGAGCGTGAACGTCGTCGTGTCGGCCAGTTCCGGCAGGCTGAGAACATCGCCGACGAGCTTTCTGGTGAACACCGTCGAGCCGGCGCCGATGAATGCGATCTTGGGCATGGCAGGGGCCTTTCGATGTGAAGCGCCTGAAGAGTGACACATGTCGCTCAGCCGAAGTCGACCCTGACGCCGGGAGGATCGCCGGCGGGCTACGGTTGCGCCATGCTGCCCATGCGGGCCGACGTGGTGGTGCTCGATGACAACCCGGAGATCTGGGAAGGAGGCGACCGTGTCGCTCGTTAGAACGGAGATCGCCGAGCAGCCCGCCGCGGTGGCACGGGTGGTGGCCGACGCGGACGGAGCGATCGCCGCCGCCGCGGAGGAGATCCGGCGCCGCCGGCCGCGCTATGCGGTGATCGCCGCGCGCGGCTCGTCCGACAACGCGGCGCGCTACGCGCAGCACGTGTTGGGCCGCCTGTGCGGCTTGCCCGTCGCGCTCGCGGTGCCGTCGCTGCACACCGTCTACGACGCGCCGATGCGCTATGCGGACGGGCTCGTGCTCGGAATCTCGCAGTCGGGCGCCTCGCCCGACGTCGTCGCGGTGCTTACCGCGTCGCGGGCGCAGGGCTGCGTGACGGTGGCGATCACCAACGACGACCGCTCGCCGATGGCCGGAGTGGCGAGTCACGTGATTCCGCTGCAGGCCGGCGTGGAGGCCTCGGTGGCGGCGACCAAGACGTACACGACCTCGCTGGCCGCCGTGGCGGCGCTGGCGGCCGCGATCGCCGACGACGCCGAGCGCCGGCGCGAGCTGGCCGCCGCGCCCGAGGTGCTCGCGCGCCAGCTCGACCGCACCGACGGGCTCGAGGAGGCCGCCGTGGCCGCGGCCGGCTGGCGCCGCCTCGCGGTGATCGGCCGCGGCGCCAACTACGCCACCGCGTTCGAGGCCGCGCTGAAGATCAAGGAGCTGGCGTCCGTCGCGGCCGAGCCGGCCTCTCCCGCCGACTTCCTGCACGGGCCGGTCGCGATGCTCGACCCAGGTTTCCCGGTGCTCGCGATCCTGCCGTCGGCGCCGGCGGGCTCCGCGGTGCGCGACGTGCTCACCGCAGCCCACGCGCGCGACGCGGACGTGACGGTGATCGCCGACGACGACTACGCCCCCGCGCGCGCGGAGCGTAGGCTCACGGTCGAGCCCGGGCCGGAGTGGCTCAGCCCGCTGTCGGCCGTGGTGCCCGCCCAGCTGCTCGCCGTCGGCGCCGCCGAGCGCCGCGGGCTCGACGTCGACCGCCCCGTCGGCCTCCAGAAGGTCACCCGGACGACCTGAGGAGCAGAGACCCGGCGCCCATGTGCGGCGGGGTTGTGATGCATGCTGTCGGCTCAGCCTGCCGACGCTGCGGCCGAGGTACCGGTGTTCCGTGGCCGCGGTGGCGTCCGGCCAGGGGTCGACGTCACGTCGAACCGTGGGTTGCGCGACCCTGAGGGCGCCTGCGGCGTGCTTGCCCCTCGCGGAAACGTCTGATACGTTCGGGTAATCGATTTCTCGACCGAGTGGAGCGCGGATCGTGGGAGCGTTGGAGGGAGCGCCGGACGCACGTCGGCTGCTGACCATGAGGGGGATCGCCAAGCGCTTCGCGGGCGTGCTCGCCCTGCGCGGTGTGGACTTCGAGGTGCGCCGCGGTGAGGTCCATGCGCTGCTCGGCGAGAACGGGGCCGGCAAGTCCACGCTGATCAACATCCTCTCGGGCGTCTTCTCCGACTACGAGGGTGAGATCGTGCTCGACGGCAAGCCGGTGAGCTTCCATCGTCCCGCACAGGCGCAGGAGGCCGGGGTGGCGACGATCCACCAGGAGCTCAACCTCGTGCCCGAGATGAGCGTGGCCGAGAACCTGTTCCTCGGGCGCGAGCCGCGCACGCCGCTGCGGCTGCTCGACCGCCGGCAGCTCGCGCGCGACGCGCGCGAGCTGCTGGAGAGCGCCGGCGTGGACATCGACCCGGCGCGCAGCGTGCGTTCGCTGCGCGTCGGCGAGCAGCAGCTGGTGGAGATCGCCAAGGCGCTCTCGCTCGATGCCCGCATCCTGATCATGGACGAGCCGACGTCGGCGCTGGCAGAGGCCGAGGTCGAGCGCCTGTTCGCCGTCATCCGCGAGCTGCGCCGTCGCGAGGTGGCGATCATCTACATCTCGCACCGACTCGAGGAGCTGCCCGCCGTCGCCGACCGCGCGACCGTGCTGCGCGACGGCAGCCTCGTGGGCACCGTCCCGATCGCCGAGACCCCGCGCGGCGACCTGATCCGCATGATGGTGGGCCAGCCGATCGCGAACCTGTTCCCGGACGCGCATGCGCAGGGCGGCGACGAGCTGCTCGTCGTGAACGGGCTGACGGTGCGCCCCCGCCGTCCCAAGCCCGGCCGCTCGGAGCCGCGCGACGTCTCCCTGCGCGTACGGCGCGGCGAGATCGTCGGCCTCGCCGGGCTCATGGGCTCCGGCCGCACCGAGCTGCTGCAGCGCATCCTCGGGATCGGGCCGCCGGCCGCGCGCAGCGGCGAGGTCCGCCTGGCCGGCGAGCCGTTCGCGCCCCGGTCCGCGCGCGCGGCCATCGCCGCCGGCGTCTGCCTCGTGCCGGAGGACCGCAAGACGGACGGCCTGGTCCTCGGGCAGTCGGTCGGTGCCAACGTGACGCTCGCGGCGCTGCGCGACTTCGCGCGCGCGGGCATCGTGCGCGTGGGCCGCGAGCGCCGGGCGATCGACCGCTCGATCGGCGAGGTGGGAATCAAGGCCCCCGGCCGCGCAGCGGCGGTGCGTACGCTCTCGGGCGGCAACCAGCAGAAGGTGCTCTTCGCCCGCCAGCTGCTCACGAAGCCGCGGCTGCTGCTGCTCGACGAGCCGACGCGCGGCGTCGACGTCGGCGCCAAGGCGGAGATCTACGAGCTGCTCGGCAGCCTGGTGCGTGAAGGCGTCAGCGTGCTGGTCGCGTCCTCGGAGCTGCCGGAGCTGCTCGGTCTGTGCGACCGCATCCTCGTCCTGCGCTCCGGGCGCGTGGCGGCCGAGCTCTCGCGCGAGCAGGCGACCCAGGAAGCGATCCTCGACGCGGCGACGGCGTCGCTCGAGCGCAGGGTGCCAGCAGCATGAGCGCGGGGACCGGGAACCGCGCGCCGGGAGCCGCCGAGCCTGCGACCGCCGCGGGGCCGGGGCGGGGGGGAGGCCGGATCGCGCTTCCGCGGGGGCGCGCGCAGTGGGTCGACTTCGTCTTCCGCTTCCAGAGCTTGTTCGGGCTGATCGCCGTGCTGATCGCGGCCGTGGTGTTCTCCCCCCGCCGCGGCGGCGAGGTGCTGTTCCTCACCGAGGTGAACCTCACCAACATCGTCCGCTCGGTGTCGGAGATCGGCATCATCGCGATCGGCCTGACGTTCGTCATCCTCGTCGCCGGGATCGACCTCTCGGTCGGCGCCGTGCTCGGCCTCGCCGCCACCGCGGTCGCCGTGCTGCTGATGGACAACGACTGGGCGCTCGTTCCCGCGATCACGCTCGTGCTGGCCATCGGCCTGGCCTTCGGCGCGCTGCAGGGCCTGATCTCGACCCGGCTGGGGATCCAGTCGTTCATCGTCACCCTGGCGGGGTTGCAGGTCGCGCGCGGCCTGGCGCGCATCTGGTCAGGTGGCCAGGGTGTTCCGCTGGCCTACGGCGACGGCCCGGGGGTGGCCCCGGACGCGTTCTCGGTCCTCAACCAGCGGATCCTCGGCGACCATGTTCCGGTTCCCGCGCTGATCTTCATCGGCGTGGCGATCGTTGCGATCTTCGTCCTGCGCAAGACGACGTTCGCCCGCCACGTCTACGCGATCGGCGGCAACGAACGGGCCGCGCGCCTGTCCGGCGTCCCGGTGGCGCGCGTGAAGGTGGCCGTCTTCGCCATCGCCGGGCTGCTCGCGGCGCTTGCCGGGATCATCCATGCCGGCCAGCTCAACCAGGGGAGTCCCAACGACGGGATCGGCTACGAGCTCGACGCCATCGCCGCCGTCGTGATCGGCGGCACCAGCCTGATGGGCGGCAGCGGCACCGTGGTGGGCACGCTGGCGGGCGCCCTGCTGCTCGGGATCCTCAACAACATCCTGGCGCTGAACAACATCGACGCGAACGTCCAGCTGCTCATCAAGGGGCTGGTGATCGTGGCGGCGGCGGCGCTGCTCGCCTTGCGGAGGGCCGATGACTGAGCACCGCCCCGACAGCGGCGAGCGTGCGCCGCCCCCCGTGGTCAAAGTGATACACCGCGCAGGCACGGCTGGACGGAAATCGAATTCTCGAGGGAGGTACAGGTCCATGAGGCGATTCATCGCGACGACAATGGCGCTGTTGGGGGCCACCGCGGCGCTGGCCGCCTGCGGCTCCGACGACGACGGAGGCGGCGGCAACCAGAGCGCCGGCGGCGGTGGCAACGGCTGTACCGGCCAGGACGGGGAGTTCCTGATCGGCATGTCGCAGGCCAACAACGCCGAGCCCTACCGTGAGGTCATGAACGACGATATCCGCACGGCCGCGGAGAAGGTCCCGCAGTTCGAGGTGGAGATCGCCGACGCCGCCCAGGACAATGCGAAGCAGGTCTCCGACGTCGAGAACTTCCTGACCCAGCAGATCGACCTGCTGATCATCTCGCCCAACGAGGCGACACCGCTCACCTCGGTGGTCAAGAAGGTCTACGATCAAGACATCCCCGTGCTCGTGCTCGATCGCAAGGTGGACGGCGACGCCTACACCACGTTCATCGGCGCGAACAACCAGGAGATCGGCCTCCAGGCGGGCGAGTTCATCGCCAAGGAGCTGATTCCCGACGGCGGCAACGTCGTCGAGATCAAGGGGCTGCCGGGCGCGACGCCGGCGCAGGAGCGCTCCGCCGGGTTCGCAGAGGGCATCGAGGGCGCCTCCGGCATCAAGGTCGTCGCCACCGGTGTCGGCGACTGGCTGCGCGAGAAGGGCCAGGCGCAGTTCGAGGCGATCCTCCAGGCCCAGCCGAAGATCGACGTCGTCTACTCCCACAACGACCCGATGGCCGAGGGCGCCTACCTGGCCGCCAAGTCCGCGGGTCGCGAGGCTGAGATGGAGTTCGTCGGCATCGACGCGCTGCCGATCCCCTCGGGCGGCATCAAGGCCGTCGAGGAGGGCCGGTTGTCGGCGACGTTCACCTACCCGACCGGCGGCACCGAGGCGGTCGCGATGGCGAAGAAGATCCTCGTCGACTGCCAGGAGACCCCCAAGGAGGTCACGCTGCCGACCCAGCGGATCACCGAGGCGAACGCCGCCGACGTCTACGCCAAGCTGACCAACCGGTAGATACGGCGAGCGTGAGCGGGGAGGCCGGATCCGTGGAACCCACCGACGCGTCAGATCACCGCGCTCGCCCGCTCGTGGTCGACGGCGCGCGCCGGCCGGGCGAGCCGGCGCTGATGATGCGCGACGTGGCGGCGCGGGCGGGGGTATCGCCCGCGACCGTCTCGCGCGTGCTCAACAACGCCCCGACGGTGCGCGACGAGTACCGCGAGAAGGTGCTGGCGGCGATCGCGGAGCTCGGCTACCGGCCCAACCGCCTCGCGCGCAACCTGCGGCGGCGCAACACGGAGATGGTCGGGGTGGTGGTCTCCGACATCGAGAACCCGCACTTCACGCAGATGGTCCGGGCGGTGGAGGACGCCGCCTACCGCCGCGGCTATCGCGTGCTGCTGTGCAACACCGACGAATCCGCGGCCAAGCAGGCCGCCTATCTCGAGATGCTGGCCGCCGAGCGGGTGCTGGGGGTGATCCTCTCGCCGTCGGATCCGGCGGCGCCGGAGATCCGCGAGCTGCTCGACCACTCGATCCACGTAGTCGCGTTCGACCGCGCGGTCGACGACGAGCGCGCGGACGCCGTGCTCGCCGACGGCGGCGCGGCGGCGCGGACCGCGATTCGCCACCTGCTGGAGGCCGGCCACGAGCGGATCGCGTTCATCGGCGGCCCCCGCGGCGTGAGCACCGGGGCCGAGCGCCTCGCCGGCTACGAGCAGGCGATGCGCGCGGCCGGACTGGAGCCGCGCTGGGCCGACGGCGGCTTCCGCATCGAAGGCGGGCAGCAGGCGGCCGAGGCGATGCTGGACGCCGATCCCGTGCCGAGCGCGCTCCTGGTCGCGAACAACCTGATGACGATCGGCGCGCGCAAGGCGCTCGCCGCGCGCGGTCGGCGGGTGCCGGCCGACGTTGCGCTGGTCGGCATCGACGACCCCTTCTGGGCCGAGCTGATCGAGCCGCCGCTGACGACGCTAGCCCAGCCGGTCCGGGAGATGGCCGACCGCGCGGTGACGCTCCTGCTCGAGCGCATCAGCGGCCGGCGCACCGAACCTCGACGTGACGTCTTCGACTTCGAGCTGCGCGTCCGCGGCTCGAGCGTGGCGGGATAAGGAGCACCGATGGCGAGAGTGGGTCTGCTGACCTTCTCCGACGGGCGGGACTTCGTGTACCGCGACCTGGAGCCCTTCGCCCGTGGCGTCGAGGACGCGATCGCGGCGCGGCTCGAGGGTTGCGGGCACGAGATCGTGCGCGCGCCCGGCCCCGTCGGCAGCAACGAGAGCGCCACCGCGTCGGCCCGCCTGGTGGCTGACCGGCGGCCGGACCTGACCGTGTTCAACATCCCGGTCTGGGCGTTCCCGCACTTCTCGATGCTCGCCGCCCGCGCGACGACCGGCCCGCTGCTGCTGTTCTCCAACCTCGACCCGGCGTATCCGGGCATGGTCGGCATGCTCGCCGCGGGCGGCGCGCTCGACCAGATCGGCCGCGTTCACGGCCGCGCCTGGGGTGACATCGCCGATCCCGTCGTGCTCGCGCGCGTGGATGCCCACGCCCGCGCCGCCGGCGCCGTGCGCGCGCTCGAGGGCAGCACCTTCGGCCGCATCGGTGGGCGGCCGATGGGCATGTACACCGCGGTCGCCAACACCGATCAGTGGATGTCCAGGTTCGGCGTCGACGTCGAGGAGATCGACCAGTGGGAGCTGGTCCGCCGCGCGGACACGGTCGACGCCGGCACGGTCCGGCACGCCCGCGAGTGGCTCGAGCGCCACGCGGCCGGCGTGCACTACGACGGCAAGCAACTCACGCCGGAGCTGCTCGAGCGCCAGCTGCGCTCCTACTACGCGATGCGCGAGCTGATCGAGGAATGGAACCTCGACTTCTCCGGCATCAAGGGCCAGCCGGAGCTCACGACGCACTTCGCGACGATGGACGTCACCGAGGCGTTCCTCAACGACCCCTACGACTGGGACGGCCCGAAGGCCGCCCACGTCTGCGCGACCGAGGCGGACATGGACGCGGCTCTGACCATGCAGCTCCTCAAGGGCCTCAGCGGCACGCCGGTGCTGTTCGCCGACGTCCGCCACTACCACGCCGACCGCGGGATCTGGGACCTCTGCAACTCCGGCCAGCACGCGACCTGGTTCGCGGAGCGCAGCGACGATCCAGCCGAGAACCTGCGCCGCGTGCACCTCTACCCCGAGGGCTTCTACTTCCCGGCGGGCGGCGCGTCGATCCACCACGTCGCCGCGCCCGGCGACTTCACCTTCGCCCGCCTCACCCGTCTGGACGGGCGCTATCGGATGCACGTGATGCGCGGCGCCCTCGAGCGCTACGAGGACGGCGAGAACGACGCGCTGATGCGCCAGTCCAGCTACGAGTGGCCGCACGCCTTCGCGCGCCTCGACGCCTCCGCCGAGGAGATCCTCTCGCGCTACGGCTCCAACCACATCCACGCGATCCCCGGGGAGCACGTGGAGGAGCTGCGCGTGGTCTGCCGGCTGCTGGACGTCGACTACGACGGCTTCGGCGCGGCGGGGTAGCACGCGCGGGCGGCGGTGTCAGTCGCCGCGCCGTGTCGGGTTCTCCGTCACATGCCGGAGCAGCGGGCGGCTGAGCGCCCCGGCGCCCAGGACGCAGACGACGCCGGCGAAGGCGGCTGCCAGGATGATGAGCAGGCTGCCGCCGCTGAACTCGGTCGGGCGGGCGAGGACGAGTGACGC
>Ga0136617_10003711_pt1 | contig 13652 bp, 12 predicted proteins | sample AntDrymUQ3222106_2_FD_129672 | JGI IMG/M metagenome (GOLD analysis project Ga0136617, IMG submission 129672) | Polar desert sand microbial communities from Dry Valleys, Antarctica - metaG UQ322 (21.06) | ecosystem: Environmental > Terrestrial > Soil > Desert | place: Antarctica: Dry Valley...
CAACGAAATTGCGGTTTATTTATCGTCTTTGACGCGCGAAACTACGCCCGAACAGGAAGTCGAACAGCTTGGCAAACGCCTTCAGGAAACCGGCGCGCGCGGCATTAAATTAAAAGTCGGCGGGCGCATCGGCAGACCCGAACCGATTGCGGGCAGAACCGAAAAACTGATTCCGCTCGCCCGCAAAACTTTCGGCGACAAAATGACGATTTACGCCGATGCCAACGGCTCTTACGACGCAAAACGCGGAATCGAAGTCGGACGAATTTTGGAAGATTACGGCGTGGCGATTTACGAAGAACCGTGTCCGTTTGAAGAATACGAAGACACGCTGGCGGTCAGCAGCGCACTCAAAAAAATCAAAGTCGCGGGCGGCGAACAGGATTCAAGTTCGGCGCGGTGGCGTTGGATAATCAAAAACCGAATGCTCGATGTCGTGCAGCCGGATATTTATTACAACGGCGGACTTCTTCGGACGACGCTGGTGGCGCGAATGGCGGCGGCAGCCAAAATCGGCATCGCGCCGCACAATCCGAAAGTCGGCATTGAAGAAGCGCATCTCTTGCAATTCGTGGCGAGCGTTCCGAATCTCGAAGGCTTGCAGGAATACAACGGGCGGGCAAAACTCGACGAATCGTTTTACGCGCCGCAGTTAAAAATAAAAAACGGACTGCTCGAAGTTCCGAACGGCGCGGGTTTGGGTGTCACGATTGACCCGGATTTTATCAAAAAAGCCGCGATTATTTCGATTTGAGTAAGGAGGAATTTTATGGCAGTAGTTTCGACAAAAGAAATTTTGCAAAAGGCGTTTGCCGAACGCTACGGCGTGGCGGCGTTTAATATCGTCAACGATTTGACGCTCGAAGCGTGTTTGGCGGCGGCGGAAGAATTACGCGCTCCGCTGATTATTCAAACGTCGGTCAAAACCGTCAAATCCGTCGGGCTGGACGTTTTATACACGATGTTTCAAGAAATGGCGCGGCGTGTTTCGATTCCCGTCGCGCTGCATCTTGACCATTGCCCGGACCGACAGGTTATATCCGATTGTCTGAAACGCGGCTGGAATTCGGTTTTGTTTGACGGTTCGCATTTGACGGTTGAGGAAAATCTGCGGCAAACGGTGGAAGTCGTTGCCGAAGCGAAAAATTACGGCGCGTGGGTCGAAGGCGAAATTGAAGGAATTACGGGTGTCGAAGACGGCGTTGGGAGCGACGACGAAAGCCATACGCAGACGCTCGAAATTGCGCTCGATTTTATCCGCCAAACGAAAATTGACATTTTCGCGCCCTACATTGGCAACGCGCACGGAATGTATAAAGCCGCGCCGAAGCTCGATATTCAGCGCGTCGCCGACATTGTTGAGGCAGAGCCGATTTCGATTGCCCTGCACGGCGGAACGGGAATGACGACCGACCAATTCAGCAGTTTAATCGCTCGCGGCTGCTCGAAAGTCAACATTTCAACCGCGCTCAAACATCGTTTTATGGACGCGAACCGCGAATATTTAAATAATAATCCGGGCAAATACGACCCGCCGACGTTGTTCAAATACGTCCGCGCCGAAGTCTTGGAAATGGCGAAAGAACACATCAATCAATTCGGCAGCGCGGAAAAAGCGTGAAGCAGTGGTCAGTGGTCAGTGGTCAGTAAAAACACAGATTCCTTCGCTGACCACTGACCACTGACTACTATTATGAAAACACTAATTTTCGATTGTGACGGCGTTCTTGCCGACACGGAGCGCGACGGGCATCTGCCGGCTTTTAATCAAATGTTTGCTGAATTTGATTTGCCTGTGCGCTGGTCGGCGGCGGAATACGGCGAACGCTTAAAAATCGGCGGCGGTAAAGAGCGAATGGCGAGTTTGCTGACTGATGAGTTTATTGAAAAAGCGAATTTGCCAAAGGATAAAGATTCGCAGTTGGCGGAAATCGCCCGTTGGCACAAACGCAAAAGCGAGATTTACAAAGAAATGGTGGCGGCGGGACGGCTTTCGGCACGTCCGGGAATTTTCAGAATTATTGATGAAGCGTTGAAAAATAATTGGCGATTGGCGGTGGCTTCGACTTCGGCGCAAAGCTCGGTCGAAGCGGTTTTGAACCACGTGGCGGGCGCGGAAAATTTTGCAAAATTTGCGCTGATTCTGGCTGGCGATGTAGTGCCGAAAAAAAAGCCCGCGCCGGATATTTATTTGGCGGCGATTGAAAAATTAGGCGCGAATCCGAACGAAACTTTAGTTGTCGAAGATTCGCGCAACGGACTGCTCGCGGCGCACGGGGCAAACTTGAAATGTTTGATAACCGTCAACGGCTACACGGAAAAAGAGGATTTTACGGAAGCCGCGCTGGTTGTTTCGAGTTTGGGCGACCCCGACGGCGAACGGACGCGCGTGATTAAAAATCGCAGCGCGGCGCAGCCGAAAGATTTTGTCACGCTTGAAGATTTAGAAAATTGTTTGAGATAAAACGATGAGCGAGTCTGTGCAGAAAACCGAATTGATTATCAAAACGATGGCGGAAACCATCGTCGCCAACGAACGCTATTTTTGCAAACTCGATGAAGTCGTCGGCGACGGCGATATGGGTTATTCGCTGGCTCGGGGTTGGGAAATTATTTTGCGCGATTTCGATTCGTATGACCGCGCGAGTGTCAGCGCGTTTTTGAAAAAAATCGGCTTCGTCATTTCGAGCAAAATCGGCGGTTCGTCGGGTCCGATTTGGGGAACGGGCTTCATCCGCGCGGCGGCAGCGGCGGGCGATAAAAACGAAATTTCATCCGCCGATACGATTGCGATGCTTCGCGCCGCAGTTGCGGGTATTCAGCAACGCGGCGGTGCGGAATTGGGCGAAAAAACTTTGCTCGACGCGCTCGTTCCAGCAATTGACAGTTTGGAAAAAGATTTTGCCGAAAATTTGTCGTCAACTGATGCAATTGAACGCGCCGCGAAAGTCTGCGCTACATCAGCCGAAGCGACGAAAAATCTGATTGCCAAGCGCGGACGCGCCGCCTACACGGGCGAGCGCAGCATCGGTTCGCCCGACGCGGGCGCAATGGCAATCGCCGTTATTTTTACCGAAATCAGCCGCGCCTGGCGCAACAAGTCAGAACCGCCTGCGGTAGCGGGTGGTTTTGAAGAAAGTCGGAACTCGGAACGAGGAACGATGAATTAAAAGCATTTAATTTTTTTTTCATTCCGCGTTCATCGTTCCGACTTCATCGTTTGCAGAGAACCGCCCGCTACCGCAGACGGTTCTGACCTAAATTTATGAGAAAATTTATCAACGACCCGAAAAAATTTGTCCCAGAAATGCTCAAAGGCATTGCGCTGGCGAATCCTGACACTTTGAAATATGTGCCGGATTACAACTTGATTATGCGTTCCGACGCGCCGAGCGATAACAAAGTTTCGATTATTCAAGGCTCAGGTTCGGGACACGAACCGGCGCACACGATGATTGTCGGGCGCGGGATGTTGGACGCGGCGTGTCCGGGCGATGTTTTCGCGGGTCCGCCCGTCGAGTTTGTTTATGAAACGAGCAAATTGCTCAATTCCAAAAAAGGCATTTTGCACATCGTCAACAATTACACGGGCGACAGGATGGCGTTTGAAATGGGACGCGAGATGTGCGAAGCCGACGGAATGCGGGTCGAAACTCTGATGGTTGACGACGATGTAGCGGTCAAAGATTCGAGTTATACAGTCGGGCGGCGCGGCGTTGCCGGAAATTTTTTCGTCATCAAAACGGTCGGCGCGGCGGCGGAAAAAGGCGCGGAATTGGACGAATTGGTGACTTTGGGCAAACGGGTTAATTCGGTGACGCGGACGCTCGGCATTGCTTTGAGTTCCTGCACACCGCCGTCAAAAGGCTCGACGCTGTTTGAAATCGCCGAAGACGAAATGGAAGTCGGCATCGGGATTCACGGCGAACCGGGGCGCAAACGCACGAAAAACTTGAGCGCAAATGAAATCGTTGACATTATGCTCGAAGCCGTCGTGTCGGATTTGCCGTATCAAGCGGGCGATAAAGTCGCGCTGATGATTAACGGTTTGGGCGGAACGCCGATTAGCGAACTTTATCTGCTTTACGGCATCGCGCACGAAAAATTGGCGGCGCAAAATATTCAAATTCAAAAATCCTACGTCGGCGAATACTGCACTTCGCTCGAAATGGCGGGCGCGTCGCTAACGCTCGTCAAATTGGACGACGAGCTTGTTCATTTATTAAACGAACCGGCGGAAGTCGCCGTTAGAATTTTTTAGAAAATGGAAAAACAATCACGCCGTTCGATGTTAAATAACGCCGCGCTCGCCGCCGTCGGCGCGGGCGCGTTCGTTCTCGCGTCAAACGCGCAAACGAAACAAACAACTGATGTCAACAACGTCAAAATTAAAGAGGTCAATATCTTCGTCGTCGCGGGCGCGTGTTATGTCCAAATTGTCGCCGACAACGGCGCGACGGGCTGGGGCGAAGCCGATGCCGACAATCCGCCGGTTGCCGGAAGTTTTCTCAACAACGGCATCAAGCAGGAAGTCGTCGGCGAATCCGTCTGGGACGCGGAGAGATTGTGGGACAGAATGTTTTACGGCAACCACGATTTAGGTCCCGGCGGGATTCTGGCAAATTCAATCGCCGGAATTGACATTGCGCTCTGGGATTTGCGCGGGAAACTTTTGGGTTTGCCGGTTTATCAGCTTCTCGGCGGAATGTATCGGGACAAAATCCGCGCTTACGGCAGTTTCGGAATTGGTTTCAATCGCCTGACGGTTGAACAAGCCGTCGCGCAAGCCCGCAAATTTGTCGAACAGGGATTTACCGCCGTCAAACTGCGGATTCAGATTCGGCAAAATCGTCAGAATCCGAATCCCGACCCGACGCTCGAATACGCGCGGGCGGTCAGAAAAGCCATTGGCAAAGACATTGATTTTTGGGTGGACATCAACAACGGCTACACGGCGGCGCGGGCGATTCAGATGGAAAAGATTTTGCGCGAAGAACTCGGCGTGATTTATTTTGAAGAACCCGTCTCCGACCAAACGCACACGGAAACGGCGGAAGTCGTCCGCGCCGTTGATTCGCCCGTGATTCAAGGCGAAAAAGAATACACGCGCTGGCAGCAGCGCGAACTGATAATTTACGGCAACCCGGACATTTTGAATCCCGACCCGATCAAAGCGGGCGGTTTGACCGAAATGAAAAAAATCGCCGCGATTGCCCAAAGTTACGGCAAACCGATTATGTGCCACAACACGCGCCCGACTTTATCAACCGCCGCCGCGCTGCATTTCATCGCTTCGATTCCGAATTGCGGCGATTTTCTCGAATACGTTGACATCGAGAGCGAACGCTATAAACCCGTCGTCGCGTTTATGAAATCGCGTTTCCGATTTGAAAACGGTTTTTTGCACGTTCCGCAGGGCGCGGGTTTGGGCGTTGAAATGAACGAGGAAAAAATCAAACGCGAGGCGAAGAAATAAATGAAATTTGACCGCCGCTCATTTCTCAAAACGTCCGCCGCCGTCGGCGCGGCGGCGTTGCTTGCGCCAAAAATTGCTGAAGCGCAAAACAATTCAACGTCGCAATCGCCGCTTGCCGCCGCTTCGGGCGTGAAAGTCAAAGACGTTAAAACTTACAAACTCAAACAAGCTATTTTTATCGAAGTCGTCGCCGACAACGGCGTTTCCGGCTGGGGCGAAGCGAGTCCGAATAACCGTCATTTAATCGAAACTTTTGTTCACAAAGGCTTGAAAGAACACGTCATCGGCAAATCCGTCTGGAACGCCGAGCCGATGTGGGACGATATGTTTTTTGACAATCACGATTTGGGTCCGGCGGGCGTTTTGCCATACTCGATTGCCGGAATTGACATTGCGCTCTGGGATTTGAAAGGCAAACTTGTCAATCTGCCGGTTTACCGTCTGCTCGGCGGAAAATATCGTGATAAAGTTCGGGCTTACGGCAGTTTCGGCGTGGACGGCGGGCGCAAAATGACCGCCGCGCAAGCCGCCGCCAAAGCAGCGAAATTTGTCGAGCGCGGTTTTACCGCCGTCAAACTGCGAATGCAAATCCGCGAACGCAACATCAATCCGAAACCCGACCCGACAATGGAATACGCCCGCGCCGTGCGAAAAGCCGTCGGCGACAAAATCGAGTTTTGGGTGGACATCAACAACGGCTACACGGCAGCGCGGGCGATTGAAATGGGCAAGAAGCTGCGGCAAGAAATCGGCGTGAATTATTACGAAGAGCCGGTTTCGACGCAAAACCTGCACGAACTCGCGCAAGTTTCCGAAGCGTTGGATATTCCGATTATCGCCGGTGAAAAAGAATATACGCGCTGGCAGATGCGCGATTTGATGGAGCGCGGCAAAGTCGGAATTATCAACCCGGACGTTTCCAAATGCGGCGGTTTGACCGAAGCGAAAAAAATCGCCGCGCTCGCGCAGGCGTGCAGCAAATCAATCATTCCGCACAACACGAAACCGACTTTTTCAACCGCCGCCGCGCTGCATTTCGCCGCTTCGATTTCCAATTGCGCGCCGTTTATGGAATTTGTGGACGTGGAGGAGTTTAAGGATTTGATTGGTTTGATGAAAAATAACGTCGAATTTAAAGACGGTTTTTTGCTTGTGCCGAACCGGGCGGGAATCGGGATTGAACCGGATTTGGAACGGGTCAAACGCGCCGTCGTCAGTTGAGGTGTTTTTATGTCAAAAATTCTATTCGTAATTTTGTTTTTAATTTTTGTTGTTTCGGCTTTTGCCCAAACGCGCCAGCCTTCGACGACGGATAAAAAAATCGTCATCATCCGCGCCGACGATTCGGCGAAGATTGCCAGAGATTTGAAGGATGGCGAGCGCAGGGATTTTTTGACCGAAGGCGGTTTGTATTCGCAGTTCTGGGTCGAATCGAAAAGCGGCACGATTGACGAGGCGGAAATTCACGACGCTTCGGACGATTATCACATTATTTTGGAAGGTTCGGCGACCTATATTATCGGCGGCAAACTGGTCGAGCCGAAAGAATTAAAAAATCGTCCGGGCGAATGGCGTTCGGCAAAAGTCGAAGGCGGCGAGCGCGTGAGGGTCAAAAAAGGCGATGTTTTATTCGTCCCGCGCGGCGTGGTTCATCAGCGCGACACGACCGGACAGACGGTGAAATATCAAATTATTAAAATTCATTCCAATCCGGTTGAGCAGCGAACCCAACAGCCAAAAACAAAAGAAACGCCAACCACGAAAAAACAATAAAAATGCCTGCCGTCGAACAAACATTTTCACCCGCCGAAACAATCTCGGACGCGGAAGCCAAATTTGAACAGTGGCGCAATCGCGCCGGATTCGTGCTTGCGCCCGCCGTGTTTTTGCTGATTTGGTTTTTGCCGTTTGAGAATTTGAAGCCGGAAGCGCATCGTTTGGCGGCGATTATGGCGGCGGTGATTGTTTTGTGGCTCTGCGAATCCGTGCCGATGACCGTGACGGCTCTGCTCGGCGCGGCTCTGGCGGTTGTTTTGCAGGTTGCCGACGCGAAAACCGTTTTCGCGCCGTTTGCTGACCCGTTGATTTTTTTGTTTATCGGCTCGTTCATTTTGGCGCGGGCGATTTTTGTTCACAATCTCGATAAACGAGTCGCCTACACGGTTCTCTCGATGGATTTTATCGGAGCGCGTCCGTCGCGGATTTTGTTCGCGTTCGGCGCGGTGACGGCGTTTATTTCGGCGTGGATTTCTAACACGGCGACGACGGCGATGATGTTCGCCATCGGGCTTTCGCTCATCAATTTTCTCGTCGCGCAGGAAAAGGAAACGGGTGTCAAAATCAACCGCAATTACGCGACGGCGTTAATGTTGATGACTTCGTTCGCCGCTTCCGTCGGCGGTTTGGCGACACCGATTGGAACGCCGCCGAACGTCATCGGCATCGGCTTTCTGCGAACTTTGGTCGGCGCGGATATTTCATTTTTCAAATGGATGCTGCTCGGCGTGCCGGTCGTCGTCGTTTTGTTTTTATTTTTGTGGTTTTATTTCAACAAACTCGCGCCCGCCGGAGTGAAAGAAATCAAAGGCAGCGCGGAAATGCTCGACCGTGAACGCGACAAATTGGGCGCGTGGACACGCGGGCAAAAATCGGTTGTCATCGCTTTCGCCGTGACGGTTTCGTTGTGGGTCGTGCCGGGTTTAATCGCGCTTTTCGCGGGCGAGCAAAGCCCGATTTACAAAACGCTCAGTTCACGAATGCCCGAAGCCGTCGGCGCGATTGTCGGCGCGTTGCTGCTGTTCATTTTGCCCGGAAACAAGGTGGGCGAACGGGCGATTACTTGGGAAAACGCGGTCAAAATTGATTGGGGCGTAATTTTTTTATACGGCGGCGGTTTCGCGCTCGGCGTGTTGTCGTTTCAAACCGGCTTAGCCGAAGCCGTCGGACGCGGCTTGACCGGATTTTTGCCGCTGTCGGGCGATTTCGGTCTGCTCGTCGCGTCCGTCATCGTCGCGGTGATTTTGTCGGAAACAACATCAAACACGGCTTCGGCGAATATGGTCGTGCCGGTCGTGATTGCGATTTCGCAAGCGCAGGGCGCAGACCCGTTCGTTCCCGCGCTCGGCGCGACTTTGGGCGCGAGTTTGGGTTTTATGCTGCCCGTTTCAACTCCGTGCAACGCGATTGTTTATGGTTCGGGCTATGTGCCGCTGATGAAAATGGTCAAATACGGAGCGTTGCTCGATATTGTCGGCGCGATTGTGATTATCGCTTTCGTCTGGATGCTCGCACCTTTTTTAAGGTGAGCAGTGAGCAGAGTTTTTATCTTTGCCTTTCACTGCTCACCGCTTATTGTCTATGAACTGGACGCAAACTTACAATCCGCTCGGAAATCTGCTGTTGTCGGCGTTTGTCGCCGCGCAGCCGGTTGTCGTGCTTTTGGGATTGCTCGCGTTTTTTCACGTCAAGGCGCACGTCGCGGCGATTGTCGGGCTGCTGTCGGCGGTGCTGATTGCGGTTTTTGTTTATGGAATGCCCGGTTCGCTCGCGCTGGCGGCGGCGGCGAACGGCGCGGCTTACGGGCTGTTTCCGATTGGCTGGATTGTGCTGGCGGCGATTTTCGTTTATGACATCACGGTTAAAACCGGGCAGTTTGAAATCGTCAAACAATCAATCGCCGGACTCGCCGACGACCGGCGGATTCAGGCGCTTTTGATTGCGTTTTCGTTCGGCGCGTTTATCGAAGGCGCAGCCGGATTCGGCACGCCCGTCGCCATCTCCGCCGCGATGCTCATCGGTCTCGGTTTCAAACCGCTGAAAGCCGCCGTCATTGCCTTGATTGGCAACACCGCGCCGGTCGCGTTCGGCGCGCTCGGAACGCCGCTCATCGCGCTCGCCGACGTAACGAAACTGCCGATTATGGATTTAAGCCAGATGGTCGGGCGACAACTGCCGCTGTTTTCGTTGATTGTTCCGTTTTGGCTTGTCTGGGCAATGTCGGGCTGGCGGGCGATGCGCGAAGTTTGGCTGGCGTGTCTCGTGTCGGGCGGCAGTTTCGCGCTCGTGCAGTTTTTGGTCAGCAATTATCACGGTCCCTGGCTGGTGGACATCGCGGCGGCGATTGTCTCGATTTTGTCGCTCATCGCGCTTTTGAAAGTTTGGAAACCGAAAAATACTTGGCGTTTCGCCGATGAAGAAGATGAAAACTCGAATGTTGTTGACGCTGCGAATTTGAACGACACACCGGCGAATGCGCGTGTTTCCGCCGTCGAGAACGCGCCGCTTTCCGCCCGGAAAATCGCCGTCGCGTGGATGCCCTGGGTGCTTTTGTCGGTCATCGTGTTTTTGTGGGGCGTGCCGCAGGTCAAAGAAATTTTCAACGATTTGGCGACAATCAAAGTTTCCGTTCCCTTTCTCGATAATTCGATATTTCGCGCGCCGCCGGTTGGCGCGGGAGCGACGGCGGAACGGGCGATTTACACATTTAACTGGCTGTCGGCGACCGGAACGGCGTTGCTTTTAACGGGAATCATTTCGGGTTTGCTGCTCGGTTTGTCGCCCGCCAAACTTTTACAAATCTTCTGGGGAACTTTCAAACGAACGCAGTTGTCGCTCGTCACCATCGCCGCGATGCTCGCGCTGGCTTACGCTTCGCGCTACGGCGGGCTAGACGCGACGATGGGTTTGGCGTTCGCTTCGACCGGATTTTTCTTTCCGTTTTTCTCGGCGATGCTCGGCTGGCTCGGCGTCGCGCTGACCGGCAGCGACACTTCTTCCAATGTTTTGTTCGGCAATTTGCAGCAAATCACGGCGGAACAACTCGGACTTTCGCCGGTTTTGGCGGCGGCTTCCAACAGTTCGGGCGGGGTGATGGGCAAAATGATTGACGCGCAATCAATCGTCGTGGCGGGCGTGGCGACCGGACAAAAAGGCGGCGAAGGCGAAATTCTGCGGGCGGTTTTCTGGCACAGCGTCGCGCTCGCCGCGCTCGTCGGCGCGTGGGTGATGCTTCAGGCTTACGTTTTTACGTGGATGATTCCGCCGTCAAAATAAACAATCAGCCGTTAGGTGACGACTTACGAGTATCTGGATTAACAAAATGATTATGATTAAACGGTTTATTTTATCGAAATTTTTATCAAACGCTCTTTTGTGCGGTTCACTGCTTTTGACCGCCAGCGGCGCGTTCGCGCAGCTCGTCGAAAATTCCGCGCCGCCGACGCAGGTTCAGTCGCCGCCGACGAACATTTACGCCCGCGAGCAGATTGATTTGGGCGGCAAATGGAAATACATCATTGACCCGTTTCAGCGTCCGCTCAAGCGCGTCAGCCAGCGTTGGAATTTCCCGACTAATCAGATTCAAACCGCCGACGGGCAGCTTGTCGAATACGAGTGGACGACTTCGCCGGAGATGAATGTGCCGGGCGATTGGAATTATCAAGTCGAAGAACTCAAATGGTATAACGGCTTAATCTGGCTGGCGCGGGAAATTGATTTTAAAGAACAGCCGAACAAACGGGTTTTTCTAAATTTTGAAGCGGTCAATTACCGCGCTCACGTCTTTCTGAACGGCGTGAAAATCGGCGAACACGAAGGCGGATTTACGCCGTTCGCGTTTGAAGTAACCGGCAAACTCAAAGCGAAAAACTTTCTCGTCGTCGGCGTTGACGGCACGCACACGCCGACGACCGTTCCCGGCAGAGATTTCGATTGGTGGAGCTACAACGGCATCACGCGCCCGGTTTCACTCGTCGTTACGCCCGAAACTTACATTCACGATTATCTCGTCAAATACGAAAAAAACGGAAAAATTAACGGCTTCGTCCAGCTTGACGGCAACGCCGAAACGATGGCGAATGTCGAGATGACGATTCCCGAACTCAGCGTCAAACAAAATCTGAAAGCCGACGCGACGGGCAGAGCGACGTTTGAAATCGCGCCGAAAAACATCAAACTCTGGTCGCCCGAATCGCCGAAACTTTACGAAGTCCGCTTCAAAACCGCGACGGATGAAATCAAAGAGCAAATCGGTTTTCGCACGATTGAAACGCGCGGCAGTGAGATTTTCTTGAACGGCAAATCAATTTACCTGCGCGGAATTTGTCTGCACGAAGAACCAATCGGCGCGGTTCCGTCGCACACGATAACCTGGCAAAACGGCGAGCAATTATTAAACCTGGCGAAGGAATTAAACGCCAATTTCGTGCGGCTGGCGCATTATCCACACTCGGAGAAAATGACGCGCCTCGCCGACCGTCTGGGCTTGCTCGTCTGGAGCGAGATTCCGGTTTATCAGGGGCGCGCGGGCGATGTCGAATTCAAAAATCCGCGCACGCTGCAAGTCGCCCAAAATATGATGACCGAAAATTACGAACGCGACAAAAATCGCGCTTCGATAGTTATCTGGAGCATCGCCAACGAAACGCCGCTGATTGACGGACGTTTGGAGTTTTTGAAAGCGTTGGCGGAACACACCCGAAAGCTCGATGCGACGCGCCTCGTTTCCGCCGCGCTCGATACGGCTGGCACGCGCGGCGACACGACGGTGGTTGACGATCCGCTCGGCGAATATCTCGACGTGTTGGCAATCAACACTTACATCGGCTGGTATGGCGACGGTTTGCCCGACACGATTTTGAAGAAAAAGTGGGAAATCTCTTACGACAAACCGATGGTCTTTTCCGAGTTCGGAGCGGACGCGCCGGCGGGCAATCGCGGCGACAAGCGGGTGCGCTGGACGGAAGAATATCAACGGTATTTCTACGAAGAAACCTTAAAAAGCGCGGCGCGTTACCCGTTCGTTCGCGGCACGATGCCGTGGATTCTAAAGGATTTTCGCAGTCCCAGACGCTGGCACAATCGTTTCCAAAATTACTGGAATCGCAAAGGACTAATCGGCGAAAAAGGCGAGAAAAAACTGGCGTTCAAAACGCTCGCCGATTGGTATCAAAACGTCGCCGAACGAGAGCGGCAGAAGTGAACAAAACGTCTTGACAAGCACATCGTTTCGATTCATCATTTGGCTAGGTTAGCTAACCTAAAATGGAGAGAAAATTATGAAGAAAGTCTCAACCTACGAAGCCAAAAACCGTCTGAGCCAACTTGTCAACGCCGCCGTCGCGGGTGAGCCGCAAATAATCACCAATAACGGCACGGAAACGGCTGTAATCATTTCTTTTGAGGAATACAAACGATTAACCGCGAAAAAACAAACTCTGACCGAATTGATGCTGGATAATCCGTGCCGCAAATACGGAATCGAGCTTGATTTGACCAGAAGCAAAGACACGGGGCGGGCGACAATTGATTTTAGCGAGGATGCCGAATGAATTATCTTTCCGACACCTGCGCTTTGTCCGAATTTTTGAAAAAACTGCCGAACGAAAAAGTCGTCAATTGGTATAAAAATCAAATCGAAGAATCGCTTTTTGTCAGCGTTCTGACGATGGGAGAAATTGACAAGGGAATCGTCAAACTGCCGTTGTCAAAAAGAAAAACCGAACTCGAAACGTGGCTGGAAAATATTGCGTTCCGTTACGACAAACGAATCTTGCCGGTAACGCTTAGGATTGCGGCGCGTTGGGGAAAGCTCGTCGGTGAACTCGAATCGAAAGGGCGCGTTTTGCCGATTCTCGATTCGCTGATTGCGGCAACCGCGCTCGAACACGATTTAACAATCGTCACGCGCAACGAAAGTGATTTTGTCGAAACGGGCGCGAAAATTCTTAACGTCTGGAAATGAAACTTAACATTTGGAAATGAAAATTGATGCGCGATAATAACGTAAAACTGACGCGCCGCGAATTTTTCGACGGCGCAATCAAAACCACTCTGGCGGCAACGGCGATTTCGGCGTTGGGCGCGGAAAATGTTTTTGCCGGCGAAAAAACTACAACTTTCAAAACCGCGCACGGCAGTTTGATTGTCGAACACGAACCGTTCAAGCTGCGTTTGACGAACGCGGCGGGCGTGAATCTGGTTGAGAGTTTCTCCGGTTCACAAAGCGCGAACGCGCGTTTTGGAATCGGCAAATCCGGCAAATTCGATCGCCTCGCCCGCGTCGTCAGAGCGAGCAAGAAGGCGAACGGCTGGCGGCTTGAATGCGAAAGCGTCGGCAAACAAGCCGTCACGATTACGCTCGCCGAGCAATCGAATTCAATCAAACTCGAAATCGCAA
>Ga0136617_10003712_pt1 | contig 13649 bp, 12 predicted proteins | sample AntDrymUQ3222106_2_FD_129672 | JGI IMG/M metagenome (GOLD analysis project Ga0136617, IMG submission 129672) | Polar desert sand microbial communities from Dry Valleys, Antarctica - metaG UQ322 (21.06) | ecosystem: Environmental > Terrestrial > Soil > Desert | place: Antarctica: Dry Valley...
ACTCCGCCATGCGCGTCCCGAGATACGTGGACATCGCGACGCCCGTGCCGCAGTAGCCCATCGCCCACGCGATGGGACCCTTGCGGCCAGCGTGCGGCATGCGGTCCATCGTCAGCGCCACCTTGCCGCCCCACGAGAACTCGATGCGGTAGCCCGTGAGCCCGGGGTGGATCTCGATCATGCGCCGATGGAGCGCGGCCGCGGTCCGGTCGACGTTCGTCGGCATGAAGCTGACCCGCCCGCCAAACACCATCCGCCGGTCCGCCGACACGTGCCAGTAGTTCAGGAAGCTCTTCGTGTCGAAGAACGCCCGATCCGTGGGCGCGAGGCTGCGCGCCAAATCGGCGGGCAGCGGCTCGGTCGCGATGATGTAGCTCCCGATGGGCATAAGCCGGCGGCGCAGCGACGGTGCGACCCCGTCCGTGTAGCCGTTCGTCGCCACCAGCACGTGACGCGCGAGAATCGCGCCACGGTCCGTCTCGACGACCACCCGGCCATCGGCCTGCGGCCGCAGCGCGCGGGCCCGGACGCCAGCGTGGAGATCGGCGCCGGCCGCCTCGGCCAGCCCGACCAGTGCCGCGAACCACTTGCCCGGGTGGAGCAGCCCGCCGCCGTCGACGGCAAGACCGGCCGGAAACGCGTCGGTGCCGATCTCGGCCCGCAGCTCTGCCCCACCGACCACGCGCGAGGACACGCCCATCAGCGCCAGGCTGTCGCGTGCCACGTCGAGCCCCGGGACGTGCGCGTGGCCATAAGCCAGCTCGAGATGACCGTGCTCACGGAACTCCGCGTCGATCCCCTCGCGGGCGATCGTGTCGCGCACGTACGCGTAGCCGGCCAGGGTCTCGTGGAACAGGGCCCGCCCGCCCTCCTCGCCGTAGCGCCGGATCAACGCCCGCGGCCCCCACTTGTAGCCGGGGTGGATGATCCCGCCGTTGCGTGTGCTGGCGCCCCAGCCGAGCTCGTGTGTCTCGACCAGCGTCACGCGGGCGCCCTGCTGGGCGAATCGACGCGCCGCTGCCACGCCCGTGTACCCGCCACCCACGACGACAACGTCCGCCGTATCGGGCAGGTCGCGTCGGGAGCGATCCGGCACGAGCGGCATCGTTGCGTGCCAGTACGGCCGTCGCTCGTAGTCGCGGTTCAGCCTGGACTTGCGCATCGCCCCAGCGTACCGGCCGGGGAGCGCGACGAAGGACTACTCCGCGAGGTACGCGACGCGGCCCTGCGCCACCGTGACCAGCACGCGACCGGGCAGCTCCCGGCCGATCAGCGGCGAGTTCTTGCCCTTCGACGCGAGCGCTTCCGAGCTGACCGTCCACCGATCCGCCCGGTCGAACACCACGAGTTCCGCGGTCTCGCCCTCCACGATCCCGACCGCCCGGCCCAGCCGCGCACCGAGCACGCCTGCCGGTCCCGTGGTCAGCGCCTCAATCGCCCGGCGCAGCGGCAAACGTCCCGCGTCGACCGCCGCCAGCACGACTCCCAGGGCCGTCTCGATGCCGCTGATCCCGTTCACCGCCTGCCCGAACTCGACGTGCTTGTCGACGCTCGTGTGCGGGGCGTGATCGGTGGCGATGGCGCAGGCCGTCCCGTCGAGCAGGGCTTCGAGACAGGCTGCCGCGTCGTCCGGCGTCCGGAGCGGCGGGTTGACCCGCAGGGAGGCGTCGAACGGGGCGGCCGCCCGCTCGTCGCCGTCCTCCCAGGCCCACGACCGGGATCCGGCGATCCAGGCATCGGTCAATGCCAGGTGGTGGGGCGTCACGTCGCACGTGACGGGCAGCCCCGTGGCCCGGGCCCGACGGACGAGCTCCAGCGCGGACCGCGTCGAGAGGTGGGTCAGGTGCAGCCGCGGACCCGGCACCTCCCGAACCACCTCGGCGAGGATCGCCAGCGCTCGCCCCACCGCCGACGCCTCTGCCGAGGCGGGCCAGCCACGCAGCCCCAGCATCGTCGCGACGAGCCCTTCGTTGGCCTCGGCGCCCTCGGTCATCGCGAGGTCCTCGGTGTGCTCGACGATCGGCAGCCCGAGGGCTCCCGCGTACTCGAGCGCCGACCGCAGCACCGCCGCGGAGCGCGTCGGCGACCCGTCGTCGGAAAACCCGACGACGCCCGCGTCGGCCAGCTCGCCGATCGCCGCCAGCTGCTCCCCTGCCCTGCCGGCGGATACGCAGCCGTACGCCAGCACCCGGACGGGCGACCCCGACGCCGTCGCGGCAGCCTGCACGCGCGCCAGCACGCCCGGCTCGTCGAGCGGCGGCGTCGTGTTGGGCATCAGGCAGACGGTCGTGAAGCCGCCGTGAGCCGCTGCCGCCGAGCCCGAAGCGATCGTCTCCGCGTCCTCGTTGCCCGGCTCGCGGAAGTGGGCGTGCAGATCGATGAACCCGGGCGCGACGATGATGCCCCCCTGTCCGGCAGCGCCCGTGTCGTCGCCGTCGAGCCAGGTGACCGTCTCCACGATTCCGGCGCGCACGACGATGTCGGCCGCGCCCTCGCGTCCGGACATGGGGTCGACGAGCCAGGCGGCGGAGATCTCGAGATCGGCCAACACCTCGCCGACGACTGCGTAAGCTGCGAGCGGCTCGGCCGTCACCGCGTCACGCCGGCGAGCAGGTAGAGCAGCGCCATCCGGATCGCGACCCCGTTTCTGACCTGCTCCGTGATCGCCGACTGCGCACCGGCCGCGACGTCTGCCGCGATCTCGACGCCCTCGTTCATCGGGCCGGGGTGGAGCACGAGCGCGTCGGGTCTCGCGAGTGCCAGTCGCTCGCGCGTCAGCCCGTAGCGCGCCGCGTACTCGCGCAGCGACGGCAGCAGCCCCGCGGCCATCCGCTCGCGCTGGATGCGCAGCGCCATGACCGCGTCGGCGTCGTGCAGGGCCTCGTCGATCGAGGTGGTCACGGTGAAGCCGGCGGCGGGCCCCCACGCCCCGAAGCCGCGCAGGAGCGGGGCCGGGCCACATAGCCACAGGTCCGCCCCTGCGGCGGTCAGCGACCACACGTTCGAGCGGGCGACCCTGGAGTGGAGCACGTCGCCCAGGATCACGACCTTCCGGCCGGCGAGCGAGCCCAGCCGCTGACGCATCGTGTACAGGTCGAGCAGCGCCTGGGTGGGATGGGCATGCCACCCGTCCCCGCCGTTGAGCACGGACCCACCAAACACCTCGGCCGCGAGATGGGGCGCTCCCGACACCGGGTGGCGCAGCACCAGCATGTCCGCCCCGAGGGCCTCCACGGTCCGGACCGTGTCGACGAGCGACTCACCCTTGGCCACGGACGACGATGCCGACGAGATATTCACCACATCCGCGGACAGATTCTTTGCCGCCACCTCGAAGGACACCCGCGTCCGGGTCGAGGCCTCGTAGAACAGAATCGTCACGGACCGGCCTCGCAGCGCCGGAACCCTCGGGATGGGTCGAGCGAGCACCTCGCGCATGGCGTCCGCGGTTCGTAGCACCAGCTCGATCTCGTCCCAGGTCAGGATGTCGACGTCGAGGAGGTGTCGGTGCGACCACGGAACCGGCGAGAGGCCGGGCGCCTCGTCGACAGTCGGGACGATGGGCTGGACCGGTGCCGGACCCCGCTCGGACACCGGCGCGGTCATCCCGCCCGGCCGGCCAGCGTCGACTCTGTCGCCGCGCGCTCGATCTCCACGCCATCCTCGCCGTCGATCTCGGCCAGATGCACGCGCACCACCTCCTCGCGCGACGTGGGCACGTTCTTGCCGACGTGATCCGCCCGGATCGGCAGCTCGCGGTGACCGCGATCCACCAGGACGGCCAGGCGGATCGCCTGCGGCCGCCCGAAGTCGACGAGCGCATCCATCGCCGCGCGAATCGTGCGGCCCGTGTACAGGACGTCGTCAACGAGCACGATCGTGCGGCCGTTCAGGTCGAACGGCAGGTCCGTGCCCTTGACGACCGGCTGCTGCGCGATCACCGACAGGTCATCCCGGTAGAACGTGATGTCGAGCGCCCCGACCGGCAGGTCCACGGCCTCGTGCTCGCGGATCGCCTCGGCCACGCGCCGCGCCAGCGGAACGCCACGGCGCTGGATCCCCACAAGCGCCAGGCCCTTCGTGCCGGCCTGCTTCTCGACGATCTCGTGCGAGATGCGGACGGTCGCGCGGCGGATCTCGTCCGCGGTCATGATCGCGCGACCCGTCACGATTGGATCGGGCGCGCCGCGCGCGCGGGGCGCTCGGGGCGGCCGACCGGCGCCTCCGGGCGACGTGGCAACTGCGCTCCTCCTTGCCGGGCTCACGGGACCGGTCCACCGAGGGGATCGGCCCGCAGTCTAGCGCAGGCCGCGCGCCGCAAGCGGCCTACCGGACGACGACGATGTCCTCGGCAGGCTGCGTCTCCACTTGACCCATGCCCGCGGCGGTCCAGGCGAGCACGCTCACGTGGCTGCCCTCCGCGTTCTGGCCGGGCGGTGTCGCCCAGACGAGCCGCCCGTCACCGATGGCGAAGCCGGCCAGCGCGCGCTCGTCGCGGAGTGGGGCCGCATCTGGCTGGAGCCGGCCGGCGTCCGGATCGACGACGTAGAGGCTGAGCTTGCCGATCGTGGGGTCGTCCGGGTCCGCGATCCAGATCGCGAGATGCGTGCCGGTCTCGTCCCACTGCGCGTCCCAGGTCGCGATTGGACCCTCCTCCAGTACCTCGACCGGCGTATCGGCATCGTCTGAGGGCGGCTCCGTTGCGAGGCCGGACCATGGTCCAACGACGAGCCGGCCGCGGACCGTCTGCCACGCGCCGGATTCGTCGACCTCGAGGCTGCCGTCCCAGTACACGGCCAGCATGCCGGTTGGGTCGGCGGACGGCCGCCAGACGCGCCGGCCCGCGATGGGGGTGGCCTCGCCTGTCGTGGGGTCGAGGAGGAAGGCTTCCGGCCGAAGCGGAACGTTCGTCGGCGTTGACGACACCGGGCCCGAGGATGCGGACGGGTCGGCCGACGGTGCCTCGCCTTCGGCGGCGGGCGTCTCCTCGACGACCCGGCTGCCGAGGATCGTGTCGCCGAGCCAGCCGGCAAAGACCGATCGGTGGTCCTTGGTCATGGCCCGGGCCAGCGTGTCGCCCGCGGTCCAGACATAGATATCGGGGCCGTGCGAGCCGTCGGCCGGGCGAGCCGAGAACGCGAGGAAGCGCCCATCCTCCGGGGAAAAAGCCGCGGTCCCGGCATCGACGATGACGCCCTCGGCGATGGCGAACGGGGTCGCGGCGGCTGTCGAGGTCGGGGACGGTGAGCCGGGCGCCGCGGACTCCGTGGGTGACGGGCTGGACGAGTCGGTCGGGGCGGGCGACTCGGTTGCGCTGGGCGACGCGCTCACGGGCAGGGGCGGGGTGACCGATGGCGTCGGGCTCACGGACGGCAACGACGTGTCCGTCGTCGGGACAGGGCTGGCCGAGTCCGTCGGTTCGACGTTCGTGCTCGGTGCGACGGACAGGGACGGAACCGCGGTCGCGGTCGCGGACGGCGTCGGCGCGGGCTCTGGCGACTGCCCGGTGCACTCCGGCGAGACGGGGGATGGACAGGGCGACGTCGACGGCGGCGGTGACGGCGGGAGCGGGGGGGGCGCCGAGGACGACGGGGTCGGGACCGGCACGAGCACCACGGTCCCGCCCGTGTCGGTCGCGCCCTCGCCGACGACGACCAGCTGACCGTCGACCGGCGACCGGATGACCGTGTGTGGCGAGTCCGGCAGATCAATCAGCAGCGGCGACGAGGCAACGACCGGAGCGCACTCGAGGCTGTCCTTCGCGCACACCTCGGAGACGTTGGCAAAGAACAGCGAGGTGTTGCCGTCATCGTCGAGCGCGACATAGGGCACGGCCCCCGACGGGATGGCCAGCGGCGTCGGCCCCGGAGTCGTCTGCGGACGCGCGGTCGGCTGGGTCGTGGCGGCGGTCAGCGGGTGGCTCGACGCCGGGACGCTGGGCAGGGTGCGCTGCTGCGGACTCGAGAGGATCGATGCACCCATGACGACGGCCACGATCGCCAGTCCCGCGGCCGCACCCACGGGTGCCGGCGACAGTCGGCGGCGGGCGACGCCGGCGCGTGCCCCGACCGCCGCGCCTGCTTCCTGCTCGAGGGCAACCGACGTGCGCGCCCACAGGTCGCGCGGTGGCTCGATCGGGTAACGGCCCAAACCCTGGAGCTCGACGCGATCCGCCGCGTAGGCCTCGGCGAGCGACCGGCAGGCGTGGCAGCCGGCCAGGTGCCCGTCCAGCCACGCCGCCTCAGCCGGCTCGAGCGCGCCGTCCAGGCGCTCGGCGACGAGCTCCCTGGCGCGCTCGTGCGGAGGCGAGCCGCGATCCGGGCGCGGCCGGAAGCGCATGCTCATCGATCGCCGCCGGTCGTGGGGCTGGCGTGCGGTCCCTCGGCGGCCTCGGCCGCGCGTTCGGCGGCGAGCGCCTCGCGCAGGCTCTGACGGGCTCGGGTGAGGAGGGCGCGGGCTGCGACGTGGCTGACCCCGAGAGCCGCGGCAAGCTCCAACCCGGTCAGGTCGTGCAGCTCGGCCAGCAGAAGGGCCGCGCGCTGGCGTTCCGGGATCCGGTTGAGCGCCCGCTGGAGATCGCCCGACAGGCGCAGGTCCATGGCCAGGTTCTCGGCCGAGGGTGCGGCGCCGCGCGACTCGCCCGTCCACGGGAGGAAGCGCACGATCTTGCGCCGGCGCAGCTCATCGAGGGCGACGCGATGAGCGATCTGGTACAGCCAGGCCCGGGCATTCTCCGGCTTCTCGAGGCTCTCGTAGTTGCGATACGCCTTGACGAACGCGTCCTGGGTCAGATCCGCCGCGAGCTCCGGCTCGCGCAACATCCGGACCAGGTACGCGTAGATCTCGCCGTGATGCTTCGCGAAGAGGTCCTCGACGAACCGTCCCGCCGTCGTCTGATCCCAGGTGCCGCTCACGGCGACCCCTCGCACGCGCAGTGCGACGGCATGGAACGGGGCGGTCGTGCGGTTGAGCATGGACGATCGGGCGCCCCTCGGATGGGCCGGGGCATGCCTGACGGCGGCGGTACCCTCGTTTCGCCAGAGACGCGGGGCCGGCGCGGCGTGTGACGCACGCGCACGATCACGGAACGGGCGCCTCCGCGAGGCGCGCGCTGTGCAACCCGCCCAGCTCCTCCACCGCGTCCTCCGGCGAGACGGGATTGACCGGCAGACCGGTCCCCAGCTCGAGGCCGGCGATCTCGCGCAGGCGCGGGTGGATCTCCCAGTGCCAGTGGAAGGTCGCATCCACCTGCTCGCGCAGCGGCGCTGTGTGCAGGACGAGGTTGTATGGCGGTCCGTCGAGCGTCGCGGCGAGCCGGGAGAGGACCTGGCGGAGCGCCTCGGCCGTCGTTCGCAGGTCCTCGTCGGTCGCTCGGGCGAAGTCCGCGTCGTGCCGGCGCGGGACGACCCACACCTCGAAGGGCGAGCGGCTGGCCCATGGCGCGAACGCCACGCTGCCGGCGTCCTCCCAGAGGAGCCTGGCGGGTCGCACGACCTCGTCGCGCACGAGCCGGCACCACGGGCACTCGCCCTCCCGGATCACGAAGCGCGCGGCGCCGCCCATCTCCTCGGCGACCCGGTGCGGGATCTGCGGCAGGTCGTAGAGATCGAGGCACAGGTGGTTCGTCCGCGCACCGGCCTGTGCGCCCCAGTTCTGGACGACCTGGAGATAGTCGGTCTGGGCGGCGTCGCGGGCAGCGGCAACGGCGTCGCGGCAGCGCGCCATGAGCGTCTCGATCGTGGTGCTCCCCACGGCGTGCAGCGGCCGGTGCTCGCGAGGCGCCGCCACCACCGTTCGCCAGCTGCCGGCCGCTCGCGCCGCATCGAGCGCGACCTGGGCGACCCCCCGATCCAGCACGCGCGCCTCGTCCTCCGTGCCCACCGTGTGGAACGCGAAGTCCTTGAGCACGCGCAGTCGGACGCCGTCGCCGGCCGGCAGGCGGCAGTTCTGGCAGTCAGCGCCGTCGTCGATCGGATCGGCGGCCCGCGCAAACCGCTCTCGCTCGAACGCCCGGTCGACCATCGTCGCCACCCACCAGCCGGTGATCGGATCCTTGCGCAGCTCGAACAGCCCGGCGGCCACGTCAGCCGGGCTCCGCGGCGAGCGCTTCGAGGTCGCGCAGGGCGTCCGATTGCTCGGCCGGATCAACGTCGATCCGGACACCCAGCCGGTTGCCCAGCGCGCCTGCGAACACGACGGCGGCGGCCGCCACGACGCCCGTGGGTCCGGCCGCAGGCAGCTCTCCGCCCTCCGCGGCGATCGAGGTGGAGACGGTGTCGGGCTCGCCGCAGGCGTCGATCAGGTCGAAGTCGGTCAGATCCGGGTCGACGTTGAGCGCGATGCCGTGATAGCTGACACCACGTTCGACCCGCAGCCCCAGGGCACCGATCTTGCGCGGGTTCGCGCCGTCCGGCTCGCACCAGCAGCCGGGGTGGCCGTCGCGGCGATCTGCCGTCACCCGGAAGACCCCGCAGGTATCGGCCAGCGCCGCTTCGAGCGCGCGGACGAGCGGTCTCAGCAGCAGGCCGCGACGCTCCAGCCTGAGGATCGGGTAGGCCACGAGCTGGCCGGGGCCGTGGTACGTGACTTCACCGCCCCGCTCGACGCGGATCAGCTCGATCCCTCGGGCTGCCAAGTCGTCGCGGTCGGCGCGGACGTGCCTGTCGTCCGCGTGGCGACCGAGGGTCAGGACGGCCGGATGCTCGAGGAGGAGCAGCTGGTCGGGGATCAGATCGGCGGCGCGGGCAGCGACCAGCCGGCGCTGCAGCGCCCAGGCCGCGCGGTATTCCACCCGCCCCAGCCAGCGCGCCTCGATTGAATCGCGCGCACCCGCGCGATCGTCGGGCGACAGTTGCGGCGTCGCAATGGCAACCACGCCCGGCACGATAGCAGGGGAAGATTGGGAGCCCGTTCGGGCCGCGCTCGGGCTCTCCTTGCGACGAGGTCCTAGGGCGCCGATCTGACGACGCGGTGGTTCACGAGCTCGGGGAAGCGTCGGACCACGATGAACGTGCCGACCAGACACGCGAGTCCACCAGCCACCACAGCCGCTTGCGCTCCCACCACCGAGGCGAGCGCGGCGGCCTGGATATCGCCGACCCGCGGACCGCCCGAGACCACCAGGTAGTGGATCGAGATCACGCGCCCTCGGAGCTCATCCGGGGTCGTCAGCTGCACGATGAGGTTCCTGCAGACGGCTGACTGGATGTCCGCGGCGCCCTGGATCGCGAGGAACACCAGGGCCAGCGGGAAGGCGAAGGTCGACAGCCCGAAGGCGAGCGTGGCCAGGGCGTACGCGCCCACAGCCATCAGCACGGCCAGCCCGAGCCGCTCGACGCGCGAGATCCAGCCGGACAGGAATGCCGCGATCACGGCGCCGACGGCCGGTGCTGCCGCCAGCAGACCGATGCCCACCTCGCCAACCTTGAACACGTCGAGCGCGAGAACCGGGAGGAGCGCCGTCTGGCGGCCAAAGATCATGGCGTTGAGGTCGATCACGAAGGTCGACAGGATGACTCGGCGCCTCAGGGTGAAGCGCAGCCCTTCACGGATGGCGGTCAGTCCCGGACGCGCGCCCGCAACGAGCGGTGGGATCGGCGACATCATCGAGAGCGAGAGCAACGCGGCGCCGAAGGTCAGCGTGTCCACGAGGTACGCGCCGGAGACGCCGACCGTCGCCAGCAGCAGGCCCCCGATCGCCGGCCCGATGACGCTCGCACCCTGGACGTTGAGCTGGTTCAGCGAGATGGCAGAGGCCAGCCGCTCCGACGGTACGAGCCGCGGGATCGTGGAGCCCCGTGTCGGCTGGTCGACAGCCGCCAGCGACGCGAGGAGGAAGGCCACCCCGAACAGGGCCGGCAGCGCTGGATCGGGCTGCAGGGCCAACACGAAGAGCATGCCGGTCCCGACTGCTTGCCCGGCCTGCGTGATCCGGAGCAGCTGGCGCCGATCGACGGCGTCCGCCAGCGAACCCGCGCCCAGCGCGAACAGGAGCGTCGGGACCAGCTGGACGAAGACCAGGGCCGCGATCGCGAGCGTGGAGCCGGTCAGGATGTAGACGTGGTAGGGCAACGCGATCCTGGTGATCTGGTTACCGATGCCGCTGATCGCCTGCCCGGTCCACAGCCAGCGGTAGTCCCGATCGAGCCGGAGGGGGGCGGGATCGACGACCATCCCGCGCAGCACCGCGCGACGCCGGCGGGTGCCGGACTGGTCGCCCCCCTCGGGCGGCGGTGTCATCAAGCGCCGACGATGTGCCCGCGGCGGGTGGCATCACCCGGGCGCGATGGACTTCCCGCGTCCAACGTGTGCTGCTCGCGCGTGGCCGCCGGCGCGGCCACTCCCAGGCTCACGATCGTCAATCCGCCAGGAGCTGCAGCGCGTCACCGACCGCGATCGGACCGCCCGTCGTGATCTCCGCCCGGATCCCCGCTCGATGGATGAGCACCGGAAGCGCATCCTGGCCAAGCAGCTCGTCGAGATAGGAGCACGGCTGGCATCGTCGCGCGCCTCGACACTCGATGCCGCCGATCCGAAACCGACGTCCGATGAGAGCGTCGAGCTCGATACCTCGTGCGGTGATGTTGCGACGGGTGGCGCCGGGTGGCAGGTGGAGCTGGTTCGCCGTCGCGACCCGCTCGAGCTCCTCGGCATCGACGATGGTCAGCTGATCGCCGTTCCGATGGATGGACGACCAGTGACCGGTGCCGGCTGCGTAGCGATCGCCACGCAGCCCGACACCCGCGATCGCAGCGGCAGTCGCAACGGCCTGCATCGGCTGACCGGCGGCTTCGGCGATGTGAATGAACTCGACACGACCGTCCCCAACCACGACTTCTCCGCTGCCACGCATCGGACCCGTCACTGAAAGAGATCGTAGATCGCATCATGAGATGCGACGGCGCGCTGCCCGCAACCCATCGGTCCCGATCGTCCGCTCTTCAGCAGCGCCGCACAGCAATCCAGCACAGGAGCCCACATGCCCGACCGACCGACACTCGACCATTTCAGGCTGACGTGGCTCGAGCTCGATGGCCGACAGGTCGAGTTCACCTCGGCAGAGCTCGTCCTGACCCAGTACTGGCGCGGCGACGAGCCAGCGCAGCAGGACTGGGAAGTCGTGGGGCGCACCCATGACGAGACCCTGCACCAGGGGCCCCAGTCCATCGCCCTGGATGCCGGCGGCCGACGGTATCGCGGTCGGGTGGTCCTTTCGAGCTCGCAATCCATGGGTACCACCCTGTCCGCCTTCAATGGCGTGGGACTCGGCGAGCTGATGGAGCGGTGACCGGCCCCGGATCGCCGGCCGGTTACGCAGGTCATGGCGGGTCGCCTGCGCTCATCGTCCGCTCCCGCCGCATCCTGACGGCCGAGGGCTGGCTGGACGGTGCAGTGGAGATCAGCGACGGCATCATCCGTGGTCTCCACCCGGCCGGAACGTCATGGCCGGCGGCTGCTCGAACGGTCGATGCAGGCACCAACCTCGTGCTGCCGGGCCTTGTCGATACGCATGCCCACATGCGCGACCCGGGGTTCAGCCACAAGGAGGATGGGCTCACGGCAGCGCGGCCGCCCTGGCCGGCGGCGTCACGTCGGTGGTCGACATGCCGAATGTCGATCCACCGGTCAACACGGTCGAGCGCTTCCTCGCGCATCGAGCAAACGCCCAGGCGGGCGCTCGCACGGACTTCGGCCACAACGTGGCCGCGACCATACCCGCGGAGATCGGTCCGCTGGCCGCCTCGGGCGTGACCGCCTTCAAGGTGTTCATGGTTCGCGACGCGCGGCGCGCCTATCCGCACATGCCCGGCATCGCCGTCGACGATCGCGCGGAGCTGCTTCGAATCGCCGAGGCCGTCGCCGCGACCGGCAAGGTCCTGATGGTCCATGCCCACGACAGCGCCATCGGCGACCTCTACGCCGAGCGGGCGATCAGCCAGTGGGGCCGGGGGCCACTCTCGTACGCCCGGTCGCTGCGCATGGGCGACGGGCTCGTGATGGACTCCGGGATCGCCACGATGCTGGCCATCCAGCGGGCGACCGGCGTCCGGCTGCACATCCTCCACGTCGGCACGCCCGGCGGCATCGCGATGATCCGCGCGGCGAAGGCCGATGGACTCGAGGTGACGGCCGAGGCGAACCCGTTTCACCTGTTCGTCGTCAACTCGTGGAACACGATCGTGCAGCAGGGCCCATGGGTGCTCGGTCAATGGCTGCCGGAGCATCACTCGGACGCGCTCTGGGAGGCGCTCCTGGACGGCACGATCGACGTCATCGGATCCGATCACACGCCTCACACGCGCGCGGAGAAGGAGCCGGGCTGGGAGGACATGTTCGCGACGCCCGGCGGCAGCCCCACGATCCAGCACTACCTGTCGCTGCTCCTCAGCGCGGTCGCCGAGGGCCGTCTGACCGTGGAGCAGGTCGTCCGGCTCGCCGCGACCGGCCCCGCCCGGCTTCTCGGTTGGCAGGGGCAAAAGGGTGAGATCAGGGTGGGGGCTAATGCCGACCTGGTGGTCGCCGACCCCACCGCCGAGCGGGTCATCCGGAGCGAGGATGTTCTCTCCAAGTGTGGCTGGACCGCACTCGACGGGCGCCGCGTCCATGGTGTCCCGACGATGACGATCGTGCGTGGGGATGTGGCCATGCAGGAGGGGCGCGTCGTAGCCGCCCCGGGCTCGGGTCGGTTCGTGGACGCCGCCACACCGGGCGACCGCCGCGCGCGCTAGTCAGCGAAGGTGCGGCGGCGGCGCCTCGGCCAGTCGTGCGCCCAGGTCCCGGGCGGCCGCGCGGACCAACGGCCCAAGCTCGGAGATCGTCGTTCGGCGTCCCACCCGCTCCGCCGGCCCGCTGATGCCGACGGCCGCCACGGCCCCGCGTCCGTCAAGGAGCACTGGGGCCGCCACCCCGGCGGTCCGCTCCAGCCAGCCCCGAAGGTTGACTGCATAGCCGCGTCGAACGCCGGTGTCGAGCTTGTCCCGGAACGTTGCCTCATCGACGTCGGTGAGCATCGTCCATCGGTCGAGGCCCGCCGCGAGGACCGCGTCGGCCAGGTTGGGATGGTGGGCGAGGAGCGCCAGACCCACGGCCGTGGCGTGGGCCGGCATGGGCGCCCCGATGGCGTGGTCCACATCACCGGGGCGCACGCCGGACTCGTGGTCGATCGCGATGACCGACGTCCCGTCCATGACAGCCAGGTGGGTGCTTTCACCGGTCGCCTGGGCCAGCCACCGGAGGACCGGACGCGCGACATCGCGCAACAACGGCGGTCGGACCGGCTGCGCCCTCATGCGCGCCAGGGTCGGCCCTCCGCGGTAGCGGCGATCAGGCTCCTGGCAGGCAAATCCGGAGGCCACGAGGGTCGAGAGGAGCCGGTGGGTGGTGCTTCGTCCAAGGCCGAGGCGGCCGGCGATCTCCGTGATCGACAGGCCGCGTTCCGCCGCCGCCAGCACCTCGATCACCTGGAGCGCCTTGGTGACCGAACGCAAGTGGCCCGCGGGCAGCAGCTCCGGTCCCGGCGGGAGGGTCGCCATGCCGCAATATTCCGCTATCCGGAACCACATTGACACTCGCCGCGCAGATGGGTTTCCTCTGCCCATGGCCGCCGCGACTCAATACACCATCGGCGTGGACATCGGCGGGACGTTCAC
>Ga0136617_10003713_pt1 | contig 13647 bp, 10 predicted proteins | sample AntDrymUQ3222106_2_FD_129672 | JGI IMG/M metagenome (GOLD analysis project Ga0136617, IMG submission 129672) | Polar desert sand microbial communities from Dry Valleys, Antarctica - metaG UQ322 (21.06) | ecosystem: Environmental > Terrestrial > Soil > Desert | place: Antarctica: Dry Valley...
AAAGTCACGTCGTGGCGTCGGTGCCGCCATCGCCACGAGCCATCCGGGAGCTGTTCGGCGTTGTGCAGGATGCCGCGTCGGAGCGAGGACTCGGTGCGGGTCGGATTGTGCTCGACGGTGCGCGCCAGCAGGTCGTCGAAGCTGGCGAAGGTGGCCGGCCCACGCACGAAGTCCGTGATGGCCTTGGCCTTCTCGCCATTCACCCCCGGCGTGATGTCGATCAGCGCCAGACGGGGAACCAGCTCCGGACGGGAAGCCGCCAACTCGATCGACGTGAGGCCGCCGAGCGACATGCCCACCACCAGCCGGGCCGACGGCGCCAGCTCCCGAATGGCGACGGCCACGTCGCGCGCCAAAGCCTCGGTACGCCGAACGCCACCGTTGAACCCGCCCCCGGGAACCACCAGCGTGTCGGAGTGCCCGTGGCTGGGCAGATCGATCGCCACCAGCGGCCGATCGAGGGCCAGCGCCACAGTGTCCCACGTGTGGGCGTTCTGGGCGCCTCCGTGGATGAGCACCATCTGGGCGGGTTCGGTGCCCCACACCAGGGCACTGACCCTTCGGCTGGGCGTCACGTCCACCGCAACCCGGCGAACAACGGGGGCACCGTCGAGCTCGAGGCCGTACTCGGCGGCGTTGTCAGGGAAGTAGGCGAACTCCTCGTAGGGCTCGAGCGGGACGGCGCGCCCGCCGGTCACGGAATCGTCCGCCCCGGCCGTGCTCATCCGCGGGTGCCGGCGCCGGCAAAGTAGGCGGCGCCGTTGGCCACCGACTGAACCACGTTGGCTCGGTGGCGCTTCGGGTAACCCATCAACCGCAGGACGAACGGCAACTTGGCGGTCGACTGGTCATACGTCTCGGTGAGCTTGGTGTTGGTGTCGCCGACCGGCTCGAGCTCCCAGCGCCAACGATGACCCGACCCGTGGCACCAGGCGATCACCCGGTTCTCGTCGAACTCGACCACCTTGCTGGTGATGCGGTAGGGCACGCCGAGCTTCATCTTCATCCCGAAGCGACTGTCCGGACCGAGCTGTTCGGGCCCGGTCTGGGTGCCGCGTACCGTTTCGTCGCCACTGATTTGGGCGTGGTTTGCGGGTCGGCGGATGAACGAGAAGACCTCGGCGGGCGACGCCTCGACCACGGTGGTGGCACTCACCGAGTGGTCGTCGATGTCGGTGGTGATGCCGTCGGCGTCGCGGCCTTCGGGCGTCGTGCTGGATGTCATCGCGCCATGATGCCAGCACCGTTCTGCGATCATGGACCGGTGACCAACTCGGCGCCGACCGCGACGGACCGCGCCGAGCGGCCCCGGCTGGCCGACCTCGGCGCCGGCTTGGTCGTCGTCGGCGTGCTCCTCGCCCTCATGTGGGCCGAGGAGATCGTCGACCTGCTCCCCGGCACCAACTTCGACCGCTGGGGCGTGCGGCCCCGACGGGTCAGCGGACTCGTCGGCATCGTGCTGGCGCCATTCCTGCACACCGGCTTCGGGCATCTCATCGCCAACACCATTCCCTTCGCCGTGCTCGGTGGAGCCATCGCCTTCGGCGACAGCAAGCGCTTCGTCGAGGTCACTCTGGCCGTCGGGGCCATCAGCGGGCTCGGCATCTGGGTGTTCGGTGCCGGCAACAGCGTGCACATCGGGGCCAGCGGGCTGGTGTTCGGCTACCTCACCTACCTCGTGGCGCGGGGCGTGTTCGCCCGGAACCTGTGGTGGATCGTCGGGGCGGCGGCGGTGCTCGCGTTTTACGGCTGGATGTTCTGGGGACTGCTGCCGACGCCGCGCGTGTCGTGGCTCGGGCACGTGTTCGGTGCCCTCGGGGGCGTGGCGGCGGCGTGGATGATCCACAGCGACCACGACACTCCGGACGATCCCGTTCGAACCGTCGCTCCCGAATGATGGGCAGGGGCAGTACTCAACGGTCGTGCTCGCACCCATTCTTCGGGGCCGGTGTTGTACGCGAAGCGGCCCCGACGCCCTCGGGCATCGGGACCGCTTCGTGGTGTGGGGGCCGGGGGCGCCAGGTGGCATCCGCCGGCTCGTCAAGCGATGATCAGGGCCGCCCGGGGAGGTCGACGGCCCTGATGCATCAGGGCCGGATCAGGCCGGGGGCATCAACACCGAGTCGATGAGGTACACCGTGGCGTTGGCCGTGGGGACGTCGGCGCACTGCACGGCCGCCGCCCCACCGTTGATGACGATGGTCTCGTTGACCTGGGCGATCGTCACGTCGGCGCCGTTCACTGTGGTGAACGTGCCACCGGCGGTGAGGTCGGCGCTGCTCAGCTGCTCGGGGATCACGTGGTACGTGAGGATCCCGGTCAGGGCATCGACGTCGGCCAGCACGCTCTCGAGCGTGGCCGGGTCGATCTTGTCGAACGCCGAGTTGATCGGGGCGAACACCGTGAAGGGACCTTCACCGTTGAGCGTGTCGACCAGGTCGGCGGCGCCCACGGCAGCAACCAGCGTGCTGAGCAGCGGGTTGTTGGTCGCGGCGGTGGCCACGGGATCGTCGGCCATCCCCTCGACGCTGCCTTCGCCTTCGGTCGGCACGGCGGCGCAGAGCGGGCCGGCGGGGCCAGCGGCCTCGCCACCCATGTCATCCGAACCCATCGGCTCGGAACCCATCATCTCGGTGCCCATCGGCTCCGAAGTCATCATCTCGGTGCCCGTCGGCTCCGAAGTCATCATCTCGGTGCCCGTCGGCTCCGAAGTCATCATCTCGGTGCCCGTCGGCTCGGAACCCGTCGGCTCCGAGCCCGTCGGCTCGCTCGAGGGCGGGACCGACGCGGCAGCGATGCTGACCGTTCCGGCGAGTGACAGCGTGGCGATGGCGATGAGGGCGCCGGTGCGACGGTTCTTGATTCGAGACATGAGATCTCTCTTTCTGATTGTTGGTCGTGGGACAGCAGGGGCGGGGTGCTCTCGAACAGCGAGAGACTGATGTGCTGCCGTCAAGCGTAGTTCGTCACCACTCGCCGCGCGGATTGGCCGAGGCGCAGATTGGACCTCGCCCCGGCCCCACCGGTTCAGCCGAACGGGAGCCGGGGCTGGGGCGGTGCGTAACTGGGGTCGACCCCGTCGAACAGGCTGCTCACCGACTCGCCGATATGGCTACGCCGGATGGCCTCGGCGAACAGGCCGGCCACCGAGCGCACCTTCAGCTCGGGCCACGGCTCGATGGGCGCTGGCACGGTGTCCGTGGTCACCATCTCCACCACCCCCGGATGGTTGCGCAGCCGCTCGACGGCCTTACCCGTGAAGAGGCCGTGCGTGCAGGCCACCGAGATCGACGGGCAGCCTTCGGCCATCAGGCGGTCGAGCAGTTCGATTATCGAGCCGCCGGTAGCGATTTCGTCGTCGAGCACAATGGCCCGTTTGCCGGCCACATCGCCGACGATGGCGTCGATCACCACCCGGTCGTCGGCCAGGCGCTGCTTGCTCCCGGCCGCTACTGGCACCCCGAGCAAGCGGGCGAACTGCGTGGCCGTCTTGGCGTTGCCAAGGTCGGGCGAGACCACCACGGCATTGGAGAAGTCTCCGCCCCGGAAGTACTCGGCCAGCTCGCCGATGGCCGTGAGGTGATCGACCGGCACCCCGAAGAAGCCGTGGACCTGGGGCGCGTGCAGGGCCATGGTGATGACCCGGTTGGCGCCGGCCGTGATCAGCAGGTCGGCCACCAGGCGACCGCCGATGGAGATGCGCGAAGCGTCTTTCTTGTCCGAGCGGGCGTAGGCGAAGTGAGGGATCACGGCGGTGATCTGGGCCGCCGACGCGCCCCGGGCGGCGTCGAGCATCAGCAGCAGTTCGACCAGGTGCTCCTGGGTGGGCGGCACCAACGGCTGCACGATGTAGACATCGCGTTGGCGGCAGTTGGCTTCCAGCTGCACCTGCAGGCAGTCGTTGCTGAAGCGGTCGATCGACGCCCCCGACAGCGGCACACCCAGTCGGTCGCAGATGCTCTTGGCCAGCTGGCGGTGAGCATTCCCCGAAAACACGATGATCTCCCGCACTGCCTCGACCCTACGGGATCGTGAGGGCCAGGATTGGTGAGTCGTGCGTACCGATTTCCGTACGGAGAACTCACCAATCCCGTGCCGAAGCGGTCGCGGCTCAGATTGCGGCGGACACCGACGGGTTGAGTTCGGCGCGATCAGCGGCCAGGGCGCCGCGAACCCATCCGAGCCGGTCGGTGCCACCGCGGACCGGCGCTGAGGTGAGCTTGCCGAACGTGGCGTCCACCTCCTCGTCGACGGCGTTGCGCCGGGCCACCAGGACCGGCAGCAGTGACGAACCGGTCGTTGCGTCGCTTTCGTCATCACCCTGACCGGCCGCGCCTTCCGCGGCCACCGTTTCCTGCACGTGGCGATTGATCTCGCCCAGCCGCTCGTCGATCCGGTTGGAGTAGGCGAGCAGGAACGACGCCCGGAATGAGCGACCCCGAACCCGGCTGCCCGGCGGCGCCGTCGCCGCTTCGGCCTGCACCGCAGCGTGGGACTGGACCAACAGCGACGTGTACAGCAGCTCGGTGGCGGAGACATCGGCGGCGAAGCCGATCACCGACTGCATGCCGTACGCCCGGTGCTGCACCGCCTTGCACTGCGAGCGTTCGGCGACGATCTGTAGCAGCAACGCCTTCTGGTCGGCGTACGGGTCGTCGATCGGCAGCCGGATCGTCGTGGGGCGATCCTGACGACCGGAACGGGACCACGCCAGCGCGCCGTCGATGGCATGGCGGGCCATCAGCTCCTGGGCCTTCGTCGTGAACGCCTCGGCCTCGGCCTCATACGGGGTTGACTCGGCCTGGGCGAGCAGCGCTCGCACCTTGGCGAGCGCCGGGTCGTCGGACGAGCCGGGGTGGCGATCGGCACGTTCCCACGTGGCCGGATCGCTGCCCGGCGGCGGGACGATGGTCGGCAACGGCGTGATGGAGGCGAACAACGCGATGGACCCGATGATGAGCCACAGGGGCATGCGGACGCGCAGGGCTTCGGCGTCAACGGTGTCGGACAACCAGCCGTCCGGCGGCCCACCGGTAGCCATCGTGTCGATCTGGGCGAGCCACTGCGGATGGAGCGTCGCCCGATCGCGACGGGCGTGATCGGCGGAGATCGCCGCGGCGACGATCCGGCCGACCCGCGGATCGTGACGCCGGGCGTGGCGGGCCAGCTCGGCGGGCTGCCATCCTTCCTGCCACATCCGGGCAACCAGCGCTTCCAGCTGGATCTCCGCCTCGCCCAACACGACGCCAAAGGGGTCGTCTCCAACTCGTACATGGCCCGGCGGGGATCACCAGTCTGGCGCAAACCGCCGAGCGTCCACAACGCCTCCCGAATCCGCCGGGCCGTGCCGTCGCCCATCCGGTCGTCGTCGAACCGGGCGTGACGAGACGGCCCCGCTGACGACGCCCGTCGTCGGGCCTGCTCCGCCCGCTGCTTGGCCTTCTCCCGCCGCCGTTGCTTGTTCTTGGTGCCCATGTCAACCATCCTCGTTGCGGGGTGTCATAGCCGGACCGGTCAAAACTCGTCGTCGAAGGAGACGTCGCCGCTGACGCCGACCTGGTAGGCCGACACCGTGCGCTCGAAGAAATTGGACAGCTCCTGCACGTCCTGGAGCTCCATGAACCCGAAGGGATTCTTGGAGCCGTAGTGCTTGGGCAGGCCGAGGCGCACCAGGCGCTGGTCAGCGACGAACTGCAGGTATTCGCGGGTGTCGGCCACCGAGAGGCCGGGCACACCGTCGGCCAGCATGTCCTTGACGAACGTCATCTCGGCCTCGACGGCTTCCACCATCATGGTGTCGATCTGGCGAGCCAGTTCGTCGTCGAACAGGTCAGGCTCTTCGCGCCGCACCGTGTCAACCACCGAGAAGGCGAAGTCCATGTGCCCGCTCTCGTCGCGGAACACCCAGTTGGTGCCGGCGGCCAGGCCGTTGAGCAGGCCCTTGGACCGCAGGAAGTACACGTAGGCGAACGCCCCGAAGAAGAACAAGCCTTCGATGCAACCGGCGAAGCACACCAGGTTGAGCAGAAACGTGCGGCGATCGGCCTTGGTGGTGAGTTCGTCGAGCTGGCCGATGGAGTGCATCCACCGGAAGCAAAACTCGGCCTTGGCCTTGATCGACGGGATGGTCTCCACGGCGCTGAAGGCCTCGGCCCGCTCGTCGTGGTCAGCCAGGTAGGAGTCGAGCAGCGTGAGGTAGAACTGCACGTGCAGGGCCTCTTCGTACAGCTGGCGGGAGAGGAACAGCCGGGCTTCGGGAGCGTTGATGTGCTTGTAGAGGTTGAGCACCAGGTTGTTGGCGACGATGGAGTCACCGGTGGCGAAGAAGGCCACCAGGCGCCCGATGAGATGGCGCTCCGAGGGCAGCAGGCGTTTGAGGTCGACCAGGTCGTCGGAGAAGTCGATCTCCTCGACGGTCCACGTGTTGCGGATGGCGGACCGGTAGCGCTCGTAGAACTCCGGGTAGCGCATCGGCCGCAAACTGAGGTCGAGGCCCGGATCGAGGATGTTTTGGCGGGGCGCCGAAGGGGGCGCGGCCGGGGCCGGGTTCGTCGGCGCCGACGAGGCGCCGGGGTCGACCGGGAGTGCGGCGGGGACGGCTTCGTAGCGTTCAGCGACGCTCATATCAGGTGCACGCTGTTCTGCTGGTCTCGCTCGGCCGGCTGAGGGTCTCGCTCGACGTACGCTTCGTCGCTGGCGCTTCCCTCGGCGCTCGTGGTTTCGTTGGTCATGTCAGGTACACGCCTCGCAGGATTCGGGGTTGGCGAGCGAGCAGGCGACGGCGTCCGTGTCGTCGGGGACTGCCGCAGACACCGGTGACGGCTCGTCCGCCGTGATCGACGACACCGTGCCTGCGCCCTGGCCGGCCGCATCCAGGTAGGTCGACCGCCCGAACTCTGGGGTGAACACCGGGTTCGGCACGGCCGGCGCTCCCGCGCCCTGGCCGGCCGCATCCAGGTAGGTCGACCGCCCGAATTCTGGGGTGGACACCGGGTTCGGCACGGCCGGCGCTCCCGCGCCCTGGCCGGCCGCATCCAGCGTCGTCTGGGCGATGCGGGTGGCCGGCCGGGATCGCAGGTAGTAGGTGGTCTTCAGCCCCTGTTTCCACGCGTGCAGGTACATCGACGACAACTTGCCGATGGTGGGCGCCTCCATGAACAGGTTGAGCGACTGGCTCTGGTCGATGAACGCCCCCCGCTCGGCGGCCATGTCGATGAGCGAGCGCATAGGCACCTCCCACGCCGTGCGGTACAGCGACTTCACGTCGGCCGGGATGACGTCGATGCCCTGCACCGAGCCCTCGGCCCGCTTGATGGCGTCGCGCACCTCGTCGGTCCACAGGCCCCGCTCTTGCAGGTCCCGCACCAGATAGGTGTTGATCTGCATGAACTCGCCCGACAGCGTTTCCCGCTTGAACAGGTTGGAGACCTGGGGCTCGATGCACTCGTAGGCCCCTACGATCGACGCGATCGTTGCGGTCGGGGCGATGGCGATGAGCAGCGAGTTGCGCACCCCGTGGGTGGCGATGCGCTGGCGGAGGGCGTCCCAGCGGGTCTGGTCGGTCGGCTCGACCGAGACGCCGGGAGCGTTGGGCCCGGGACGCCTGGCCAGGTCGAACTGCAGGTGACCGGCGGCCAGGCGGGTCTCGGGGAAGGCGGTGTGCGCGCCGCTCTGCTCGGCCAGGTCGCACGACGCCGACAGGGCGTGGAAGTAGATCTCCTCGGCGATGCGCCGGGAGATGTCCCTGGCGGCGGGCGAATCGAAGGGCAGGCGCATCTTGAACAGGACGTCCTGGAGGCCCATCGAGCCGAGCCCGACCGGGCGCCAGCGCGAGTTGGACACCGCCGCCTCGTCGGTCGGGTAGTAGTTGATGTCGATGACCCGGTCGAGGTAGCGCACCGCGGTGCGGGCCACCCGGCCGAGGCGCTCGAAGTCGAACTCGCTGGCGCCGGTGTCGGGGTCGGTGACGACGAAGTGGCCGAGGTTGATCGAACCCAGGTTGCACACCGCCGTTTCGTCGTTGCTGGTGACCTCAAGGATCTCCGTGCAGAGGTTGGACAGATGCACCACCCGCGGGGTCACCGTGCCGTCGGGGCCGGGCACCGGGGCGTCGCTGGTCTGATTGCAGCGGGCGTTGGAGGGGTCCTTGAACGTCATCCAGCCGTTACCGGTCTGGGCCAGGGTGCGCATCATGCGGGCGTACAGCTGGCGGGCCGGCACCTGGCGCACGAACAACTTCTTGCTCTCGGCCTCCTGGTAGGCCCGCTCGAACTCGGCCCCGAAGAGGTCGGTGAGATGCGGCACCTGCTTGGGGTCGAACAGCGACCAGGCCCAGTCCTTCTCGACGCGTTGCATGAACAGGTCGGGCACCCAGTTGGCCAGGTTGAGGTTGTGGGTGCGCCGGGCTTCGTCGCCGGTGTTCTCCTTGAGCTCGAGGAACTCCTCGATGTCGGCGTGCCAAGTTTCCAGGTAGACGCACGCCGCGCCCTTGCGCTTGCCGCCCTGGTTGACCGCCGACACCGACGAGTCGAGCGTCTTCAGCCAGGGGACGATGCCGTTGGACAACCCGTTGGTGCCGCGGATCAGCGAGCCCCGGCTGCGGATGCGGTGGAACGCGAGACCGATGCCGCCAGCGAACTTGGACAGGCGGGCGACGTCCTTGTAGCGGTCGTAGATGGCCTCCAGCGTGTCGCTCGGAGAATCCAGCAAGTAACAGGAGGACATCTGGGGGTGGGTCGTGCCGGAGTTGAACAGGGTCGGGGTCGCCGGCAGGTAGTCGAGCGAGGAGATGAGGCGGTAGAACTCGACGGCCTCGTCGGCCGTGGTGGACAGGCCGCACGCCACGCGCATGAAGAAGTACTGAGGGGTCTCGATGACCAGGCGGCTCTCGGGGTCGCGGAGCAGGTAGCGGTCGTACACCGTGCGCAGCCCGAAGTACTCGAAGAGATGGTCGTGGGAGTGGTCGATAGCCTCGTTGAGCTTGAAGGCGTTGTTGGCGACGAGGGCCGCCGTCTCAGCGCCGATGAGACCGGCCGACGCGCCGAAACCGATCGACTGCGAGAACGAATGGATGTTCTGGTTGAACACTTCCTTCTGCACGAACGTGGCGAGCAGCCGGCCGGCCACCCGGCTGTAGCTGGGCTCCTCGCTCACCAGGGCGGCCGCGGTGCGGATGCTCAGCTCGTCGAGCTCCATGGTGGTGGCGCCGTCGCACAGACCGCTGATGGTGCGGGTGGCCACGCGCATCGGGTCGACGCCCTCCAGCGTCGAACCGTCGGCGTTGCGGCAGGCCCGACCGACGGCCCGCACGATCTTGTTGAGGTCGACCGGTTCCACGCCACCATCGCGCTTTTGGACCCGCATTGGGCTGGCCAGTCCCCACGGCGTGTCGTTGTTGGCGTCGGGGTGGGTGCCGCCACCGGCGGCGTCCGTCGAGACGCTCGTGTCGGCAGCCGGCGGGGAGTCGGCGACGGTGCCGGCATCGGCATCGGCATCGATCACGTCCGCATCGGGGGAAGTGGCATCGGGAGTGGTCGTGGGGCTGATGGTCATGGCGGTGGTCCTTCCCCCGAGGTCAGAACCGACCGACCACCCAACATGTAGGTCGCATGAGGGGTACGGTTGGATCACTGACGCATGATCTTGTGGTGGGCGGAAATTACATCACGGTAGTTACACCGATGCAAGGGACAACGCGAAATATCGACGCGACCAGCGCCGACGCGTTTCCCGCCGTCCGGCGCCGGGGCTGACGGGTTCCCGCCAAGCCCCCATGCTGTGAGCCGTCCGTACGGTTTCCTGTACTCACCGCTCACCCATCGCGGGTGAAGCCGTGGGGGCGGCCGTCAGGACGGTTTCGATGCGTGGACCGGGTTTCCTAGGGTCGACGTGGTGAACGCGCCGCTCGACTGCCTGCGGGGCGCGGCTCGCGTCCTCGAGCCGGGTCGCGACGACGTGACCCGCTTCGAGCAGCCGGCGCGCGGGCCAGTCGGGCGGGCGGCCATGGTGGTACAGCCGGCCGACCTCGACGAGATGCGCGAGGTGGTGCGACGGGCCGTGGCCAACCGGATCCGACTGCTGCCCCAGGGCGCCAACACCGGGTTGGTCGGCGCGTCGGTGCCTCCGACCGACGGGCCAGGCGTGGTGTTGTCGACCGACCGCCTGAACCCCGATCCGCGCATCGACACCGTAAGCCGCACCGCCCTGGTCGGGGCGGGTACCCGGCTGTCGGCGGTCAACGACGCCGCCGGGCGCCACGGGCTGCACCTACCGGTCGACCTCGCCGCCGATCCGGCGATTGGCGGCATGATCGCCACCAACACCGGCGGCAACCGCATGGTGCGGTACGGCCCGATGCGCCGGTACGTGCTCGGCGTCGAGGTGGTGGCCGCCGACGCCGAGGCGTCGGTGTACGGCCGGCTGACCGGCGTGCGCAAAGACAGCCGCGGGGTCGATGCGGTCGCCATGGCCGTGGGGTCGGGGGGCGCGCTCGGCGTGATCACCGCCGCCGTCCTGGCGCTGGTGCCGGTGCCCGAGCGAATCGAGACCTGGTGGCTGGCGGTGGACGACCCCGACCGCGTCGTCGAGCTGTTCGCCCACCTCGATTCCGGCCAGCCGGGCACCATCAGCGGATTCGAGTTCGTCGCCCGGGCGGCCATGGAGCGGGCCCTCGACGCCCCCGGGGCCCGAGCCAACCCGTTCGGCGCCACCGTCCCCGCCGCTGCGGTGCTGGCCGAATGGTCCTTCGCCGCCACCACCGGCCCCGCCGCCGCCACCGCCGGCCCCGCCGCCGCCGCCGGCCCCGCCGCCGCCGCCACGGTCGACGCGCAAACGGGCACGGCCGGAACGGACCCCACCGACGCCGCCGCCAGCATCGCCGCACAGCTTCAGGCGGCAGCCGGCCTGGGTCTGCTGAGCGACGGGCGCCAGGTCGACCCGACTGCGGCCTGGGCGCTACGCCACGGCGTGAGCGACAGCCTGCGCCGCCTGGGTGTTGTGCTCGGCCACGACGTGTCCGCCCCGCTCGGTGCGGTGATGGTCATGCGTGCCGCCGCCGTCACCGCCGTCGGACGCGTCGATCCGAACGCCGTGGTGTGCGACTTCGGCCACGTCGGTGACGGGGGCCTGCACCTGAACGTGCTGTTCCCAGCCGCCGTCGGTGCGCCCAGCGCCGATCGGGTCGCGGCGATCCGCCTGGCCATCGACGCCGTGGTCGCCGACCACGGCGGTAGTTACAGCGCCGAACACGGCCTGGGCCCGGTCAACGCCGAACGCTGGCTCGCCGATACCCCGCCCGTCGAGCAGCACATGATCGCCGCCCTCAAGTCGGTGGTCGACCCGGCCGCCATCCTCGGCCATCCCGGCCACCCTTACAACCGCATCGCGCCGAACCCCGGTTGAAAGTGAGCGAGCGAAGCGAGCGAACCAGCATTGCCGTGCGCTTCGCTCATTGGTGCGCCATCGAGTCTGTATCGGTCGACTCAACCTGCGGTCCATGGTGCACCGATGAGCAAGATCTTGCTCACAATCGACCACAGTTCGGGCTCGGGTCGATGGCGACGGTGCCGTAACGCTCGACCAGCGTGCGGCCGATGGCGGCGAGGGCGTCGCGAACCGCCGGCGGACGGAGCACCTCGATGCTGTCGCCCCAGCCGGCCAGGCGCTCGGCGATGAAGTGGGCGGCACCGGCGCTGACCTCCACGTCCACCAGCCCCGGCACGTCCACCGGCCCCGGCACGTCCAACAGCCCCGGCACGTCCACGAGCCCCGGGTTGTCGACGGGGCGGCGCTCGGCCGGTTCGTCGACGAGCCCCGGGTCGGCGGCCGGCTGACGCTGCGCCGGGCGGTCGGCGGGTCCGAGGATGCGACCGGCCGGGCCGAACGAGCTGGCCAGGTAGCCGGCCCAGCGTTGGTCGACGCGCACCACGGCCGACACCTTCGGCCGGCTGGTGCGCTGCTCTTCGACGTGGTCGACCACGTCGCGCCACGCCGCCGCCAGGTCGAAGTCGGCGGGACGCTCAACGGGCTCGTCGGTGGACTCCACCGACCGCACCCGGTTCACCCGGAACGTCCGCAGCCCTCGGTCGGTATTGGCGATGAGGTACCACGTGGAATTCTTGTCGACGAGCCCCAGCGGGTGGACGACCCGGGTCGATTCGGCACCCCGGCGGTCGCCGTAGCCCAGGCGCAGCTGCATCCCGGCCACCACCGATTGCCGCAGCACATCGAGGAACTCCGGTGGCTTCGGCGGCTCGGCTCCCCAGCGGGCGGCGTCGAGCATCACCGCCGAGGCGGCCTGCTCGGCCCCTTCCCGAAACGTCTCGGGCAGCGCCTGCACCAGCTTGCGCAGGGCCGCCTTGGCCTCCGGTGTCGCCTGCGACGACGGCCCGGCGATCATGAACAGGGTCGTCGCCTCGTTGCGGGTGAGGCCGCTGAGGTCGGTGCGCGCCCCGCCGAGCAGCTGCCACCCGCCGTTGCGGCCCGCTTGCGGGTACACCGGGATGCCGGCCATCGACAGCGCTTCCAGGTCGCGCCGGGCTGTCTTCACCGAGACCTCCAGCTCTTCGGCCAGTTCCCCGGCCGTCACCCGCCCCCGGGATTGCAGCACCAGCAGGGCAGCGACGAGTCGATCGGCCCTCATGACTCGATCATTTCAGACAACGTGGACAGAGGGTGACCACTTCAAAGGATCATCGTGGTCCCATGAGCAACGAACACGAACCAGTCATCGCGGCCAGCGGTCTCGTCAAGCGCTTCGGCAGCCGGCGCGGTCGCCCGTGCAAGCAGGTGGTGGCCCTCGACGGTCTCGACCTCGTGGCCCCGGCGGGGAAGGTGACGGCGGTGCTCGGACCCAACGGTTCCGGCAAGACCACGTTCGTGCGCGCCGTCGCCACCCTCCACCGTCTCGACGAGGGCGTCCTGCGCGTGGCCGGCATCGACGCCATGGCCCACCCCCAGCGGGTGCGCCAGTCCATCGGGCTGGCCGGCCAGAGTGCCGCGGTCGAGGGCGCGCTCACCGGCCGCGAGAACCTCACCATGGTGGCCCGCATGTTCGGCCACCGCCGCTCTCAGGCCCGGTCGGCGGCCGATCGGGTGCTCGGACAGCTCGGCCTCGCCGACGCCGGCGACCGGCTGGTGCGCACGTACTCCGGCGGCATGCGGCGCCGGCTCGATCTCGGCGCCAGCCTCGTCGGCGCACCCCGTCTGCTGCTGCTTGACGAGCCGACCACCGGCCTCGACCCGCGCAGTCGCATCGAGTTGTGGGACGCCATCCGGGCCCTCGTCAGCGTCGGTACCGACGTGTTGCTGACGACCCAGTACCTCGAGGAGGCCGACCAGCTCGCCGATCACGTCATCATCATCGACCACGGCCGAGCGATCGCCACCGGGACGCCCGGCGAGCTGAAGACCCAGGCCGGCCGGGACCGGGTGGAGATCCGGGTCCGCCAGGCCGGCGACCTGACCGTCGCCCGGGAGGTGCTCGCCGCGCTGGGCGACGAGGAGCCGACGCTCGACGAACCCAACCGACGGGTCGCGGTCGGCGTCGAGCGGGGCACCGATCGCCTCTCCGACGCCATCCGCGCCCTGGCCGAGCGCCACGTCGACATCGACGACGTGGGCCTGCGCCGCCCCACCCTCGACGAGGTC
>Ga0136617_10003714_pt1 | contig 13644 bp, 9 predicted proteins | sample AntDrymUQ3222106_2_FD_129672 | JGI IMG/M metagenome (GOLD analysis project Ga0136617, IMG submission 129672) | Polar desert sand microbial communities from Dry Valleys, Antarctica - metaG UQ322 (21.06) | ecosystem: Environmental > Terrestrial > Soil > Desert | place: Antarctica: Dry Valley...
GACATGACGGGTGCAGAGAGTAACACGGAAGATGAAGAGATATTAGATGCTGGATGTTAGATGTCAGTCATCGGCATTTCCTACTGACATCTAACATCCAGCATCTAATATCTCTTTCAGACCACTGCTTCGGGTTGCGTCAGCCGGCCACTCTCGCTGAAGGAATGACCATCGCCGTTTGCGCCATAGCGTTCGACGGCTTCCTGAAGCAGCGCAACGATGATCCGTTCGGCCTCGTCCCAATCGCCGTAGAGCGTGCATCCGGCGGCGTTGCGGTGTCCGCCGCCGCCGAACTTCTCGGCGATGCGTGCGACATTGATGTCGCCCTTCGAGCGCAGGCTCGTGCGGTAAACGCCGGGCGCGCTCTCCTTCAGAAAAGCGACCGCTTCGACTTGTCCGCAACTCAACGGATAGTTGACGAATCCGTCGGCGTCTTCGTCGGAAGCGCTCGCGTTTTGGAGCATCTCCAGCGTCTGACGCAGATACGCGATGCGCCCCGTCGCGTCGCGCCGCGCGGTGGCGAGCACCCGGCTGAGCAACTCGACTTTACTCCATGGGTAATTACTGAAGACGGCTTGCGAAATCTTCGCCGGCTTGACACCCGCGCGCACCAACTCCGAAGCGACTTTGAACGTCCGCTCGGAGGTGTTCGAGTAGTGAAAAGAGCCTGTGTCGGTGAGCACTGCAGTGTAGACGCACTCGGCGATTTCTTTCGTCGGGCGCACGCCGATGGCTTTGCATAGGTTGTAGACCATCTCGCCGACGGCCGAGGCGGTCGAGTCAATCCAGTTGATTGTGCCGAACATCGCGGTGGTCGAGTGATGATCAATGTTCACGACCGTCTGCTTGTCGAGATTAAGCAAGCCGGGGCGCGTGATGTCGGAGCACTCGATAACGAACACAGCGTCGTAGGAACAATCAACCGCGTTCGTCACCCGTACATCGGCGGCGCCGGGAAGCTTTCGGTAGGAGAAGGGAACCGGGTCGCGCATGATAACTTCGGGGTCTTTGTCGAGCGCGCGAAGGAGCCAGTAAAGTCCGAGCGACGAACCTAACCCATCGCCGTCGGGGCGGATGTGTGAGGTGATTGCGAAGCGGCGCTTCGATTCAATCAACTCAACTACTTGACTGAGCATATTGGTAATGAGGGATGAGGGATGAGGGATGAGGGATGAAATAAAAAGCCCGGAGCGGCGCTTGTTCATCCCTCATCCCTCATCCCTCATCCCTTGGAATCTCTCCTCTCTCTTTCACGTCGTCGGCCGCACGGGGACTGGTCTTCTCGATCTCGTAAAGTAGTTCTTCGACGCGCGTAGCGTTTTCCTCCACCATGTCACGGATGAAGTGAACTTCCGGGGTGTAGCGCAGTCCGAGGACGGGGCCGAGTTGCCGGCGCACGTAAGTCGCCGCCTTTTTGAGCGCTTGAAGCGCCGCGATCTTTTCCTCTTCGGTGCCAAGCACCGTGACGTACACGCGCGCGTCGCGCAGATTGTCCGTCATACGCACGTCCGTGACCGTGACCGACGCAACGCGCGGGTCTTCCAATTCGTACCCGACGATTTGCACGACTTCTTCGCGCACCATCTCGGCGACTTTCTCTGGCCTTCGCATCGCAAAGGGATGAAGGATGAGGGATGAGGGATGAACAATTTAGACTCGTCCATCCCTGCGATTCATCCCTCATCCCTCATCCTTCATCCCTCCTAGAGTTCGGTGGCCGCAACCTTCTCGACGACGTAAGCCTCGATCTGGTCGCCGACCTTGACGTCGTTGAAGTTCTCAAGGCCGATGCCGCAGTCAAAGCCCTGACGCACCTCGGAGACGTCGTCCTTGAAGCGACGTAAGGATGCGATGCCGCCCTCCCATGCAACGATGCCGTCGCGGATCAGGCGGGCGCGGGCGTTACGACGAATCACGCCATCAATCACCATTGAGCCGGCGACCGTGCCGGCGCGCGGGACGCGGAAGATTTCACGCACGTCGGCCTTGCCGAGAATGCGTTCTTTCTCAATCGCTTCGAGCATGCCGATCATCGCGGCGCGAATCTCTTCTTCGACCTTGTAGATGATCGAGTGGAGACGGACGTCAACACTCTCCTGTTTGGCGAGTTCGGCGGCGCGTACTTCGGGGCGCACGTTGAAACCGATAATCACGACGGCGCTGCCCGACACTCCGGCCTGTGTCGCGGAAGCGAGCAATACATCCGACTCGGTAATCGCGCCGACGCCCGAACGAATCACTTTGACCTTCACCTGCTCAGTCGAGAGTTTGTGCAAAGTGCTCTTCAGCACCTCGACCGACCCCTGCACGTCGGCCTTGATAATCACCAGCAGTTCTTTGATTTCCTGCTCGCCGAGCGCCTCGATGCCGCGCTTCGTGGTTTGCAACAGCGTGTTCTGGCGCGAGAGCATCTGGCGGTGCTGTGAAATGGTCTGCGCCCGTGTGATGTCCGCGACGACCTGAAACGACTCGCCGGCCTGCGGCACGCCCTGGAGTCCGAGGACTTCGACGGGCGTCGCCGGTCCGACTTCGCTGACGGCCTCGCCGCGATCATTAAACATCGCGCGCACCTTGCCGAAAATCTGGCCGACAATGAACGGGTCACCGACGCGCAACGTCCCCTGCTGCACGAGCGCCGTGGCGACCGCGCCGCGACCGCGATCCAGTTTCGCTTCGAGCACGACGCCCGACGCAAGGCGCGTCGCGCTGGCACGAAGGTTGAGGATGTCCGCAGTCAGGAGAATGGTTTCGAGAAGCGTCTCGAGATTTTCGCGTCGCTTTGCCGAGACGAGCACCATTTCCGTCTCGCCGCCCCACTCGACGGGCTGCAAACCCTGATTGGCGAGTTCCTGCCGGACGCGGTCGGGGTTGGCTTCGGGACGGTCAATCTTATTAATCGCCACGACAATCGGCACGTTTGCGGCGCGCGCATGTTCGATGGCCTCAATCGTCTGCGGCATCACGCCGTCGTCCGCCGCGACGACCAGCACCACCACGTCGGTCGCCTTCGCGCCGCGCGCGCGCATCATCGTGAACGCCTCGTGGCCGGGCGTGTCGAGGAAGACGACGCGGCGCTTCTCCTCCGGGCTACCCGGGCTAGGCACTTGGACGCTATAGGCACCAATGTGCTGTGTGATGCCGCCGGCCTCACCGCCCGCGACGTTTGTTGTGCGGATGGCGTCGAGCAACGAAGTCTTGCCGTGGTCAACGTGCCCCATCACCGTGACGACGGGCGCACGCTCCGTTTCCACATCGTCCGCGTCAGCGGCAATGAGGTCTTCAAACTCTTCTTCGGCGACCATCTCTTCAAATCCGACGAAGGCCACGTCATAGCCGAAACGCCGGCCGAGATCAACTGCCACGTCGTCGTTCAAAGACTGATTGATGGTGGCGAAAACGCCACGTTGCAGCAACAGCGCCACGACGTCCTTCGGTTTAATGCCGAGTTTTTCGGCAAACTCCTTGACGGTCGAGCCTTCGATAAGTCGGACGGGTTTAAGCGTCGCGGTCGCCCCGCCGGCTCCCATGTTAAGCGACCCGGCGATACGCTCTTCAAGCGTGCGCGGCACCGACGGCGTGGTAAAGTCGCGCTCGAAGCGTCCGCCTCGCGCGTCCACGCCGCGCCGGACGTTAGCCCCGCCACCGCGCCGCGAACTCGGGCGTCCGCCGCGACCGGGGCGGCGTGCATCAGCCGGCGGGATGTATGTGGTTTGTGGAGTTGCAGTTTCGCCCGGCGTTCCACGCGGCGCGGCGCTCCGTCCGCCATCGCGCCCCTCGCGTCCTCGTTCGCCGCGCCCGCCTCGATCATCGCGATTTCCGCTGCGCGCATCGCGCTCGCGGGGTGTCGGCGTGGCAGGCGGTGGCGCGAGGGGCGCGGGGGCACGCTCCCCGTGACGAATGCCGGCGCTGAGTGCCGCACTGGTCGGTCGTAGCGCTCTAACCTGTCGGGCCGGCGGCGTTACGGTCGTAACCTCGTGACGCGGCGCTGCCGGAGGCGGTGCTGCTTCCGCCGGCGCGGCGGTAATACTCGGTTGATGAAACGAAATTGGTGGTGTCTCCTCAGATGGATGCGCGATGTCGAAAGCGGGTGCAGTAGCGTCTTCCGCCTGTGGCTGCACCATCGCCGATTCTTGACTCTGAGCCGTCTCGATTGAGTCCGGGTGGGTTGGTAAAGGTTGCTCGGCGCGCGCGGCGGGTGCGAGCTTTTTGACGAGCCGCGCGGCAAACGGTTTGGCACCCGGCTCTCCCTGCGGCGCGGGACGAAACTCTTCCGCCTCCATGACCTGCCCGTCGGCTTCGACGGCAACGTGAGCGTCCGCCATCATCCCAGTTGCGGCGATGCTGGGCGAATCGGCTTCAGCCACCGCCGGTTCCTCTTCGACATTGCGCGCGGCTTTTTTGACGATACGCACCGAACGCGGTGCCACCGTTTCTTTCTTCGGGAAATACCTGCCACGAATCTTGTCGGCCAGTTCTTTCGAGATCGTGTTCGAGGGCACATTGACATCAACGCCCTCGCGGCGCACCTCTTCGAGAATGCGCTTTGATTCCTGCTTGAGTTCTTTCGCTAAATCGTAGATACGAATCTTGGACGCGATGGTCATGCACTCCTTCTTCGACGCTTTGGTTAAAACGGCGTCGCGCGCTTCAAAGAGTTAAAGAGGAAGAATCGCCTCAAACTCCTTTTGCGGCGCGGCGCTCGCTTCAGGTCAAAGCGAACGGAGCCGGAAAGGCGTTCGGGCGGGGCGGGCAGTCGCGTGCGCCGGTCGTGGATGAACCCACTCCGACGCACGCGCCGCCGTTATTCTGCGCTGTCGGAAGCATTGTCAGGCTTCTCATCGTTTACAGCGCTTTGATCTGTCGCCGGCTCACCGGCGTTTTCCGGTGTGGAAGACATGACGACTCCCGCCGCCGCTGTTTCGGGCGCGGTGGCTTCACCCCCTAAATCGGCGATTGGCGAAAACGACGACTCGTCTTCTTCAACGGGGCGCTCGGCGTCAACTGCCGCGCCGCTTGCTTCAATCACCGCCGCTTCGGCGGACGTGATGTCCGGCGCAGGAGTCATCGTGTCGGGTTGAAGGTCGCGTCCCGCTCCCTGCAGCAACAACTCGTCGGGCGACACGGGGTCGGCCTCAGTCAGTGCCACCCGGTCGGTTGAATCTTCGGCGAGAATTTCCGGCTCGGCCAGAAACGGCGTGCCACCTCGGACGGCCTCGTCGTAACCCTCATCCGTCATCGCGTTAGAGGGTTCGACTTCGCCCGGATCAACGCTCGGATCAAACTCTACAGAGGCGGCATGTTGTTCCACCTGCATCTCCGCCGAGTCAAGGGCGGCTTCCTCAACGAAGTCGCTGGCGGCTTCCTCGGCGGTCGTGGTGTCTCCATCCTTGCTCGCGTCGCGGGCGGCGACGACCGCCTGTGCGGAAGAAAGAATTGCCTGCGCTTCGTCGAGGCTGATGTCAAGAAACTCGGTGAGATCGTCAAGTGTTGTCGCCGCGAGCGCGTCAATGTCATTGATGCCATGCTCGGCGAGGGCTGAGGTAGTCGCGGCCGTGATACCTTCGAGCGCATCGAGCGGCACCGCCCCCCCGGAAGCGATCAGCGCGCCCATTTGTTCGGCGACCTCGCGCTTGACTTCATCTTCGCTGCGAATGTCAATGTTCCATCCGACAAGTTTCGTGGCGAGCCGCACGTTCTGCCCGCGCTTCCCGATGGCTAGACTAAGCTGGTCTTCATTAACGATGACTTCCATCTGCCGCCGCTCGATGTCTGTGATGCGTACTTGATTGACCTTCGCAGGTGAGAGCGCGTTCGCGGCGAAGACCGATGGCTCGTCCGACCACTCGATGATGTCAATCTTTTCGCCCCGCAACTCGCGGATGATGGCCTGCACGCGCGACCCCTTCATGCCGACGCACGCGCCGACCGGGTCAACGTCGCGCTCATTGGAAGCGACGGCGATTTTGGCGCGCTCGCCCGGCTCACGCACCGCTGATTTGATGACCACCGTCTCGTCGTAAATCTCCGGCACTTCCATCTCGAAGAGGCGGCGCAAAAGTTCCGGGCTGGTGCGCGAGACTTCGACCTGCGGTCCCTTCGCTTCCTTCGACACGTCGTTGATAACGACGCGAATTCTTTCGCCCTGGCTCCACTGCTCGCCGCGTGATTGTTGCGAGCGCAGCAGGACGGCCTCGACCGTGCCGAGATCAACAATCATGTCGCCGCGCTCGAACCGCTTGACGTAGCCGTTGAGCAAATCGCCGACCTTATCAATGTATTGTTCATAGACGTTGGCGCGCACGGCGTCGCGCACTTTTTGGAAGAGAATCTGCTTCGCGGTCTGCGCCGCGATACGCCCCATTTCTTCCATCGGCATCGGGAGTTGCAACTCGTCGCCGACCTCAACCTCGTCGCCCGCCAACTCGCGGGCTTCGTCGAGCGACAATTCTCTGCCGGGATTAGCGACCTCTTCAACGACCACTTTTGCAGCGAAAAGCTCGAGTCCCGCGTCCGTGCTCCACTCGACCTGCACCTCTTCGCCGGATTTGAATTGTTTGCGCGCCGCTGCACGCACGGCCTCCTTCATCGCCTCGATGACGAGGTCGCGGTCAATGCCGTGCTCTTTGCACAGAGCGTCTATGCTTTGGGGAATTGATGCACTCATAAAAAGTTTAAGATGTCAGATGTTAGATGCCAGATGTTAGCTAGAGGTTCAGATACCAAATGTTCAGATAACTGACATCTAAAATCAAGCATCTGACACCTGCTTTTGCTGTTTCTCGCGCTCCTCGGCGAGGCGAAATTCTTCCTCAATATCAATCTCGATGTTGGCCTTGACGATGCCCGCGAGGGGGACGCGAAGTCGCCCGCTCGTCTTGTCGTCGAAAATCACCGTGTCATCCTCAACGCCGACGATGCGCCCGCGAAAGTTGCGCTGGCCGCCAATCACCTCACGCGATTTGATCTTCGCCAACTGTCCGGCGAAACGCTCGTAATCCTCACGCTTATGAAGCGCTCGCTCCAGCCCCGGCGAAGAAACCTCTAACGTATACGCCGAATGAATAAAGTCCTCCACGTCGAGGACTGTGCTGACATAGAGGCTGACCTCAGAACAATCCTCGTGGGTCACGCCTTCGGGCTTTTCAATAAAGATGCGGACGACAATCGTGCGACCGCTGGACGCGAATTCGACGTGGACGACCTCCAACCCGCGCTCAGCCGCGGCGCGCGTCGCAATCTCCCGTACCCGCTCTTCAGCCGAAGCTGTCACCAAAGGTCTGTCACCTCAAAAAATGTTCTTCCGCGCAAAAGAAAAAGTGGGCGCGAACCCACCGGACGAAACCGCCGCGCTTCGAGCAAGCCGTGAATTATACGGAAACAACTGGTCGGAAGCAAGTTGACGCCCGAAAATGAATGACATCAATGGCCTGAAGGATTCGTCTTCTGGAATCGCTTCCCGATTCGTGCTCTGTAATGGGCATTAACTTTGACAGGGGACGGGATTTATGACGCTCGCGCTGACGCTGCTTTTTGCAGTCAACTTTTACTCAAGACTCAATCGGCGGCATTTACGGAGTCGTGCGATCTAACCGGTAGTTACGGCCGGATTAAACGCCCGGAGTTATGCGACGGTGTTGTAAAGGTCGTTTCGTGACGGTAAGCCGATACCGGATCATCTAATCAACAACCCTTTAACGGGCTGCAGCCTTTGTCTTCGGACGAGGCTGGCCGGGCTGCTTAATCTTTGTCGGCTTTTGAGTTTTCCTTTTCACCGCCCCCGGCTTCACGCGTGTACCCGGCGGAACGAGCGCGCCGGCAGAAATCCGCGCTTCCATGCCAATAAGAACAATTTCCTCGGCGGAACGCTGAATCAGAGACCGGCCTTTCGGTAACTTTCCGCGACTTCCAACCACAGCCGTCTCGTCCACTTGGGTTTTCGCGTCGAGTACAGCCGTATGAACCTGCGCGCCGCTTCCGACCCTCGCCTCGTGGAGAAGAATTGAGTCGCGCACGACGGCACCCTGTTCGACGACAACGCCGGGCGCAAGAATCGAGTTGATGATTTCGCCGTAAATCACGCAGCCCGGCGAGATGAGACTGTTAACGACATTGGCGGATTCGTGGATGCGGGCGGGCATTCGCTGCGCCCCGACGGTCAGAATCGGCCACGCCGGGTCGTCCAGCATCAGCGGCGGCTCCGACCCCAGCAATTCCATGTGCGCTTCCCAGTAGCTCTCAACTGTTCCGACATCTTTCCAGTAGCCTTCGAGCGGGAAAGCGTGCGCCTGACCGTCCCGCACCATTCGGGGCAGCAACTCGTGCCCGAAGTCTTTCAGAGATGACCCGTTCTGTTTGTTACCACCGGACTCGGACGCGCTCCCACCCTCGTCAGCTAACTCGCCGAGTGTGTCGAGCAATTTACGCGCGTCGTAAACAAAGACTTCGGTCGTCACGATGTCGCTTTCCGGTTGCTCCGGCTTGTAAGCGAAGTCGGTGATGCGACCCTGCGGGTCAACCTTGACGGTGCCGAAGCGTCTCGCCTCCGCGAGCGGAACGCGGGTCGTGACCATTGTCACATCGGCCTGAATCTCCTGGTGGCAGGCGATGACCTCGCCGTAATCGAGCTTGTAGACATGATCGGCGCTCAAGACCAGCAGAATGTCCGGGTCAAACTCGCGCAGAAATTCTTTGTGGCGGTAGATGGCGTCGGCATTACCTTCGGCGAAGCCGCCTTCTCCGTCGTCCCTGCCGGTGTAGGGCGGCAGCACCTGCAAACCGCCGTAGGTGCGATCTAAGTCCCACGGCCTGCCGTTCGACAGATGCTCGTTCAGCGAGTGCGGCTGATACTGCTCAATCACCCACACGTCCGAGATGTGACTGTGCATGCAGTTGCTGAGCGCGAAGTCAATCAAGCGATACGTGCCGGCGAATGGCAGCACCGGCTTCGCCCGCTTCTCGGTCAACACTTCCAGCCTGCCGCCTTGTCCGCCGGCCAGAATCAGCGCCAGCACTTTCGGACGCGATAGTTTCATTAGATTAAGGCTCCGTTCCGGCTGCAAGCTTGCGTGTGATAGCGACACGCAATCATATACCGTCAGGATTACAGAAAACTTAACAGGTAGTTTAACTCAGTTTCGCTTTGACGATTTCGCTCACCGTGCGCCCGTCGGCGTTGCGCCCGGCGAGCTTCGCTTGCGCCGCTTTCATCACCACGCCCATTTCTTTCATCGAAGTCGCGCCGGTTTCTGTGATGGCCTCCGCGACCGCCCGCTCAACCTCCTCGCGCGACGCGGCCTGCGGCAGATACTCTTCGATGACCGTGATTTCGGCGCGCTCCTTCGCCGCCAATTCCTCACGACCGGCCTTCTCGAACTGCTCGACGGAATCGCGCCGCTGCTTGACGAGTGACTGAAAAGCCTTCGTCAGTTCTTCTTCGGTCAACTCGCCGCCCTTCTCGATCTCGCGGTTCATCACGGCGGCCTTGACCATTCGCAAGACGGAAGTGCGCTCCGCATCTTTCGCCTTCATCGCGGCGATAAGGTCAGTCGTGATGCGTTGCTTCAAGCTCATGAATGCGTTCCTTCCTGTCGGCATGGTGGCCGTTTGCGCGCGCCAGATATTCGCTTAGGAAACGGCCGGTGTGCGATTCCTTCGTCTGCATCAACTCTTCGGGCGTGCCGGTCGCGACGAGATACCCGCCTGCTTCGCCGCCTTCGGGGCCGAGGTCAATAACGTGGTCGGCGGTTTTGATAACATCAAGATTGTGCTCGATGACGAGGAGCGAGCCGCCCGCCGCGAGCAAGGTGCGGAACGCGGCGAGCAGTTTGTTGATGTCGTCGAAGTGCAAACCTGTGGTCGGCTCGTCGAAGATGTAGAGCGTCTTCGCGCCAGTGCGTTTCGAGAGGTGCGCGGCGAGCTTGACGCGTTGCGCCTCGCCGCCCGAAAGCGTCGTCGCCGATTGACCCAGACGCAGGTAGCCGAGGCCCACGTCGTCGAGCACCCGCAGGCGGTTCGCAATTCTGTTGATGTCGCGGAAGAACGTCATCGCCTCGCGCACCGTCATGTTGAGAACGTCGTAGATATTCTTCATACGGTAGCGCACGTCGAGAATCTGCGATTTGAAACGCGTGCCCTTACATTCTTCGCAGACAAGTTCAACGTCGGCGAGAAACTGCATCTCCACCGTCACCGTGCCGTCGCCCTCGCACACGTCGCAGCGCCCGCCGGGGACGTTGAAGGAAAAGTGCGACGGGTCAAGCCCCTTCGCTTGCGCGTCGCGCGTCCCGGCGAAAGCCTCGCGGATCGCGTCGTAGACTTTGATGTAAGTCACCGGATTCGAGCGCGGCGTCCGGCCAATCGGCGACTGGTCAACGAGAATCACGTCGTCCAAGTGCTGCCCGCCATCGAGCTTCTGAAACGCGCCGACTTGTCCCTGCCACTCGCCGCGCTCCTTCTTCAGTCCGGCATAAATAACATCATGGACGAGCGTTGATTTACCCGAACCGCTGACGCCCGTGACGCACACGAACATCTCCAGCGGAATGTCCACGTCAACATTCTTCAAATTGTGCTCGCGCGCCCCGCGCACGCTGAGGCGCTTTTTCTTCACCGCGCGCCGCGTCTTCGGCTCTTTGATTTCGGCCTCGCCGCGCAGATATTTGCCCGTCAGCGTCAGGGGGTCTGTGAGGAGTCCGGCGAAGTCGCCCTCATACATCACGCGCCCGCCCATCTCGCCTGCCGCCGGGCCGATGTCAAGGATGTGGTCGGCGGCGCGCATCATCTCAACATCATGCTCGACGACGAGGACGGTGTTGCCGATGTCGCGCAGATTGTGGAGCAGCTTAATCAAACGCTCACTGTCGCGCGGGTGCAGACCGATGGACGGCTCGTCCAACACGTAGAGCGCGCCGACGAGCGACGACCCCAAGTTAGTCGCAAGCTGGATGCGTTGCGACTCGCCGCCGGAAAGGGTGGAGGCAAGGCGGGCGAGCGTCAGGTAGTCGAGGCCGACATCAACGAGGAACCTCAGCCGTCGCCGCACTTCAAACAAAACCTTGTCGGCAATCGCGGCCTGCTCGGTCGTTAATTGGAGTTCGTCGAAGAACAGCGCCGCGTCTTTAATCGAGAGCGCGCTCACTTGGGGAAGCGTCCGGTCTCCGACGCGCACGTCGCGCGCCTCCTGCCGCAAGCGCCCGCCCTGACAGTCAGGGCAGAGCGTGTAGCCGCGATACTTTGAGAGAAAGACGCGCACGTGCAATTTGTACTTCTTCGTTTCGAGCCACTCGAAGAATCCGCGCACGCCCCCCCACGCGCCCTTGCCCTCAGTGATCGTTCGTTGCTGCTGGCACGTCAGTTGATTGAAGGGTACGTCCGTCGGAATGCCTTCCTGTTTACAAAAACGCCGCATCTCCGTGCGCGCCCATTCGTGCTGCGGCTTCGTCCACGGCTCGACCGCGCCCTCATCGAGCGTCAATCCCGGATTCGGAATCACCAGATCGAGGTCGAGTCCGATGGTGTTGCCGAATCCCTGACACGTCGGGCACGCGCCGTAAGGATTATTGAAACTGAACAGACGCGGCTCCGGCACGGCGTAAATCGTGCCGTCGTACTTGCACTCGAACCGCTCGGAGAAACGAAGGGCGCGCAGTTCGGCCTCGGCAGTCTGAATCACCGCCGTGCCGTGACCTTCCGTGAAGCACGTCTCGAAAGAATCAACGAGCCGCTCGCGCACGTCAGCGCTCGCGGCGAGACGATCAACGAGGACATATACGTCTGCGAAGTCCGGGCGCGTGAAGTCGTCCGGCGAGCGCAACTCAATCGTTTCGCCGCCAGCATAGAGGCGCGTGAAGCCCCGCTGCATCAGGCTCATCACATGCGCCGTGACTGATTGTGAGCGCGCCGTCGCGGTGATGCGCTGGCGCGGCGACTTACTCTTCTTCTTCCCTCGCGTCCCCGCGTCTCCGTTCGCCCCCGTCTCAATCACCCCGGCCTCGGCGGGAAAGAGCACATAAAAGCGCGTGCCTTCGGGCAGCGCGGCGAGCGTCTCCTCAGCCGCCGACTGCGGCGAATCACGGAACACCTCGCGCCCGCAGACGCGGCAGAAGGTTATGCCGACGCGCGCATACAAAAGGCGCAGGTAATCGTAAACCTCGGTTTGCGTCCCGACGGTCGAGCGCGGGTTGCGCGTCGAGTTCTTCTGCCGGATGGCGATGGCCGGCGGGATGCCGCGCACCTCGTCCACGTCCGGCTTATCCATCCGTTCGAGAAACTGCCGCGCGTAAGCCGACAGCGACTCGACGTAGCGCCGCTGACCCTCGGCGTACAGCGTGTCGAACGCGAGCGACGATTTCCCCGACCCGCTGACGCCGGTGACGACCGTCAGGCGCTCGATGGGCACCGAGAACGAAATGTTTTTCAGATTATTGACGCGCGCCCCGCGCACGATGATGGCATCTTCACTCATGTCTCAAATACACGCCGGCACCCACAGCGAACAAACACGCGCTCCGGCGAAACACCGATGATAACCCGATTCACTGTTGAAACGAAACGCGGGAGTGACTGCGCGTTATTACGCGCGCATTACTCCACTTGCCAAGTTGCAACGACGAAGGCATCAGCAACTTTCCGCTGCCTTTAAGGAGCAATAGCCTTCCGCTTACTCTTGCGCAATCTTCCCAACAAAAGCATTCTATTGCCAGCACAGAAACCGTTCTTCCCGGCACTTCATGCCGTGCGCTGGCAGCGCGCTAATAAGTTCCAGTTGTAGCTCCGAAGCTTTAACGCGCGACGGTATCGCTATCTTGAGATTGCCTGATGAGCGTAGAATTTCAATATCCACCAGACTTGTTCAGCTTGTTAGTTGACACAATCCCTTTGCTTTGTCGCTCGAAGCAAGACGTCATTGTTTTCTTCAAAGGGGCGGGTGTTCCGCCCACTATGACTAACGACCTCGTCAGGAAAATAAACAAAGACAAAGACAGTATTAAGAAGTATGAAATCGCGCGCACCGTCTTAACTCGAATTAACGAGAAGGGCGACTCGACTCTCGTGTTAAGGCGAGAGGTTGTGAGGCGCGTTGTAGAATTTGAAAACTTTTCTAGTTGTTGGGCTTCCGATCAATTGAAAGCGAAGGGATTGGTTAGTGAAGTTAGACGGCTTGTCAACGTGAAAGATTCTTTCACTCGAATGAATCAGGAGAGAGAAGAAGAAAGAAGAAAACACCAAGTTGAGCGACAGGCAAAGCAAGAAGAAGCGCAGCGACGGCAAGCGAAGTTAGTCGTAATCAAAGCAGATTTATTTTCACTGTTCGGTGAAACTAATAGTCAGAAGCGTGGTAAAGCACTTGAAGGCGTGCTCAACCGTCTTTTTGACATCAGTGGCATTCTAGTTCGTGACGCATTTACTATCACTGGGCTAGAAGGCGAAGGTATTGTTGAGCAAATTGACGGCGTAATTGAGATTGATAGCAATATGTACCTCGTCGAAATGAAGTGGTGGGACAAGCCATTAGGTACGGCCGAGGTCTCTCAGCATGTATGATGTACCCCGAAAATTGAGCCAGTGTTTAAGGTGTAAAATCGCTGCTGATCCGAACGGAGGAAATCATGCAGAAGCAGCGAAACAGCTACACCGCCGAACTCA
>Ga0136617_10003715_pt1 | contig 13644 bp, 10 predicted proteins | sample AntDrymUQ3222106_2_FD_129672 | JGI IMG/M metagenome (GOLD analysis project Ga0136617, IMG submission 129672) | Polar desert sand microbial communities from Dry Valleys, Antarctica - metaG UQ322 (21.06) | ecosystem: Environmental > Terrestrial > Soil > Desert | place: Antarctica: Dry Valley...
CCGGGTGGCGAAGTCGTAACTCCAGATGCGGGCAGTCGTTCCGCCCGAGTCACCCGGCGCATACTGGTTGTGCGAGCCCGGATCCTCCTGGATGAGCAGGGTTCGCTCGGTCGTCTCGAGATTATCGGGATTGTGGATCAGGCTCAGGAGGCCTGCGCCGAAGGCGCCGAGCGCGTCGCCGTCGATCAGGATCGAGAAGTCGAGCACCCGCGTCGGGTCGGCCGGATCGAGCTCGAGCCGGAAGATCCGCCCGTTGGGATAGGGCCCGATCGGGCCGGCCGGACCGCGGGTCAGGCGTCCTGTCGGCGACCCGGGAAGCGCGCGCGGCTCACCCGTGTCGGCGATGTAGACCACGTTGGGATCGTTCCGGTCGTAGGCCGTGTCCTCCACCCGGATGAACTGAAAGACGTTGTTCGCGTTCGACCAGTTCTCGAGGGCCGTCTGGTCGCCGAGCGCGACCGAGCGCGGAACGGGGATGAACTCGCCCGAGACGCTCGCGTCGCCGGAGAGGTCTCCGTAGTCGTTGATCAACGGGTCGTCCGAGCGGAAGCCCCACAGCTCGCCCTCGTCGTTCCAGAGCGCCTCGGCACTCGCGGCGGTGTACAGGTAGAGCTGCGAGGAGGGCGCCGTGAACGTGTCGTCGCCGGTCAGCACGACCGGATGGCCGTAGCCCGGCACGGCCATGCTGTTCTCGTGGTTCATGCGGCCCATGCTGTAGATCGAGCGGTACGCGCCGCTGCGCGGGTCGTAGGCCACCACCACTCCCGCCTGCTCGGCCCCGGGACGGGCCGGCCAGGCGATCCCGGTCCTGTTGACGAAGTCGCTCGCCTCCTCGTTCGTGAGCAGGAGCGGGCGCTCGAAGCCGTGCTCCGTGGTGGCGAGGAAGTTGGAGCAGAAGCGCTGATAGTTCGCCGTCGAAGGGATCACGTACGAGCCGTCGAGGACGCCCGCCGTCTCGCGGCTGAGAACCAGTCGGCTAAGGATCGAATTCGTGAAGTCGCTGATGATGCCCGGGAACGGCACGAGCGAGAGCTCGTGGTTCACGTAGATCTCGGCCTCGTTGCGCGTGATCCGGTCGACGGCGATCCCGTCCGGGATCGACTCGAACAGGTACCCGTTCGGAAGCCGCTCACCGACGGTGATGATCGGCTCGACCGTCACCTCGGGCACGATCGGCACGAGCATCGGCGCCTGGCTGGTCTTGAAGCCCGGGCCGGTCTGGGCTTCGGCGGTGCCGGCGCCGCACGCGAGTGCGAGCACCGCTGCGAGCGCTGCGAGCAGACGCCCGCGCGCGTGGTTGAACCTCTGCATGGAAGTGCCCCCTCCTCCGTTGCACTATGGAAGCGCCGATTCTGTCAGGGTGGGTCCGCCCGTGCTCGCGGACTGCGCCGACAGGAGGAGGTCGAGCAGGTGCCGGGGATCGCGGCGAATCCGCTCGCCTGACGCACCCTCGCGCTTGTGCAGCTCGAGCGCGCGCGGGTCGGAGAGCGGCACGAGGCGCCCCTCCCGGATCAGCGCCTCGTCGACCCCGCCGAGCCTACCTCCGTACGTCGTGTAGACCGGGACTCCCAGGGCGGCGGCCTCGCGGTTCATCGTCCCGCCGGCCGACACGACGAGATCGGCAAGCGCGATCAGCGACTGCGCGTCGACCGCGCGGGGAGGCAGGAGCACCGAAGGAAGCGCGAGCCGACGCACGTACTCACGCTGCTCGTCGGTGCGTGGCAGGACGACGGCGTGCACCTCCTCGTTGCGCCCGAGCACCTCGAGCACCTGCGGGAAGAGGGGGTTCGAGTGCCGGTGGTAGAGCGAGACGTCCGGCGGCGGGCGCAGCACGACGACCACGCGCTCGCGGTCGACCCCCAGGTGTTCGACAACCGAGGCGTCGGGCTCGAAGTCCGCGAGGTAGTACTCCTCCTTCAGGCCCGGGTAGCGGACGAGCTTCGGCGGCTCGACGCCGTAGGGACGCAGGCGCCCGGGCGGGATCGTCTCCGGGACGACCACCTTCGTCGCCGGGCGGCAGCCGAGCTGGTGCTGGAGCCACGCGAACTCGTAGTCGAATGTCGTCGCGCTCGGGATGTCGAGTCGGCGGGCCGTCAGCGTCAGCTCGTGCGAGCCGTGGGCGAGGGCGACATCGAAGGAGCGATTGCGCGCCCAGCGTCGCAGCGCCGGAAGGCGCGACGTGAGCGAGCGCGCCTTGCCGAGGCGCGAGCGGCCGCCGTGCCGGCCGATCACCTCCGCCTCGAGCCCGTGCAGCTCGAGCAGCTGCAGGGTCTGCGCGTAGTCCCGCGCCGTGATCTCGACCTCTACCCCATCGCCGCGCAGGAGCGCGATCAGCGGCCGGAACACGAGCACGTGCGCCGAAGCCGTCATGTCGATCCACACCCTCATCGCTCGACCAGGACCTCCGGGAGCCGGGATCGTGAGAGTGCGCTCGGCGTTCGCTCGACGTGCCGCTCGTGCCAGAGCGTGAAGGCGAGCAGGCCCCAGAGCTGCCGGCTGCGATCCTCGCGGCCGGCGACGTGGTCGTCGAGCAGCCCCCCTAACACCCGCGGCCGGAAGAAGCCGAGCCGCGCCTGCCGCTCAGGCGAGAGGACGTCGCGGGCGAACCCCTGGAGATCGCCGCGGAGCCACGCGGCCGCCGGGATCGAGAAGCCGCGCTTCTTGCCCCGCACGATCCGGCGCGGCAGGAGCGGCGCGGCCGCGCGGCGGAGCAGCACCTTCTTGCGCAGGCCGCGTACCTTGTGCCGGGTCGGCAGCCCGAGTGCAAAGGCGCTCACGGCCGGGTCGAGGAAGGGCACGCGCACTTCGAGCGAGTGCGCCATCGAGGCACGGTCGGTCTTCGTGAGCAGGTCGTCGGGGAGGTAGAGCCCGAGGTCGACGTCCTGCAGGCGGGCGAGCAGTTCGGCACCCTCGGTCTCTGCGAAGCGAACGCGCAGGAGATCGACGGGGTCGAAGGCGCAGCGTCGCCCGGTCAGTTCCGCGCGCGCGTCAGGCGAGAAGATCTCCTTCCAGCCGTGGTGACGCTCGAGCGGAGGAAGGTGCGCCGCCCGGACGAACCGCTTGGCGCGGAAGTCGAAGCTCGCCCGCCCGCTCGAGCTCGGCAGGAGCTCGACGAGCGGGCCGGCGAGCCGCGCCAGCCGCCCGACTCTGAGCGCGAGCAGGTCGGCGGCGTAGGTGTAGTAGCCGCCGAAGAGCTCGTCGCCTCCCTCGCCGGAGAGCGCGACCTTCACGTCCCGCGCCGCCAGCTCGGAGACGAGGTAGGTCGGCAGCGCCGACGAGTCGGCGAAGGGCTCGTCGAAGGCCTCCGCGAGCGCGGGCAGCAGGCTCGCCGCGTCGGGGCGGAGAACGAGCTCCCGATGGGCGGTGCCGTAGCGCTCGGCAACCAGGCGGGCGTTCCCTAGCTCGTCGAACGAGCGTTCCTCGAAGCCGATCGAGAATGTCCGCAGCGGCCCGCTCACCTCCTCCGCCGCGAGCGCGGCGAGCAGGCTCGAGTCGACGCCGCCCGAGAGCAGGACGCCGACCGGGACGTCGCTCACGAGGTGGGCGCGAACCGAGTCGCGCAAGCGCGCGCGCAGCTCCTCGAGAAGCTCGGCGTCGTCGTCCGTGCGCACCTCGTCGGCGGCGACCGGGGCGGGCCGTGCGTAGCGCTCGAGCCGGTGCTCGCCTCCTTCCCAGATCAGCAGGTGCCCCGGCGGGAGCTTCCGCACCTCGCGGAAGATCGTGAGCGGCGCGGGGATCGAGTTGAAGGCGAGGAAGGATTCGAGCGCCTCGAGGTCGATCTCGCCGCGCGGCAGCGCGCGCAGGTCGGAGGCGAAGGCGAACTCGCCTCTGTCGGCCCGGTAGACGAGAGGCTTGATGCCGAAGCGGTCCCGCGCCAGCACGAGTCGGCTTCGGCGGCTGTCCCACAGCGCCACGGCGAACATCCCCCGCAGGAGCGCCGCGAAGCCGAGCCCTTCGCGCTCGTACAGGTGCGCGAGCACCTCCGTGTCGCCGCCGGTCGAGAAGCGGTGGCCCTCGCCCTCGAGCTCGCGCCGCAGCTCGCGGTAGTTGAGGAGCTCGCCGTTCTGCACCACGTGCACCGTGCCGTCCTCGTTCGCGAGCGGCTGGTCGCCCGTCTCGAGGTCGATGATCGACAGGCGCCTCGCGGCGAGCCCGACGCCATCGCCGAGCCAGGTCCCGTCGCTGTCGGGACCGCGGTGGACGAGCGTCCTGCTCATGGCGTCGAGCCGCCCGGGATCGACGGCGCCGACCGAGGACGCGAGCCCGCAGATGCCGCACATGGCGCCCTACTCTAGAAGGCGTGGACGTCGCCCACGACGAGCTCGTCGTCCTCGTCCTGCTCGTTGCCGTCGGGAGCCTCGTCGTGCTGGCCTCGCTCGTACGCGTCCCGTACCCGATCTTCCTCGTCGTCGGCGGGCTCGTGCTGGGGTTCGTACCCGGGCTGCCGGAGCTCGAGCTCGACCCCGACCTCGTGCTCGTCGCCTTCCTGCCGCCCCTGCTCTACTCGGCCGCGTTCTTCAACTCGCTCCGCGATCTGAGGGCGAACGTCCGACCGATCTCGCTGCTCGCGCTCGGCCTCGTCGGCGCGACGACGCTCGCCGTTGCCGCCGTCGCGCACACACTCGTCGACGGCCTCACCTGGCCTGCTGCGTTCGTGTTGGGGGCGATCGTCTCGCCGACCGACCCCATCGCTGCCACCGCGATCGCCAGCAAACTCGGGATTCCCGGCCGCGTCGTGACGATCGTCGAGGGCGAGAGCCTCGTGAACGACGGCTCGGCCCTCGTCCTCTATCGCTTCGCGGTGGCCGCCGTGGTCACCGGCACCTTCAGCCTGGCGGAAGCGGGTCTGCGCTTCGTGCTGAGCGCGGTCGGCGGTGTGCTGATCGGCCTCGCCGTGGCCCGGATCGTCGCTGCCGTCCGGCGCCGCCTGGACAACCCTCCGGTCGAGATCACGATCTCGCTCCTGACGGGCTACCTCGCCTATCTGCCGGCCGAGGCGCTCGGCGTCTCGGGCGTCCTTGCGGCGGTCACCGTCGGGATCGCGATGGGCGTGCGGGCACCCGAGTTGACGACGCCGGCGATGCGGCTGCAGAGCGTTGCGCTCTGGGAGGTCGTCGTCTTCGTGGTCAACTCGCTCCTCTTCGTCCTCGTCGGCTTGCAACTGCCCCCACTCCTTGATGAGCTCGGAGGGCGGTCGGCCGGCGAGCTCGCGCTCGTCGCGGCGGCGGTGACCGGAACCGTCATCCTCGTCCGCCTGGCCTGGGTGTTCCTCGGGCAGGCGCGCCGGCGCGCGGGGGCGGCGCCCTGGCAGGAGACCCTGCTCGTGGGTTGGATGGGCATGCGTGGAGCAGTCTCGCTTGCCGCGGCGCTCGCGCTGCCGCTCGGGACGGATGCGGGCTCGCCGTTCCCCGAGCGCGATCTGATCATCTTCCTCGCCTTCTGCGTCATCTTCGGCACCCTCGTGCTTCAGGGCCTCTCGCTGGGGCCTCTGATCCGGGCTCTCGATGTTCGCGACGACGGGCGCCTCGGGGCCGAGGAGACGGAGGCGCGAAGGGCGGCTGCCGAAGCGGCGCTCGGACGGCTCGAGGAGCTCGAGGGCGAGAGCTGGGTGCGCGACGACACTGCCGAGAGGTTGCGCGGCCTCTACGGCTTCCGGCGGCGGCGTTTCGAGGCTGGCGGCGACGGCGGCGACGCGGCTCCGTCGAGCGGCGTTCGCGCGACTACCAGCGGCTCCGCCGCGAGTTGTTCGAGGCCGAGCGGGCCGCCATCCTGCGTCTTCGCGACGAGGGTCGGATCAACGACGAGACGATGCGGCGCATCGAGCGCGACCTCGACCTCGAGGACGTGCGCCTGGACCTGTAGTGCTCAGGTGGGGCACTTCGCTACGGGCGAGGCGAGGCGAGAGCGCGGAGGGATTGGCCGAGCACCCGCCACCCGGTCGTCGTCAGCGTGCGCAGGTAGAGCGCGATCGAGCGGTCGGCGATCCACTCCAGGTCGTGTGCGAGCTTCTCGGCCATCGAGGTCTCGTAGCCTCGGCGAACCTGCGCGAATCCGGTCAGGCCCGGCCGCACAACGAGCCGCTGCCAGTACGCCGGCAGCTGCTCCGCGAGCTGTGCGAAGAAGATCGGCCTGATCGGACGCGGCCCGACGAGGCTCATGTCGCCGCCCAGCACGTTCAGCAGTTGGGGAACCTCGTCGAGCTGGGTGGCACGGAGCCAGCGCCCGAAGGCGGTCGACTCCGCCTGCGTCCGCTCCACCAGCTCGGGGCCGAGAAAGGGGCCGAGCCTCGACTCCGCGCCGGGCTTCAGGGTGCGGAGCTTCAGCATCGTGAAGACCCGTCCACCGCGGCCGACGCGCTCGCCTCGGTAGAAGAGCGGGCGACCGCTCGTGGCCAGGAGCGCGACGGCGATCGGCAGCACGATCGGCAGCGAGACGAGCAGGAAGAGGCCGGAGAGCGCGACGTCGAGCGCCCGCAGCTCGAGGTCGAGGGCGCGGCGATTCCGCGTCTCGCGCGCCAGGCGCGCGTAGCGCTCGGTCAGAGGCTCGGTCGTCTGCGGAGTGACGGCGATGGTGGCGATGCTAGTGCACGTTCCGGCCCGGCCGGCCCGGGCCCTTTGCGCGAAGGGCGCGCCGGCGACCGGGTTCTCCCGGCCGCCGGCGCGCTGGGGCTATGGCCGATCGAAGCCGGTGGTTCCGGTCGCCCCGCCGCCGTAGTAGCTGCCGAGCTCGTCGCGGTACGTCTCGTCGCGGCCGCGATCCGCCTCGTACTCCGGGGCGTTCTTGATCTCGTCCTTCGTTCGGCTGACGAAGACGGTCTCGGTGTTCGAGTCGACCCGATCGATCACTCCGGCGGGCAGCATGACGCGCTTGCCGAAGATCCACGGGCCCGTATCGACCACGATGTAGCTCGCGCCGACGTCGTTCGTCGTCTCGTCGATCTTGCCGATGCCGCCGTCCTGCGCCTCGACCTCGAAGCCGGTGAGATCGGTGTCACCGAAAGTGGGGTCGGAGAAGGTGTACATGTCCGTGCGGGGGAACTCGGTCATTCGACCCTCCTGGTTGGGGTGCGGGTCTCCGGCGCATACCCGAGTGCGACGTGCGCCTAACCGCCCGGCGATCCCTCGAACGAGGGATCGTGACCGGGCCTTCGAGGTGCCAAGGTGAGAGGGACGAGACCGAGGGGGAGGACGGGCAGATGACGACGCGTGGGACGAGAGCCGGCACTCAGACGTACGTGTGGGCGCGCTTCTTTCTGTGTCAGTGCGTTCTCTCGGACGACCCGCGGCGCAAGCGTCTCCCCGCTGCGACGGCAACCCACGGCTACGTGCGGCGGATTCGCGTGCGCTGACAGGGCCGGGCTCAGCCGCACATCCATAATGAACGCTTATGGACACGCGGCAGCTGGCGGCCTTCTGCGCGGTCGTCGAACGGAGGAGCTTCTCACAGGCCGCCGAGCGCCTTGGCGTCTCCCAGCCCGCGGTGAGCCTGCAGATCCGCGCGCTCGAGCAGCGGGTCGGCCGGCAGCTGCTGGATCGCTCGGGTCGCCGCGTGGAGCCGACCGAGGCCGGGCTCCGCCTCTACCGGGGCGCCCAGCGGATGCTCGCGCTGGAGGAGCAGCTGCTCGAGCAGATGGTCGACGACGCCGACGATCGATTGCGCGGGCGGTTGGCGCTCGGGGCGTCGTCAGGCCCCGGCGAGACCGTTCTGCCGCTGCTTCTCTGCGAGTTCCAGCGCGTCCACCCGGAAGTGCGGGTCGCTCTCTCGGTCTTCGACACCCAGACCGTCGTCGACCTCGTCGCGCGCCGCGAGCTCGAGCTCGGCGTTGTCGGCGCCGCTCGCCGTCAGCGCTCGGTGAGCTTCGAGCCCTTCTTCCGGGACGAAGTCGTTCTCGCCTGCCCGCCGGATCATCGCTTCGCCGGGAGGACGATCTCGCTCGAGGACCTTCGCTCGGAGCCGCTGATCGTCATGCAGGAGGGCGCGGGCGTGCGCCAGGTGATCGAGGACGAGCTGCGAGGAGCCGGAGTCCGCCTCAAGCAGCTGAACGTGCACCTCGAGCTCGGCCTGCAGGAGTCGGTTCGAAGCGCGGTCCGGGCGGGGTTCGGCGTCGCGTTCATCTCCCGCTCGGCCGTCGAGTCGGATCTCACCGCCGGTACGCTGGCCGCTGCGGGCGTGGAGGGCCTTGAGCCCGCGCGCGAGATCGCGCTCGTGCGGCCCGCGGGGCGAACGACGACGCGCCTCGCGCAGGCGTTTCTCGCCTTCGCGCGAGAGCGTCTCCCGTGAGCCGGATCGTTCGCTTCGGAGCCGGCGCGATCGGTGCCCTCTCGCAGGTCGCGGACGAGCTCGGCCTCGAACGGCTCTTGCTCGTCACGAGTCTCCGCGGTGCCGAGCTTGCGCCCGAGTTGCCTGTGGTCTCGACCTACGCCGGCGTTCGCTCGCACGTCCCGGGGGACACGGTGGGCGAGGTCGCGCAGGCCGCCGAAGGAGCGCGTGCGGACGGCTTCGTCGCACTCGGAGGAGGGAGCGCGATCGACACGTGCAAGGCGGCGACGCTCGAGTTGCGCGAACGCGGTCACTCAACGCGCACGATCGCCGTCCCGACCACCTACGCCGGCGCCGAGTGGACTCCGTTCTTCGGTGTGCGCGACGAGGCCGAGCGGACGAAGAGCGGCGGCTCACATGACGCCGCCCGTCCGGTGGCCGCGCTCTACGACCCCGAGCTCACGCTGGCCCTCCCGCGCTCGACCTCCGGAGGAACGGCGATGAACGCGCTCGCACACTGCGCCGAGGCTTTCTACGCGCGCGGGCGGAACGGGCGTGGCGACCGTCACGCCTTCTGCGGCGCGCGCACGATCTCCTACGCCCTTCCGCTCGTTCTCGCCGACGGCTCGAGCCTCTACGCCCGCACGCGGTTGCTCGAAGGCGCGATGCGCTCGGCGCTGGCGCTCGCCGAGGCGGGCCTCGCACTCGGTCACGCGCTGGCTCAGGCGCTCGGTGCTCGCTTCGGCCTTCCGCACGGGGCCCTCAACGCGATCTGCCTCCCGTCCGCTCTGCGCTTCAACGAGCCAGCGATCCCCGACGCACTCGCCCGCCTCGGCGAGGCGATGGCAACCGATGACCCGATCGGGCGCGTCAAGGAGTTGGCCGAGCTTGCCGGGTTCTCGCGCTTGCGCGATCTCGGCGTGCTCCCGGACGAGCTCGACGAGGTGGCGGCGCTCGCGGTCGACCGTCCGGGCGCGCGCGCGAACCCTCGCCTGGCGAGTCACCGGGAGGTGGTGAGCTTGCTCGAATCGATCTGGTAGCGCTCGTCGCCGACCGCGGCCGATCGGGGGCCGCCTAGCCGTAGCGCTCGCCCTCGTCCCGGCGGTAGGCGAGCACGGCTAGCACCGCGAAGGCGACCGTGTAAGCGCAGAGGCCGATCGCTGGCTCGACGCTCGGGAAGCGGCCGTCCACGGCTCCCCACAACAGCTCGCGCCACTGCCCAGTCGGCAGAAAGCGCGTCACCTGACCGAGATCGCCGGAAACGTCGCGCTGGCCGGTGAAGAGGCCGCCGGCAAAGACAAGCGGCAGAAACAACAGGTTCGCCACGGGAAGCGCCGCCCTCGGCCGGATCCAGTAACCCAGGGCGATGCCGAACAGGGCGAACGGCACGCTTCCGAGGAGCAGCACGACGGCGAACGCGAACCAGCGGATCGTCGGCAGGGACACGGGGGTTGTCACCAGCGCAGCGGTGATGACGAGCGCGGTCGACGCGCCCCCATAGAGGAGCGCCGAGCCGACTCGGGAGCCGATCCGCGTGCTGGGCGACACAGGGAGGGAACGGAGGAACGATTCCCACGGGGACGCCCGCTCCGCAGCGATACCGACACCGAACTGAAAGAAGGCAACGCCGATCAGAGCCACCGCGGCGAAGCCGGCCATCGTCCTCGGCGCCTCCTCGTTGGCGGTGCGTGCCGCGAGGAGGAGGAACAGGAGCGTCGGAAACAGGAGTGTCGGGACACTGAAGGCGGGGTAGCGCAGGAGCTCGAGGCTTCCTGTCCTGACGTAGCGGAGCAGCAGCGTCACGAACGGTCCCGTGTGAGCTCGAGGAACGCCTCTTCGAGTGGAACGGGTGAGACCTCGAGGTTGGAGAACGATGTGCCGGAGGTGACGAGCTCGGTGACGAGCTGATCGGCGTCGTGCGTATGCAGCGTCCAGAGACCCGCCTCGCGCTGTGTCTCGACCACGCTGGAAAGCCTTGGCAATGCCTCGGCGGTGAGACGAACGCGAACCAGGCCGGCGCGGGCGCGAATCTCTGCGGCGCTTCCGGATGCCACGACACGACCGGTGTCGATGACCGCTATCCGTGAAGCCAGCTTCTCCGCCTCGTCCAGTTGGTGCGTCGTCAGCAACACCGACCCTCCGTTGCTTGCGTGGTCTCGGATGCGTCCCCAGAGATCGCGCCGAGCTTCGACATCGAGACCTGCGGTCGGTTCGTCGAGGACGAGCAGGCGAGGTCGTCCCGCGAAGGCGAGCGCGACCGCCAGACGGCGCTTCTGACCGCCCGAGAGGCCGCCCGTCTGCCGGTCTGCGACGGAGCTCAACCCGAAGCGCTCGAGGAGCTCGGCGGCCGGTAGCGGGTCGGGAAAATGGGCGCGAACGAGGTCGATCACGTCGAGGACCCGAAGGCCCCAGGGGAACGCGACATCCTGCGGCGTTGCTCCGACGACGCGACGCGCACGAGCGACGCGCGGATCTGCGCCGTAGAGCCGGGCGGTTCCGCCGTCGGGTCTCCGAAGGCCGAGCATGATGCTGACCGCCGTCGTCTTGCCCGCTCCGTTCGGTCCGAGCAGAGCCACGATCTCACCCTCTCGCACGACCAGGTTGACCCCTCGCAGCGCCTCCTTCTGCCCGAAGCGCTTGGCGACACCGGTCAGCTCGAGGGCCTCGGGGCTCTCCCTGGTGGAAACGGTCTTCTCGCGCTCGTCCATCATGTTCTCTTCTCGCCGGGTCGTTGGGGCAGCGTAAGCCCCGGACGCCGGCGTGCCAATGGGCCGAAAGAGACGTGTCCCGCGTTCGGCTTCGAGACCCAAAGTGATCAGCAGGTTGTAGGTGACGTGAGCAGTGGCCGCGGCAACGACGCTTCCCAGCAGGTAGAAGACCGCTCCGAAAGCAGCGCCGGTGCCGAGGTGGACGACCGCTCCCCAGCCCTGCCGACGAGCGTGCGCGAGCGCGAACGCGACGGTCGTGAGCACGAGCGCGAGCACTGCACCGACGATCGGGATCAGGAGACCGAATGCGAGGCCGCGCCAGATGGCCTCCTCGTAGGCCGACCTGCCTGCGATCGGCAGCGCACGGCGCAGGAGGGCCGGGGTTCGGCTCCGCTGGAGCCCCCGCCAGTCGATCGAGCGTCGCGCAAGTGCGCAGAACAGGGCCGCGCCGGTGAGCGCTCCGACGGGCATCGCCATGGAATCGACCGGAAACGGCGGGACGTGTCGCGGCAGGTCGGCGAGCAGGACGAGGACGAACGCCCCCGCCCAGAGGCTCCCTCTACGTGCCCACACGTCGCTCACGACGCGTCGACCCGCGGTCCGACGGAGAAGGCGTAGACGGCTGCCTCGTGCACTCCGTCGACACCCAGGAAGCGATTGACGAGCCGGTCGTAGAAGCCGCCGACCGGGACGGCCGCGAGACCGAGAGCCTCGGCTGCGAGCAGCAGGTTCTGGCCGAGGTGCCCGGCCTCGAGGAGAGCGAAGCGGTAGCCCCGCTGCCCGTACTTGAACCGTGTCCGCCAGAACACCGCCGTGACGAAGAAGATGACGGCGCTCTCGGTGAGGAGCTCGGGGTAGACGGTGAGGGCGCCCAGTGCGGACCGTCCCTCCCGAAGCTCGTGCAAACGCTCGAGCTGGGCGGCGAGCGGATCGAAGTGGTAGACGGCCGGCTCGAGGCCGTCAACGTTGGAGGCGACCGGGTAGAGCTCGAGCGGATAGAGAGCTCCGCCGGAGGGGACAGCGCGAAGGGGGCGGCCATCGACTGACGCGCGGTTGACTCCGTAAGCCGTCTGCAGCAGCGTCGAGACTTGCTCGAGCGACACCGTCCCGCGAGCGAAAGCTCGCTGAGATCCCCGCCTGGCGACAAGCTGGGAGTAGCTCTCTGGCGGAAGCGTCGGGGGAGGAAGTGGAACGGTCGGCAGATGCGGGTGTCGCTTGACCGCCCGCACCGTGCTCACCTGCAGGCGCTCGTGCTGAAGGAACTGCCGGCCCGGCACCCGGTGATCGACGACGTTGGGCGAGATGGCCGACGCCTCATGGAAATGCTCGGCCGGATCGTCCAGCGCTACGCCTTCCTCCCCGTAGACCCACGAGGCCCAGGTGACCGTCTGCTGCTTGGGAATCACATGTGTCATCGGAAGCTCGCTTTACGGGAATGGGTGCGGAAAGGGATTGAGCTCGGTGAGGGACAGCGGCTTCGGGAGGGCGCCGGCTTCGTGGGCGGCGTGATACAGCCGTCGGCCGCCGAGGTAGCGGGCCGAGTCCATGACGTCGAGGGCGCACAGCTCGGGACAGACCACTCGCGCCACCCGCAGGCCGGAGGCTCGGACGTCCGGGGAGGTTACGTCGACGGCGTAACTCGAGACCCCGGCGGTTCGCAGGCGAGCCGTCACCTCCTGGATCTGGGCGAGGACATCGGCTCCCTCGAGCGAACGCACGGTGGCGGCCTCTCGGCGGTCAGCTGAGCCATCGAGGAAGGCCGTGTGCTGCGCTCGCTCCTCGTCCGCGTAGAAGACCATGTGGTCGTCGAAGGTACGGATGTCGGCAGAGGTATTCGCGCGCCGTTCGGGCGCCGTCGCCCCGACGTCCCGCAGAAAGCGGTGGACCGAGAACGCCTCGCTCAGAGCTTTTCGCCAAGCATCGGCGATGCTGGGTGCGCAACCCGCTCCGACCCCGAGGGCCGCACGCTCGCCCGGGGCTCCCCGAACCACTCCGAGGACCGCAGGCACGCCGAAGAAGAGGCTGAGGTCGACTGCTGCATAGCGCCGGCCGCTCGGTGCGAACAGGCGGCGGTCGAGCTCGGCGAGCTCGGGTGTCGACGACCAGGTGAGCAGTGGGTGGGAGAGCTTCCCCTGCCACGTGAGCATGAAGGCGTCGCGCTCGATGAGCTCGCAGAGGCCGCCGAGGATCGCCTCTTCCAGCGTCATGGCGCACGCGAGCCCGTTGCTCGTCGTATACCCGATCGGCATCGTTTCGCGCGCCGGCGGGCCCAGGTACATGAGCTGCGCGGGCAGAAGCGCCGGAGCGCAGTCGGGGATGGAGAACCCGCGAACCCAGTGGATGCGAGTCGTGGGCGTGAACGGGCAGAATGGAAAACCCGGAATGCGGTGCTGCTCCTCGTGGAAAAGAGCGAACCGACCCGGATCGACTGCCTCGTCGCCCAGCTCGCGCGCCGAAGCCAGAACGAACTCGTGATCCGGGACGTAGCTCGCGGAATACCGTTCCACCGCTTCGCCGAGGGCAGCGGCGAGCGCCGCCGCGCGGCTGCCATTCGTTCCACCGCCTCGCCCGGCGCGGAGCTCGCCGATCACCGGCTTGCCGTGCGCGAGCGTCGACCCGATGCTCGCCTGGGGAGCCTCGCCCGGTTCGTAGAGGAACTCGATCGTGTCGCGCACGA
>Ga0136617_10003716_pt1 | contig 13642 bp, 11 predicted proteins | sample AntDrymUQ3222106_2_FD_129672 | JGI IMG/M metagenome (GOLD analysis project Ga0136617, IMG submission 129672) | Polar desert sand microbial communities from Dry Valleys, Antarctica - metaG UQ322 (21.06) | ecosystem: Environmental > Terrestrial > Soil > Desert | place: Antarctica: Dry Valley...
CGGCGGGTAGAGCTAGGGCAGGACGTGGTGCTGATCGTGGATTCGCTTACCCGGCTCGCGAGGGCCTACAACACAGTCGAAAAGGGCAACGGCCGAAACCTCTCGGGAGGACTCCATGCCCAGTCACTGGAGAAGCCCAAGCGCCTTCTGGGGAGCGCCCGGAAGGTGGACCCGGCCCAGGGCGGCGGCTCGCTCACCATCATCGCCACGGCGCTGGTGGACACCGGCAGCAAGATGGATCAGGTGATATTCGAGGAATTCAAGGGCACCGGCAACAGCGAGCTGGTGCTGAGCCGCGAGCTGGCGGAGCGGCGGATTTTTCCGGCGATAGACCTGGTGGCCAGCGCCACGCGCCGGGAAGAGCTGCTACTCTCCCCCGAGGCGCTGGCGGTCTCCCGAATGCTGCGCCAGCGGCTCGCCGGGATGACGCCGGTCAACGCGATGAACGACTTGATCACCGACATGCGGCGGGCCAAGACCAACGAGGAGCTGGTGCGGGTGCTCGCGACGGGGTGACCGGGCGGAGCTCCGGTGCTCTAACAGCGAGGGGAAGGACACGAAGAGCACCAAGGACACGGAGAACAACAACTAATTTTTTGTTTTACTTCGGGTATCTTCGTGCCCTTCGTGCCTTCGTGGTGAATACAGCACCGGGCCCATCCAGCCCCCGATGACCAGGCCAGCCTCAGTTCCCCACCGCCCGAGCAACCGCCACCAACCCGGCGTCAATCTCAGCCTTCGGCATCCAGCGGCCCCGCAGCATCACACCCGAGCGGCGAGCGGTGTTCCGGATGTCCGCCAACGGATCGGCGTCGAGCAGCACCAGGTCGGCGCGCTTTCCCTTCCCCACCGTGCCGGTCTCGGCCTGAGTCCCGAAGAAAACGGCAACGTTCCGGGTGCCCGTCTCCAGCGCCTGATACGGCGTGAGCCCAGCCGCCACCAGCGACTCCAGCTCGCGATGGGTGGAGAAGCCGGGCACGTTGTAGATCTGGGGAGCGTCGGAGCCGAGGAGCAGCCCCGCTCCCGCCGTATGCAGAGCCTTGATGAGCTTGCGCCGCAGCGCCATCACCCGGCGCGCCGACTGTTCGGTGGACCCGGTCTCCTCCAACATGCCGTTCTTCGTCTCTGCCCACTCCGCGGCAGTGGCCGCCGGCACGTAGCGCATCTCCAGCCGGCGGGCCAGCGCGGCCGCCGTCGCTCCGCCGATCAGATTCTCCATCAGCACCTGCGTCGGCACGTTCCAGACGCCGGCCCGCACGGTCGCCTCGACCAGCGACGAGAGCTTCGACTCATCCAGGTGCTCGCCGAGGTTGACGCCGAAGAACTCCGACTGCCTGGCGGGTACCGGAGAGTCGGGAGCCACCATGGCTTCCACGTAGCCATCGAGATGGTCTATGGACGAGTAACGGGCCTCCAGCGCGCGGGGGAGCCCGACCTCTAAGGGCACGTGCCCGGCGAAGGGGATCTTCAGCCGGCGCGCAGTTACCGCCAGGGTGTCGAACACCTCGCGGCCGACCCCGGGATGGATCTTGAGAAGATCGTAGCCCGCCGCCTTCTGCTCGGTGGCAGCCTTGGCGGCGGATTCGGGCGTGGGAACGCTGTTGCCGTTGAGCGACGGGCCTGAGGTGTAGATGGTCGGGCTGATCAGCGCACCGCGCGCCGCGCGGGCGCGCAGCTCGAGGTGCCGGGGATGGCCCAGCATGCCGCGGACCGTGGTGATCCCACCCGCGACATAGAGAAAAAGAGTGCGCTCGACCACGCTGTCGGACGCCTGCCCACCGGGAATGTGCGCGTGCATCTCGGCCAGGCCGGGGATGAGGAACTTGCCCCGGCCGTCCACTCGCTCGCCGCCCGCGGGAATCTTCACCCTCGCCGCGGGTCCGATCTCCACAATGCGGTCACCGCGGACGATGACCGTCTGGTTCGGCACGCTCCGCTCGCGGTCCATCGGGATGACCGTCACGTTCACGAAGGCGGTGACGCTTTCGGGCGGGGCCAGCGGCGCGCAGAGCAGCGGGCACAGGAGATGAAGCATCATGCCCTGGCCGCCGCGGCCCGGTTGGCGGCCTCGAACTCCTCCATGAACGACACCAGCGACTCCACCGCCTCGCGGGGACAAGCGTTGTAGATGCTCGCCCGCATCCCGCCGGCCGAGCGATGGCCCTTGAGCCCATCGAGACCCCGCCGGGTGGCCTCGGCGATAAACTTGGTGTCCAGGTCCTCGGTGGGAGCGCGGAAACAGACGTTCATCTGGGAGCGGCTATCCGGCTGCACCGTGCCGCGGAAGAAGTCGCTCTGGTCGAGGTAGTCGTAAATCAGCGCGGCCTTGGACTCATTGAGCTCCGCCATCGCAGCCAGCCCGCCTTGCCCGCGAATCCACTTGAACACTTCCCCCATCACGTAAATCCCGAAGGTGGGTGGGGTGTTGTAGAGCGACTTCTCACCGGTGTGGGTGCGATACTGGAGCATGGTGGGCAAGGTCTTGGGTCCCGCCTCGACCAGATCGTCCCGGATGATGACCAGCACCACGCCCGAGGGACCAAGATTCTTCTGGGCTCCGGCGTAGATGATCCCGTATTTGGAGATGTCAATCGGCCGGCTGTACATGTCGCTCGAGGTGTCGGCCACGAGCGGGGCGCCGGCGGGCACCGCGGGCTCGGCGCGCCACTGGGTCCCGTAGATGGTGTTGTTGGTGGTGAGGTGCACGAAGGCCGGCTCGGCGGAGTAGTGGATCTCGCCGGGCCGGGGAATCCGGCTGAAATGATCGGACTCGCCAGTTGCGGCGATGTGCACTTTGGCGCCGAGGATCTTGGCCTCCTTCACCGCCTTCTGCGACCAGACGCCGGTCACCAGATAGTCGGCGGTGCGCTCGGCCGGCAGCAGGTTCATCGGTACCATGGAGAACTGCAGCGACGCGCCACCCTGCAGGAAGAGGACGTGGTAGTTGTCCGGAATCCCCCCCAGATCACGGCAGTCCTGCTCCGCCTCGCCGATGATCCGGTCGAAGACCTTGCCGCGGTGGCTGTGCTCCATGATCCCGATCCCGCTCCCCGCCACATTCCAGATCGCCTCCCGCGCCTTCTCGAGAACGGGCTCAGGCAGCACGGCGGGACCGGCGCTGAAGTTGAAGATGCGGTCGGGCATGGGGGACTCGGGGTGAGGGTCGAAGAAGTCGAAGGTCGAAGGTCTTGGGTCGAAGGTCTTAGGTCGAAGGTCGAAGGTCGGAGTATCGCTGTCATCGCACGCCGGCCTGTCATCCCGAGCGCAGCGAGGGATCTGCTTGAACGGCTTCGGAGCCCTCGGGCTAGATCCCTCGCTGGCGCTCGGGATGACAACGGTGCGCTTCCGGCGACGCTCGCCCGGCGCGCAGGCTCACCTCCTACCCCTGCGCGCTCACACTACCAGCCCTACCCCCGCTTCCCATCAATCTCCCCCAGCTCCACACTAATGATATCCGTGTTGCCCGACCGGATCCGCTCGACGGCGCCGTTGGTGGGAGTGCCGTCCAGGTGAATACGGGCTAGTGTGGCCTGGGCGCCGTGATAGATGATGTTCTCGACCTCTTCCACGTTGATCCCCGCCTCGGCGAGAACGCCGAAGACGTGGGCCAGGACGCCGGGGCGGTTGCGGTGGCGGATGGTGAGCAGGTGGGTTGCCGAGCTCCGGGCCAGGCGGTTGACGACGTTGGGGACCTCGCCCGTGGTCTGAAAGGTCTGCACGATGCGAATGACTTCATGGGCGATGGCCACCTGCGCCTGGTCGGTCGAGGCGCCCACGTGATGGGTGCCGTATACGCCGGGCAGCCGGGCAACCGCGGGGGAAAACTCTCCCGTTCCGGCCGCGGGCTCGCTCTGGAAGACGTCGAGGCCGGCACGTATTCCCTTCTCGGCCACAGCCCGCTGCAGCGCCGCCTCATCCACCACCGAGCCGCGCGAAGTATTGATGAGATACGCTCCGGGCCGCATCGCCGCCAGGAACTCGGCGTTCACCAGGTGCTTGGTGTCGGCGTTGGCCGCCACGTTGATCGTCACCGCGTCGGAGAGCCCCGCCACCTCCAGGGGTGTCTGGGCGTAGCGCAGCCCGAGCTGATCGGCCTCGCGATGGGTGAGGGTACGGGACCACGCCAGCACCCGCATCCCGAAAGCCTGCGCGCGGCTCGCCACCTCGCGGCCGATCTGGCCCAGCCCCACGATGCCGAGGGTGCGGCCGTGCAGTCCGCGCGCCTTGGAGTACTCCGCCTTGTTCCACTTTCCCTGGCGCAGGTCGGACGCCTGATCGGGGATTCGCCGGTCGCACGCCAGCAGTAGACCCAACACTAACTCGGCCACCGCCACCGAGTTCTTGCCCGGACAATTGGAGACGAAAATGCCGAGAGTGGAGGCGGTGTCCACGTCAATGGTGTCTATTCCCGCTCCGGCCCGGATCACCAGAGAGAGCGCGGTGCCCGCCTTCAGCGCGTCGGCATTCACTTTCTTGCTGCGGACGATGAGGATCTGCGGATTGATCTGCCGGATGAGCCCGGCCAGCTCCTCCGCCTTCACCTCCGGCTGCGCCACCACCGTGCAGCCCAACTCCTTGAGCCCGTCGGTGCCGACCTTCTCGAACTTGTCGGCGATGAGAACTTTCATGTGAGCTCCGGAAGAGGCTATGGGCTATGAGTCTTGGGCTATGAGCTACAAGTCCGAGGGAGCGGATTCTCGGTACGCAAGACCCATATCCCATAGCACATAGCCCATAGCTATTCTAACCCATGCACAAACAACCCGCTCCGCAGTTTGGGCTCGAACCAGGTGCTCTTGGGCGGCATGACGTCTCCGGCGTCGGCAACGGCCATGAGCTGGTCGAGGGAGGTGGGATAGAGGGCGAAGGCGATGCCCATTTCTCCCGAATCCACCCGCCGTTCCAGCTCGCCGGTGCCCCGGATGCCGCCCACGAAATCAATCCGTTTGTCGGTGCGGGGGTCGCCGATGCCGAGGATGGGACTCAGAATGCGGTCCTGCAGCAGCGATACGTCGAGGGAGCGGATCGGATCCTGCTTGTCCACGCTGTGCCCTTCCAGCTCGATCCGGTACCAGGAGCCGGCCAGGTAGAAACAGAACATCCCGGCCCGCCGCGGCCGCGGATCTTCGGTCCGGGCCACCCGCCCCACCGGAGCGAGCCGAGCGAGCAGATCGGCGGGGCTCAGCCCATTGAGGTCGCGGACGAGGCGATTGTAGGGAAGGATCCGCAGTTGGGTAGCCGGAAAGAGCACCGCGAGAAACCAGTTGTACTCTTCGCTCCCGCTGTGTGCCGGGTTCTTGGCCTTGAGCTCCGCGCCCGCGCGCCAGGCGCTGGCCGAGCGGTGGTGCCCATCGGCCACGTAGACGTGATTGAGCGATTCGAATGCCTTGAGAAACGGAGCCGGATCGGGCACCCGCCACACCGTGTGCCGCACCCCGTCGTCCGCCGTAAAATCGTAGAGCGCCGGGTTGTCGATGACCGGCGGGACCAGGGCGTCAATCTCGTTGCGGGCGCGATAGGTGAGAAACACCGGCTCGGCATTGGCCTTGAGCGCCAGCACGTGCCGGGTGCGGTCGTCCTCCTTGTCGGGCCGGGTCTTCTCATGCTTGCGGATGACGTTGCGCTCATAGTCGTCCACGTGCACGCACCCGACCACACCGATCTGGGCCCGTCCCTCCATGACCTGACGATACAGATAGAGCCCCGGCTCCTCATCCCGCACCAGCGTCCCCTCTGCCACGAAGCGGTCCAGCGCCTCGCGGGCGCGGGCATAGATCCGTGGATCGTAGGGATCAACTTTCTCCGGCAGGTCAATGTCGGAGCGGCCTACGTGGAGGAAGCTGTGGGCGTTGTCACGCGCCAGCTCCGCCGCCTCGGCCCGACTCACTACGTCATAGGGAACCGACGCCACCTTGGCGGCGAGCGCCGGATCGGGACGGATGGCACGGAAGGGGTTCAGTCGCATGCTGCTCCTGGTATAGCGGTCCAACGGCGCCGAGCCCCCATCCTACCCGAGAACGGGAGAGAAGGTCAAGCGGGTTGAATCGGGGCGCGATAGCCGCGCGGACCCACCGAGCGCTCCGCCGCGCCGAGCGCCCCGTCCACCATCAGCGCCAGCAGCGCCGCCGGCAACGCGCCGGAGAGAATCATTCGGCTGTCGGAAAGCGCGAGTCCGGCCGCAATCGGGTCGCCCAGACCGCCGGCGCCGATGAACGCGGCCAGCGTCGCGGTGCCGACGTTGATGACCGCCGCCGTGCGGATCCCGGCCATGATCACCGGGGCCGCGAGGGGCAGCCGCACGTGCCGGAGAATCTGGCGCGGCGTCATCCCCAGCGCACGCGCCGCGCCCACCGCCTCGGGTGCCGCGTCTCGCACCCCGGTGTAGGTGTTGCGAAGAATGGGGTAGAGCGAGTAGAGAAAGAGTGCCACGATGGCCGGCAGCGTTCCGATGCCGAGCAGCGGGATCATGAAGGCCAGCAGCGCAATGCTGGGCAGCGTCTGCAGCAGACCCACGCCGCGTATCACCGCTTCGGCGCTTCCCCGCCAGCGCTCCAGCGCCAATCCGAGCGGGAGAGCCAGAGCGATCGCCGCGGCGAGCGAGACCGCTACCAGCAGCAGGTGGCGGGCGGTGAGTCGGGCGAGGGCTTCCCGCTGCTCCCAGAAATACTCGAAGAACCCCGCGCGGCCGGGATCGCGCCTCTCGGCGCTGTTCCCAGACTCGAGCAGTCCCAGGCTGCGCAGTGCCTCCTCCGCCACCCGCGCCGCGGCCTCACCGTCTACCTCCAGCCGCCGGTTGAGTCGGCGCATCGTCTCCACATCGAGACGGCCACTCAGCTCGGTGAGCGCGGCCACTGCCCCGGGCAGTCGCTCCACCAGCCCGGGGCCCACCAGCGCCGCCGCCTGGTAGGGCGGAAAGAAACCGCGATCATCCAGCAAAACGACCAGATCATACCGGGCGATGAGCCCGTCGGTGGAGTAGCCGTCAATCACATCCACTTCACCTGCGGCCAGCGCCTGATACTTGATCGCCGGCAGGAGCGCGCGCACCTCGGCAAAGCGGAGGCCGTACGCTCGCCGCAGTCCGGGGAGCCCATCCGCCCGGCCAATGAAATCCGGGGTCAGCCCCGCCCGGAGCATCGGCGCCACCCGGGCGAGATCGCTCAGCGTGGCGAGCCGGTGGCGCGCCGCCGTCTCCCGGCGCACCGCGATGGCATACGTGTTCTCGAAGCCGAGCGGCGGCAGCCAGCGGACCCCGTAGCGATCCCGGAACTCCCGAGCAACCCGGGCATATACCTCCTGCGCGTCGGAGCTCGGCGGCTGCTTCAGAATGGCGAGAAGGCCGGTGCCGGTGTATTCGGGATAGACATCAGCCGCGCCGCTACGGAGCGCGCCGAAGGCGATCTCGGTGGCACCGAGCCCGAGCCTCCGCTCCACCCTGAAGCCGCGGCCTTCCAGCAGCCGGGCGAACATCTCGGCCAGCAGATACGATTCGCCGAAGGGCTTGGAGGCCACCACAACGGGCCGGATCTCCTGCGCCGCGAGAGGTGGGGCTGCCCCGGAGAGCACGGCCAGCAGCAGCGCCACGGAGGACCCGGTCACACCCTCACCTTCGAGCGTCGCAGCAGCTCTCGCACGTACGCGGTGGCGGGGGCGGCGTCGAGCTCGCTCGCCGGGGCTATCTGCTCCAGGCGTCCGGCGCGCATCACTCCGATTCTGTCGCCGAGGAGCACGGCCTCGTGCAGATCGTGGGTCACCAACAGGACGGTAAGCTCGAGCTCCGCCCGGAGCTGCTGGAAGGTGGCCTGCAGGTCAGCCCGGGTGATGGCGTCGAGCGCGCCGAAAGGCTCGTCCAGCAGGATCACGTGGGGCTCGGCCGCCAGCGCGCGCGCCACCGCCACCCGTTGCCGTTGACCCCCGGACAACTCCCCCGGCCAGCGCCTGCCGAAGACCGCCGGCTCCATGCCCACCAACCGCAGGGCCCGGTCGGCCAGCCCGGTCTGGTCGGCCAGGCGACAGAGCCAGGGAACGAGGGCGACGTTGCGGCCCACCCGCCAGTGCGGCAGCAAGCCGCCGTCCTGTGGCACGTACCCCATCCGCCGCCGGAGCGCGATGGGATCCAGCGTCGCCACATTCTCGCCGTCCACCAGCACTTGGCCGGCGTCGGGCTCGGTCAGGCGATTGAAGCAGCGAAGGAGTGTCGTCTTGCCCGAGCCGCTTTCGCCGATGAGCGCCACACACTCGCCCCGGGCGACCTCGAGCGAGATAACGTCGAGCGCCGCCACTGGGCCATAGCGCTTGGAGACACCCTGCGCCTGAAGTGCGAAGGAGGGATCGCGCTGGTCGGACATCCGTGCAATCTACCAGGCGCCTCGCCCTGTGCCGCGCGTCGCCACGTCGCCTGCGGTCCGAGACGCAACGATTGGCAGCAACTTTCCGGCGATTGTCTCCGCCGTCCCGCTCGGTAAGCTCAGCACTACATGTAACTTCGCCAGCGTCGGGAGTCACTGCCCCAAGCACACCGGCGAGCGGAATCTGCCAATCAGTCATGCAGAAAGCTGCATCAGCGGCGAGCACGAAACTGGCATAGCTCGGGGTCCCCAACCGTACTTCGAGGGCTCCCAATGTACCGGATCGAGATCGCGCCCGGCGAGGAAACCGTATTCAGGACGCTCGAGGAAATGGCGACCGGAATCCGCAGCGGTCTGGTTACCCCGCGCTCCCGGATCTACCATAGCGCGTCGCAGAAGTGGTTGCCGATCGAGTTCCACCCCCATTACAAGAAAGCGCTCCAATCCCGGCCCGTGGCCGTGGTGCCGGAGCCAAAGGTGAGATCTTCGGAGATCACCTATATCGAGCTGCTGCCGCCGGAGCCGCTCTTGCCACCCGCTATCAGCTATCCCGAGGTGACACCACGCCAAGCTCCGGTCTCCGAGCGGGCGGGCAAGCGGCGCAAGCCGGTGGGGAGCCGCGCGCTTAACCTGGCAATGGCCGGCTCGGTACTCATCGTCTCCACCTACGCCGTCATGTCAGCGTCGGCGCCGTCGCGCGCGCTCGTCGCCTCGCCCCCGGTTCCGGCACCGGCGGAAAGCATTCTGCCGGCCCCCATCAGACCTGCGGCCGCCCCGGTGGCCGCCAGCGAGCCCGCCGCACAACTCCCCAAGAGCAGGCCCGTGGGTAAGCCCCTGCCCCCGCCCGACGCGCAAACCGACCCGAGATCCGCGACGGTCGCCACCCCGGCCAGCGGCAGCGGCATTCAAGCGGCTCCTGGACGGATGGACCTGGCCCTCCCCTCGCTGCCGACCACCGATTCGCTGGCCGGCACCAGCCTGAGAGACTCGGCGGCGATCGGGCGAATTCTTCGCGCGGTCACCGGGACCAAGGCCTCGCCGGTCCAGGCAGCGACTCCTTAAGCCCTCCCCCCTCGTGTGATTCATCCCACAGCAGTACCTTTTATGCCCGGTGATAATCGAGTGCCGTAAGTTGTTAGTTATCAACAACTTATGTTGACAATCCTGTGGATAACAAGCGCGCGGATGTGGAAAAGTGGCGCGCACCCTTACTCACGCTGGAGGGAGCATGGCGCGTGCGATCTGGAGCGGTTCGATCAGCTTCGGGATGGTGAGCATTCCGGTCAAGCTATTCGGCGCCACCGAGGGTCGGGATATTTCCTTCAACCTGCTCCACTCCACCTGCGGCACCCGGCTGAAGCAGGTGCGCTGGTGCCCCACGGACGAGCAGGAGGTGCCGTGGAACGAGACTGCCCGCGGCTATGAGTACACCAAGGGTGAGTACGTGGTGCTCACCGACGAGGACTTCGAGAGCCTCCCCCTTCCCAGCAAGCACACCATAGACCTCTCGGCCTTCGTCAATGAGGCGGAGATTGATCCGATCTTCTACGAGAAGAGCTACTACCTGGCGCCGGACGAGCGGGCCGAGAAGGCGTATGCCCTGCTGATCCGGGCGCTGGAAAAGAAGGGACTCACGGCGCTCGCGACCATCACCATGCGAAAGAAGGAGCAGCTCTGCGCGCTGCGACCACGGGATGGGGTCATCATGCTGGAGACCCTCTACTACCCTGACGAGGTTCGCATGGAGCATGGGGTCAAGCTGGATGACAGCAAGGTGAGCGAGCGGGAGCTGGAGATGGCCTTTACCCTCATCGAGCTGCTCAAGAAACCGTTCGACCCGAGCGAGTACCACGACACCTACCGTGCTGCGCTGGGCCAGCTCATCGAGGCCAAGCTGGAGGGCCGCAAGGTGGTCAAGTCACCGCCCACCCGCGACAACAATGTCATTGACCTGGCCGACGCCCTCCGCAAGAGCGTCGAGGCCGCGAAAAAGAACGGCAAGCCGAAGCCGGCCGCGCGGACCCGCGCCCGCGCGCCATCGAGACGGACGCGGAAGGTCGGCTGAAGGTGAGGTTGGGCAACAGCGCACCACAGAGGCACAGAGCACACAGAGACGAAAACTGGTTTGTTTTCTCCGTGGGCTCTGTGCCTCTGTGGTGAAAACACTGTAGGGGCGCATGCCGAACGATATCAGCGAGGCACTCGAGCAGCTGCACAGCCCCAAGCCCAAGCTGACACTCAGTGTCGGCGGGCACGAGCTTGCGATCACCAGTCTCGACAAGCCCCTGTGGCCCGGGGCGGGCCGTCGCAAGGCGATCACCAAGCGCGATCTGCTCCGCTACTATGCGCGGGTATCGCCCTGGATCCTCACCCACCTGTCCGCCCGGCCGGTGTTCGCCACTCGGTTTCCCGGCGGGGTGGACGGCAAGAGCTTTTACCAGAAACACTGGGACAATCCCCCGCCGTTCGTTCGCACCGTCACCATTTTCTCCAGCCACGGCGAAGGCGACGGCGAGTACATCATCTGTGAGAATCTCCCGACGCTGCTCTGGTTGGCACAGATGTCGGCGCTGGAGCTGCACGCCTGGTTCTCCCGAATCGAGCGTGAGCCCGATGCGCGCGGGCTGGGCCGCCGGTTCCACGGGTCGGAGGCGGCGCTCGACCGGTCGGTGCTCAACTATCCCGACTTCGTGGTCTTCGATCTCGATCCGTACGAGTACTCCGGCAAGGAAGCCCGCGGCGCCGAGCCCGAGCTGCACCGCCGCGCCTTCAACCGCACTCGGACGCTGGCCCTCCGAATTCGGGAGATGCTCGAGCGCCTCGGCCTCACTACCTGGGTCAAGACTTCCGGCAGGACCGGCTTGCACCTATACCTCCCCATCGTGCGAGACATTGATTTCGACGCTGCCCGCGAGGTGGCTCAGACCATCGCCCAGCACGCGCTGCGGGAGCGGCCTCGGGAAGTGACGCTGGAGTGGTCGGTGGAGCGTCGCCGGGGAAAGATCTTCTTCGATTACAACCAGAACAGCCGGGGCAAGTCGCTCGCCGCCCCCTACTCGCCGCGCCGCCACCCGGGCGGAACGGTGGCAACCCCGGTGGCCTGGGATGAGTTGGAAGACATCTATCCCACCGATTTCACCATCCGCACCGTCCCCGACCGACTCGAGGCCGCCGGCGAGCCGTGGCAGGGCATTCTCGAGGCCAAACAGGATCTGGGCAGCGTGCTGAGCGCGGGGAGCACTCCGTGAGCCATCCACTCGATGCATTGGCCAAAGGCGCCCGCGGCCGGCTCCGCTACCAGCCGCAGCCGGTATGGCTTCCGCCCATGCTCGCCACCCTGGCCGAAATCGCCCCGACCGGAGGGCAGTGGCTGTACGAGCCGAAGCTCGATGGCGTGCGCGCGCTGGCCCACGTCACCGGCGGCCAGGTGCGTCTCTATTCCCGCAATCGCAAGCCGCTGGAGTCGGGGTACCCGGAGCTGGTGGACGCACTGGCGCTCGCGGTGCGGGGAGACGCGGTGCTCGACGGTGAGATCGTCGCACCCGACCCCGCGCGTGGCGGACTGGCCAGCTTCGAGCGGCTGCAGCAGCGGATGCAGCTACGCGATGCCGACCGAGCCCGCCGCACCGGGGTGCAGGTGCAGTTCTATCTTTTCGACTGCCTCTTCTACGAGGGTATTGACCTCACCGGCCTGCCGCTGGTAGACCGGAAATCGGTGCTGCGCGACGTGGTCTGGTTCGACGACCCCATCATCTTCACTCCGTTCCGCAACACCGGCTCCGCGGCCATGTTCCGCGACGCGTGCGCCCGCGGCGCCGAGGGGATCATCGCCAAGCGGGCGGACAGCCGCTATGTCGGCGCCCGCTCGACCGACTGGCTCAAGATCAAGTGCATCAACCAGCAGGAGTTCGTGATCGGCGGGTACACCGAGCCTCAGGGCTCACGGGAGTGCCTCGGCGCCCTGCTGGTGGGCTACTACGACCAGGGTGCGCTCCGCTATGCCGGCAAGGTAGGCACCGGCTACGACCGGGCGACGCTGGAGCTATTGCACCGCCGGCTCACCCCGCTCCAGCGTCGCACTTCGCCCTTCGCGCCCGGGCCGGTGCCGGCGGGCACCGTCCGCTGGGTAACGCCTCGTCTGGTGGCACAGGTGGGATTCGCCGAGTGGACCTCCGCCGGAGTGCTGCGCCATCCCCGCTTCCTCGGCCTCCGAGACGACAAGCCGGCCCGCGCAGTCCGCCGCGATTAATCCACCCGGACGTTCCAGGCGTAGTCTTCCAGCCGCTCTTCCCTGGGGCCGGATCCTGCAGCGGGAATGGCGAACTCCACTCCCTGCTGCACGGTGAGATACATCTTCTCGATCCGCTCCTTGAAGTCCGCGGAGCAGCTGCCGTGCGCCTGAGCTTCGTGGGAGCCCAGGGGCGCCCAGCCGACCCGCAGCGAATGGCCGCTCGGGCTGGTCTCATCCGCCATGACGAGCCCGGCCATCTGGACCTTTCCTCCCCCGATCAGCTCCAGGTTGCAAGAGGCCGCGGCGGGGCCACCATGGGCTCCACAGAAAAGCAGCCGTGTCCGCCGGGTGAGCATGCCCACGTAGTTCTCCCTTCCCACCCGGGTGAGCGTGCCTTCGACCACCTCCTCGCCTCCATTGATACAACCGCCGCCTATCGCCTGGAGCTGAGGCCAGGCGCTCTCCAGCCGCAAGTGGTAACTCGCCTGGAAAATTTCCCCCCTGAGATGAGGCTCGGCGCGGACCAGCCGTTGCGCCGCCCCGGGAATCGCTAGGAACCCGGTAAGGGCCAGCGCCGTCCCCAGCCCGAAAATTCGTCGTCGTGACATGACTACTCCTATGGGTGCGTGGTCTCCGCCGGTGCGGCGGATGCCGGAACGCCGGCAGGTGGAACCTCCCGGCAGTAAGACAAGTGGCGTGCCGCCGACGGCACGCTGGGAAAACAGTGAGTCGCGGCGCCGTATGCGCTTGGCCGGTGCCGGCTTGGGAGTTATTTCGAGGATCGGAGCCGACTCCGGGTCCTGCCGGCGTCCGACATTTCCGTCGGATCCGAGAGGCGAAGGCTACGGTTGTGTCGGTGGCGAGGCGGCCTTTCGCTCAGCCGCGGAAGCGGCGGGCGTCAATGCCGTAGCGCCGGATCTTGTAGCTGATGATCCGGTCGGTGGTGCCGAGCAGGCGAGCCGCGCGCGTGCGATTGCCGCGGGCGCTCTTGAGCGCGTCCTGGATGAGATTGCTTTCGAAAACCGCTACCGCCTCTCCGAGCGAGGCCGAGACCACGGTGCCC
>Ga0136617_10003717_pt1 | contig 13636 bp, 15 predicted proteins | sample AntDrymUQ3222106_2_FD_129672 | JGI IMG/M metagenome (GOLD analysis project Ga0136617, IMG submission 129672) | Polar desert sand microbial communities from Dry Valleys, Antarctica - metaG UQ322 (21.06) | ecosystem: Environmental > Terrestrial > Soil > Desert | place: Antarctica: Dry Valley...
TGTACCCGAGCGTGTGGGCCACCTAACCGCGGCGCTCGGGGCCCGAAGGGCGGCTCCGGACGATCCCCTGACCGGGCTCGTCCGAACCGTGACAAGATGGGGGAGGCATGATCGAGGGCCACCGGCTGCACGAGACGCAGGTCGAGGGGCGCGGCGCGAGGGGTGCGGGCCCGTTCTCGGTCGAGGCCGTCGCCGGCCCGGACGGGATCGCGGTCCTGGTGCTGGCCGGCGAGCTGGACATCGCCGCCGCGCCCGTCGCGCGCGAGCACGTCGACGGGGCGGCCGGCGCCCGCGGCCTGGTGCTCGACCTCTCGCGCGCGACGTTCGTGGACTCCTCGATGCTCAAGGAGCTGCTGCGGGCGGCCGGCGAGCTGGCCCGCTACGACACGCGGCTCGTGCTGGCGGGCATCCCGCCCGCCGTGCAGCGGCTGCTCGACCTCACGCGCACGGCGCCGCTGTTCACCATCGCCCAGGACCGCGAGGCCGGCCTGCGGCTGCTGGACGTCTGAGCCCCTGTCTCAGGCGGCGCGCGCGGCGGCCGCCGGGCGCGCGGAGGACGACCGCTCCGCCACCTGCGCCTGCGCGTTCGCGCGAGAGCACAGCCAGGCGAACCCGGAGTGCAGGAAGTCGTTGCCCGCGGACGTCGCGAGCACGGACGTCACGGCGCGCCCGGTGGCCGGCGCGTGCAGCCGCAGACCGACGAGCGCGAGCGCGCTCCAGGCGCCGGTGCAGCGCGTGCACGACAGCAGCTCGCCCACCGCGTAGCGCAGCCGGCGGCCCCCTTCGGGCGCCGCCCGGTCGGCGCCTCCTCGACGAACGGCCGGCGGATCCACGTCTCGACCTTCTCGTGGACGACCAGCTTCCGACAGCGTGAACGTCGCCGCCGCCAGCGCCGGCAGCTCGGCGTTCGAGAGCGGCGCGCGCCCGCGCGCCGAGGCGGCGGTGCCGGCCAGCGCAGGCCGTAGGTCATGCTGAGGAGCGCGTAGTCGGAGGCCTCGGTGGGCGTCTGCGTCACCGGGCGCACGTACGGCTCAGATCGGGCGCGGCGAGGGGTCCGGCGGCAGCGGCATCGGGTCGGGGCCGGGCGACGGCGGCTGGGGGTCCGGGCCGGGGCCGGGCGGCGTCGGTGACGGCGGCTCGGGGGTCGGCGCCGGGGGAGTGGGGGCGGGAACGCCCGGACCGGTCACCGGGGGCGGTCGGCCAGGCGCTCGGACTCGGGCGGCTGGGCCTCGGGCCCGGGGTCGCCGACGCGCGGCTTGTCGCCACCGCCCTCGCTCGAGCCGCCGTGCTCGGGTTGGTCGACCGTGCGGCCCTCCTGCTGGTCGCCCGCGTGCTCGGTGGTGTCGCCCAGCGGTGAGGCGTCCGGTGAGGCGATGCCGGCGGGGTTGCCCTCGCCGCCGGGGTCCGACGGTGCGGCGCGGCCGCTGCGACCGGTCGCGTTGAGGACGAAGAAGGTGACGAAGCCGGCCACGAGGAGCAGCACGACGATGCCGGCGATGACGTAGCCCATGTCAGGGTGCTACCCGCGCCGGGGGTCGGCCGAAACGGCCGCCGGGCGCGCCGCCGTTCGAGTGCGCCGCCTGCCCTTGCACGCTCGGTAGGGTTCACGCCGAGGATGAGCTCCCAACCCCTAGGGCGGCCTCCGGTCGCCGCGAACGAGGTCGAAGGGACGGGGCTCAGCCGAGCCGCCCAGGATCGGCGGCTGCTGATCCGCTACCACCGCCACGGCGACCAGTCGGCGCGCGAGGAGCTGGTCCAGCGCCTGCTCCCGCTCGCGCGCCGGATGGCGCGCCGCTACCGGCGCTCGGACGAGCCGCTCGACGACCTGGTGCAGGTCGCGACGCTCGGGTTGATCAAGGCGATCGACCGCTTCGACCCGGCCCGCGAGACGGCGTTCTCCTCCTACGCGGTGCCGACCATGCTGGGCGAGCTGAAGCGCTACTTCCGCGACAACGGCTGGGCGGTGCACGTCCCGCGCGGGATGCAGGAGCGCGTGATGCAGGTCGACAACTGCGTCAAGGACCTGTCGCGCAAGATCGGGCGCTCGCCGTCGGTGACCGAGATCGGGACGACGCTGAACCTCACCGCGGAGCAGGTGCTGGAGGCCATGGAGGCCGCCTCGGCCTACGACGCCGTGTCGCTGGAGTCCTACCGCTTCGGCGACGAGGGCGACGGCGAGACCTACGCCGAGTCGATCGGCGTCGAGGACGACCGCTTCGAGCTGGTGGAGTACGGCGCGACGATCGCGCCGACGCTGCAGGCGCTGCCGGCGCGCGACCGGATCGTGCTGCACCTGCGGTTCGTCGAGGATCTCACCCAGGCCGAGATCGCCGACCGCGTCGGCGTCTCGCAGATGCACGTCTCGCGGCTGATCCGAAGGGCGCTCGAGCGCCTGCGGACGGTCGCCGAGCACTCCGGCTAGCGGAGTCCCTTGCGGCTTTGGTCACGTACGTGACCGGAGCGAGCGGCGTTCGTTTCACGAGAAGCGCTTCTAGGAGAGGCCGATGAGGCGATGCACGTCCTCGGCATCAACGCCGTCTTCCACGATCCCGCCGCGGCGCTGGTCGTGGACGGGCGGACGGTGGCCGCCGCCGAGGAGGAGCGCTTCACGCGGCGCAAGCACGGCAAGTCGCCCGTGGCCTTCTCCACGTGGGAGCTGCCCGAGCAGGCGATGGCCTTCTGCCTGCGGGAGGCGGGCCTCGTGCCCGAGCAGCTGGACGCGGTCGCGTACTCCTACGACCCGGCGCTCGCGCCGCAGCCGGGGCCGGACATCACCGCCGGCGACTGGGAGGGCCTGCGCACGCTGTACGCGCGCCGGGCGCCGCTGTTCCTGCGGGCGAGCCTGCCCGGCCTGGACCCGGACGCGGTTCGCTGGGTGCCCCACCACGTCGCGCACGCCGCCTCGGCGACGTTCGCCTCCGGCTTCGACCCGTGCAGCGTCCTGGTGCTCGACGGCCGGGGCGAGCGGACGTCGCACCTCGCGGGGCGGTTCGCGGGCGGCGCGCTGGAGGTGCTGGCCGCGCAGGCGCTGCCGCACTCGCTCGGCCTGCTCTACGAGGAGCTGACCGCCCATCTCGGCTTCCGCCGCTCGGCGGACGAGTACAAGGTGATGGCGATGGCCTCCTACGCGCGGCCCGAGTTCCTGGACGCGTTCCGGGAGCTGGTGCGCACCGACGGGTCGGGTGGGTTCACGGTCGAGGAGGTCGACTTCGCGCGCTTCGCGGCGCCGCTCGCGCCCGGCGCACCGTTCACGGCGGCGCATGCCGCGCTGGCGGCGACCGTCCAGCACCGGCTCGAGGAGGTGCTGCTCGAGCTGGCCGCCTGGCTGCACGCGCGCACGGGCGACCGCGACCTCGTGCTGGCGGGTGGGGTCGCGCTGAACTGCGTGGCGAACTCGCGGCTGTGGCGCGAGGGGCCGTTCGAGCGCGTCTGGGTGCAGCCGGCCTCCGGTGACGCGGGGACGGCGCTCGGCGCCGCGATGCAGGTCGCGCACGAGCTGGGCGAGCGCGTGGCGCCGTTGACCTCGGCCGCGCTGGGCCGGGGGTGGGACGACGACGAGCTGGCCGCCCGGCTGCGGACGGCCGGCGTGGCGTTCGAGCGCCCCGCCGACCTCGCCGACGCGGTCGCCGAGGTGCTCGCCGGCGACGGTGTCGTCGCGTGGTTCCAGGGGCGCTCGGAGTACGGCCCGCGGGCGCTCGGGCATCGCTCGCTGCTGGCCGACCCCCGCAGCGCCGCGAACCTCGAGAAGCTCAACGACGTCAAGGGGCGCGAGCAGTTCCGCCCGGTGGCGCCGATGGTGCTGGAGTCACGCGCGAGCGAGATCTTCGACGGGCCGCTGCCGTCGCCGTTCATGCTCTTCACGCACCGCGTGCGCGCGGGCTGGGAGGAGCGGATCCCGGCGGTCGTGCACGTCGACGGGACGGCCCGGATCCAGACCGTCGACGGCGCGCAGGAGCCGCTGCTGGCCCGCATGCTCTCGCGCTTCGAGGCCCGCACGGGCGTGCCCGTCGTGGTGAACACCAGCCTCAACACGGCGGGGCGGCCGATGGTCGACGATCCGCGCGACGCGCTCGAGTGCTTCGGCTCGGCGCCGGTCGACGCGCTCGCGATCGGTCCGTTCCTGCTGCGGCGGGCCGGCGCGGGCCGGGCGAGCGGCAACGGAGCGGCGGCGGCGGGCGTGCGCAGCGTGGCGACGGCATGAGCCCGGCGGGCGCCACCGGAGCCGACGGCCGCTCAACGCCGGCCCTCTCCTACGAGGTCGTGGTGCCGACCTCCGGGCGGCCCTCGCTCGCGGCGCTGCTGCCGGCGCTCGCGGCCGGCGACGGTCCGCTCCCGGCACGCGTGCTGCTCGTCGACGATCGCCCGGACCGCTCGGCGCCGCTGGCCCAGGCGCGCCACCTGGGGGCACTGGCCGGGCGCATCGTCGTGCTGGGAGGCCCGGCGCGCGGCCCGGCCGCCGCGCGCAACGCCGGCTGGCGGGAGGCTCGCGCCGAGTGGGTGGCGTTCCTCGACGACGACGTGATCCCGCCGCCGGGCTGGCGCGCGGCGCTGGAGGCCGATCTGGCCGGGCTCGGCGCCGCCGTGGCGGCCAGCCAGGGCCGCGTGCGCGTCCCGCTGCCGCGCCACCGCCGCCCGACCGACTGGGAGCGCAACGTCGCCGGACTGCAGTGGGCGCGCTGGGCGACGGCCGACATGGCCTACCGGCGCGAGGCGCTGGCGGCCGTCGGCGGCTTCGACGAGCGCTTCCCGCGCGCCTACCGTGAGGACGCCGACCTCGGGCTGCGCGTGCTCGCCACGGGCCGTCGCATCGAGCTGGGCCGCCGCAGCGTCCTGCACCCCGTCCGCCCCGCCCCGCCCGGCGTCTCGCTGGCCAAGCAGGCCGGCAACGCCGACGACGCGCTCATGCGCGCGCTCCACGGCCGCGGCTGGCGGGAGCGCGCCGGCGTCCCGCGCGGCCGCCGCCCCCGGCACCTCGCGGCGGCGGCAGCCGGCCTGACCGCCGTCGCCGCCACCGCGGTCGCCCGTGCGGAGCGCCGCCGCGGGTTGCGCCGCAACCTCCTCGCTCGGCGCACGGCCTCCTCCCACCGCGGCGAGCTCGCGCCGCGGGTCGCCGCCGCGGCGGGCGCGGGGTGGCTGGCCGGCACGGGCGAGCTGGCGTGGGCGCGGATCGCCCCGGGGCAGCGCACCTCGCGTGAGGTGGGCACGATGCTGTGGACGAGCGCGCTGCTGCCGTTCGCCGCCGCCGGCTGGTGGCTGCGCGGGCTCGCGGGCGTCCCGCGGCGGCGGCGGTCGCGGGGAGCACCGCGCGCGCGTCCGCAGGCGATCCTCTTCGACCGCGACGGCACGCTGGTCGTGGACGTGCCCTACAACGGCGACCCCGCGGCGGTCGTGCCGATGCCGGGCGCCGCCGCGGCGCTCGCCAGGGTGCGCGCGGCCGGGGTGCGCGTCGGCGTCGTCTCGAACCAGAGCGGGATCGCGCGCGGGTGGCTCACGCGCGACCAGGTGGACGCGGTCAACCTGCGCGCCGAGGCGCTGCTCGGGCCGCTCGGGCCGGTCGAGGTCTGCCCGCACGGGGCGCAGGACGGCTGCGAGTGCCGCAAGCCCGCCCCCGGGCTGGTGCTGCGCGCCGCGGCCCGGCTGGGCGTCGAGCCGGCGCGCTGCGCCGTCGTCGGGGACATCGGCGCGGACGTCGAGGCCGCCCGCGCCGCCGGCGCGCGCGGGGTGTTGGTCCCCACGTCGCGCACGCGGCCGCAGGAGGTCGCCGCCGCGGCCGAGCTGGCTCCCGACCTCGCGAGCGCTGTCGACCTGCTGCTGGACGGCCGCGTCCCGGGGTCGCCAGGCCCGGTCGCGCTCTCCGGCGGCGCCATCCTGCGCGCCGTCGCGGCGCGCGAGCCCGAGGGGGCGGCGGCATGACGCAGGTGCTCGCCGTCCGGCTCGACGACGAGGGGGCGGCGGCGTGACGCAGGTGCTCGCCGTCCGGCTCGACAACGACGGGGACGTGCTGCTCGCCGGCCCCGCGATCCGGGCGCTGGCGGCCGGCGCCGCCCGCGTCACGCTGCTCTGCGGCCCGCGCGGCCGCGCGGCGGCGCACCTGCTCCCGGGCGTCGACGCGGTGCTCTGCTGGCGCGCGCCCTGGATCGACCCGGAGCCGCACCCGGTGTCGCGCCCCGACGTCGAGGCGCTGATCGCGCAGGTCGCCTCGCTGCGGCCCGACCGCGCCGTCGTCTTCGGCTCCTTCCACCAGAGCCCGCTGCCGACCGCGCTGCTGCTGCGGCTCGCCGGCGTGCCCTGGATCGCGGCGACCTCGGTCGACTATCCCGGCTCGCTGCTGGACCTCCGCCACCGGATCCCCGACGACGTGCACGAGGTCGAGCGCGCCCTGGACCTCGCCGCGGCCGCCGGCTTCCCGCTGCCCGCAGGCGACGACGGACGCCTGGCCGTCGACGGCGCGGGCGCCGCGGCGGGCGGGCGCTACGTCGTCGTGCACCCGGGCGCGTCCGTCCCCGCGCGGGCGTGGGCGCCCGAGCGCAACGCCGCGCTGGTGGCGGCGCTCGCGGACGCCGGGCGCGGCGTGGTCGTGACCGGCGCGCCCTCCGAGCGGGAGCTGACGGCGCGCGTCGCCGGTCCGACGCGCCCGGAGATCACCGACCTCGGCGGCGCGACCGACCTCCGCGGGCTCGCCGGGGTGCTGGCCGGCGCCGACGCCGTCGTCGTCGGCAACACCGGCCCGGCGCACCTCGCCGCCGCGGTCGGCACGCCGGTCGTCTCGCTGTTCGCCCCCACCGTCCCGCCCGTGCGCTGGCGGCCGTGGGGGGTGCCGCACGAGCTGCTGTTCCGCGACGTGCCGTGCGCGGGGTGCCGGGCGCGCGCGTGTCCGATCGAGGGCCATCCCTGCCTCGCCGGCGTCACCGTCGCCGACGTGCTCGCCGCCGTCGAGCGCCTCGCCCGCCCACGGGGTCAGATCTTGCCTTCGCGCACCGCAACCCGGATTGATGGAACGCAAGATCTGACCCCTGAGGTGGTGGCGTGAGGATCCTGCTCTGGCACGTGCACGGGGCGTGGACGACCGCGTTCGTGCACGGCACCCACGAGTACGTCGTGCCGGTCGTCGACGGTCGCGGGCCCGACGGCGTCGGCATCGCGCGCACGTACGCGTGGCCGGGGTCCGTCACCGAGCTGCCGCCCGAGGCCCTGCGCGAGGAGGACTTCGACGTGGTCGTCCTCCAGCGCCCGCACGAGCTCGAGCACCTCGCCGAGGACTGGCTGGGGCGCCGCCCCGGCCGCGACGTGCCCGCCGTCTACGTCGAGCACGACGCGCCGCAGGGCCGGATCGCCGACATGCGCCATCCGGCCGCCGACCGCGACGATCTCCTGCTCGTGCACGTCACGCACTTCAACTCGCTGTTCTGGGACGCGGGCGCGACGGCCGCGACCGTGATCGAGCACGGCATCGTCGATCCCGGCGAGCGCTACACCGGCGAGCTGGCGCGGGCGGCGGTCGTCATCAACGAGGCGCGGCGGCGCGGGCGGGTGACCGGCACCGACCTGCTCGACCGCTTCGCCCGCGAGGTGCCGCTCGACCTGTTCGGTATCGGCGCGGACCAGGCGGGCACCGCCGCCCACGCCGTCGGCGACGTCCCGCATGCCGCCCTGCACGCCGAGATGGCCCGCCGGCGCGCCTACCTGCACCCGATCCGCTGGACGTCGCTCGGCCTGTCGCTGCTGGAGGCCATGCACCTCGGCATGCCGGTGGTCGCGCTCGGCACCACCGAGGTCCACGAGGCCGTCCCGCCCGAGGCCGGCGTCGTCTCGACGCGCCTCGACGTGCTGGCCGGCGCCCTGCGCCGGATCGTCGCCGATCCCCAGGAGGCGCACGAGCGAGGCCGCGCGGCCCGCGCCGCCGCGCTGTCGCGCTACGGGCTCGGCCGCTTCCTGGCCGACTGGGACCGAGTGCTGGCCACCACAACGGGGTCAGATCTTGCCATCGAGCACCGTGCTGGATTGCAAGATCTGACCCCGTTCGGGGTGCGCTGATGCGGGTGGCGATGGTGTCCGAGCACGCCAGCCCGCTCGCGGTGCTGGGCGGCGTCGACGCCGGCGGGCAGAACGTGCACGTAGCGGCGCTGGCCGCCGCGCTCGGGCGGCTCGGCGACGAGGTGGTGGTCCACACGCGCCGGGACGACCCCCGCACCGCGCGGCGGGTGCCGCTCGCGCCGCGCGTCGAGGTCGACCACGTGGACGCGGGACCGCCGACCGAGCTGCCCAAGGACGAGCTGCTTCCCCACATGGGCGCCTTCGCCGCCCGGCTCCGCGCACAGTGGCGGGCGGACCCGCCGCACGTGGTGCACGCGCACTTCTGGATGTCGGCCGTGGCGGCGCTCGAGGCGGCGCGGGGGCTCGGCATCCCGGTCGTGCACACCTTCCACGCGCTCGGCACCGTCAAGCGACGCCACCAGGGCCGGCGCGACACCAGCCCCGAAGGGCGGATCGCGACGGAGCGCGCCGTCGCCCGCTCGGTCGACCGCGTCGTCGCGACCTGCACGGACGAGGTGTTCGAGCTCGTCCGGCTCGGCGCCGACCGGCGCCGGATCACCGTCGTCCCGTGCGGCGTCGACCGCCGCCGGTTCACCGCGGACGGTCCCGCCGAGTCGCGCCCCGAGGGCGTCGCGCGCCTGCTGACGGCCTGCCGGCTGGTCGAGCGCAAGGGGATCGGCGACGCTATCGCGGCGCTGGCGCGGATCCCGCGCGCCGAGCTGCACGTCGCGGGCGGCCCTCCGCCGGAGGCGCTCGGGGCCGATCCGGAGGCGCGGCGGCTGCGCGCGCTGGCGGAGCGGCTCGGAGTGGCCGGCCGGCTCGTGCTGCGCGGGCGCGTGGACCGTGAGCGGATGCCGGCGCTGATGCGCTCGGCCGACGCCGTCGTGTGCGCGCCGTGGTACGAGCCGTTCGGGATCGTGCCGCTGGAGGCGATGGCCTGCGGCGTCCCGGTCGTCGCCACCGCCGTCGGCGGGCAGATCGACTCCGTGGTCCACGGCGTCACGGGCCTGCACGTGCCCGCGCGCGACCCGGCCGCGCTCGCCGCCGCCGTCGCCGAGCTGCTCGCCGACCCGCAACTCCGCAGCGAGCTGGGCGACGCCGGCCGCCGCCGCGCGCAGCGGCTCTATGACTTCGACCGCATCGCTGCGATGACCCACGACGTCTACGCCGAGCTCGCGGGCGCTCGCCGCCGCCGGGCACGATTCGCCCGCCCGCCGCGGCTGAGCCGGATGGGGGAGCCGGCGTGAACGGGGCGTCGCCCGGGAGCGCGGGCATCAATGGGGCGCCATCCGGCGGACCCGGGGTGAACGGGGCCACTCCCGGGAGAGCGGGAGTGAACGGACTCGACCGGCCGCTGCCCGCGGGCCTGCGCCATCTCGACGAGCTGGCCGGGCCGCTCGCCGCTCTGCGCGCCGACGCGCCGCGGCTCGAGCGCTGGGGCCGGCGGCTCGCCGGCGTCCTGACCGGCGGCGCGCGGCTGCTGGCCGCTGGCAACGGGGGCTCGGCGGCGCAGGCCGCGCACCTCAGCTCCGAGCTGGTCGGCCGCTACCGCGACGACCGGCCCGCGTTCAGCGCGATCGCGCTGTGCGCGGAGACCTCGGCCGTCACCGCGATCGGCAACGACTACGGCATCGAGGAGGTGTTCGCGCGGCAGGTGCGCGCTCACGGCCGCCCGGGCGACGTGCTCGTCGTGCTCTCCACCTCCGGCCACTCGGCCAACGTGCTGGCCGCCGTCGAGGCGGCCGGCGCGGCGGGCATGACCACGTGGGCGCTGTGCGGCCTCCGCGACTGCCCGCTCGCCGGGGCCTGCGACGACGCGCTGTGCGTCGAGTCGCCGCACACCGCAACCGTCCAAGAGATCCACCTCATCGCCATCCACCTCCTCTGCGCGGCGTTCGACCACGCGCTCGAGCCGGCCCTGGGGGGCGCGGGCGCGCGGGTGGAGCCGGCCCTGGGGGGCGCGGGCGCGCGGGTGGAGCCGGCCCTGCCGGGCGCGGGGGTCCGCGCGGGGGCGCTGCGATGAGCGCCGGTCGCCTCGTGGTGGTCGGCGACGCGCTGCTCGACCGCGACCTCGACGGCCGCGCCGATCGGCTCGCGCCCGACGCGCCGGTCCCGGTGGTCGACGCGATCCGGGAGCGCCCGCGGCCGGGCGGAGCGGGCCTTGCCGCCGCGCTCGCGGTGGCCGCCGGCGCGCCGGTCACGCTGGTCTGCGCGCTCGGGGCCGACGAGGCGGGACGGCAGCTCCGCACCCTGCTGGAGCGGGCGGGCGTGGACGTCTGCGACCTCGGGCTGCACGGCGAGACGCCGGAGAAGGTCCGCGTCCGCGCCGCCGGCCGCGCGCTCGTGCGGCTCGACCGCGGCGGCGGCCGCGCGGGCTGCGGCCCGCTCACCGGAGCGGCTCGCACGGCGCTGCGTCAGGCCACGGCCGTGCTCGTCGCCGACTACGGCCGCGGCGTCACCGGCGAGCCGACCGTCCGCGCCGCGCTCGCCGCCCTGCCCGCCGCGGTCCCGATCGTCTGGGACCCCCACCCGCGCGGCGCCGAGCCGGTCCCCGGCGTGCTGCTGGCCACGCCGAACGCGACCGAGGCGGCCGCGATGGCGGGCGGCGGAGCGGGCCTCGCCGGCGCGGGGCTCGCCGCGGCCGAGGCGTGCGGGCGGGCGCTGGCCGCGAGATGGGGCGCGGTGAACGTGTGCGTGACGCTCGGCTCGCGCGGGGCGCTGCTGGTCGCGGGCGCGGGCGCGCCGTTCGCGCTTCCCGCTCCGGCCGCCGCCACCGGCGACCCGTGCGGGGCCGGGGACTGCTTCGCCGCGACCGCCGCCGCCCGCCTGGCGGGCGGAGCGCTCCCCTCGGAGGCCGTCGCGGCCGCGGTCGACGCCGCGTCCGCCTTCGTGGCCGCCGGCGGAGCGTCGGGCGCCGCCGCGCGCGGCTTCGCCTCCGAGCCGCGCCCGCCCGAGGGAGCCGCGGCGCTCGCCCCGCGGGTGCGCGCCGCCGGCGGGACGGTGGTGGCCACGGGCGGCTGCTTCGATCTCCTGCACGCGGGCCACGTCCGCGCCCTGCGCGCCGCCCGCGCGCTCGGCGACTGCCTGATCGTGTGCCTGAACTCCGACGCCTCCGTGCGCCGGCTCAAGGGCCCCGACCGCCCGCTGGTCGAGCAGGGCGACCGCGCCGCCGTGCTCGCGGGGCTGGCCTGCGTGGACGCCGTCGCGGTGTTCGGCGAGGACGACCCCCGCACGATCCTGCGCGCGCTGCGCCCGCACGTGTGGGCCAAGGGCGGCGACTACGCCGCCACCGAGCTGCCGGAGGCGGCTGTGCTCGCCGAATGGGGCGGGCGCGCGGTGATCGTGCCCTACGTGGCCGGCCGCTCGACCAGCGGCCTCATCGACGCGGCGCTATCCCGTGCCCGCTGACGACCAACCCCGGAGGCTCCCGTGACGACTCCCACCGACGGACTCGGAACCGTGCTCGTGACCGGCGGCGCGTCGGGGCTCGGCGCCGCGGTGGCCGCCGCCGTCGAGGCCGACGGCGGCACGCCCGTGGTGCTCGACCGCCACCCGCCGGCCAACGGCTTCGCCTGGCAGGAGGTGGACCTCGCCGACGGCCGCGCGGCGGAGGCGGTCGTGCGCGGCGTCGCCGGGGAGCACGGCGGCCTCGACGCCGTCGTCACGGCCGCCGGCATCGACGCGTGCGGCGACCTCGGCGACGTCGACGGCGAGGACTGGGACCGCGTCGTGCTCGTGAACCTGCTCGGGACCGCGGCCGTGGTGCGCGCCGCACTGCCGTTCCTCGAGCGCAGCCGGGGCCGCGTGGTCACCGTCGCCTCGACGCTGGGCCTGCGCGCGCTGCCGGCGGCCACCGCGTACTGCGCGAGCAAGTTCGGCGTGGTCGGCTTCACACGCGCGCTGGCCGCGGAGACGGGCGACCGCGTCGGCGTCACGCTGCTGCTGCCGGGCGGGATGCGGACCCCGTTCTTCGACGACCGCCCGGACGAGTTCAAGCCGGCGCCCGACCAGCACATGAACCGCCCGGAGGACGTCGCCCGCAGCGTCATCTTCGCCCTCCGCCAGCCGCCCGGGTGCGAGCTGCGGGAGCTGCTCGTCGCGCCCGCGTCGGAGCCGTCCTGGCCGTGACGGAGTGAGCCGGCCGCTGCTGGTCGCCTACCGGGCGCTCGGGCTCGGGGACTTCCTCACCGGCGTCCCGGCGCTGCGGGCGCTGGCCGGCGCGTTCCCGGGGCACCGGCGGGCTCTGGCCGCCCCGGCCGCGATCGCGCCGCTGGCCGCGCTCGTCGGCGCCGTCGACGCGGTGGTCGACGTCGCGGCGCTCGCCCCGCTGCCGCCGGAGCTGCGCGGCGCGGACGTGGCGGTCAACCTCCACGGGCGCGGGCCCGAGAGCCACCGCGTGCTGCTCGCCGCGCGGCCGCGGCGGCTGATCGCGTTCGCCGCGGACGAGTGGCGCGCCGGCGACCACGGCGCCGGCGACCACGGCGCCGCGCCCGCGTGGCGCGCCGGCGAGCACGAGGTCGCCCGCTGGTGCCGGCTGCTCGCCGAGTCGGGGATCGCCGCCGATCCGCGCGCCCTGGACCTGTCGCCGCCGGCCGCCCCCGCGCCGCCGGCCGCCCGCGGCGCGACCGTCCTGCACCCCGGCGCCGCGAGCGGTGCCCGGCGCTGGCCGGAGGACCGCTGGGCCGCCGTCGCCCGCGCCGAGTGGGCCGCGGGACGAGCCGTCCTCCTCACCGGCGGCCTCGACGAGCGCCCGGCGGCCGGGCGGATCGCCGCCGCCGCGGGCCTGGGCCCCGAGGCGGTGCTCGCCGGCCGCACGGATCTGATCGGCCTCGCCGCGGTCGTCGCCGCCGCGGGCCGCGTGGCCTGCGGGGACACCGGCGTGGCGCACCTCGCCACCGCCTTCGGCATCCCCTCGGTCGTGCTCTTCGGGCCGACGGCGCCCGCCGAGTGGGGGCCGCCGCCGGACCGCCCCCACCATCGCGCGCTGTGGGCCGGCCGCCGCGGCGACCCGCACGCGAGCGAGCCCGATCCGGGCCTGCTCGAGATCAGCGCGGAGCAGGTCGTCACCGCTCTCGAGGCCCTCCCGGGAGCGCCCCCGCGCCGTTTGGCCGCGTGAGGCCACCGGGTAGGTCGCCCGGAGACCCTCTCCGACCGGAGGTACGCACCATGGGCATCACCGACAAGATCACCGGCCGCGTCAAGAAGGCCGCGGGCGACCTGACCGACGACGCCTCGCTGCGCCACCAGGGCTCCAAGGAGGAGCGCAAGGGCGAGGCGAAGGACGAGCTGGCGCGCGACCAGGAGCAGGCCGACCGCAAGGCCGACGAGGTCGCGAACCTCGAGCGCCGCACCTGAGCGTGGAGACGCCCGCGGAGTCCGACGCCGGTTACCCCGAGGAGCAGCCGGAGGAGGTCGCGCCCGGGGGCCAGAACAGGCCTCGGGAGAACCGCGCGCGCGAGGGCGAGGCCGGCGACGAGGAGGCCGAGAGCGGCGACGGCACCGCCACCGGCAACCGCCGCTCCGCGGGCTAGCGGAGCGGCGGCGCCCGTCGCGGCTCAGGCCAGCACCTCGACCTCGTACTCGCGCAGGAACCCCTCGAACA
>Ga0136617_10003718_pt1 | contig 13633 bp, 11 predicted proteins | sample AntDrymUQ3222106_2_FD_129672 | JGI IMG/M metagenome (GOLD analysis project Ga0136617, IMG submission 129672) | Polar desert sand microbial communities from Dry Valleys, Antarctica - metaG UQ322 (21.06) | ecosystem: Environmental > Terrestrial > Soil > Desert | place: Antarctica: Dry Valley...
ATAACTCGCACCGAAGCCGATCGGCAGGTCGGTGAGTTGCTGCGCGAAGTCGGTGAGCCCCAGGTAGGCGGTCAGGTTGCGGACGCTGAGCTTCCATGGCAGTGGGAGGCTGTAGCTGTACTTGACGACGCGCTCGACGCCAGCCTCATAGGTGACCGGCGCGAGCAGCATGAAGTTCTCTGCCAGGTCGAACGTCAGGCCGCGGAATTCGTTGGGCTCCATGAGCACCTGTCCGAGTTCCTCGTCCGCGTCCTTGATCATGTCCAGGAGGGGTTCCGCCTTGTCTCGCGGCGCTCTGACGAGCAGGTCGAGAACCTCCAAGGACCGCGCGCTCAGCCCCGCTCGTCCGCGCGTCTCCGAGTATCCCCAGACGGCCTCGGACAAGCCGAGCGATGTCAACTCGCCGTTTCGGGCGGTCGCGGGGACGGCGAACGTCGCCCCGTCCTCGTACGCCACGTCGAGCTTGCGCAACGTTCTCTTGGAGAGAAGCGCAAGCGGCACGTAGATCAGCTGTCCTTCGTTCGGTCGCGCCGCGTCTGAGAAGAAGCCCGGCTGCGGGTGTCGCAGCGTCACGCTGACCCGCTGTCTGACGGTTGTGTCATCCATGAACTGGACACCCTCGACACGTCGCTCGATCCACTCCTGGGGATAGAGCGCCAGGCGGACTGCGATGCTGCCCAGCTGCTCGTTGGCGAGCGCGCCGGTAGCTTCTTCGGCCGGTTCCTTGAGACCGAGCCACCGCACGAGAGCTGTCTGCAGCCGCGACACGTGTGTCAAGCTACGAGGCGCATCGGACCTTGCCGCGCTACCAGATCGCCGGGGCTGGTCGCGACGGTGGAGGCTGGGGAAGGCCCCTGGGGCCGATCGACAGCGGGTCGCGCCCGTCGCCGAGCTGGTGCGCCGAGGGCTTCTCAGCCTCGACGTGACCCGGTCGGCGCCGCCCCACGCGCGGCTACGCTACGGACATGCCCGCCGGGGGCCTCACGACCGGTGTCGTCGACGTTGACGACCTCGGATCGCATTTCGTCCTCGCGGCCCAGCCCGGCGCTGTGCTCACGGCCGAGCTCGAACGGCTGCCGCATGCCGTGTCCGGGGAGAGCGGATGGGTTGCGCCCGCGATCCCGGTCGTCGCGGTGCGGTTGCGGCGTCTGCTCGTCGGACATCCCGGTGTGTCGGTCCGGCCTCGTGCCGAGAAGCTCCTGGGCTCTGTCGAGAAGCTGCCCGTCACGGCGACCGCCGTGGCGCATTTGTGCGAGCACCGTCCGGGACGCCTGGGCGTCGTGATCGTGACCACGGGCGACCCGCTCGTCGACGCGGCACTGGCAGGGGTGCCCGACCGGCGCCACGATGCCGTGCTCGGCCGCTGGTGGATTCCGGCGGTCGAGGAGCCGCTACGCGCGCTGCGCGAGGTGATGAACCGCGTGCGCGGCCTGACCGCCACGCTTGAGGTGCGCCGCCGCATCGAGCGCTTCGAGCAGCCTTCGCTGAACGTCGCGGCCGTAGCCGGCCTTGAGCACCGCTGCCACGTTGCGGTCGGCGACGCTTCGGGCGGCGAAGCTCGCGTCCGCGTCTGCCGCCGCTGCAACCCCGAACTCGAGCCGACATTGCGCGCGCGCGATATCGCCGTCGCCCGCTCGTCTGACTCCTGGTGGCTGACGATCGACGGCGGCGGGCGCGTGCTCTCGCTTCTGGCCGAGCAGCCCGATCTGCTCGCCGGCGCCGACGTGCGCAGCGAGGTCGAGGTCGCAACGACGAAGGCGCGAGCCGTCGAGGAGATGGAGGAGCTGTCGACCGGGACCGTCGGGCAAACCGCCGTGGAGGGGGTTGCGGCGACGCTGCGTCCGTTTCAGGGCGCCGCGGTGCAGTACGCCCTGCGCGCCCGGCGAACGTTTCTGGCCGACGAGCCGGGACTCGGCAAGACGCTGCAGGCCCTCGCGTCCGTCGAGGCGGCCGGCGCGTTCCCCGCGCTGATCGTCTGCCCTGCCTCGTTGCGACTGAACTGGCTGCGTGAGGCGGGGCAGTGGCTCCCTGACCGGTCGGCCCGCGCCGTGGACCCGGACCGCCCCGTCCTGGACGCCGACGTGCACGTCGTCAGCTATGACGTGCTGCACCGGCTCGTCGAGTCCCTGCAGAGCCGTCCGCCGCGGGCGCTGGTCCTTGACGAGGCGCACTTCTGCAAGAACCCGTCCGCGCGTCGGACTCGGGCCGCACTGGCGATCGCGGGCGCGCTGGATGAGGCGACGCTCGTGCTCCTCCTGACCGGCACGCCGGTCGTCAACCGGCCCGACGACCTGATCGCCCAGCTGCGCATCATGGGCCGTCTGGAGGAGGTCGGCGGACAGCGCTGCCTCGCCCGGGCTCGGCACCATGCGCACGAGCTGCAGCTGTTGCACACGCGTTTGCGGCGCACATGCTTCGTACGGCGCCACAAGGCCGATGTCCTCGCGCAGCTGCCCGACAAGCAGCGCGTCGTCGTGGCGATGAGTGTCACGAACCGCTCCGAGTATCGGGCGGTGCAGGCGGACGTGGCGCGCTGGCTGCGCGAGCAGGCCGAGTCCGACGAGCGGTTCCTCGCCGAGATCGAGCTGCTGCCAGCACCCGAGCGCGAGGCCGCGGTCCGGGTGCGCGGGCGCGAGGCGGAGCAGCGCGCGCGACGAGCCGAGGCGCTCGTTCGCGTCGGCAAGCTCGCGCTCGTCGCCGCGCGCGGCAAGCTCGAGCCGGCTGTCGAGTGGATCGACGCGTTCCTTCAGTCGGGAGAGAAGCTCGTCGTCTTCACGCGTCACCGCGAGATCGGCGATCGCGTGCTGCAGTCATTCCCCGGCGCCGCGGTGGCCACCGGGCGGATCGGCGCAGACGAGCGCACGCAGCAGATCGCGCGCTTTCAGGAGGACCCCGAATGCCGCCTGATCGTCTGTTCGCTGGACGCCGCCGGGGTCGGGATCACCCTCACCGCCGCCTCGAACGTCGCGTTCCTGGAGATGGGATGGACGCCGGCGACGCACGACCAGGCCGAGGACCGCGTGCATCGAATCGGGCAACACAACGCCGTCACCGCCTGGTATCTCCTGGCCGCCGACACGATCGACGAGCGGATCGCCGCGGTCGTCGAGCACAAGCGGCGCCTCGTGCGCGCCGCCAGCGACGGCACGACACACAGCGACGACAGCGTCTTGGACGAGCTGCTCGGCTGGGTATCCGAGCAGACGGACGCCTCCTGACGCCGGCGTTCAAGCAGCTCCCGGTACATGCGGGATGGCTTGGGGCGCCGCTCGCTGAATCGCGCCGCGACCGGCGAGATGCCCGGCCCCCTATGCGGCACGCATGCCGAACGCTTCGCGCTCGTCGACCCCCACACGGTCATCGCGTACCCTCCAGCGGTCGTTGAGCTGCCAACGGTCCGGCTCGACGATGCCCTCGTCATCCGGGGCCTGCTCGCCGGCAGTGGGAACGCCGGCTCTGATCGCGTGGGTGGCTACCGCGCGCGGTTCACTGGCGTTGAGCGTCCAGGCGCGGCGCACGGCACAGGTCGTCAGCCACGCCAGCGCACTCCAGCGCGGCGGTCTGAGGTCGACGTCTTCGGCGATGAGCAGCCTCATCCACGCGTGTGCGCAGGCGTCGTCGACGATCTGGGGGTCGTGGCTGCCGCGGCGGCGCACGGTGTGGCGCAGCTGGTGGTCGTGCACGGCGTACATGGTGATGATCTGCTGGAGGCGGGTGGGGGGTGGCATCGCTCGCTCCCGTGGGGTGTCAGTCGTAGTAGACGGCCACGCCGTCGCGGATCACGCAGCCCCGACCTGAGCCGAGGGCTCGCAGATCCTCGTCGCGGAGCACGATGTCGCGCGGCTCCCGCAACTCCTGCGAGAGCGCCGAGCCTGCGACGCGCTTTGACGCGCGTCGGTAGCTGCCGCCGCGCAGGACCTTCGAGGCGATGCGGGCGACGGACGCCGACGTCTTGCGAGAACGTGCCATGACGTGGTTCTCCTGTAGCGGCCGAACCGGTTGCCGGCCTCGCATCTTCATCCGAACGCTCTCGCAGGAATCTGACGGTCACCGTGAATCCCGCAGGTTGAGATACGCGAACGCCGCCGCGGCATGAGACGGGTAGCCGAGGGTGTAAGAAGACAGGCGTGCGCTTCGGCTACAGCAGTAGATGGGCATGGGCGACGGCAAGGCCTACCGACAGGACATGCGCGTGAGCAGCGACTCAGTGGCATCACCAACCGAAGATCCCGACGCGACGCTGCTTCGCCGGCTCGTCCTTGCCCGCAAGCGTCCCGACGGCGTCCTGCGCGAGCAGCTGATCCTGACGCAGCTGCTCAGCCGCCATGTGGCCAACATCCGCCGCATCGTCACGTATCGCGCGTACTCGCTCCGACCATCGGACGCCGACATCGACGACATGGTCAGCGGCGTGTTGGTCCGCCTCGCCGACGCGCTCAAGAAGGAGGTCGCCGCGAGCAATTCGTTCGGCGGGCTGATAGCGGTCAACATCGAGTGGGAGGTGATCGACCACGTCCGCCGGCGCAAGCGTCTCGCGCGCGAGGTACATCCCGAGATCGAGGTCTTCCCCGACCCCGCCGCGCCGGAAAGGCCGACGCTCGCCGGCGAGGCGCGCGAGCTGCGCGAGCGGATCGCCGACCTGTCGGGTCGTGACCAGCAGATCATGGCCGACCGGATGCTGCTGGGCCTCAAGCCGGAGGAGATCGCGCGGCGCCACGGCGTGCAACGCCAGGTCGTCGACACGGCTACCTCGAGCGCGCTCAAGAAGCTGCTGACAAGCGACCAGCTGGCGGACGTCCGCCAGGCACGCGAGGGGCGCATCGACCGCAAGGGAGGATCCGACTCATGATCGACGCCTTCGACCGGGCCTTCCTGGCCGCGATCGACGATTTGAACGCCGGTCGCCTGAACGACGACCCCGCGCACTACCTGCGCACGGTGCCCGCCGCACGCCACGAGGAGTTCACCCGCCGCCTCACCGCGTTGATGGCCGCCCGCGGTCCTGCCGACCACGACGAGATCACCTCGGAGGCCTACGACGCGGCGCTGTCTGCCGTGGCGATGATGACGTCCGGCGCCGGATCGGCGGGCATCCTGCCGGGCGCGCTACGCCAGCTGCGCAAGGCGCGCGGCATCGAGCGCGACACCGTGATCGACGCGCTGGCCGCCGAGTACGGCATCGGCCCGACCGGCCGCGACGCGCTGCGCCGCTATTACCATCAGCTCGAGTCCGGCGCCCTGATCGGGCCGAACATCGCGCACCGGCTGCTCCGCAGCCTGGCCAGGTACCTGGACTCGGACGGCGAGGACTTCATCGCCGCCGCAGGCGCAGTCGTGCGCGGCCCGGTGCGCCAGCGGTCCCGTCTGCGTCCGGCGCCGGCGCTGGGGCGCACCGCCGGCGAGTCGGAGCAGCGGCGAGCGGCGCTTGTGGCAGGATCACGACAGATCGACCGGCCCGATCCAGACGCCGAGCTCGTCGAACGCCTGTTCACCGGAGGACCCGACGCTTGAGCTGGTGACATAGACCGTGGCGAGCCACTCCCAGCCCGAGCAGACCGCGATCGCGCTGCTGCGCGACTTCGAGGCGCGCTTTGCGGTCGCCGACGCGCTGCCCGTGCCGGTCGAGCGGATCGCCGAGTCGCTGCTCGATCTGCTGATCGAGGAGTGCGACGACGTGCGCTCGGTGCCGGGCGCCCCGACCGAGCGCGGACGCCTGTCGGGGATGATCGATCCGGCGACGCAGACCATCTGGCTGGACCGGACCGAGTGCGCGCGCAGCCGCGGCCGGCGGCGCTTCACCATCGCCCACGAATGCGGGCACTGGGTGCTGCACATCGCGCTCGCCGACCACCCGGTCTGCTGCCGTCCCCAGGACGTCTCCGAGCACGAGGTCGCCGACGTGGAGAAGGTCCGTCAGCTGCGTCGCCGCGAGGCCGAGGCCAACGCCTTTGCGCGCGAGCTGCTCATGCCCGAGCCGCTCGTCGTCGAGCAGTCGCGCGCGACCGGCTGCAACCTCGCTGCGCTGGCCGAGCGCTTCGCCGTCTCCGTACCGGCGATCCGCCTGCGGCTGCTGACGCTGGGGTTGCTGCCGACGTGGATGGCGTCCGTGCCGACAGGACGGCGCCGGTGAGGATCGTCCACTTCTCCGACACGCACCTGGGCTTCCGGCAGCTTCACCGGGTCAACGACGCCGGGCGCAACGAGCGCGAGCAGGACGTCTACGACGCCTTCGAGCAGGCGATCTCCAAGATCATCGATCTCGCGCCGGCCGTCGCCATCCACGCCGGCGACCTGTTCGATTCATACCACCCCTCCTCGGCCGCGCTCGGCGTCGCCCTCGACGGACTCAAGCGCCTGCGCGAGGCCGGCATCCCGACCGTCGTCATCGCCGGCAACCACTCCAGTCCGCGGGTGGCCGCCGCCGAGCACATCTTCGGCGTTCTGGGGCGCTTCGGCGGCGCGCACATCGTCTACGGCGCCACCCGCGACGTGCGCGTCGGCGACGTGGCCGTGCACGCGATCCCGCACGACAACGACCCCGAGCAGCTCAATGCCGCGCTGCGGCGGGCCAGGCCGTCGGCGGACGCCGAGTTCAACGTGCTCGTCGCCCATATCGGCCTTGACGGCCTCGGCCAGGTCGTCGGCTCAGAGGCCGGCTCGGTGACGCTCTCGGGCGAGGTGCTGGCCGACACCGGCGACTTTGACTACATCGCCCTCGGGCACCTGCACAAGTTTGCGCCCGCGTGCGGCAACGCCGCCTACGCGGGCTCGCTGGAGCGGCTGTCATGGGCCGACGACGCCCCGTTCAAGGGCATCGTCGAAGTGGACCTCGCCGCCGGACGTCACTCGCCCGACTACATCCGCCTGCATCCCATCGAGGGCCGGCGGTTCATCACGCTCGACCCCATCGACGCGGCGATGGTCGACAACCTCAGCGACGAGATCGTCGCTCGCGCCGACAGCGTCGATCTGGCCGGAGCGATGGTCCGCCTCAGCGTGCGCAACGTCTCGGTGGCCGACTGGAACGCCGTCGACCACAAGGCCATCGTCGACGCCTACGCCGACTGCCTGCACTTCGAGCGCGAGCCACAGCTCATCGGCGCCGCGAAGATGGGCGCCACCGAGACCCCTGGGCTGCGCGACTTCCTGCTCGGCTGGGTCGGCGAGCACGCTCCCGGCCTGGACATCGACGACTTCGTCGCTCGCGCCGAGGCGTTCATCGCTCTGGCCGATCAGGAGCTCGCCGCGTGAAGCTGCTGCGGCTGCAGGCACTGAACTTCCGCTCGTTCGAGCAGCTCGATCTCGATCTCAACGTCGACGGGCTGGTCGCTGTGGTCGGCGACAACGGCGCGGGCAAGAGCACCATCTTCGCGGCCGTCGAATGGGGCCTGTACGGCTCGCGCGGGCGCGGCGCCCTGCCCGTCCGGCGCGACGGCTCCCCCGACGATCAGGACTGCTGGGTCGAGGTCCACTTCGAGGTCGGTGGGCGCGCCTACGGCGTGCGTCGCATCGAGGGCAGGCAGGCGACGCTGCTGCACCTGCCGACCGGCGCGGAGATCTGCACCGGACGCGACGAGACCAGCCGCCGCATCGCGACGCTGCTCGGGCTGACCCGCGACATGTTTCGCGGCACGTTCTACGCCCGCCAGCGCGAGGTCCAGGCGCTGGATTCGGACAACGAGGTCAAGCGCCGCGAGCAGGTCGAGCTGCTGCTCGGGATCGAGCGCCTGCGCCGCGCCGCTGCGCACGCGCAGACCGCGGTCAAGGATCAACAGCACCTGGTCAACACGCTCGAGGCCGGCGCGCCCGACGTGCAGGCGCTGAAGGCCGAGGCCGAGCGGGTCGCACGGGAGGCACAGCACGGCGCGCCGATCGTCCAAGAGGCTGAGCTGCGCCTCGACGCGACGAAGAAGGCGCGTGAGCAGGCCAAGGCGCTCCTGGCCAGGCTGCGGGCCCAAGAGCGGGAGATGATGGAGCGCCGCGCGGCCGCGCAGGCCGCCGAAGCCTCCGCGCAGCAGGAGCGCGCCTTCTGCACGACGTTGCGCACGCAGTTGGAGGAGGCCGAGGCGGCGACCGCTGAGCTTGCGGAGCTGGCGCCGATGGCCGAGCGCGTCGAGAGCCTGGCCGCACGCGAGCGTGAGATGGACCTGGAGCGCGCCCACCACGAGCGGGCCGCCGAGCTGCGCGCCGGACGCCACCGCGCCCTGACCGTGGCCGCCGGGCTCTCGGATGAGCTGGCGACCCTGGTCGCCGCCGAGGGTGCAGGTCGGTCCAACGGCGCCGCGCAGGACGCCTCCGATCACCGCTCACCGCAGGAGCAGGTCCAAGCGGCCGAAGAAGAGCTCGAAGCGCTTCGGCCGGCGCTGCGCCAGCTCGCGGCCGACCGGCAGACGGCCGAGCGGCGCGCTCAGGGACTGCGGGAGCAGGTCGCTCGCGGGCACCGAGCGACCGAGCTCGACGCGCTGCTCGCCGATCTTCCGGCCGCCGAGCACGCCGTCGAGCGGGCGCTCGCGCACTGGCATGCGCTCAAGGCGCGACGCGCGCAGCTCGACGATGCGATCCGCCATGACACCGAGCATCGCGAGGCCGTGCTGGCCGGCGAGCGGCAGGCCGCCTGCCCCACCTGCAAACGCGCGTATGGCGAGGGCGAGCTCGAAGAGATCGTCGCCGGCTATGACCGCGACCTCCAGGCCGCGCGCGACCAACTCGCCGATCTCGACCAGCAGCTCCCGGAGCTGGAGGCGGCTGCGACGACGGCGCGAGGCAAGGCAGACGCGCTGCGCCGGCTGGACGCCGACCGCCGAGCGCTCGAGCCGGCTCCCAAGACCGACGAACTACCCGCTCTGCGAGACGCGCTCGAGGCGGCCGACGCCGAGGTCGGACGACTGACGGCGCACGAGGCTCGCACGGAGGCTCAGCTCACCGCGCGGATCGAGCAGCTTCCGCGCCTGCGTGCGCGTGCGCGCGAAGCCGAGGAGCGCGGCCGGCGAATCGCCGAGCTCCAGGCGCAGCGGTCGCAGGCCGAGAGCGAGGCCCGCCTCTACGCCGAGCAGCTGGCGGGCGTCGGCGCCAACGGCTACGACCCCGACGCGCACGTGCGCGTGCGAACCGAGGTCGCCGCGGCGCAGGCGGCCGGTCAGCGCTGCGCTGCGCTGCGCGCCAAGGCAGACGGTCTGGAGCTCCTGCGCCACCTCGTGGCCGACCAGGAGGCCAAGGCGGTCGCGGCCGAGGCCGAGCGTGCCATACGTGACGCCGCTGTGGCCGAGGTCGCGGTCGAGGCGGCGGAGGTGGCCACTGCGGACGCAGCGTGCTCCGGTGCCGAGCGCGAGGTCGACTCCGCGCACGCCGCGCTGCTCGAAGCCAGCCGCCGGGCCGCATCGGAGTCCGAGGCCGTCGCTGCGGCGAACGCCCGGCTGAAGGGCGCGCGCGAGCGCACGGCCGAGTTGCGCCAGCAGCGCCGCGAGCTGCGGGTCCGTTCCGAGGTGGCCGAGGCGCTGAGCGCATATCGCGAGGACGCATCGCGCCGCGCACGACCGACGCTCGAACACGAGACCGGGCTGCTTCTCGGGCAGACCACGCGACAGCGCTACAACACGGTGCAGCTGACCGACAGCTACCAGCTCGAGATCGCCGACGGCCCACAGATCCACCCCCTGCGCCGATTCTCAGGTGGCGAGCAGGACCTGGCGGGACTGTGTCTGCGCCTCGCGCTCTCGCGCACGCTGGCGCGCCAGCGCGGCGCGGAGACCGGGTTCGTGCTGCTCGACGAGGTCTTCGGCAGCCAGGACCTCGACCGCCGCCGAGCGCTGCTCGAACAGCTGCACGCGTTCGCCGATACCGAATTCCGGCAGGTCTTCGTGGTCTCGCACACCCACGACGTCGTCGAGCACTGCGACCTGACGATCGACGTCGACCGTGACGACAACGCGGTCAGCACGGCGGTCGGACCGCATCGCTGACGTGCGCCGAGCGGATGCGGGCGATGTACGACTATCGTCGCAGTCGCCTGGCCACGCGGGCCGGGGAGATCGAGGACGGCGACGGCTACGAGCACCGGTCGTGCAAGTATCAGAAGATGGTCCGCCGGGTGCTCGACGCCCAGCGCGCGGAGCTCCCGCGGCTGCGCAACTGCCGAGCGATCTCCAACGACGTCGTGCACCGCCTCGAGCGCGACCTCGACCTCGAGGACGAGCGCCTGGAGATCTGATCGCGTGAGCCGGGTGGGGCGCGGCGGCGCTCAGGGCGCGGGCGTTGGGCTCGACGCGTGGCCGGGCGGGCGGGTGTTGCGTCCATGACCGGCGTGGGGCACCGGCGCTGGCGCACGGCATCGATGAGAGAGTGGGCCAGAGGCCGGCGGCGCCTCGCGAGGCGCCGGGGCGTGGCGACAGCGCCGTTGGCGACTTCCTCGCGCGTGCGCCGAACAACTCGCCACGCATCGGGCGGCACACCACCGGTTGGCGACTTCTTCGCGCCTGCGCCGAACAACTCGCCATCCGGTGAGGCGCCACGACACGCGCCTGCTGGCACCAGGACGGGGGGGCGCCGGTCGAGCCGGCGACGCAGCAGCCGGGCCTCGCGGTGCTCATCAACCCGACTGACGCGAGCCTGCAGATCAATCTCGGCGTCGTGCAGCACCGACCAGGACCACGGAATGCAGGCCGGCCGCCCGTGGTCTCCGACCGCCTCGCTGATCGCCGACACGAATCACACGATCATCGAGCGCATCGCCGACAGAACCGGATTCTGAGACGTGCGAGCGCTGCTGCAGCGCGGCTCCGCAGCCAACCGGGTGTACGGCGGCCGGACCTGCGGTAAAAGCTGTGTGGTCATGGTCGTCGCCCGCGCGAGGAGGAGCTCGGCGCGCGCGCTGCTCGTCGGGGTCGTTGCGCTGCTCGCGCTCGCGCCCGGCGCCGCCGCGCGGGTGACGCTCGTGGCGACCGGCACGCCGGAGCTCGTGTTCCTCGACATCACGACGCGCGAGGTGGCGGCGCGCCTCGCCCTGCCGGGACCGGCGCGCGCCGTGGCCGTCACGCGCGACGGTCAGCGCGGCTTCGTCGCCGCCGGCGGCGAGGTGGTCGCGCTCGACGTCAACAACCGCACCGAGACCGGGCGCACGCAGCTCGGCGGCTCGGGCATCGCCGACATCGAGCTGTCGCCGTCCGGCACGTCGCTCTACGCCGTGCAGGGCGCGCGGCTGCTTGTCCTCGACGCGCGGACGCTCGCGCCGGTGACGGCCGTCGAGCTGCGCGACGAGGGCGGGCAGCTCGCCGTCGACACGAGCGGCACGCTGGCGGCGGTCGCGCTTCGCAGCGGGCGCGTGGCCATGATCGACCTCGGGCGCAAGGTCCTCCTGCGCCACGTCCGCCTGCCTGGCGCCACCGGCGTCGCGATCGCCGACAACCGCGTGACGTACGTCACCGCCCGCGGCCGGCTGCGCACGATCGCGCCCGGCCAGCGTCGCGCCCGCAAGCGTGCGATCGAGCTGCCACGCGGAGCGGGCGGCGGACTGACGCCGTCGCCGGGGCGCTCGCGTTTGGTCGTCGGGGCGGCTGGGGGCGGCGCGGCGGCGGCGCTCGTCGACGTGCGCAGCGGCAGCGTCCGGCGGCTCGCGTCGGGAGCCGGACCGGGCCGCGGAGCGTGGTACCCCGACGCCAGCCGGATCCTCATGGCCGACGGCGGCGCGGCCACGATATCGCTCGTCAGCCCGTTCTCACGGATCCGCGTCGGGCTCGTGCGGCTGCCGGGCACGGCGCCGGCGGACCTCGCCGTGCAGCCGGGCAGGGCCGTCATCCTCGGCGGCGACGGGCCCGATCGGATCACGGGCACGCGCGGCTCGGACCGCATCGAGGGGCTCGGCGGCGACGACCTCCTACGCGGCGGCCGCGACCGCGACGTGCTCCTCGGCGGGCCCGGCAACGACCAGCTCTCCGGCGGCTCGTTCAGCGACGAGCTGCGCGGCGACGACGGCGACGACTTCCTCCTCGGCGGGACCGGCAACGACACGCTCCTCGGCGGCCCCGGCAACGACGGCGCGGACGGCGGTACCGGCAACGACGAGATCCAAGGCGAGGACGGCGACGACCGGCTCGACGGCGGCGACGGCGACGACACGATCTCGGGCGGGAACGGCAACGACACCATCGTCGAGGCGGGCTTCGGCGACGACAAGCTGCTCGACGGCGGTCCGGGCGACGACGTCATCAAGGGCGGGCGCGGCTCCGACCGCGACATCCTCGGCGGGGACGGCAACGACCAGCTCTTCGGGGAGACCGGCGCGGAGCGCATCCGTGGCGGCCCCGGCAACGACCTCATCGACGGCGGCCGCGCCGGCGACCGGCTCGAGGGCGAGCTCGGCGACGACACGATCAAGGGCGACGCCGGCAACGACCACCTCTACGGGCACGAGGGCAACGACAAGCTCGACGGCGGCTCCGGCAACGACGAGCTCTTCGGGCACGAGGGCAACGACGAGCTCGTCGGCGGCTCGGGCCGCGACGTCTTCGACGGCGGCATCGGCGACGACGTCATCCGTGCCGCCGACGCCGAGGTCGACACGGTTGGCTGCGGGCCCGGCAACGACACCGTCTACGTCGAGCCGGGGAGCCAGGACGCGCTGACGGACTGCGAGGCCGTCGTCACGACCGCGCCCGAGCCCGACAGCGACACGACGACGGCCAACACGATCCGCGGGACGCGCCACAGCGACGTCCTCAACGGCACCCCCGGCGACGACTCGATCTTCGGCCGCGGCGGCGCCGACACGATCCACGCGCTCGCCGGCGACGACTACGTCGACGGCGACCGCGGCAACGACCGGCTCCACGGCGGTCCAGGCAACGACCTCATGGCCGGCCGGCGCGGCGACGACGTCCTCTACGGCGACGACGGCGACGACCGGATCACCGGCGACCGTGGCCGCGACCGGATCTTCGGCGGCCCCGGCAACGACGCGCTGTACGGCAACCTCGGCGCCGACGTCGTCGTCGGCGGTCCCGGCAACGACCGCATCAACGTCATCCACGGCGACCGCGACCGGGTCATCTGCGGCCGTGGCAAGGACGTCGTGTTCGCCGATCCGCGCGACATCGTGTCGCGCGACTGCGAGGAGGTGCGCCGCTGACGGCTGCGGTCAGGCCGCGATCTTCTTCGTCCGCTGCTCGCGCGCGATCTCGCGCTCGGGCCGCGGCGGGCGCGGCATCCGGCGCGTGAGGTGCCGTCGCCACAGCCCGATGAGCCCCAGCCGCCAGAAGACGTAGCCCGTGCGCCCCGGGATCGCCGAGAAGTCGAGCTTGGCGAGGTGGCTCATCGCGCGGCGCGCGAGATACATCCCGCGCAGCAGCCGTCCGAGCCGCGGGTAGAGCCGCTGGGGCTCGGTGCTCGTCCGCACGTGGCCCAGCAGGCGCTTCCAGAGCCACTGCGGCGGGCGCCAGAGCGTGAGCAGGTACAGCAGCAGGTTGTTCACGCGCGGCGGGATCGCCATGAACGTCGCCGAGATCTCCTCGATGTCGACGCCGAGCTCCTTCATCGCCTTCTCGAGCTCGGTGTTCGGGATGACCTTCAGCGAGTAGATGAACAGCGTGTACGGCCGCTGCATGTCGTAGAGCAGCTGCAGCGTGTCGCGGATGTCCTCGCG
>Ga0136617_10003719_pt1 | contig 13633 bp, 9 predicted proteins | sample AntDrymUQ3222106_2_FD_129672 | JGI IMG/M metagenome (GOLD analysis project Ga0136617, IMG submission 129672) | Polar desert sand microbial communities from Dry Valleys, Antarctica - metaG UQ322 (21.06) | ecosystem: Environmental > Terrestrial > Soil > Desert | place: Antarctica: Dry Valley...
ACACAGATGGATGGCTGAAACAGCCATTTCATCAATCAAAAGAATGTATGGAGAATATACATCAGCCACCAGGTTTCAAAACATGGTAAAAGAGATGATGATAAAGATATCGCTGTATAACCTATTTAGGAGGCTATAGCGTAACGGAATACATATGATTGAAGGATAATGAATTACGCAACAAAGCAATCAAAAAGCACTTATCCGGGGAAAATTCTTTTTAAGACATATTTTTATGGTACATACCGAAAACAACAAAAAACTAATCGGTTTGATCTTTGCTTTTTTCTTTTTGATAAATATTGCATCTAGTGGCGGTCATTTTGACTGGTGGGATGGAATGGAGGCTTTTTTTGTCACCGAAAGCATGGTTTTAAAACACACCGCAAAACTGGACCCCTCCGTGCCCAGCATAGCAAAACTCAATTTTGACATAAACTATACTGTAAACACAAACAAGATTCTCCAAACAAAGGAAAATCCAAATAACAACAACAACACCGAGGTGTTACTTGAACCGGTATATACAGTCCGGTCACTTATGCTGTCTGCCGCGGCGGTGCCATTTTATTATGCCGCAATGCTGCTCTCCGTTTCCCCTATATCAATAATAGGGCTTTTTGTAAACTCTCTTTTCATTTCATTAACCTGCGTGGTGATTTTTTGCTTTTCATTGGAACTTAACAGATCTAAAAAGATATCATTAGCATCAAGTGTAATATTTGGAGTTTGCTCTTTTGTTTGGCCATACAACACAACCTTTTGGGTGCAACCACTGCAGGCTCTCACACTTATCTTGTCGGCTTTTTTTATTTTCAGGTCACTGCATTATAACCAATCTTTCATATGTCATTACATCTTGTCAAATAGTAACGACAAAAGAAAAGGACATTACTTTGCATCCCTAGGAGGATTGTTTTTGGGATTGTCCGTATTTGCCCACCCTACCAGCATCATTGTTATCCCGGGCTTTTTGGTGTATTCTTTTATTTTTATCCAAAGACGCAATAAAAACACCAAAGCCTTCTTTTCGTTTCTGATCGTGCTCGGGATTGTTTTATTTCTAGCTGGCGCTGTTAACTATGCAAGGTTTGGTACATTTACTGAATTTGGGTACGGGTCATTTTCTTCACTTGCAATGCATGATGGATGGCGTGGCCTAATAGGGTTGATTATAAGTCCCGGTGCGGGGTTACTGATTTTCTTTCCAATGGCAATTTTATTGCCATTGGGCTTCAAGTACATGTATAACCAAAATAAAGGACTCCTTTTTTTGTTTGCCTTCATAATAATAATACATTGGATATATGTTGGCACGTTATCTTTTAATTTTGAGCCTTTTTCATGGAGTGGCGGCGTTGCATGGGGTCCAAGGTATTTTATCCCAATCCTGCCATTTGTCACTTTGATAATTGGAAGCATATTCACAAATTTGGGCAAGAAAATATTTTTGAAGGCTTTGGTGGTTTCCCTAGGCGTTGCAGGCTTCACCATTAATCTTTTCGGCACTCTCATCTGGGATCAGTATGGTATCATGTATGGATGGCAGAGAGAAGGTTTGGCTGCCTATCCAAATAGCCTAGATATGATGACGTGGAACCCAATTCACTCTCCGATTATCCTGCATGTCAAAGCATTAATAGATAACTATATCTCAGGTATCCAGCCGGATATATACATCAATACGTCATGGAACTGGGTAGCCTATGGACTTGCTCCCTGTTCTGTCGATCTGTATGTTTTCTGCAAGTTTGGAATTACATCCATAGTAGCGTTGATTGGATTCACATCATTTATTGCATTTCTATTAATGAAAGAAACCGGTCTTTCCAAGGGCATACTTAAAGGCAATTCTTTATTTGATAAAATGAGATTCATCAAAAGATAAGGTAGTGACCAATATAAAAAAACGCATACTTTTTTCAACAACAAAGAAACGGATGAAAACGACAGGCATAGGATAAGGTTTGACTATTTTGTACGTCACATCTAACAATAGGGGCCATTTTCTCTTTGACTTTATTTGGTAATCAAAAAACTTGTTTGAACTATCACAATACCGGAGGTATGTCAAAAAGCGTTGAGACCAACCTTAAGAATATCACAATCTGTAAAAAAATGCAAGTCCGGAAACTAGAACTAAATAGGTTGCCTTAATGAAACTAACAATAAAACACATAATAAAACACATATACATATATGTACACATGAAAACAAAAAAATAGTGTTTTTGGTTCTGTTATCTTTGAGCTTTATGTAAATTTATAATTTAAATGTGCCATATTGATCAACCAGCTAAATAGCAATCACCCCAAAATGTAGAAGCACACTGCCTTAAGTTAGCATTCGAATAGGCAAATCAATAACCACCAATATATAAAAACAGTAAAATTCTTTATCGTATAATTTTCTCTCAAGCTATAGTGTATGATTGACATCGATGAAAACTACTCTGGCCATGAAAATTTAGAGGCGATATCCCAGAGTCATCGTTTTAATAAATGGATGTATGGAGAAGTTTTGCCCGGGTTATATGGTGATATCCTTGAAGTTGGCAGTGGTATTGGAACATTTTCAGAAAAACTAGTAAATGATTTTCCTAATTCTTGCCTAACATTAACTGACGTTTCAGACAAATATATTGAAAATTTAAAGAAAAAATATCAAAACAACAAAAATATTACAATACATAAATTAAATCTAAACAATCATACAGACTATGAAAGGATTGGGTATGGACAATTTGACTCCATAATGGCAATCAATGTCTTAGAGCATGTAGAAAACGATGAATTTGCTTTGGCACAGCTATACAATATGCTAAAAGATAAAGGAACACTTGTTGTTTTGGTTCCATGCCATAAAGTTCTCTATAACGTTATCGATAAAAACATTGGCCATTTTCAGCGGTATACCAAGAAGGATTTGGAAAACAAAATCAGCAAGTCGGGTTTTGACATAGATAGAATGTTTTACTTTAATGCTATTGGAATTATAGGGTGGTATTTGAATGGAAATTTATTTAAAAAATCTCAGGTAAATGGTAATGGGCTTAAGGTATTAGACATACTCGTTCCGCTTTTGAAACGGACAGAAAGGATAGCCGGTAAAAGAGTTGGCCTGTCCTTGGTGGGTTACCTTAGGAAAGGATACCAAAATATAAAACCTGCATAAAAACTATTAGGATGTGTTTTTTAACCTTTGATAACTGGAAGGTTTATTGATAAATTGCTCACTTTCTAATAAAATCCTTTAAAGGGCACTTTCATAAATGCGCCCACGAGAAACAAATCTTTTACATTAATTATGTATAACCACTTATGGACAAATTATACTATTAGGGGTAACATAAATTGAAAGGTTTTTTGTAAATTCAACATTCTGAAATATTTTAGTTTGGTTGATATTGTACTAATTGATTTCTTACCTAATACAAATATAATATATCCATTGGCGGAGATGATAAAACATAGTGATATTACATCATTTGTTTCACAGGTGAATAGTTTATCGTAATTATGATCGGACCTATTTTAAACAAAATGCATATTGAAACTGTCAGATAGTTTTATTGGTTCTGACTACAATAAAACAAAATTGTAAAAAAAATCAAAAATACATAACAACAAAAAAAGGAAGTATTATTTTTCCAGAATGCCGATAGATATTATTGATGGTTATTGACGAAATATTCATGGAATTTGGAAATGGAGTCTGGTCTGAAGATAATAGCACCCAAAACAGAAAGGTAAGTCCCGGATCTAGATTGGACTGAGAATGCCTGATCTGTATTAACCAAATTCTTTATCTTAATACCAATGTGCAATTTTTTTTGATAACTATTTGTCGGAAATAGTTTGATATTGAGAGTGAGTATTTTGTTTTTGTTCCTGCCGCTCTTATATTCCAATTATTTCCAATGTTTTGTATTGTCTAGCAGAACTTGACCATATTGCTTTCCAATGTTTGATTCGTTTACGTAGGAAACCTCACCTTTGTCGAGTAATTCACTTACTTTAAAGAAGTAAAACTCAAGTTCTGGAGGACTGATTACAAGCGCATGCCCACCATTGTGCCCTACAACAAATCTATGTGGAACTCCCTTCGGTACATGCATTACATCCCCCGCCTTACCCTTTATTGATTTTCCATCCAAAATGAATTCATAATCGCCTTTAATTATGTAAAAGGTTTCTGAACCTTTGGGGTGCAAATGTAATGCAGGACCCACATTAGGAGGGTGTATCACATCTAGAATGGTATAACTACCGTCTGTTTCAGAGGTAAGAACCTTGATAGTAAATAATGCGCCATGAAAATCAAATTGTTTATCCTTCACAAAAACCATTTTGGGTATTAAGAATTTATGCTTTTTAATTGCCGCAGCAGAAAAATTGTCAACTAAACAAGTGTTAGAATCGGATGGGTGGTTGGTATGATGTTTGTACTTATTGCAATTTCGTTACTTAGTTCAACTCCATACTGAAAATAGATCCGGAGTCATGGTTTGACCGTCTGATTTTCTAGTTTTTCTCACACTATTTCATGACTATGAGCCATCATGATCATTATTTCTTGATTTAACTCTGCTTATTTTAGAATCTCTAAATCAGGAAGTTGAATTAGAGGGTGGAGGTTTCAGAAATGACGGATCAAGTGCTGCCAATACTGCAAATGTTGTTTCCACGTTTTGTGATCCTTGTGGTTGCCCACCTGTTATGTCTGTTGTGACACCCCCGTTGGCTGCTTGAAATCTATCAAAGTAATTGGCAGGTATTCCAATACTTGAGAAACCGGTTATCTTCTCAGCCAACAATCCCAATGCAGCTTTGTATACTGCGTATTCCCCTGAAATCTGACCAGCATCTTTCATACCAACCCCATCCCACATAGCTTTACCTGCATCATAGCATATTTTTGCTCCCTCAGGGTCTCCAATATAAAAGAGATGTATGGCTTTGAGGAAAGCAATATCTGCATATTCCTTACATGACAGTTCTGTTCCGGCATAATCAGAATACCAAACATTACTGGTTCCTACCTGTCTTTCAGTTGTGCCGCCTACACTAAAATTGCTCCTGTATTCAGGATCCAATGTAGCCAATGGGTTTCTCATTGTAAAGTTAAATGAGTTCATCTTTGTCTCAACATCTGCCGCCATTGCTGGGTCTATGTGTTTTAGGATGATTTGTGCCAATAGCTGATCGGACCATAACCACTTTTTGCTGCAAGAAGGACACTCCCTTACCATGTTGTCCTTGCTTTCATACATTGACTTGATGAAGTCCAATGCTTTTGTTTTGTTAAATGTTGAAGGTTGGTGGACAGGTGTTGGTGCGGGTGTTGGTGCGGGTGTTGTTGTGTTGATAGTTCTCTTTACCGTGAAATCACTTATAGTCTGCCCATCTGTCTTAAACATCTGGAACCTTATTACTCCGTTGGCATTATCAATACCCATATTCAGGTAGCCATATGGCATAGTTCTCTCGGAAATTACTATGAAGTCTGGTGGGGTAGATTGAGAGTAGGGGGTTCTGCCACCGGTGCCTACAACGAAAAATAAAATACAGTCTTGATCATCAAGGTCTATATAATTGGTTGTTGCAGTTGAACATTTTTGATAAGTTGAACCTAACCATGTAAGCGGATAGGTTCTTTCATAATTGTGGTTGTGCCCCTGAAATACAAAGTCGACATCCCCATGCTCCCATAATTCTTGGTATGTTGTTCTCAGGTCTGTAGTTGAGGAATGAGAGGATGGTGACGAATAAACGGGTTTATGAAGTGAGACTGAAATCCAGTTTACTTTACCATTTGCCTTTTGCTGCTTTGCATCCTGTAGCATGCCAACAACTTTATTGTATTGAGAAGATCCAACGCCATATTCTTCTTCCGTATTCATAAATATCTGGTAATGCTTATCCACAATTCGTTTGGTGACGGCTGAATCCATTCCAAACAGTTTAACATACACATCCTTTGAATCATGATTGCCTATGGCACCCCACATACTAAAGCCATTTCCAAGACGGGCTGTGCCATTATTTAAAAAACATTCATTCGCCCATGTAATGGGTGGAAAGTCATAACCATAGTCACCTTGCCCTATCACCGTTTTTACGCCTTTGGATGCCATGAGGTTTGCTACTGCGACACAGTTTGAGTTCGCGTCCCAATCACCAGCTATCCCATGATTAATTACCGATGATTGAGCGGATGCTTGTCCTCCTGTTGTTGCGGTGGTGGTGGTGGTGGTGGTTGTTAGCAATACAAAAAGAGCAAACATTGCTGATACAATAAGTGTAAACTTCATAAATGAAACTATTTTTTTGTATTTTATCAATTCCATTTAAATCTAGTAATAGTAAATTGATATAATGCTGCTTTCTTACTACTGCTGTCTATTGTAATCAATGATTTGTTATTCATCAGTATACTTTTAGTTTACAAAGCGAGAGCACAATTTCAAATACCCTTTTCCAAAACCAAATTTGAACCCGAGTCAATGACTTGTTTTATTGTCACATACTTTGTATTTGGTTGTTGGTTTTGTATTTATTTCTGTGTATTCGGTTGTTGTGGTTGACCAGCCTATGTAATAAAATTGCATCTAAATTCAACCCCTTATTTTCTTATTATTTGCATTTTTGTATGGATACCCAAAATGGCTTGGTAAGCAGGGATTGGATGCTATAACGCATAATCATGATTTTATATATTTAAAATGTCTATACACACTTTTAATTCTATGACTTTGGGTTTGTACATTGAAATAGTGCGCAGATTCACAATACTCTTCATGACATTCTAACTATATCTATTTCAAAGCATGCCCATTATTTACAGCATAAAGTCAAGGGTATTTTCATTTTCGGTATCTAAAACAATGAACTAAATCTTAAGTGAACAGCTCCAAAAAGCAAAGTAAAAGAACAAAACTCTGAATAAGCAAATTCGGGTGTACTTTGATCTATACCGAGCACAATTTAAGGTTGAGGCCTGGAATAATTGTTGATGCGGAGAAGGTGGAAGAATAATTTCTCAGGCCTTTTTATGGAGGAAGCACTAAACAAAAACTATCCACTATACACACGCTACAACCGTCATATCATAACCGATCGCTAGTCTTATATGCTAGTTTAGGGTTTTAAGTAAGGGAGCCAATCTCAAACATGCATGGAAAACCAATTCAAGGAGTCATTCCTGAATGTCTGTGCGAGTAACAACTGAGCAGGATTTGTAGTCATGTAATGCAATCTGCAAAGCAATTCACGGATGTGAAAGAAATGAAGATCTAACAGACAGCATAAACCAGGAAATTGCCAAAGTGGTCTTACACGGGGACAAGATTACCTGCTAAACATGTGGATTAACATATTTTAACCGCTCAGGTTTTACGAATGATGATCTTGAGGTTTTCATTGAATCAGTAACAGATTGTTATGGGGTAAAAGGTATTCTTATTCCTATTCTAAACACAAAGCTGTTAGGAAGGTATCTTGACAACAGTCTATGACTGGTTTAGCTGCTTACCTTCATGACAATAGGGGTGTGTAATGAACCTGCTGGTTCCTATACTATATCTATTTTATATTGACAATCACAGATGACACTTACGTAATTGCCTATGTTATCCTGATAATTCATACCAAAGAGAAGGGTAAAACCCGCTTTCCTGATTTATAAAATTAACAAAGAAACAAGATTGTTTTATATTCCTGCTTCACTAATTCGAATATTAACAGGCATCATGAAATTCAAATGTTCTACCCAACAATTCTAAATACCATCTATTAAAAAAGGATTGTATAAACTAACAACGAGTTGTTCGTTGCCAATTACCAATGTTGCCTTAAATATATTTAATTGGTTATAATGTCTTTAGAATTTTAATTTGATATGGCTTCTCTACAACGTCATCTAACAATACAAAACATCAAGGAATCACGAAAATCAGTTATTTTCTTTTTGTGTAAATTGCTATATCTAATACTGTAATGCTACCAAGTAAAAAGGAAAAGGAGAACTTGGTTATTAAACTAGCCAATGAAGGGAAAACAACCCGGGAGATTGCAAAAGAGGTTCACATATTACTTAAAACCATTGTACAGATTCTAAATAAGGTTACTGGTGATGATGAGAATCAAAAAAAAAGAGAAACTTGCATCCAAGTCCGATTATGCCCAGGCCCTCAAGATGTTCAAAGACGGGCAACCCCTTACGGATGTCGCAATTGAACTGGACATCGATGCCACCACCGTTATGTCCTACTATGAGGACTACCTTAAGCTTTTGAACATGGGGAGGCTGGTAACAATATACCATGAGGTAAAAGACGACCTGCCTATATTCATACGATTATATGGACGTATAAAAAAAGAGGGGCTTAGTAAATCGCAGATAGTTGAATTCTTGAAAACTCCAAATCGCCTTTTGGATCTGAAGAAGAGGGTTGATCTTTTTACTGACCACATATGGAATCTGCATTCACAAAAAGTGCAACTAGCGAAGGAAATAGAGGACAGAAAGAAAAGGCTATTGACCCTTTAGCCTATTTGGATGGCGGGAACTTGGACTTCTTTTAGTAGTCGTTGTTCTCGCCCATTGCCACATGTTTATGATTGACCTGTGATATTTGACCATGGCAATGTTCTGAACTGTCAACTGCCACCTTATCTCATTGCTACATGGAAAGTATTTTGTCAACAGTGAAGCCAACCATAACAAAAGAGAAGGTAATCAATGAGGGTGCCGAGTTCTATTGTGAGCGCAGGGTCAGTGGTCCTGTTCTGCTTATGATCACGGGCGCTATGGGTGACGTGGGCTTCTACTCTCCCTCTGCCGATATTCTTGTCAATGAATTCACAGTTGTTTCCTATGACCGGCGCAGTAACTCACGTAGTACAGGCGATCGAAAATCCGACGTGACAATAGCTCAGTTTGCCTTGTATTACTTCTGCTAAAACTGCATTTAGATGAAGTTAAGCAGCTGAGATGAATCCGCAACTTTATATCCGACCAATTGAATGCTCGGGGTCGTGCATGCTCGCCATCACCTTCACCTGCACTGGGCACCAGGGGCACCATTAGCCCATCCATACCTGCCGCCTGGAGTTCGGCAAACCGCTCAGCCACGCCCAAATCATTTCCAAAGACAACCAAACTTTTCACAAGATCATCAGACACCGCTTAATTAAAAATTGACGGCAAACATGCATTGTTAAACAAGTTGGCATAGAAAGGAACATGGGTATAGAAATCGAGCATCTGATGTCAATCGGTCAAGGCCTAGTCCAGGTACTAACTGAGCTCCACTGGTACATGCGTAACCGATGGTTTGGTTTCTTCGTCCAATACTATCGTTCCCTTTTTCAGGAAGATATGTCTGCCGATTATCCGTCATTGACAGGAGGGAGCTTCTTTGGCTAAATGCCTTTATACCATTCCCACAACCATACTGTCATGTCAACAGCGCAATTTATCTCTGAATCAAGTGGGCAGTATAAAGCGAAGGCTTACGCTGCTACAGGCTCGAAATCGCTTCTTGCCCCCACTAAAATCCCTAGGCGCGATCCGGGTGAACACGATGTTCAGATTGAAATCCTTTTCTGCGGTATCTGCCACTCCGACCTCCACCAAGTACGTAGCGAGTGGAGCGCAATGCCAACTGTCTATCCATGCGTTCCGGGACATGAGATCGTTGGCCGTGTCACCAAGGTCGGCTCTGCAGTCACCAAGTTCAAGCCCGGTGACCTTGCTGCGGTCGGCTGCTTGGTTGACTCCGACGGTAACTGCTCCGAGTGCCAGGCCGGTCTTGAGCAGTTCTGCCCGCACATGACCTTCACCTACAACTCCCCCGACATTCACCTTGGAGGCGTAACCTATGGTGGCTATTCCGACAGTATTGTCGTCAAAGAGCACTTTGTCCTGCGTGTTCCTTCCAACCTAAATCTCGCCGGAGCCGCGCCACTCTTATGCGCCGGAGTTACAACATACTCTCCCATGCGGCATTGGGGTGTCACGAAAGGCAAAAAGGTCGGAGTGGTAGGTCTTGGCGGCCTGGGGCATATGGCGGTAAAGTTTGCTCATGCGCTTGGAGCCCATGTCGTAGTCTTTACCACCTCCCCCAACAAGAAAGAGGACGCGCTTCGCCTGGGCGCCGACGAGGTGGTCATTTCGAGAAATGCCGATCAGATGAGCAAGCATGTAGGCAGCTTTGACTTCATCCTCGACGCGGTCTCTGCCGAGCACGACATTAACACATACATACAATTACTCCGATCCGACGGCAACCTCACCCTCGTCGGGGCACCGGACAAGCCTTATGCCGTCTCGGCCTTGGGCCTACTGTTTAAGCGTCGCAGTCTCTCGGGCTCGCTCATCGGGGGTATTGCCGAAACGCAGGAGATGCTTGACTTTTGTGGTAAACATAACATCACCTCCGACGTAGAAATTATCCCAATTCAGAAGGTCAATGAGGCTTACGAGCGATTGTCTCGTGCGGATGTAAAGTATCGCTTCTCCATTGATATGGCTTCTCTCAAATCAGAGTAAAACAACATGGCCGTTAGCTTCTACCTTTTTGTTATATTCAAGATTAAGTATCCACCTGAAATATGCAGTTCCCAGCAGGATTTGTCATATCGTAACTTCAACGGCCAAATCAAAGTTCGTGTATTACCTATTGACGTCTTCTTCGCCGTATTTGGACCTAAATTTCCTTAATTACTTTTAATATTAGGTTATTTTAGAAAATTAAATACCTTAACCATTATTTATAAAAAAAGGGCTATACTTTTCAACAACTAATTCGTATTTTCAAACTACATATTACCACTATAGGTTTTAAATTTATGATTTAATGCAATCATCTTTTCTGAGAAGATTGAAACTTACTAGGGAGCCAATTATAATTTATCATTAGAAGATCAGGTCCAAATCATTGCTCATTGGATAGTATTTACCATCTCGTTTTGTATTACATGACTTTACCTCATTTATTAAACGGATAATTGGTGGGTGGGGCGCATTGCTATCGCATTCTTTACTATCTTTTTTTGCATCTTCCAGCATCATATACTTTAAATTAGGTTGTGGTCTTGTTGAAGCTTGGATTACATTTTATGGTCTTCATAATGAAAACTTAAAGATTCTATCTAAATTAAAAAATGATATAAGAATTGTATTAGACCATATCAAATGCTATTCCTTGTTCTGGTGTCTCTGTGACGAAAATTGCTGAATGATGACTATTTAATATATCTTCTAACCATTTTGCATTAGTGTTGGTTGGGATTTTACGAACATCATAAGTACATAATACAATACCATTAAATTGGTCAAACTTGGAATGAAGATTTTTCTCTATTTCCAAATTAGCTTCTATTTGCTCTTTTGTATTTATAACATCAATTATTCTTCCCACTAAACGATAAGGTGGCTTTAGTCCAGAAAGTATTTTTTCCATAAACTCATCAAATCCTTTCATCACCCCTTTTTGATAATCCAAAAGGTTTGGCATCTTGTATATGTGTAAAAAGCCTTTTTCATAAAATGTATCAACATCTATACCATGACTAATCATTTCATTTTCAATTGAGGATATATTGTCATCCTGAGTGATATAGATGCAGTTTTCGTTATTCAGCAAGCCGTTTTTAATAAACTTAAACTGAATCTTTTTGCTATATTCGTAGTTTTCGTAATAAAGCACAATGTGTTTGTAGTTGCACCTACTTAACGAATCAATAAAGAATAATGGGGATGTATAAATATAATCCTGAGTATTTACTTTATTAAAATCCGAAGTAGACATACAATTTGGCCTTCTTAATCTGTTACTGACATACCATAATATATAAACATTATCAATAGGTTCTGCAAATAACATCATTCTATCATTTGGAAAATTTTCTTTTATCTTAATGAACTGTCCCTTCTTTTTGTAAAATTTAACATGATTCCTAAAATATATGATACCAATCTAATTACATTTTTATTTATTTTTACATACTTTGATTTACGCTATAGTTTATAATATTCACATACTAGATTGTTTAACCTCACTTTCACTTTATTTTATTGGTTTGGCTATTGTTGTTATATTAAATCATTTAAGAAGGGGGTGTATAGAAAATGACGACTATACTTTAATGTTAGAAAGTAAGTCTGGTTATACTAATGTTAAATCATCTCATCTGACAAGTTATGATAACTATGAAGGTCAAAGCAACGTTAGTTTCTACAACAAGTGGATTAGGTAAAACCTTTTTCTCTTTTTCCTTGAACTAGACGTTTGCCATTGGTGTTGGTTTGCTTGCATGACAATCTGGGTTTCTTTTTAAATCTTTAGCATTCTTATTCATGTGTGCATTGTTAATAAATCCCCAAGAATGGCGCGGGGAGTGGGATTCGAACCCCTTAGCGCTACTTGGGGGTTCTATAAATATTAATAAAAGAAAATATCTTTAATAAGTTGTTGGATATAATATAGCATTCAGAATAGTTTTTTCAAATTATTTATTTATTTATAATTCATGACCTAAAGAAATTTAAAGCGAATACAATACATTCACAAATTTATGCTAGTTAATTTGAAAAATGGTTATGTCTATATCTTAATTAACTGATAAATAATAAATCATTATCCTGTCACTTAACGATACATCTAAGGTTTAACCGTTGTTGTAGTCTTTTTATTACCTGTAAATAAAATATCTGGATTAAATTTAATTATTTTAATAAATCATATCCTTATTATTATATTGACATTTTATTTAGTAAAGGCTAAACCCAATGACCATCTTTCAGAACTTCGTAAAGAGTTAGATTCAGGTAAAATAATCCATATGAAACCGTTTGGAAAATCATTGAGAAAATCTTTGGAAAACTAAGAATAGATGACAGCAATCGGATTTACGCGTTGTGGATAGAAAAAGATTATCGTTCACCACCCTTGGCAATGGAAAGAGAAAGGGTGTTGGATAGATATTTTGATGATATTTCTGTTGAACGTGTTAATACAGAACAAGACGGATAGTATAAAATCATGGATAACCAAAAGACTTTGGACTAATAATCCATAAGCATAAAGAAAATAAAAAAAAAATTTACATAGGGTACTTATTCTTTTAAGCATCATTAAGATAATTATTCATTAATGGTTTCATTGCTGTATTCTTTGTTTTTCTTTATCAGTACTTAGGATTTTATGATTGTAGAAAGAGTTAATTAGAATCACATTGGGACAATATCTTAAGGTTCTCCGTTATAATTCATTTGTGAACTATATAAATAATATAATGGTTAATTGGATCATTTCATGTTTAAACTTCCGGTAGGACTTGAAGCCTATAGCTACTTTCTTTTCTTCTCGACATTTCTAATTGTTATTCTCACAAAATTATAATAATTCGGTATTTCAAAGGCCATCATAAAGTTGATACCAAAATTTGTATTTTTGCATTGTTTTATCGTCTTCATTATGAGGACTCAACTATCACAATTGTCACTTTTTAAATATTTAACAATATGGGAATAACCCACGTTTGAAGCGCGGGGAGTGGGATTCGAACCCACGAGTTCTTGCGAACATGGGATTAGCAATCCCACGCCCTACCAGGCTAGGCGACCC
>Ga0136617_10003720_pt1 | contig 13629 bp, 10 predicted proteins | sample AntDrymUQ3222106_2_FD_129672 | JGI IMG/M metagenome (GOLD analysis project Ga0136617, IMG submission 129672) | Polar desert sand microbial communities from Dry Valleys, Antarctica - metaG UQ322 (21.06) | ecosystem: Environmental > Terrestrial > Soil > Desert | place: Antarctica: Dry Valley...
AAACGGCGAGTGTCCGGCACTCCTCCAGAGTGCGAATCATTTTATCTATTGTTCCTGTGGCTCACGCCACAGGCTAATTTCCGCAGTGCCTTCGGCACAAAAACAAAATGTCAACAGAACCTAGTTCAAGAGATTAAATAAAATTTCGAGAAATATATTTCTAAGGAGTAAAACAATGAAAATCAAATTAGTTCGGCTTACGGCATTTATTTTTTGTGTCATCGCAGTATCCCAAGCAAATGCACAAAGCGGCGTTCCGGGATTCCCGGACAGCAGACAACAGTCCGATACGGATTTAAATACCCGGATGAGAAACACCAGGAGAATGACCGAACCGAAAGGCGGAGAAAAATACACTCCCGGTAAAACCAAGGGGATTAAAACAAAATTAGATGTCGACAAAGAAGATTTGTCCAAATACGAATCATTTCTCAAAAAACCGCAAACCGGAATCTTCAAACTTTTACCTGTAGTCGCCTGCCCGGAAGCCGATAAAAAGGCACTCGAAAAATGCGAAAAAGAAAGAGTCAGCATTGAGTTTTTTGCCAATGCATATTCGTTTCGGGAAACAAACCATTCGTCTTTGAAGGCATCGGATTTATCGCTCGGCAAAGCTTCACTTAACGTCGGAAGAAGTGCGGTGCAGTCGTTATTCAGTGAACTCGGCGATGTTCCCTTGGAAAATTTAACGCTCGAATCGGACGGAGTATCATTTTTAGCAAATATGAAGCCTGAGCAGACAATGGACAAAGTAACCGAGCAGTTTTTAGAAATCGAGCAGGGCATCGCTGTCGGAAAGTATTCTTTTGCGAAATCTTTACCTGTCAAAGAGAATACGACTTTCGCTCTACGTTCAATCTCCTATCAGGGCGCGAACCTCGTTTCGGAAGGAAAACACGCCGATGTGATAGTTGCCTTTCGTGTTGTTCGACGTGATGCTGACGGTGCAATTACGATTTTATGGAAGGAGTTGAGTAGGAAAAGCGGGGCAAAATTGAAATCGTAGTTCAAATTTACTATGGAATTAAAAGGTAAAATTGCCGTCGTCACCGGCGGAACAAAAGGAATCGGGCGCGCCATTGCCGAAAGTTTACTCGAAGCGGGCGCGTCGGTTTTTATCTGTGCGCGTGATAAAGTCGAGCTAAAACGCGCTTTGGAAAAACTTTCCGCGCTTGGAAAGATTGATGGCGAAATCTGTGATGTGCGGAGCGAAATGCAAGTCGAAGCGATGTTTAGCGAATGCAAAAGAATTTTTGGCGGCGCGGATATTCTCGTTAACAACGCCGGCATCGGCATTATCGGCAAAACGGTGGAGGAAATGTCGAGCGAAGATTTTGAGCAGACTTTGCAGACAAATCTTTTCGGCGTTTTCTACACCTGCCACCACGCAATTCCGATGATGAAAAAGCGCGGCGGCGGATACATCATCAACATTTCCTCCTTAGCCGGGCAAAACGCGCATCCCAAAATGGCGGCTTACAACGCTTCAAAATTCGGTTTGAACGGTTTTACCGAAGCGATGATGCAGGAAGTCCGCGCCGACAATATCAAAGTCAGCCTCATTTGTCCCGGTTCGGTCAATACTTATTTTGGCGGCGACGAGCCGAGCGATGAAAAATCCTGGCAATTGCAGCCCGAAGATATTGCACAGGTCGTCCTGAATCTGCTGACGATGGACGAACGCGCTTTGCCGAGCAAAGTCGAGATTCGTCCGAGCAATCCACCGAAAAAATAAATAAAAAATACAGTTATGAAAAAAAATCTAACCCTTGTTTTTATTTTGGGAGCTTTTTTCGCGGTAAATGCTCAAGATAGCAAAACCTCTTCACCCGCATCGCAGGAAGTAAAAAATCTGGATGCCGCAGTTGTGAGATTGTTCCAGCTGGGAAAGTATGAAGAAGCCTTACCGATTGCACAAAAGGTAGTCCAAATCAAAGAAAAGGAATTGGGCAAAGACCACATCGAAACTGCTAAAGCACTAAGGAATGTGGGATTTATTTATTATTTTCTCAATAACCAGAAAGAAGCTGAAAAGAATTTTGAAGGTGCTTTAGAGATTTTTGAAAAACTAACCGCACCGACCAAAGAAGAAAATCTATTGACGGCAGATGTTTTGGAAAGGTTGGCGTATATCAAATACGGCTTTGGAAAACGCGAGAGTATGGAATTTTTTTTTGAAAAAGCACTTCTCGCATATGAAAAGGCTGGCGAAAAGGACTCGCTCAGGGCAAGCAAAATTTTATTTTCTCTCGGCAACTTAACAAGTGCCAAAAGAGAATTCGGCAAAGCCTCGAATCTCTTTGAACAAGCCTTAGCCATCAGAGTAAAGAAATTAGGCGAAAAACATTCTGATGCGATTGACGCATTCAGTAGCTCCGCCTGCGTATTGAAAAAGGCTGATCGAGAACAGGAAATTAAACGAATTCAGGAAACTTATTTTCCTGCGGCGGAATTTGAAAATGGAAATTTAATATGGCTTGAAGATAAAATCGGAAAAGATTCAAAACCTGTTGAAAACGAAGTTATAAATGGAAAAGCCTTGAGTCTGCCGAAACCTCCGTATCCGGTCGAGGCAAGACGACTAAGAGCCAGCGGAACTGTCAATGTGCAGGTAAAAATAAATGAAAAGGGCGATGTCGTTTATACTTGCGGGGCTTTTAGTAGCGTTAATAAAGCACTCATCGAGGCAGCGGAAGCCGCTGCTTACGGTGCAAAGTTCAGCCCGGCTTTATTAAACGGAAAGCCGGTTAAATTTAGCGGAGTAATTGTTTATAATTTTATAGCACCGTAGCAATTGTTTAGAGCTATAAACATTATCTGCTTTATCTTATGAAACGGTTAGTTTCTTAATGATTCCGATTAGCTTCGCATCTTCAAATGGCTTTGTCAGATACTCCGAAACACCCAGGTCAAATGCTTTCTTTCGATGTTTCTCACCGGCGCGGGAAGTTATCATAACCACCGGAATTTCCCGCAAGGTTTCCTGCTTTTTCAAAGACGCGAGCAGTTCGTAACCGTCCATTCGCGGCATCTCGACATCGGTTAAAATCACGTTTGGCAATTTCGCCGGATTTTGCAGAATCTCCAAAGCCTCAAGACCGTCCTTGGCGACAATTGCTTTCATACTCGCATTTTTTATCACCTTCGATGTCAGATGCCGAACGCTCGGACTGTCGTCCACAACCAGCACGGTTAGGATTTTGGATTTTGGATTTCGGATTTCGGATTGGTCTTCGAATGAAGGACTTTGAATTTCCGCCGGACTTTGGGCTTTGGGCTTTGCACTGTGGACTTTTTGTTCGAGCAGATAAAGCAAATCCAAAACAGGTATCACATCTCCGCTGCCCAGAGTTGCCGCGCCGAGAAATTGTGCGGAGTTTTGCAAAGGCAAATCGAATCTTTTGATAACGATTTCTTCCGGCTTTAGAATTTCGTCAACTATCAAAGCATAGAAATTTCCGGCGGTTTCAACCAGCAAAACGGGGATGCTCGCGGTTCCGGCAAGCGGTCGAGACGGCAAACCCAAAAGATTGTTGAGATGTGCGACCGCATAATTCGCTGCACCGATTTGCACGAATTCCTGAAGGTTTTCGGCGGGAATTTCCGTCGCTTCTTTTATGAGTTTGAGCGGAAACGCAAAAATCTGCTCGCTCGATTTAACCGGAAGAGCGCGTGTGATAGCTAAGGGCAGCGGCAGTCGAATCGTGAAGGTCGTGCCTTTTTGTGCTTCCGATTGAATGGAAATCGTGCCTTGCCGACGCAAAACACCGGCTTTGACGATGTTCATTCCAACGCCGCGTCCCGAAACTTGACTCAGCTTTTCGGCAGTTGTCAGCCCGGGCAAAAAGACGAGCGAGAATGCTTCGTCTTCGGTCATTGCCTCTGCGTCTTGGCGGCTGATAATTTTATTTTCGACGGCTTTTTCCTTTAACGCGGCGGCGGAAATTCCGCGTCCGTCGTCGGTTGCGGTTAAAGTGAGGTGTGTTCCGTCGCTATAGACGCGCAGCGAGATTTTTCCCGTTTCCGGTTTTCCGACCAGTCGGCGCGTCTCCGGCAATTCGATGCCGTGCGCGACGGCGTTGCGAAGCAGATGCAGAAGCGGTTCGACCAATGAGTCGAGAATCTGCGTGTCAATTTCCAGATTTTCGCCTTCGATGTGAAGTTCCGCCTGCTTGTCTTCTTCTTCACAAGTTACCCGCACGATGCGCTGCAGCCGAACTGAAAGCAAGCCGAAGGAAACCATCCGCAGACGCAGAAGTTTGTCCTGCATCTCGTCAATCAGGCGGTTTTGGCTGTCGAAAAGCATTTCAAAATTACTTCTGAGCGTGGTTAAATCCGAGTTGATAGCGGAATTATCGGCAGCCGTTTCGATTAGTTCGCGCGTTATTTGGTGGAATTCGGTGTAACGGTCGAATTCGAGCGAATCGAATGATTGCGAATTGCCGGTTGCCGATTGCCGATTACTGACTTTGGAAGTAAAACTTTGAACTTTGAAGTTTGAATTTTGAATTTCCGTCTGACTCCGGACTCTGGATTCCGGACTCCGGACTTCGTGTCTGCCGGCTTCAAAATCAATTTCGAGTTTGCCGGCGGAAAATTGCAGGCGGTGCGTGCTGTGCCGAAGCTCTTCGGTTTGCCGTTCGAGTTCGGTCAGACGTTGTTCGAAAACCGAGCGGCTGACGACCAGACCGCTCACGCATCTGACCAAATCGTCGAGCTTTTCAAGCGAAACGCGAACAATCGGACGGGTTTGAGCGGGCAGAGCTTGATTTTGATTCTCCTTTGTTTCCGCATCTGTCGACGGAGCAATTTCCGTTTTCAGTTCAGACGAGAGGGCGGCAGAAATCTGTGAAGTTTTTTTTTTAAGCGAAGCTAAGATGTCATCGCAGCTTTCGTAGATTCGAGAAATTTTTGCAGTTATTTGAGCGGAATTTTCCCCGATTGCCAAAGCCCCGAAACAATCGGTCGCGGTCAAAAGCAATTCAAAAACCCGGTCGTCGGCATCAATATCGTTTTCCGCCAGATAATCGAGCAAATCTTCAACCCGATGAGCGACCTGTGAAAGTTTTTTCAGACCGACGATTCCTGCCGAGCCTTTTAAGGTATGAGCACTGCGGCGAACTTCGAGAAGTGCTTCGCGGTTATTGCGTGAATTTTCCAGAATTTTCAGATTCGCATTGATGTTTCCCACCAGTTCTTCGGCTTCGAGGGCGAAAATTTCCAGCATTTCCTCGTCAATTTCAAATTCTTCTTCCGGCGCGGCGGCAATTTCCCGGCTAATTTCCTGCGCCGGTTGACCGGCTTGAATGCTCTCGAAATAATCGTCGACAAAATCGGCGACATCCATCGAAAAATCATTGAGACTGAAATTAACTTTTGCGACCAAAGTTTCAAGCCGGGCAAGTTCGTTAAGAAATTGGCGCGATTGCTCGTCGGCGAGATTTTCTTTTGTGCCGGCAAACAGCTTGAGTTTTTCTTCGAGACTCGAAGCGGATTTTTCTATCTCCTCAAAACCGTTTACCGAAGCGGCATCTTTGATTGAACCGACTTCCCAAATTGCCGAATTCAATCCGCCGTAAAGATTTCCTTCGCGGGCGCAGACGAGAATGCCGGTACGAATCTTCGGCAGAGAGTGTTCGGCTTGTTCGACAAATTGTAAAATTTCAGCGTCCATAAGTTAAATTCATTCAGGATTTAAGATTCAGGATTCAGGATTCAGGATTTAAGATTTAAGATTCAGGATTTAAGATTTTGAACCCTGAATTCTGAATCCTGAATTCTAAATCCTGAATCCTAAATCCTGAATTCTGCATTCTGAATTCTAAATCCTGAATCCTGAATCCTGAATCTCGAATCTTCAGGAAGTTTGAACGGCGCGACCGAACCGCGCAATTCATCCGAAAGCTCGACCAGCATTTTAACCGAATCGGCGGCGCGTTTTGCTCCTGTCTGGACGAGTTCGGTAACTTTTGAAATGTTCGCCATTGCTTTGGAAATATCTTCGGAACTGGCGGCTTGTCTTTTAGCGGAATCCGAGATTGAGCCGATTAATTCGGCAAGGCGCGTCGAAACCTGTTCGATTTCGACAAGCGCGTGTCCGGCGCGGTCAGCCAGAGTTGAGCCGACGACGACTTCGTGAATCGTTTCTTCCATCGAAGCCACCACGTCTTTGGTTTCGTTTTGATTCGTCTGCGCGAGATGGGCGATTTGCTGCGTCAGGCGGTTTGAGCGTTCCGCGAGTCGTTCGACTTCTTCGGCGACGACGGCGAATCCGACTCCCGCTTCGCCGGCGGCTGAGGCTTGTAGAGATGCGTTGAGCGCGAGCAGACTCGTGCGGTCGGAAAGGTCGTCAATCAATCCGACAATCTGGCTGATTTCCTGCGAGCGTTCGCCGAGTTTTTTGATTCGCTTGGCGGTTTCCTGAACTCGTTTGCGAATCGAATTCATCGCATTGCTGTTGTCCTCGACGGCTTTCGTTCCGTAACGCGCATTCTCCAGCGCGTCGCCCGCGACCTGCGCCGAAAGCGAGGCATTGCCGGAAACTTCCTGAATTTGCAAAGCCATCTGCGAGATTGCCGCTGTCGTCCAGGAGATTTGGGAGGCTTGCGCTTCGCTTCCGCGGGCGAGTTGTTCGGTCGTGTCGTTGATGGCGTTGGCGGACGCGCCGACTTGAAACGTCACGTCTTTGACCTGTTTGATGAGCGAGCGCAATTCCTTTGTCATCCGGTTAAACGCTTCGGCGATTTCGCCCGTCATCTCCGGCGAAACTTCGGCTTGGACGGTCAAATCGCCCGCCGCAACTTCCGACACTTCGGACAAAAGTTTGACTATGGAACTTTGCAGCCGGTCGCGTTTTTCCTGAGTCTGAACCGTATGGCGAAGTTTGTCCGACATATTTTTCAGCGATTGACCGAAGACATCCGCGTCCGAACGCAAAACTGTTTTAGAAGAAAAATTGCCGACGGCGATTTGGTCGGCAATCAACGACTTTTCCCGCAGATATGCGGAAATTTCCTGAAGCGCGAAAAGTAAATTGCTGTATTCTTCGGTTTCCTCGTCGAAAAATTCGCCCTGCGCGAGATGATGTGCAATCTCGCCGGCTTCCTTGATTTCGCGGCTCATTTTAAAATTGGAAAAAGTGAGCGCGGCGAGGGCAGAAATTGCTAAAACCGATGCGAAGAAAACGGTCAAAACTCCGGCTGTTCTATTTTCCGTCAAGCCGAAATACGAAGCACCGACCAGACTCGCGCCGAGAATCAGAAAAATTATCGCCAGAAGCGAAAAAATTTTAATCAACAAATTCCAAAGCGGATTCGTTTGCATAAATTTTTATTTCTCCTTGAACCGGAGTATTTTGAGCGTCCTTGTCGGTGGTTGAAGATGCTTTAAAATTCGCCGCGGCTGACTGCAAAATTTCCAGCGAGCCGGACACTTGCGCGATGTGCGCTTCGGATTCTTTCAGGATTTTTACGGCGTTTTCCGATTCGGCAATCGAGCCGACAAAAACTTGAAAAGCCTGCTCGGTTTCGGCGGTCTGCTCGCCCGAATAGAGGACGAGCTTTTCCTGCAATTTCAAAAAATTCCCGATGTATTTTTCCATCTCGCTCAAACTGTTGCCGGTTTCGACGGCAAATTCGGAAAGATTCGACGCTTCGCCGATTGCCGCCTGCAAAGACTGTTCGGCTTCGCCGATTTGCGCCGAAAAAGTTTTATTGAGCGATAAAATCTGCTTGCCGGTGTTTTCCGCGCGGGTTGATAAATTCTCCAGCTCTTCCGCCAGAACGGAAAACCCGTGGTTTTTCTCCTCGGCTTCGACGGCTTTTATCGAAGCGTTGAGCGCAATCATATTTGTCCGATTGACGAAATCTTCGATTGTTTTGCCGATTTTGGAAATTTCCCTGGAGTATTTATCGAACTGTCCGATACGTTTGACGGTTTCTTGAATTTGTCTGCGAAATTCGCTGACGGCATTCAGACTTTCCTGCGCGGTCTGCGTTCCGCGGCGGGCTTTTTCGATTGAATCGTTGGCGGGCAAAACAAAAACTGCAAGTTCTTCGGAAATTTTTCTGAGGTTGTTCGGAATCTGCGCGAGCGCGAGCGCGGCTTGATTCATCTTGAGAGTTTTATTTTCGTTTGTTTGAATAACCGTCTGCACGCTTTTCTGCGCCTCGCCAGCCGAGTTTCTCGCATCCAGCGATTGGCTTTTTACCCGACCCGCCAGATTGTTGAGATGCTGCAGCAGGGAATTTATACTTTCGGAAATTTCCTTCGTCCGCACTGAATCCGTATTTATTTCAAAGTCAAACTTGCCGTTTTTTACTTGAGAAACTTCCTGTCTTAGTTTATCGACGGCGATTTCGAGTTTTTCCAAATCCTGTTTGGCGCAGATAGATTCGGAAACTTTGGCAAGCAGTTTTTGAAACGCGCTGCTCAAACGGTCGGAATTTTGCAAAGGCGCGAGCGTTACGTCCAAATTTCCGCCCGCGACTTTGTTCATCAAAGCGACGAGATTTTGTATTTGCTGATTATTTCGATTCAAGGTTTGAAGAAGCTCGTCGGTTTCAGTCGAGCCTGAAGTTCTCGGCAGGGAAACCGCGCCGCCGCGTTCCAGACTTTTGGCGAGCAGGGAAACTTTTTCAATCGGGCTGATAACTTCGTTGGTCAGCCACCAGCCGAAAACCATCACCGTAAAGGCAAGAAACAAAAACGGTATAAAAACCGCGTAAAAAGGGTCGTCCGCGATGAGCGTAACTACCAGATAGGAAATCAAACCGAAAGTGCAAATAAAAAAAGCCAGCGCGCTGGTGGCAAGCCAAATTTTACCTTTCAGCGAATTGAGCAGCGAATTTGCAGACGGTCCAGCCATAATTTTTTTCCGGTTGCGCGGATTATTAAATCGTTAAGGAAGCGAGCAGACTGTCCACGTTCAGCAAGTTCAAAGCGTATGATTGATAAGTTGCCTGTCCGAGCAAAAGCGGCATTTTTTTACTTTCTACCGGTTGAATTTCTTCGTTCGGCAGGACGATGATTTCGCTTAATCTATCAACGGCTAAAGCAACCGATGCGGGAAAATCCTGAATCTTCAAAACGATGAATTTGCTTTTTGACGAAAGAGCCGCGTCGGGTGCGCCGAGCAATTTCTGCAAACTGACAATCGAAATTATCCCGCCGCGCAAATCGGCGATACCGAGAAGCCATCCGGGAACATTCGGAAGCGGCGTAATCGAAAGCCTCTGAACGACTTCGGAGACTTTTTTCGAGGGAACGGCAAAAAATTTAGCTCCTAAACAAAAAATAATATATTTCTCGCCTTTCATCTGCGTGGATTGTTTGTCGGAAAAAATTGGAGCGTTCATCAAACTGTGAGAACTGTGAGTGCTAAGTGCTGAGTGCTGAGTGCTGAGTAAAAACTTAGGACTCAGCACTCAGCACCCGGCACTCATCAAACTATGTAGGTTTCGAGCATTCTCATCAGTGTTTCGGGTCCGAAGGGTTTTGTAATATAGCCGGTCGTGCCCGCCATTCGCCCGCGAACTTTGTCGAAGAATCCGTCCTTGCCCGAAATCATCACGATTGGTACGTCTTTGGTTTCATCGTTGCTGCGGATAAGTTTGCAGACCTGGTAGCCGTCCATTCTGGGCATATTAATATCGAGCAAAATCAAATCGGGAACGGTTTCCTTGATTTTCTCCAGCGCGTCAATCCCGTCAATTGCACAAAAAACTTCGTGACCGCTTTTTTCGAGCTTGCTGGAAATCAGCTTGCGAACCGTCGCGCTGTCGTCAACGACCAAAATCTTTCTATTCTTCGGCATCGAATCGTGAACGCTTTGCTGGTCTTCGATTTCAGCGAGGCGGATTTTTAAGGAGTTTACCTGCGAGCTTAAAACAACATCATTCGGGTTTATCTGCGAGGCTTCCTCTAAATAAGCGCAACCCTGTCGCAGATTCTTGAGATTGATTTGTCCGATAGCTAACAATTTGAGTTCTTCGATAGAAAAATCGCGCCGGTTTTTTTCTTCTTCCATTCGCTCGACAGCTTGACGCAAAATTTCCTGGTCAGCGTCCTGGTGCGCGAGCAACATTTCCAAATCCGAAAGCGTCAGCATCGTGCGGCACGAACCGCAGACAAATGCTTGCGCTTCTTCTTCGGCACTGCAAAACGGGCAGGGAAGTATTTCATTTGGCGGCGCGTTAAAACTTTCCTCGTTGAAAACTGCCTCGGCGGAAATTTCTTCGCTGATTTTTTCTTCATCAACGGAAACTGCAGGTTCTTTCGATTCCAAATAATCTTTCGCAAGAACTTCTTGCTCAGTTTCTATAAATTCAGATGAATAGTCATTTTCCTCAGCTTCTATAGGCGCGGCAATATCTTCACTCTCGAAATACGACGGCAAAGTATCCTGCGGTATCAAAACTTCGCTGCCTGCATATTGAGAATCATGTTTTGAAACTTCTTGAAAAAATTGTGATTGAGAATAATCCGAATAGTTTTGCGCCGCATCTTCAGAAACTTCGGTTTTTTCACTTCCCGAATCCAAATCGGCAAAACTCGCGTCGTTTTCCTCGAATAACTGAACCTCTCCCGGCAATTCGTCAGCGTCGAAAATTTCTTCGTCGCCTGTTTGCGCCTCAAAATTCGGTTGAATCTCTTCCAAATATTCAACCGGCGAAACAGCACTGTATTGAAAATCTTCATTCATTTCCGAAAAATCGAGTGCCGGTTTCAATTCTTCAAAATCATCTTCTTCTAAAGCGGAAATTTGTTCTTCGCCTGAGAATTGCGCCTGCGAATCGGCATTTGCCGTAATGTCCAGCAGCGCAGTCCAGTTGACGTTTGCCAATTCGTGTTCGTCGTCAATGTCCAAAATCTTTTCAAAACAATTTATTTTCTCTTCAAATGATTCGACCAAAAATGATTTTAAGACCCAAGCCTCGACGAGTTCCGGCGCATCGCGCAAAACTTCTTCGAGCATCTGTTTTGCCGCATTCGGCTTATCGGCGACCGCCGCCGAAACCGCATTTTGCATCAGCACATTAACTTTTTGATTTTTTACGGATTTGAGCAAAACTATCGCGTTTTCGTTTTTGGGGTTAAGATTTAAAACTTTTTGAAGGTGCGCGGTTTTTTCCTCCGCCGAATCTGAAACCGATGCGAGCCATAACCAAGCCGTTTCGTTCTCAGCGTCGTGAGCGAGTGCCTGCAAAAAACATTGCTTGGCAAATTCCTTGTTTTCGTCTTTTGAAGCGTGCGTTCCGCGCTCGACAAAGTTTTTGGAAAGCAAAACTTGAGTAGATTTTGTCCACTCCAAAGCCCGCTTATTGCCCGGATTTATTTCTAAAACCCGATCCAAAAAACCGAGCAGCTCTTCGGGATATTCGCTGACCGAAGCGAGCCGCATCCAGGCGTCTTCGTTGCCGGGTTCGATTTCGGTAACGCGCAGCAGCAGAAGTCTGGCTTCAGTGCGGTTGCCTTCCTGCGCGGCTTCGATGCCCGCTTTGAGCAGCGGCGACGCTTCGACTAAACTGTTTTCAAGATTAATATCGTTGTGAAATTCTTCCTCAACCAGGGAGACCCTCGATAAGTTTGTTTCAAAATCTAATTTCATAGGTTTGCGGAATCGGAAAATATTTTTTTATTTTTGAAGATTCGGACTGCTTTTCGGCACGGAAGGTGAGCCGGTTTAAAACTCTAACAAAATCTAATTGCAAGCTGAATGCCAAGTCCGACTATAAGATTGAGAATGTCGGCTGAACGGTTTTTAGGGAACAAAAGTCATTTTCTCCGTTTGGAAGCGAACAAACTTGCTAAAAGAATCGCTGCTGAGTGACAAAAAACGGAAGATTTTGTTGACAAAAAGTGGTAATTTTGCGGAGCGCAATTAATAAATTTTTGCGGAAGAATCAAGAACAATATGGACTTTGACGTTATCATAATCGGCGGCGGCGCGGCGGGACTTTCGGCGGCTCTCTGGTGCGATGAAGTCGGACTGAACACGCTGCTTTTGGAATCAAACGCGGAACTCGGCGGGCAGTTGCTCTGGATTTACAACCAGATAAAAAACCATCTCGGCAGCGAAGCTAAAAACGGACGCGAGCTGCGCGATATTTTTGTCCGACAAATTGAAACGCGCAATTTTACGCTTCGTCTCGAAACGAAAGTCAGAGAAGTTGATTTGGAAAAAAAGTCGGTCGTGCTCGAAAAAGGTGAAACTCTTTTTGCCCGAGCGATAATTATCGCCGCCGGAATCAAACGCCGAAAGCTAAACGTCGCAGGCGAAGAAAAATTTCAAAACAAGGGAATTATCCAATCGGGCAAGCGCGACCAAAATCTGGTGAAAGGCAAAACCGCTGCTATCATCGGCGGCGGCGACGCGGCATTTGAAAACGCTTTGATTTTGGCGGAAACGGCGACGAAAGTTTTGCTCGTGCATCGCGGAAAGGATTTTCGCGCCAGAAAAGAATTTGTCGGGAAAGTTTTAGAAAATCCGAAAGTTGAAATTTTAACCGAAACAGTTTTGACGAAATTTATCGGCAATGAAGAAATCGAAGCTGTCGAGTTAAAAAATTTAAAAACCGGCGACACAAAAATTTTACCGGCAGAAGCAGCTTTAATCCGAATCGGTGTTGCGCCCGACACGGAAATCTTTCGCGGGAAAATTGATTTGGACGAACGAGGTTACATAAAAATTGACAGCCGCTGCGAAACGAATGTCAAAGATATTTTTGCCGTCGGTGATGTTGCCAATCCGGTCGCGCCGACGGTAAGCAGTGCCGTCGGAATGGGTGCGACGGCGGCGAAAGCGATACTTGAAATGATGAATTCGGAAGGATGAATGATAAATATTAGAATTTTAATTCATCATTCCAAATTCATGGTTTGTTCTAGCGGGCGGCAAAAGAATCGTTGCCAGTCACCTGTTGAAGATGGCGCGTATCGTTGAAAGCGTGAACGCGAACATTATTTCTGCCGCGAATTTCAAAGCGATTGATGCCGCAGTTTGACGTAACGAGCCAGGGCGTGGTTTTCGTGTGACGATTGATTGCGCCGATAAGATGCAGAGTCAGGAAGCAGATTGCGCCGGTGTGCGAAAAGATGACGATGTTTTCGCCTTGATGAGCGCGGAGAACTTCGTGAAGAGCTTTGGTGGCGCGACGCAGCAGTTGATTATAACTCTCGCCTTCGGTGATAACGTGGTAAACGCTGCGATTGACGAGCGCGTAATAATCTTTGGGAAACTGCGCCTTCGATTCGTCAAACGTCAAACCTTCCAGAACACCGACTTTTCGTTCACGAAACGCGGAAGTCGTGATTATCGGTAAATCCAAAATATCGGCGAGCGGTTTGGCGGTTTCGACGGCGCGAAGCAAATCGCTCGAATAAATTGCCTCGATTTTTTCTTTGGCGAGAGTTTTTGCGGTTAATTCCGCCTGCTTTTGACCCAATTCGGAAAGCGGTGTCGGCGAATGCCCGCCAAAACGTCCCGCAGCATTTCCGGCGGATTGTCCGTGTCGAACTAAAAAAAGTTTGGTAACAGGCATTGTTCAAATTCCAGATTTCAGATTCCAGATTCCAAATTACGCGCATTAAATCTGGAATTTGGAATCTGAAATCTGAAATATTACGCAG
>Ga0136617_10003721_pt1 | contig 13627 bp, 12 predicted proteins | sample AntDrymUQ3222106_2_FD_129672 | JGI IMG/M metagenome (GOLD analysis project Ga0136617, IMG submission 129672) | Polar desert sand microbial communities from Dry Valleys, Antarctica - metaG UQ322 (21.06) | ecosystem: Environmental > Terrestrial > Soil > Desert | place: Antarctica: Dry Valley...
CATGCCTGCCGAGCTGGAGGTCACCGGCACCAGCGAGAGCGGCGTGATCATGGCGCTGCGCCATCGCGATCTTGCGGTGGAGGGCGTGCAGTTCCATCCGGAGTCGGTGCTGACCCAGGGCGGTCACCACCTGCTGGCCAACTGGCTGGTGACCTGCGGCGACGAGGACGCACCGGCGCGCGCCGGCGGGCTCGCACCGGCGCTGACCGCCCCCGGTTGGGCGCCGGACGCGCCGTCCTCGTGAGGTAGCCCGTCGGATTCGCGGGGGACGTCGGATCGGCTTAGGCGCCTTAGGACTTCCGGGTCAGGCTGAGCGCGATGTGGCGTGGGCCTGGCCGGGGCCGTGGCCGGGCAGCGGCTCGGGCCGGGTGGTGGTGGTCACGCCGAGCAGGGTTGTGGTGGTGAGGGATCCGTCGGGGTGCAGGCGGGTGTGCACGAGGTCTCGGGTTTTGAGCTCGTGGTGGCGCCGGCAGCGGGGACTGAGGTTGGTGACGCAGGTCGGTCCGCGGGGCCAGGCCCGGTCGTGGTCCAGATCGCAGCGACTGGCGAGGCGGGCGCAGTCATAGGACGTGCAGCGGGGGTGGACGGCGTGGACGTGGTCGGTGATCGCCGCGGTCGGTTGGTAGTTCTCGGTCTGTAGCGGCGGCAGGTCCGGTAGCGCTGCGCGCACGGAGCCGGCTAGCAGGTCGCGGGTCCAGCCTCCGGGTGGTGCCGTCGGCAGGCGGATGGTGCGTTCCAGGGTGCCGTCGTGGTCGACGAGGAGCACTCGGGTGGCGGCGCCGCCGGCGATCTCGGTGCGGGCCAGCTCGGCGGCGGTCACCGGGTCCACCGGCGATGGGGCGCCGAGGCCGCGCAGCTGCCCGGCGGTGTTCTTGGCGGGGCCGTCGCCGAAGAGGGTGTCGGCGTGCAGGACCAGGCCGACCTCGCGGTCGCGGCGGATCCGCACCCAGGGCAGGTCGTCGCCGTCGGCGACCCGTTGGAACAGGTCGATCAGCGCGTCGACCCGGCGCTGGTCCATGCTCAACGCATTCCCGTCCCTGTCCAGCGCGGGCCAGGCGTGGGCGAGGTCGGTGATCACCCGGTCGACCATCGCGATGTCGGTGTCGCGGCCTTCGACGCGCAGCACCGCGGTGCCGTCGCCCTGGGACCAGGCGCGCACCGCCCGCAGCAGGATCGCGGTCTCGCGGCGGGCCCGGGCGGCGTCGATGTCGGCCTCGATGACCAGCCGCTGGATCTGGGACCGCCATCTGCGCGGGGACAGGCCCTGCCACGGCCCGTCGGCGTCGGCGACCTGGGCCAGCACCAAAGCCTCGACCTGGCGGGCCACGGTGTCGTCGAGGACCGCAGTCGCCTCGGCCAGCACCTCGGCCCGTTTGAGGTCGACCCGCCCGGCCTCCAGAGCGGCCAGCGTGCCGGGCAGCACCCACACCAGGCGGGCGGCCAGCTCCATCAGGCGCTCGGCTGCCGGCTTCGCAATGCCCAGCGTCACCATCACCTCGTGGACGACGGTGGTGTGGGTCAGCTCCTCCACCGAGGGTCTGCCCCACGCTCGGACTGTCCCCGCCAGCTCCCGGCGGGCCTCCGCGGCGGCGTCTGCGGTGACCTCGGCGACCAGCCGCAGCTGCTCGACCTGCGCCGCCGCGATCCGCCCCACCGTGGCCCGCAGCAGCGCGACCCGGCGCAGCGCCGCGCCAGGTCGGGCGCCGGCGGGCACGCCGGCATCGTCGCCGGGGCCTCGGTCATCGGTGCTGGACATGACAGAAACCTACGGGCCACCACCGACAACCCCACCGACAGAACCGGCGAGAAACCCCTTTATCCACAAGGGATTCCGACACTGTCATGAAACCGTTACCTGCCCGACGAGGCCGGCGTCCACAAGAGCCGCCCTAGCGCCAGATATCCCCAGGTGGAAACCTCAGGGTGACCGATCGACCGGAGCGAAAGCAGGGCCGCCAGATGCCAGACCAGGACGAGCAGGACGAGCACGTCGATGTCGTCGTCATCGGGATGGGCCCGGGCGGCGAGGAGGTGGCCGGCAAGCTCGCCGAGGCCGGGCTCACCGTCGTCGGCGTCGAGGCCGAGCTGGTCGGCGGCGAGTGTCCCTACTGGGGATGCGTCCCGAGCAAGATGATGATCCGCGGGTCCAACCTGCTCGCCGAGGCACGCCGCATCGACGGCGTCGCCGGCACCGCCACCGTCGAGCCCGACCTCGCCCCGGTCGCCAAGCGCATCCGCGCCGAGGCGACCGACGACTGGGACGACAAGGTCGCCGCCGACCGCTTCGAGGACAAGGGTGGCCGCCTGGTCCGCGGCAGCGCCCGCGTCGACGGCCCCGGCCGCGTCGTGGTCGGCGACCGGTCCTTCAAGGCCCGCCGCGGCATCGTCCTCGCATCCGGGTCGGCGCCCGTCGTACCGCCCATCCCGGGCCTGGACACCACCCCCCACTGGACCAACCGCGAAGCCATCGCCGCCAAGGCGACGCCGAGCTCGCTGATCGTGCTCGGCGGCGGGGCCATCGGGCTGGAGCTGGCGCAGATGTTCGCGCGGTTCGGCAGTGCGGTGACCGTGGTGGAAGGGCTCGATCGGCTGCTCGGGCCGGAGGAGCCGGAGGCCAGTGCACTGGTGACCGAGGCGCTTGAGCGGGATGGCGTCACCGTGCTCACCGGGGCAAAGGCGGTGCAGGTCGCGCGCGAGGGCGACGTGACCGTGGTGACCATGGAGGGCGGTACGACGGCCCGCGGCACCGAGCTGCTGGTGAGCGTCGGCCGGCGCGCCCGGGTCGCGGAGCTCGGTCTGGACACCATCGGGATGGACCCGGAGGCAAAGACCGTCGAGGTCGACGACCGGATGCGGGCAGGCGACGGTGTGTGGGCGGTCGGCGACGTCACCGGGGTCGGGATGTTCACCCACATGGCGATGTACCAGGCCGGCATCGCGATCGCCGACATCCTGGACAAGCCGGGGGAACCGGCCGACTATCGCGGTCTGGCGCGGGTGACGTTCACCGACCCGGAGGTCGGGTCGGTCGGTATGACCGAGAAGGCGGCGCGAGATGCCGGGCTCGACGTGCGGATCGGCGTCGCGAAGGTGGCGAGCTCCGCGCGCGGTTGGATCCATGGGCCCGGCGGCGACGGGATCATCAAGCTGGTCGAGGACGCCGGCCAGGGCCTGCTCGTCGGGGCGACCTCGGCCGGGCCGGTCGGTGGCGAGGTGCTCTCGATGCTGACCCTGGCCGTGCACGCCCGGGTCCCGACGGCGACCCTGCGGACGATGGTCTACGCCTACCCGACGTTCCACGGCGGCGTGCTCGACGCGCTGGGCGACCTCGACGCCTGACCCTCCGGTCGCACGCCATTACGCATGGTCCCCAGCCAGTCTCACGGCCTTGCAGTCACCAACCCCGAAGGAACGGTCCGTGCCGGCGCATCAATCGGTGACGCGAAGGAGCTGGTGCGCGCCGCAGGGATCGAGGGCGTCAACACTTCCCGCAGGGCTGCACACTCCTGATCACGAACTAGCACGAGGGACGCCGTTGGCGCCAGCGCGAGCCCTGCTCACCTGGGACTGTGGGCAGGGACTCGCGGCGGCTAGTAGCCGCCGTCGTCCTCGGTCTGGGTGCCGCCCGGCCGGTCGCTGGGCGAGCCGTCGTCACCGCAGCCGCCGACCAGGACAAGGGCGAGCAACAAGGCGACGATCGCCGAGACTGATCTCTTCATACTGAGCCTCCTCAGCTGCGGCCGGATGGTTGTGGTGGGCGATACTGGACTTGAACCAGTGACCTCTTCCGTGTCAGGGAAGCGCGCTACCAGACTGCGCCAATCGCCCCGGGGTGAAACGAACCGGGAACTGCGAGGTGGAGACGGGATTTGAACCCGCGTGGACGGCTTTGCAGGCCGTTGCCTCGCCTCTCGGCCACTCCACCGTGGAACGCGGACATCCGAGCGGACGACGGGATTCGAACCCGCGACCCTCACCTTGGCAAGGTGATGCTCTACCAACTGAGCCACGTCCGCGCGCATCAGGGCTGCCCCCGACGTGCGGCGTAAACGATAGCCCATCGCCGCGAGGCCGACCAAAGCCAGCAGCACCCATCAGGCGCCTGCCAGGATCGCCCCATGACCGGCGACGCCCAGGCTCCGAGGCTGCCCGACCCGCGCTGGCCGAGGGCGTCGGGGTGGCTCGCTGCCGGCCCCGGGGACCGTCCCGCCGACCTGGCCTTCCTCGGCGTACCGGCGTTCCGGACCTCGCTCTCGCCCACCCGCGCCGACCTCACACCGGCCGCGGTCCGGGCCGCGCTGGCCCGCTTCTCGACCTACGCCGCGAGCCGGGACGTCGACCTGGAGGAGCTCGCCGCCCACGACCACGGCGACGTGCCGAACCCCGACACCGACGAGCAGGCGACCGTGGCAGCGGCCGCCGAAGCGGCGGACGAATCGCGCCTGCTGGTCGCCTGCGGGGGGGACAACTCGATCACGTACGCCGTGGCGCGGGGCGTTCTGGGTGGCTGGTTGTCGGGCTCGGGCCTGGTGACCCTGGATGCCCACCACGACATCCGCGAGGGCGTGTCCAACGGGTCGCCGGTCCGGCGCCTGGTCGAGGCCGGTCTCGACCCGGCCCGGATCGTGCAGGTCGGCATCAGCGACTGGGCCAACTCGCGGTCCTACGCATCGGAGGCGGCCGAGTGGGGGATCACGGTCATCGGCCGGCGCGAGGTGGCTCGTCGCGGCATCGCCGACTGCATGCGAGAGGCTCTCGAGGTCGCGGGCGCCGGGGACGCCTCGGTCCATGTCGACCTCGACGTCGACGTGTGTGACCGCTCGGTCGCGCCGGGCTGCCCGGCCAGCCTGCCGGGCGGCCTCTCGGCGGCCGAGCTGCTCGACGCCGCCTACCTGGCCGGGCGCGATTCCCGGGTCGTGGCGATCGACATCACCGAGGTCGACGCGGAGGCCGACGCCCCCGACGGCAGGACGGTGCGGCTGGCCGCACTCTGCGTCCTGGAGGCCGCGGCCGGTCTGGTCGGGCGCGGCCGCCAGGGAGCGCGGGCCCGATAGGTTGCCCGCCATGCGGACCGTGACCGTCACCGGGGACGCGCTCACCGTCGAGGACGTCGTCGACGTGGCGCGCGGCCTGGCCCGAGCCGACCTCGGACCGGACGTGGCCGAGCGGATGGAGCGCAGCCGGCGGGTCGTCGCCGACGCGGTCGAGCAGAACAAGGTCATGTACGGCGTCACGACCGGCTTCGGCGCGCTGGCCGACACCCATGTTGGCCGTGACGACCTGGAGCGCATGCAGCTCGCCCTGGTCCGGTCGCACTCGGCCGGCGTCGGAGCACCGCTGCCCGACGACGCGGTCCGCGGCCTGCTGCTGCTGCGCGCCCGCACGCTGACCGCCGGCTACTCCGGCGTCCGGGTCGACCTGCCCCGCCGCCTGCTCGAGCTGCTCGACCGGGGTCTGCTGCCGGTCATTCCCGGCAAGGGATCGGTCGGCGCTTCCGGTGACCTGGCCCAGCTCGCCCACCTCGCCCAGCCGCTGGTCGGCGAGGGTCGCCTGCGCCGGGTCGGTGACGCCGACCTCGACGGACGCCCGAGCGCCGAGCTGCTCGCCGAGGAAGGCCTCGAGCCGCTGACGCTGGCCGCGAAGGAGGGACTGTCGCTGATCAACGGCACCGAGCCGATGCAGGTGCTTCTGTGCCTCGCGATCGCGGAGATCGAGCTGTTGGTCAAGGTCGCCGACATCGCCTGCGCGATGAGCGTCGAGTCGCTGCTCGGCACCGACCGGGCCTACGACGAGCGGGTGCAGGTGATCCGGCCCCATCCGGGCCAGCTCGACAGCGCCGCCAACCTGCGCCGGCTCCTCGAGGGCTCACCCTTGATCGCGTCCCACCGGGAGAGCGACCACGCCGTACAGGACTCCTATTGCCTCCGCTGTGCGCCGCAGGTGCACGGGGCGGTGCGCGACGTCCTCACCCACTTCCGCCGTGTCCTCGACATCGAGCTGGGCTCGATCGTGGACAACCCGGTGATCGTGCCGGACGGCGAGGTGATGTCGACCGGCAACTTCCACGGCGAGCCGCTCGCCTTCGCCGGGGACATGCTCGCCATCGCGGTCGCCGAGCTCGCCTCGATCTCCGAGCGGCGCACCGACCGGATGCTCGACCCGGCCTTCTCCCGCGACCTGCCGGCGTTCCTGGCCCGCGACCCCGGCACCAACTCCGGCTACATGATCGCGCAGTGCACCGCCGCTGCCCTGGTCAGCGAGAACAAGGTCCTGGCCCATCCGGCGAGCGTGGACACCATCCCGACGTCGGGCAACCAGGAGGACCATGTCTCGATGGGCTGGACGTCGGTCCGCAAGCTGCGCGAGGTCGTCGCCAATGTCCGGGCAGTGCTCTCGGTCGAGATCGTCGCGGCGTCGCAGGCGATCGACTTCCGGGCCGACTTGGCGCCGCCGGGCGCGGCCAGCGGCGCCGTCCACCAGCTGGTGCGCAGCCAGGTGCCCACGATGGACGCCGACCGCGAGGTGTCCGTGCAGCTGGCGGCCGTCGACGGCCTGCTGACCGAGATCGTGGGGGCCGCCGAGGCGGCGGTCGGTGCGTTGGCCTGACCGCTCGCCGGCGCCGCCCGAGCCGCTGGCGTGGTTCGGCGGCCGCCTCGCGACCGGCCTGCTGGACGTGACCGCAGATCCGGCCGCCCTCGACGGCGAGGGCTGGTGGGCGGTGGTGGCCGACTTCGAGGGTGCGCTGACCTGCGCGCGGTTCGCCGACGTGCGTGCGTCGCCACTGCCTACGGCGCCCTGGCACGGCCCCGGCCGCGCGGCGTGGACATCAACGATGCCGTACGCCGAGTACGTGGCCGCCGTCGAGCGGGTGCGCCAGGAGATCGCGGCAGGGGAGGTCTACCAGGTCAACGTCTGCCGGGTGCTGTCGGCGGCGGTGGCACCGGGCACCGACGTGGTGGGGCTCGCGGGCGTGCTGGCCCGGGGCAACCCGGCGCCCTTCGCCGGGGTGGTGCGGATCCCCTCCTCGGACCTGCGTGTGGTGACAGCCTCCCCGGAGCTGTTCCTCCGCCGTGCCGGCGACGTGGTGACGTCCGGTCCGATCAAGGGGACTGCCCGGACTGCGGCCGGCCTGCTGCCCAAGGACCAGGCCGAGAACGTGATGATCGTCGACCTGGTCCGCAACGACCTCGGCAAGGTCGCCGAGGTCGGTTCGGTGGAGGTCCCCGCCCTCTGCGTGGTCGAGGAGCACCCCGGGCTGGTGCATCTCGTGTCGACGGTGCAGGCGCGGTTGCGTCCCGGCCTCGGCTGGGCCGACCTGCTGGCCGCGACGTTCCCGCCCGGATCGGTGACCGGCGCGCCCAAGTCCAGCGCCCTGCGGCTGATCGGCGAGCTCGAGCCGACGGCGCGCGGTCCCTATTGCGGCGCCGTCGGCTGGGTCGATGCCGACCGGCGGCTCGGGTGCCTCGCCGTCGGCATTCGCACTTTCTGGCTGCGGTCCGGCACGCTGTGCTTCGGCACCGGCGCCGGCATCACCTGGCGCTCCGAGCCGCAGCAGGAGTGGGACGAGACCGAGCTCAAGGCCGCCCGGCTCGTCTCGCTCGCATCGACAGGAGGCGACGGCGCGTGAGGACCTGGGTCAACGGCACCATCGTCGAGTCGGCCGAGGCGCTGGTCTCGGTGTTCGACCACGGCCTCACCGTCGGCGACGGCGTCTTCGAGACTGCGAAGGTCGTCGACGGCGTTCCCTTCGCCCTGACCCGCCACCTCGAACGGCTCACCGCGTCAGCGCGCGGGATGGGGCTGCCCGACCCCGACATCCCCCTGGTCCGGCACGCGATCGAGGAGACCCTGACCGAGAACGACGCGGGCACGCCGCTGCGGCTGCGCATCACCTTCACCGGCGGCATCAGCCCGCTCGGTTCCGACCGTGGTGACGGTGCGCCGACGCTGGTGGTCGCTGCCGCTCCGCTGAAGGCCTGGCCGCCCTCGTCGGCGGTGGCCACCGTGCCCTGGACGCGCAACGAGAGATCGGCGACGGCAGGGCTGAAGACCACGTCGTACGCCGAGAACGTCGTCGCACTCGCGCACGCTCATGCCAACGGCGCCGCGGAGGCGGTCCTCGCCAACACCGTCGGCAACGTCTGCGAGGGCACCGGGTCCAACGTGTTCCTCGTCCTGGACGGCGACCTGGTCACCCCGCCGCTCTCGTCCGGCTGTCTGGCGGGGGTCACCCGCGCGCTGGTGCTGGAGTGGACCGACGCGGTGGAGCGCGACGTCGCGATGGCCGACCTGGGCCGGGCAGAGGAGGTGTTCCTGACCTCGTCCACCCGTGATGTCCACGGGGTGCACGCCGTCGACGGCCGGACCCTGGACGGGGCGCCGGGACCTGTCACCCGTCGGTCAGCGACGGTCTTCGCCGAACGGTCCGCCGCAGACGTCGACCCCTAGCCCCGCCCGACTGAAACCTTTCGCATGCTAATCGCGTCGATCGGCCTGCCGGACGTTTCAGTGGATCTTGTTCGGCGTCTCAGCCGTAGGCCGCGACGGACCCGGGCTGCCGCGCGGGGGACACAGCGGGCAGCGGAGGCGGGCGCAGCTGGTTGAGCAGCCCGAGCGCATCGAACTCGGTCCACTCGTCGGTGATCGCCCCCTCGCGGAGGCGGAAGATGGTGATGCCGCTGACGTCGACGCGGCGACCGGACGCAGCGATTCCGCACAGGTCGCCCTTGTGCACGGCACGTCCCCGCCACCGGGTCACCACCGTGTCGTCCTCGTCGAGGACAACCTTGACGGCGATCGACACGTCGTACAGCGCGCTGTTGATCAGGAGCGCTCGGTCGCGCAGCCCGGCATAGCCCTGCGGCCGGTCGGCTGCCTTCAGATGGAACACGAAGTCGGGGCTGTAGAGACGTTCGAGGGTGTGCATGTCTGCGTCGGCCAGGGCGCGCAGCGCGGACACGGCTGCCTCGCTGTTGGCGGACATGACTGGCTCCTTCGTCGACTGCGACCCAGCAAAGCGGCTGTGCCCGGCCGGGTCCATCGGGTGAGTGGACGCTTCGGCCGGCCACGTCCCCGACGCCGGGTCAGCCGAACGGCCTACAGTTCTGGTCATGCTGGGAGCCCGCCCGGTCCGCGCGCCGCGCGGAACCGAGATGTCCTGCCGCTCCTGGGGCGCTGAGGCCGCACTGCGGATGCTGCACAACAACCTGGACCCCGAGGTCGCCGAGCGGCCCGACGACCTCGTTGTCTACGGCGGGACCGGCCGGGCGGCGCGCAGCTGGGAGGCCTTCGACCGCATCGTGGCATCGCTGCGCGAGATGGCACCCGACGACACGCTGCTCGTGCAGTCGGGCAAGCCGGTCGGGGTGCTCCGCACCCACGAGATGGCTCCCCGGGTGCTCATCGCCAACTCACTGCTGGTGCCGAAGTGGGCGACGCCGGAGCACTTCCGGGAGCTCGAGGACGCAGGCCTGATGATGTACGGCCAGATGACGGCCGGGTCGTGGATCTACATCGGCACGCAGGGCATCCTGCAGGGCACCTACGCGACGTTCACCGAGGTGGCCAACCAGCATTTCCGCGGCAGCCTGCGCGGCACCGTCACGCTCACCGGCGGGCTAGGGGGCATGGGTGGCGCGCAGCCGCTGGCAGTCACCGGCAACGGCGGGGTCGCGCTCTGCATCGAGGTCGACCCGTGGCGCGCGCAGCGCCGGCTCGACCACGGCTACCTCGACGAGATCGCCGACTCCCTCGACGACGGCATGGCCCGGGTCGAGGCGGCCAAGACGGCCGGGCAGGCGCTGTCGGTCGCGGTGGTCGCCAACTGCGCCGACGTGCTGCCCGAGCTGGTGCGCCGCGGCTGGGCGCCGGACGTGGTGACCGACCAGACCTCGGCCCACGACGCACTGGAGGGCTACGTCCCGAACGGGATGAGCCTCGAGGAGGCGGTTGCGCTCCGGCGGGACAAGCCGGAGGACTACGTCGAGCGGTCACGCGCAGCAATGGCCGAGCACTGCCGGGCGATGGTCGACCTGCAGCAGGCCGGGTCGGTGGTGTTCGACTACGGCAACGGGCTGCGCGGCCAGGCCCAGGACGCGGGCTTCGCCGACGCCTTCGCCTATCCCGGCTTCGTGCTCGCCTACATCCGGCCGCTGTTCGCCCGCGGCGCCGGGCCGTTCCGCTGGGCCTGCCTGTCGGGTGAGGCGTCCGAGCTGGCGGCGACGGATGAGGCCGTGCTGAGGGCCTTCCCCGACGACGACGGCCTGCAGCGGTGGGTCCGTTTCGCCGCCGAGAAGGTGAAGGGCCAGGGGCTGCCGTCGCGCATCTGCTGGCTCGGCTACGGGGAGCGGCACGTCGCCGGGCAGGCGTTCAACGACCTGGTGCGATCCGGGGCGGTGACCGCGCCGATCGTAATCGGGCGCGACCACCTCGACGCCGGCTCGGTCGCGTCGCCGGAGCGGGAGACCGAGGGCATGCTCGACGGCTCGGACGCCGTCGCCGACTGGCCTATCCTCAACGCCCTGGTCAACACCGCGTCGGGGGCGTCCTGGGTGTCGGTTCACCACGGCGGGGGAGTCGGCATCGGCAAGTCGATCCACGCCGGCGTGGTTGTGGTCGCCGACGGCACCGACGCGGGCCACGAGCGGGTCACCAGGGTGCTGACCAACGACCCCGGCACCGGGGTGTTGCGGCACGCCGACGCGGGCTACCGGATCGCCGAGGACACCGCGCGCGACGTGGGCATCCGGATCCCGATGCTCGAAGGGACACCCGCGCCGCCCTGGCCGCACTGATCGGCCCCCTTGACCTTGACGCCGCGTCAACCTGCATCCTGGTCGGGTGCGCACACCAGCAGGTGAATGGACGATCCAGGACCTGGCCAGGACGGCCGGGACCACCAGCAGGACGCTGCGCCACTACGGCGAGCTCGGCCTGCTGGAGCCGTCCCGGCTGGGCCCCAACGGCTACCGCTACTACGACCAGGACTCGCTGCTGCGGCTGCAGCGGATCCTGCTGCTGCGCGAGCTGGGGCTCGGCCTGACCGCCATCGCTGCCGTCATCGCGGGAGAGCGGGACGCCGCGACCGCGTTGCGCACTCATCTGCAGCTGCTCGAGCGGGAGAGAGACCGGGTGCAACGTCAGATCGCTGCGGTCCGGACCACACTGCGCAAGACCGAGAAGGGAGAACCACTGATGGCACAGGAAGTCTTTGACGGCTTCGACCACACGCCGTACAAGGACGAGGTGACCGAGCGGTGGGGTGCCGAGACCTATGACAGCGGCGACACGTGGTGGCGATCCCTGTCCGACGCGGACAAGCAGGACTTCGGGCAGCAGCACCAGGACATCGCCGTCGACTACGGCCGGGCCCGCGCCGCCGGGCACCGCGCCGACAGCGATGACGTGCAAGCGATCGTGCATCGCCACTACGGCTGGGTCGCCCTTGGCTGGCAGGGCCGGGAGCCGTCAGCCGAGGCGTTCACCGGGCTCGGCGAGATGTATGTGGCAGACCCGCGATTCGCGCAGAACTACGACCGTCACGGCGAGGGCTCGGCGGCCTTCGTGCGCGACGCGATGACGGTCTACGCGCGGCACAACCTGGAGTGAGGGCCGAAAGGGGGAGATGTCAGGCGCGCTGGCGGGCGCGGTAGGCCGCGACGTGCAGCCGGTTGCCGCAGGTCTTGCTGTCGCAGTAGCGGCGGGACCGGTTGCGGGACAGGTCGACCAGCACCCGCTCGCACTCCGGCGCCTCGCAGGTGGTCAGCCGCTGCCACTCGCCGGCGGCCAGCACGAAGGCCAACGCCATCCCGCAGTCCGCAGCCAGGTGCTCGGCCAGCCGTGCGTCCGGCGCGAAGTAGTGCACGTGCAAGGGCCAGTCGTCGTGGTCGGTGAGGCGGGGAGTGGTGCGCGCGTCGGCGACCAGAGCATTCACCAGGCGTACGGCGGTGGGCTGGTCGGTTGCGCTGAAGATCTCGCGCAACCGGGTCCGCAGTCGTCGTACGGCGTCGAGGTCTTCTCTGCCCAGCCGGCCGGTCTCCGAGATCGCATGCTGCTCGACGAATTCGGTCAGGTCGCCGAGGTTCGCGATCCCCTCCGCCCCGCTGATCTCGTGGGCACTGTTGACCAGGTCGACGACGGTGCCGAGGGCGCACTGTGTGTCGTGACCGAAGTCCATGCCGACCTCTCGCTGCTAGGGTGCCGAGCTGACAGTAGCGTAACTCGATCACGCTCCTGACGCACCCTGGAAGGGGGCGGTGGTGGCCCTGACAGACCGGCCGGTGCTGGCCGCGGCCGGCGGGGCCGCCTGCATCGCGGCGTCGGCCACGCTGGTGCGTCTCGCCGACGTCGAGCCGGCGACGGCGGCCGTCTTCCGCTGTCTCTATGCGCTGCCCATCCTCGGTTTCCTCATGCTGCGCGAGGACCGCCGATTCGGCCCGCGACCAGCGCGCCAAAGGTGGGTCGCGGCCGGCGCCGGTGTGTTCTTCGCGGTGGACCTGGTGCTGTGGCACCACGCGATCGCCGCGGTGGGGGCCGGCATCGCCACCGTGCTCGGCAACCTGCAGGTCGTGGTCGTCGGGTTCGTCGCGTGGTGGCTGCTCGGCGAGCGACCCAACCGGCGGCTGGTGGCTGCGGTGCCGGTCGTGCTGGTGGGTGTCGTGCTCATCTCCGGCGTGGTCGGTGCCGACGCGTTCGGCGAGAGCCCTGGTCTGGGTGTGCTGTTCGGCGTCGGCACGTCCATCGCCTATGCCGGCTTCCTTCTCGTGCTGCGGCACGGCGCCCGGGACCTGCGCCGGCTCGCGGGACCGCTCTTCGACGCGACCGCCGTCGGCGCGCTCGTCTCCGCGTTGCTCGGCCCGGTGTCCGGGGGCCTCGACCTGGTGCCGTCCTGGCCGTCCCACGGCTGGCTGCTGCTGCTCGCGGTGAGCTCGCAGGTCCTCGGCTGGCTGTTGATCTCGATCTCCCTGCCGCGCGTCCCAGCGGCGCTGACGTCGGTGATCCTGCTGCTTCAACCGGTCGCGTCCGTGCTGCTCGCCGCGGCAGTGCTCACCGAGCGCCCGTCGCCCGTGCAGCTGGCTGGTTGCGTGATCGTGCTGGTCGGCGTGGTCGTCGCGACGGCGGGTCCTCGCGCTGCTCGACCGGAGCGTGCCGCCGAACCGCCGGTCGAGGCCCGCGCGGGGAGGGGTCCGTGAACCTCACCGTGCGGGGCATCGGCCGGTTGCTGACGATGACCGGGGCGGTGCAGACCCACGCCGCCGTGGTGGTCCGTGCCGGGATAGTCGCATGGACCGGGCCGGAGGCTGCACTGCCGGCGGACGCGCCGGAGGAGGTCCTCGACGCCGGGGGCGCCTGCGTGGTCCCGGGCTTCGTCGACGCGCACACCCACCTGGTGTTCGCTGGGGTCCGTCGCGAGGAGTTCGTCGCCCGGCTCGCGGGGGAGCGCTATGACGGGGGAGGGATCCGCATCACGGTGGCGGCAACCCGAGCCGCATCCACCGGGGAGCTTGTCGAGCTTGCCGCGGGACGAGCGGCGGCGGCGGTGGCCAACGGCACCACGACGATGGAGATCAAGACGGGCTACGGGCTCACGCCGGACCAGGAGCTGCGCCTGCTCGACGTCGTCGCCCGG
>Ga0136617_10003722_pt1 | contig 13624 bp, 12 predicted proteins | sample AntDrymUQ3222106_2_FD_129672 | JGI IMG/M metagenome (GOLD analysis project Ga0136617, IMG submission 129672) | Polar desert sand microbial communities from Dry Valleys, Antarctica - metaG UQ322 (21.06) | ecosystem: Environmental > Terrestrial > Soil > Desert | place: Antarctica: Dry Valley...
CCGTTCGTCACGCCGGGACCTGCCGTGAGCACGGCGAGGCCAGGCGTGCGGGTCAGCTTCCCGGTGGCTTCGGCGGCGAACACCGCCGTCTGCTCGTGCCGGACGTCGACCAGCCGCATGGCGGGATCGGCCTTGATCGCACCGTCGTACATCGGGAAGACATGGGCACCCGAGAGGGTGAACATCGTCTCGACCCCGTGAGCCTGTGCTGCAGCGACGGCGAGATCGCCGCCATGGCCTGCACAAGTCGGGCCGGTGGGCGCGAAGTTGTCGTCCATTGCTGCACGTTATCGCGCAGGAAAGCGTGCCGAGATGGCGAGCCGGCGACCGGTCCCATCCGGCTACGAACCGGCCTACTCGGGCCGATTGGCGTACGGCAACAACTTGGCCAGCACGTCGTTCAGGGTGAGCAACAGATCTGCTCTCACATCAGGATGTCCTGCGTAGAAGGCGGCGTCGCTCTCGCCGTACCCGCGGACGCCGAGCGCGAGCTGGAGATACAGGACGCGGAGCAGGCTGCGGGTGTTGTGAACGCTGGCCGGCGGCCAGGGGCGGTCAGGCCCGTGCCCGGGGCCCGGCTGAGTCAGCGCCGTCTCGGCGAGTCTCGCGACCCAACCGTCGAGCAGGTCTTGCGCGAGCACGTTGCGGTGCAACACGGTCATGACGGCGTACGCGAGGCGGTCGTCCTCACCGTGGGTGAACCAGACCTCGGTCGGGGCGGTGACCCGGTCCGCGACGACGTCCAGCAACACGGCGAGCTCGGTCGGCCGGAAGTGGCGCGAACGAGCCAAGGCAGCGAGCAGGTCCGAGCCGTGGGCGGGAGCGTGCGCCCAGCCCTTTCCCTCGACGAACGGCCGCAGGTCCTGCTCATGGACCAACCACGTCACCCCCGCGTCGGCCCAGCGCAGCACCGTGTCCACGGTCAGGAGATGGGCGACGTTGTCGCGGCTGATGCATTCGCCGAGGACCAGGGCCGAAAAGGTACGACGGAAGACGGAGTCGTCGCCGCTGTGGCCGAGCCCGGCGGTGAACCCGGCGGCGATGGCCTGGCCGAAGGTCACGAGCAGATCGTCGTAGACGCCGTGCTCGACCCAGGTGGCAAGGACGGGGTAAGCCACGGCGTCGCGTTCGAACGGGTCGGCCGAGCCGAGCATGGAGACCAGTTCGGCGGTCAGGTCGTTCAGCGGCTGGTCGTCCGGGACGGCCATGTCGGAGGCAAGAACGCCCTCCCAGAATGCCGTCCGCATGCCTGGCATCCTCCCACAGCCTGCGCCCACGTCATCACTGTCCGTGGGTCACTCGCACCGTGGCAAGCGTTGGTTGCCCCGGTACTACAGTCCTGTCGTGCCCTCGGTGAGAGACGTCGTACGTCTGCACACCGATCTCGACGAGGACGACCTGGCGTGGCTCCAACTGCTGCTGTCGGACTGGCAGATCATTGCCGACCTCTCGTTCGCCGATCTGGTGTTGTGGCTCCCGGACCGGGACGGGCGCGGTTTCTGGGGCGGCGCCCAGATGCGTCCAACGACGGGACCGACAGCCTTCGTCGACGACTTGGTGGGGGCCTTCGTCCCCACCGGCCGTAGACAGCTGCTGGACACCGCCTTCGAGCAGCGGCGGATCGCCCGCGAGGGTGACCCGGAGTGGCGCGACAACGTGCCGGTCCGGGTGGAGACCATCCCGGTGCTACGAGGGACGAGCCTGCTCGGCGTCATCGCCCGGAACACGAACCTCCTCGGGATCCGGCCACCGAGCCGGCTGGAGCTGTCGTACTTGCAGACCGCGAGCGACCTCACCCGGATGATCAGCGTCGGACGTTTCCCGCAGCCCTTCGAGCGCCGGGAGTGGTCCGCATCTCCGCGAGTCGGTGACGGCTTCGTCCGTACCGACGCGGTCGGAATGGTCGCGTACGCGAGTCCGAATGCCCAGTCCGCCTACCGCCGACTCGGTCTGCCCGGTGACCTCGTGGGTGAGTCGTTCGCAACGGTCACGACGTCGCTGGTCGACGTGCCGGCAGGTCCGGTGGACGAGCCGCTCGGCATCACGCTCGCCGGTCTGGCCCCCCGGGAGGCGGAGTTCGGAAACGAGGAGGCGACTGTCGCCGCCCGGGTGATCCCGCTCCAGCCCGGAGCGGAGTACGACGGTGCGCTGGTGCTCCTGCGCGACGTGACCGAGCTGCGGATGCGTGAACGCGAGCTGATCACCAAGGACGCGACGATCCGCGAGATCCATCATCGGGTGAAGAACAACCTGCAGACCGTGGCGGCCCTGCTCCGCCTGCAGTCGAGACGGGTGCTCGAGCCAGAGGCGCGGGCGGCGCTGGACGAGGCGGTGCGCCGAGTGGGCTCGATCGCGATCGTGCACGAGACGCTCAGCCACACCCTCGACGAGCATGTCGACTTCGACGAGGTGGCCGACCGGCTGGGTCAGATGGTCGGGGAGGTCGGGCGGGATGCGGGAGCGGCAACCGTGCACACGTCGCGGTCGGGCAGCTTCGGGCGACTGTCGTCCGACGTGGCCACGCCGCTCGCCATGGTGCTGACCGAGCTGCTGCAGAACGCGATCCAGCATGCCTTCGGCGCTGACGGGGGGCGCGTCGATGTCCACGCGCTACGGCTGGCGGGCCGCTTGGAGGTGATCGTGGATGACGACGGACGTGGCCTGCCCGCCGGCTTCGACCCAGGTACGTCGGGTCACCTCGGGCTCTCGATCGTGCGCACGCTCGTGGAGTCCGAGCTCGGCGGGCTGATCACGCTGGGTGCCCGCGGAACCGAGGGCGAGACGGGGACTCGTGTGCGCGTCGACATCCCGATGCGGGAGTCGTGACGGTGGGTCAGGCGCGGACGCGGGCGCGGGCGTTACGGCGCTTCAGTGCGCGGCGCTCGTCCTCCGACAACCCGCCCCAGACACCGTGGTCTTGGCCGGCTTCGAGAGCCCAGGCCAGACACTGCTCGCGCACGTCACACCGTCGGCACACCTGCTTGGCCTCTTCGATCTGAAGGATCGCGGGCCCGGTGTTCCCGATCGGAAAAAACAACTCCGGGTCTACATCGAGACACGCAGAGCGGTGGCGCCAGTCCACGGCGTAGTACTCCTGTTCGCTGGGTGATGTTGTGGCGATGGTACGAGCCGCCCTGGTGACGGCGGCCTGTTCGTGAACTAATTCACGAACCATCACGTCCGATGGTTCCAAGTGTCGGCGATGGACACAAGACTTTCCCGACGTCAGTTTGCTCACAGCGACTCCTCGTGCCTGCAACCGACCAAACCGGATCAAACCCCGGGTTATGGTGACACTAGAGTGGGGGCGTGACTGAGGAGGGGCAGCCCGCGCCGAGACCTTGGACCACCTGGGCGGCTGTTCTTGTCCTCGTTGAAGCAGGCGTGCTGCTGGTGCTGGCCGTGGTCGAGCTGATCAGCATCGACCCCGACCGCCCGAGCGTCGCGTTGACCTCGGCGGCCTTCTACGCGCTGGCAAGCGTCGGGCTGGGCTTCTCGGCGTACGGCCTCTACCGGCAGCAGCGGTGGAGTCGCAGCCCGATCGTCCTGGCCCAGCTGCTCGCGCTCGGGGTCGGATGGAGTTTCCGTGGCGGCACCACGACCTGGGTCAGCCTCGTGCTCGCCGTCGTCGCGATGACCGTACTCGCCCTGGTCCTGAACGCGCAGACCACGCTCGCCCTCTACGGCGAGCGTGGCCGCTTCGGGAACGACTTCACGTCCCCCGACGAGAAGACATGATCAACCGTCGGTAAGGCGGATCAAGCCTTCTTCGTCTCCGCGAAGATCGTCGCGATCTCGTCGATCTTGCCCAGCAGTTCGTCGGCCTTCGCCGCGTCCATGCTGTCCTTGGTGCCGGATGCGCCGGCAAGCTTGGTGGCCTCGTTGAACAGCGTGTGCAGCTGCGGGTACTTCTCGAAGTGCGGAGGCTTGAAGTAGTCGGTCCACAGCACCCAGAGGTGGTGCTTGACCAGCTCGGAACGCTGCTCCTTGATCAGGATGGCGCGGGTGCGGAAGTCATGGTCGTCGTTGTCGGCGACTTTGCCGATGATGGCCTTGATCGACTCGGCCTCGATGCGTGCCTGAGCAGGGTCGTAGACGCCGCACGGAAGGTCACAGTGGGCGGAGACGCGGATGGGCTTGGCGATGAAACGTGCCAGCATGGGTCGTCCTCTCTTGTCGTTGCCAGGTCGACGAGAAGCCTAGTGCGTGCCTCCGGGGTCCGGATCCGGCCTCGCCACCCTCCCCGTCTCCATTCATCGAACCCTCAAACTGTCGGCGGCGCGGACCTTAGCGACCAGACGAAGGAGGATGCGTGCGACTCGGGTTCGCCATCGTCGACGGCCGCTCGATGGAACCGACGTTGCGTGCCGGCGACGTACTCCTCATCCAGTACGACGGGACGCCTCGTCCGGGCCGTCTCGTGGTGATCCGCCTGCCGGACCGACCAGTGGCGGTGAAGCGTGCGGCCCGACGTACGGCCGACGGCTGGTGGGTGGAGCGGGACAATCCCGAGGCGGGCGTGGACTCCTGGCTGGTGGGTTCGGTTCCGGACCGAGACGTCGTAGCGGTCGTGCTGGTCCGGTGCTGGCCACTTGGTCTGCCCCGACGGCGAGGCCACGGCCGCTGACGTCCTCGGGGGAGGAGGACATCACTCTCGCCGTGAGCACCTCTGCGTGCTCTGGCAGACTGCCAGGCGGGAGACCCCCGCATCCGATCCGTCTGTTCTGCCTGGACCACATGTCCCACGTGGTGTCGCCTGGAGGTCCCCATGGCCACGAGTCCTACCCCGCAGCCGCTCGACTTCGCCTCGCCGTTCGAGGGTGATCCGGTCTTCGACAGGCATGTCGGCGGGAAGTTGTACGTGGGGTCAAGCGTGCCGTTGGACGGGATCGACGATCTTTCGCTCGCCTACACGCCCGGCGTCGCACGGGTGTGCCAGGCCATCGCTGCGGATCCCGCGCTCGCCCGCCAATACACCTGGGTCTCCAACACCGTTGCCATCGTCACCGACGGGACCGCGGTCCTGGGGCTCGGTGACATCGGCCCGGTCGCGGCCATGCCCGTGATGGAGGGCAAGGCCGTGCTGTTCAAGAGGTTCGGCGGGGTCGACGCGGTGCCGATCTGCCTGGACTGCACCGACCTCGACGACTTCGTCGACACCGTCGCACGGCTCGCCCCGAGCTTCGGCGGGATCAACCTCGAGGACATCTCTGCGCCGCGCTGCTTCGAGATCGAGCGACGGCTCCAGGACCGTCTCGACATCCCCGTCTTCCACGACGACCAGCACGGAACGGCCGTCGTCGTCTTGGCCGCGCTCGGCAATGCCCTGCGTCTCGTCGGCAAAGACCTCGCGTCTGCGCGCATCGTCATCTCGGGAGCAGGGGCGGCAGGGGTCGCGGTCGTGAAGATCTTGCTGTCGGCAGGGGCCGGCGACATCGTCGTGGTCGACCGGACCGGTGTGATCCATGCCGCGCGTCCCGACCTCAGCGAGGTGAAAGGTGCGCTGGCCGAGATCACCAACCTGGCGGGTACCAGCGGCAACCTGGCCGACGCACTCGCCGGCGCCGACGTGTTCATCGGAGTGAGTGGTGGCGTGGTCGCCGAAGAGGCGGTCGCCACCATGGCACCCGACGCCGTGATCTTCGCGCTGGCGAACCCGACCCCCGAGGTGGACCCGGCGGTGGCGCACCGGCACGCGCGGGTCGTGGCGACCGGACGGTCCGACCTGCCGAACCAGATCAACAACGTCTTGGCGTTCCCTGGCATCTTCCGCGGCGCGTTCGACGCCGGGGCGCGTCGGATCACCGAGCCGATGAAGCTGGGGGCGGCCCACGCTCTCGCCGACCTCGTCGGCGACGCGCTCAGCGAGGCGTACGTCATCCCGTCACCCTTCGACGACCGGGTGGCGCCTGCTGTCGCACGGGCGGTCATGACAGCCGCCCAGATCAGCCGCGCGGACGGGTCAGACTGAGCCTTCTGGCGCGGATTCCAGGCCCGATGCGGGTGAGCCCGACCGGCGCCGATGCCATACGGTCGAGGCATGTTCGCCGTCTTCGCCGAGAGCTTCAGTGCCGACGACCCGCTGGCAGGACTGCGGCTGGACGAGCGTCCCGATCCGACGCCCGACGATGGCTGGGTCACCGTCGACGTCAAGGCGACCGCACTCAACCACCACGACCTGTGGTCGCTGCGTGGGGTCGGCCTCACCGAGGACCGGCTCCCGATGATCCTCGGCTGCGACGCTGCGGGCGTTGACGCCGACGGCAACGAGGTCGTCGTCCATGCCGTCATCGGCGACCCGGCGTGGTCAGGCGATGAGACGCTGGACCCGAAGCGTTCGCTGCTGTCGGAGCGCTACCAGGGGACATTCGCCGAGCGCGTCGTGGTCCCTCGACGCAACGTCGTACCCAAGCCGTCGTCGTTGACATTCGAGGAGGCCGCCTGCCTGCCGACGGCGTGGTTGACGGCGTACCGGATGTTGTTCACCCAGGCCGCGGTACGACCGGGTGACTCGGTGCTGGTGCAGGGGGCCGGCGGCGGGGTCGCGTCCGCGGCCGTCGTGCTCGGCAAGGCGGCCGGGTTGCGGGTCTACGTCACGAGTCGCGACGAGGCCAAGGGGAAGCGCGCGGTGGAGTTGGGCGCCGTCGACGCTTTCGAGCCCGGCGCTCGCCTACCGGAGCGGGTCGACGCCGTCCTCGAGACTGTCGGGGCGGCGACCTGGAGCCACTCGGTGAAGTCGCTGCGTCCGGGGGGCACGCTGGTGATCTCCGGTACGACGTCCGGGGCTGACCCGAAGAGCGCCGAGCTGACCCGGATCTTCTTCCTCCAGTTGCGCGTGCAGGGTTCGACCATGGGCACCCGGGACGAGCTCCGCTCGCTGCTCGGGCTGCTGGACGTGAGCGGGGCACGCCCCGTCATCGACCGGGTGATGCCGCTGGATCAGGCCAGGGACGGCTTCGCGGCTATGGCCGACGGCGAGGTTTTCGGCAAGGTCGTCTTCACCGTCTGAACCCCCGCGCCGCCGCACCCTCCAACCCCCCGCGATTTGCGGGAAAGTCGCGGCACGAACCGGGACAATTGTGCCCGCCCGGCCGCTACCTTCCCGCAATTCGCGGGCGGGAGGACGCCGTTCGGTCGGCGTGCTCAGTCGTCGTCGAGGTCGTCGAGCCGAGCCAGCCAGGTCGCCAGCCGTTCGACCGGTGTCTCGAAGTCGGGGAACAGGTCGACGAACTCCCGCATCCGTTCACCGACCCACGCCAGCGTCACCTCGTCGTCACCGCGACGCTCGACGAGCTCCTCGATCCCTCGGTCGGTGAAGTACATGTCCGGCCCGTCAGGCGAAGGCGCTCGACAAGAGGTGCTCGAGCTCCTCGCGGTGCGCCGAAGCCTGACCGACCGATGGTGAGGCAGACTCCGTCCGCGACACCCGGGACAGGGTGACGCCCAGTTCCGGCTCGAGGTTCAGCTTCATGTGCGGCCACGGGCCCATGTTCGCGGGCTCGTCCTGCACCCACCGGACCTCGGTGGCGTTGGGGAACGCCGCCAGGATCTCCTTGAGCTCGGCGACGGGTCGCGGGTACAGCTGCTCGAGCCGCACGATCGCTGTCCGGACGTCATCGCCCTCGCGACGCTTGCGCTCCGCGATCAGGTCCCACGTGATCCGACCCGAGCACATCAGCACACGTTCGACGGACTCGTTGCGCCCGCTCTCGCCGATGTCCTCGGTGATGACCGGGCGGAACGTTCCCTCGGTGAAGTCCTCGGGCTGGGATGCGGCGTCCTTGCGCTTGAGCATCGACTTCGGGGTGAAGACGATCATCGGTCGGTGCTTGCTGGCCAGCGAGTGTTGCCGCAACAGATGGAAGTACGACGCCGACGTCGACGGCTGCGCAACCGTGAACGCGTCATCGGCCGCCAAGGTCATGAAGCGCTCGATCCGGGCCGAGGAGTGGTCCGGGCCCTGACCCTCGTAGCCGTGGGGGAGCAGCAAGACGACGCCGGACTGCTGTTGCCACTTGGCTTCACCGGCCGAGATGAACTCGTCGATCACCGTCTGCGCACCGTTGACGAAGTCTCCGAACTGCGCCTCCCACAACGTCAGCGCCTCCGGTCGCGCCACGGAGTACCCGTACTCGAAGCCCATCGCGGCGTACTCCGACAGCAGCGAGTCGTAGATGTAGAACTGTGCCTGGTCCTCGGACAGGTTCTGCAGCGGTGTCCACTCGGCACCGTTGAGACGGTCGATGATCGTGGCGAAGCGGCTGACGAAGGTGCCACGACGCGAGTCTTGGCCAGCCAGCCGCACCGGCCGGCCCTGCATCAGCAGCGAGCCGAACGCCAAGATCTCGCCGGTACCCCAGTCGATCGGGCCCTCGGTGATAGCGGCGGCGCGACGTTGCAGCTGCGGCAGCACCTTGGGATGCACCGTGAAACTGTCGGGCGCGGTGACGTGTGCGTCGGCAATGCGCTTGAGCACCTCGCGGGACACCGCAGTCTCGGCACCACCGGAGGCTCCGCTCTTGGTCGGGTACTCGGGCACGGTGACGTACTCGGCCTCGTCGGGCTCGTTGCCGGCTTCGCGGACCTCGGCGAAGACCCGCTCGAGCTGCTGCTGGTAGTCCTTCAGCGCGGACTCGGCCTCCTCGACCGTGATGTCGCCACGGCCGATCAGGGCTTCGGTGTACAGCTTGCGCACGGACCGCTTCTTCTCGATCAGGTCGTACATCAAGGGCTGTGTGTACGACGGGTCGTCGCCTTCGTTGTGCCCGCGTCGGCGGTAGCACACGAGGTCGATGACGACGTCTTTGTTGAAGGCCTGGCGGTACTCGAAGGCCAGCTGCGCCACGCGCGTGCAGGCCTCCGGGTCGTCGCCGTTGACGTGGAAGATCGGTGCCTGCACCATCCGGGCGACGTCGGTGCAGTACAGCGACGAGCGCGACGACGACGGTGAGGTGGTGAACCCCACCTGGTTGTTGACGACGACGTGGATGGTGCCACCGGTGCGATAACCGCGCAGCTGCGACAAGTTGAGGGTCTCGGCCACGACACCTTGGCCAGCGAATGCTGCGTCGCCGTGCACGAGGAGCGGCAGGACCGGATAGGCGGCGCCCTGGTTGAGGAGGTCCTGCTTGGCCCGGACGATCCCCTCCAGGACCGGGTCGACGGCCTCGAGGTGCGAGGGGTTCGCCGCGACCGACACCTTGATGGAGTCGCCGTGCTCGGACACGAACTCGCCCTCGGCGCCCAGGTGGTACTTCACGTCGCCGGAGCCCTGCACGGTCCGCGGATCGATGTTGCCCTCGAACTCACGGAAGATCTGCGAGTACCGCTTTCCGACGATGTTCGCGAGCACGTTGAGCCGCCCACGGTGGGCCATCCCGATGATGACCTCGTCGAGGCCGGCGCCAGCTGCCTCCTCGCAGATCTCGTCGATCAGCGGCACGGTGGTCTCGGCGCCTTCGAGGCTGAATCGCTTCTGCCCGACGAACTTTGTCTGCAGGAACGTCTCGAACGCCTCGGCCTGGTTGAGCTTGTGCAGGATGCGCAGCTGCTCGACCGCCGGCAGCTTCTCGTGCGGCCGCTCCACCCTCTCCTGGATCCAACGGCGTTGCTCGGGGTCTTGGATGTGCATGTACTCGATGCCGGTCGTGCGGCAGTAGGAGTCGCGCAGGATGCCGAGGATGTGCCGCAGCTTCATGAACCGCTTGCTGCTGAAGCTACCGGTGGCGAACTCGCGGTCGAGGTCCCAGAGCGTCAGCCCGTGGGTGCCGACGTCGAGGTCGGGGTGGCTGCGCTGCTGGTACTCCAGCGGGTCGGTGTCGGCCATGATGTGCCCACGGACCCGGTAGGCGTGAATCAGCTCGAGGATCCTGGCCTGCTTGCTCACCTCGTCCTCGTGGCTCGCCGAGATGTCCGCGGCCCAGCGGATCGGCTCGTACGGGATCCGAAGCGACTGGAAGATCTCCTCGTAGAAGCCCTCCTCGCCGAGCAGCAACCCGTGCAGCCGACGCAGGAAGTCACCCGACTGGGCGCCCTGGATCACCCGGTGGTCGTACGTCGAGGTCAGCGTCATCACCTTGCTGATCGCGTTGCGGGTGATGGTCTCCTCGGATGCGCCTTGGTACTCCGGCGGGAAGTTCATGGCGCCGACGCCGATGATGCAGCCCTGCCCGCTCATCAGCCGCGGCACCGAGTGGTTGGTGCCGATCGTGCCGGGGTTGGTCAGGCTGATGGTCGTGCCCTGGAAGTCCTCGATCGTCAGCTTGTTGTCGCGTGCCCGCCGTACGACGTCCTCGTAGGCGGACCAGAAGACGTCGAAACGCATCGACTCGACGGCCTTGATCGACGGCACCAGCAGCGTCCGGCTGCCGTCGGGTTTTTGCATGTCGATCGCCAGGCCGATGTTGATGTGAGCAGGCTTGACGAGGTTCGGCTTGCCGTCGACGACCTCGAAGCCGTAGTTCATCTCCGGCATCTGCTTCAGCGCCTTGGCCAGCGCGAAACCGATGATGTGGGTGAACGACACTTTCCCGCCGCGGGCCCGGGCCAGATGGTTGTTGATGACGACACGGTTGTCGATCAGCAGCTTCACCGGGACGGTGCGCACACTGGTGGCGGTCGGGACGGTCAGCGATGTGTCCATGTTCGACACCGTTCGGGCCGACGCCCCACGCAGGACGACCTTCTCCGGCTCGGCCTTGTCGTCGGCGGTGTCGGCGTCTACCTGATCCTTGGGAACGGGTGAGCTGCTGGTCGACGCAGCCGAGGCGGCTTTGGTCGTGGGTCGGTCCTGGGTAGGGGCGGCCCCCGACGCCGCTGCGGACCCAGCCGTGGCTGCCGTGTTCAGCGGTGGAGCGCTCACCTTCGGAGCCGGTGCTGGTCCTGAGGTCGGTGCCGGCTTGGGGTCCGCCTTGGCCTTCCGCCCGGTCGTTTGCCCGGCGGTCTGCTCGGTGGCCGGCTTCGCTGTTGGCGATGTGGCTGGCTTGGCCGCTTGCTTGGGGGCAGGCGCAGGCGTCGATGACGTGTCGACGGTCGTCGTGCTGTCGGTGACCGGCGACCCGTCACGAAACAGCTCTTGCCATTTCTCGTCCACCGAAGCCGGGTCGGCCTGAAAACGCTCGAACATCTCGTCGACGAGCCAGGCGTTTGCGCCGAAATCGGTCCTGACCTTGTCCTGCGGTGTGTGTGGCACGGCCGTGGGTTCGCCTCTTCCAATCGGTGCCGGTTGTGACCGAGTCCAGGCTAGCCCCCCGCCGTGAGTCCCGCGCGGACCAGGCGAGCGCCCGGCACCCCGGCTCCGGGGTCGGCGAATGCACTGGCGTTCTGAGGATGACCGACGGCGTGTGCATTTGAGTCTGTCGAGCGCGCCGGGGATCATCAGCGCGTGACTACGCGTCGTACGGCCGGTAGGGGTTCCTCGCCACGTCGACGCCGCAGCCTCACTCGGGCACTCGGTGTCGTCGCTGTGGTGGGCTTGCTGGGCTCGGGCTGCACCAGTGGTGACGACGGCGCCGACAACGAACCTAACCCGACCCCTTCGGTCCCTGCGGGTTCCACGACGACCGTCGGTACGACGACTCTCGACCGACCCGACGCCAAGCTCGAGGTGTCGATCAAGCAGCTACGTGGCGGTGTCGAGCGCAAGCGATGGCCCGCGCTGCAACGCGTGATCGTCAGGCCTGTGGCGGCCTGGATCGACGACGGGTACGCCCGCGACCGAGATGCGGAGGCGCCGCCGGTTTCTCGCGGGTTCCGTGGGTGGACGGCCGATGCGCGCGAACTGGCCATGCGTGACAAGTCCATCACGACGAATGTCGCCATCGTCGACGCCGGCACCGCGGTGGCGGTCGATCGTCGGGAAGTCGTGCTCTACGTGTTCGCCAGCAAGGGCTTCACCGGGGGTGCCACGGCACACGTGAACGTAGCCCTGACCACCGCGGCAGAAGGTGGTGAGGTGAAGCGCTGGCGGATCACCGGACGGGTCTATCTGCAACGCTTCGAGGCTCGTTGGCGGATCTTCGGCTACGACCTTTCGAGACAGGACGTGTGATGACCTCGATCCGGTTGGCACGCTGGTACGGCGTGTGGGCCCGGGTCCGTCGGTTGACGGTGTTCGCCAGCCTGCTCGTCTGTGTGGCTGTCGTCGTTCCGGACGCCTCGCGTCCGCCCGCCCAGTTCGCCCTGATCAAGCTGGAGCAGGCGCACGGTCTGGACGCCACCGACGACGTCATCTGGTTCCTCGCTCTCGGCTCCGACGCTCGGCCGGGACAGTCAGTGCTGCGTAGCCGGTCCGACGCCATCCAGCTGGTTGGCGTGAACGCCCGCACGCACCATGCGGTCACGATCGGCATCCCCCGGGACTCCTACGTCAGCATTCCCGGCTACGGAAGCGACAAGATCAACTCCGCGATGGTCTTCGGCGGCCCCGAACTGACGGCGCAGGCGGTGGAAGGTCTGACGGGCATCCGTCCGGACTACGTGTTCGTGACCAGCTTTCGTGGACTCACCCGGATGGTCAACGGGGTGAAAGGCGTCCAGGTCTCGGTGACGTACCCGATGGACGACCAGGGTCAGGTGTTCAGTCCCGGACTGACGATGATGAACGGGGTGGAGGCGCTGGCCTTCTCCCGGATCCGCTACGGCTTGCCCCGGGGCGACTTCGACCGCTCGATGGACCAGGGGCAGCTCCTCAAAGGAGGCCTGCGCACCCTGGTGGTCAAGCAGGGGCGGCTCGGATTCCTGGAACGTTCACTCGAGTACTTCGCTCGGTACGCCGACACGAACATCGGGCCGGCGGAGCTCTACCGTCTGTCGCGCACCGTGCTCGAGGTCAACCCGGCGCTGGTCCGGGTCTGTGTGCTGACCGGGAGCACCGGATCGGCTGGTGGGGCGAGCGTCGTCTTCCCGGACGTCGGCTCCACCCGAGCTCTCGTCCAGGACGTACGCAGGGACGCCGAGGTCGACCGGGGCTGCTGAGGCACGAGCAACGCCCGCCGAAACCGACCCGGAAGGGTGGTCTCGACGGGCGTCGCTGTTGGCGAGCCTGTGGAGATGGTCAGGCGCGCTTGATCCGCAGTGCTGCGTAGCCGAGCTCGACCGTCGCGATGCGTTCGCTATTGAGCAGCGTGATCTTCAGTGCCGTGACTCCGATCCCGTTGACGGACCTCGTCACCACACGCTGTTCGAGCCTGGCGACGCCTGGGATGAAGATCCTCCCACGTGGGCCGAAGTTCAGCTCCCGGCCGAAGAACGTCACCTTGGCGATCCTGGTGCCCTTGCTGGACGCGGTGAGCTGACGACCCTCACGGTTCACGTTCGCTCGGGCCACGATGCCGGAGATCCTCAGGTTGGAGAGGCGCACCTTGGCGATGGAAGCCTGGGTGAAGCCGAACGCCCGGTTGCCGATTTGGTTCGTGCGCTGGCTGTTCCTCAGCACCGAGGCCACGACGTCGTCGCTACCGATGCGGGTAATCGAGGCCCCGCGCACTCGGAGCTTGCCGTCCGTGCCCGGGCAGGGAACGAAGGCGATGGCGGTGCGACCGGTGTTGACTACCCCGTTGACGGCCTGTGCCCGCGTGGACCAGATGCTGCCCGAGAACAGTCCTCCGGTGATGCCGCCGCTGAG
>Ga0136617_10003724_pt1 | contig 13620 bp, 12 predicted proteins | sample AntDrymUQ3222106_2_FD_129672 | JGI IMG/M metagenome (GOLD analysis project Ga0136617, IMG submission 129672) | Polar desert sand microbial communities from Dry Valleys, Antarctica - metaG UQ322 (21.06) | ecosystem: Environmental > Terrestrial > Soil > Desert | place: Antarctica: Dry Valley...
CGCCGCCGGCATCCCCAGGTCGATGCTGGTCATAGTGTGCAGGTTTCCTTCTGTCGAACGGATTGGCGACCGAACGGCCGCCGTCAGCCAGTGAGCCGGACCGGGCTCACGAAGTCGGCCCAGATGAGGACGACGCCCATCACGATCAGCACGGTCGCCATCGTGTACGCGACGGGCAGCATCTTCGCGACGTCGGCGTACCCCGGGTCCGGTCGGCCGCGCAGTCGCGCGATCCCCCGTCGAGCCGCCTCGTACAGTGCGCCCGCGATGTGTCCCCCGTCGAGCGGCAACAGCGGGATGAAGTTGAAGATGGCCACGAACAGGTTCACGATGCCGAGCAGTGAGATCAGCGTGACCCAACGGTCCTTGACGTCGATGCGTTCGTCGGAGGCGACCTCGCCGGCGACCCGGCTCGCTCCCACGACGCTCATCGGGCTCTCGGGGTCGCGTTCCTCCATCCCGATGGCTGCCTTGAACACGCCCGTCATCCGCTGAGGCATGTGGATCAGCGCCTCGCCGGTCCGCTTGCCGTACTCGCCGAACGTCGACGCTACGTACGCGACGTCCTTGCGGTCGTAGCGCTCACCAGGCTCGATGCCGAGGAATCCCACCTCGACGAAGCTGTCGGGATCGTCGAGGTCGCGACGCTCGGACAGGATCGGCGTCACGGCCAGCATCTGTTCGGCGCCGTCCCGCTCGACGACGATGTCGAGACTGTCGCCGCCACTGACTCGGATGAGCCCGAAGAACTCCTCCCAGTCATCCATCCGCTCGCCGTCGACAGCCACGACCTGGTCGCCGTTGCGGAAGCCGGCCTCTCGCGCCGGAGACGCCGGATCGGGATTGGCGTCCGGGGCTACCCGGCAAGTCCGGGCTCCCTCGCTGGCCGGGATGACGCAGTCGCTCACGCCACTGACGGTGAGCGTCGGCTCCTTGACCCCGATCCCCATGAAGACAAAGCCGAGCAGGAACACCGCGATCACCACGTTGGTCATCGGGCCTCCGGCCATCACGATGACCTTCTTCCACCACGCCTGGCGGTAGAAGTGCCGCGACGGGTCGGTGGCGGCGGCGTCCTCCGCCTCGGCCGCCCGAGCGTCGGCTATCAAGCCGCCGAAGAAGCCCATTCGCCGCGGCTGACCGGCACCCTCCCGGGGCGGGGGAAGCATGCCGACCATCCGGATGAACCCGCCGAGCGGGATCGCCTTGACGCCGTACTCGGTGTCACAGCGTCGTACGGACCAGACCGTCTTGCCGAAACCGACGAAGTACTGCGTCACCTTGACGCCGAACTTCTTCGCCGGCCACATGTGGCCGACCTCGTGCAACGCGATCGACGCCAACACCCCGAGGAGGAACAGCACCACGCCGAGGGCGTAGACCAGAGCGGTCATCGCTGTGTCCTCATCACGTGGTAGCTCCTCCTGGCTGCGGTGGTGTCTCCAGCAGTTCGGCAGCCTGATCCCGGGCCCACTGGTCGGCGGTGAGCACGTCAGCCACGCTCAAACCGCTCTCACCCGAGGGTACGTCGTCTCGGGAGCGCGCCGCAGCCACGGTGGCAGTGATGATGTCGGCGATGGCGAGGTAGGCGAGCCGACCGGCCAGGAAAGCCTCGACACAGACCTCGTTCGCTGCGTTGAACACCGCGGGGACGACGCCCCCGGCCCGTCCTGCCTCGACGGCCAGGCGAAGGGCGGGAAACGCCTCGTGGTCGACGGGCTCGAAGTCCCAGCGCTGGGGCGTCGACCAGTCCATTGGGGCTGCTGCGCCGGCGACCCGGTCCGGCCAGCCCAGCGCGAGGCCGATGGCGAGCCGCATGTCTGGGGGGGACGCCTGCGCCAAGGTGGAGCCGTCGACGAACTCGACCATCGAGTGCACCACCGACTGGGGATGGACCACGACGTCGATGGCGTCGTAGTCGACGTCGAACAGCAGGTGCGCCTCGATCACCTCCAGGCCCTTGTTGACCAGGGTCGCCGAGTTCGTCGTGACCAGCGGGCCCATGCTCCAGGTGGGATGGGCCAGTGCCTCCTGGGCGGTGACATCGGCCAGTCCTGATCGCGACCGACCACGGAACGGGCCGCCGCTTGCGGTCAGAACCAGGCGGCGTACCTCGTCGCGTCGTCCTCCGCGCAGACATTGCACGATGGCCGAGTGCTCTGAGTCCACCGGCACGATCTGGTCCGGCTTCGCGCTACGGGTGACCACGTCACCGCCGATGATGAGCGACTCCTTGTTGGCCAGCGCGAGGGTGGCACCGGTGCCCAGGGCGGTCAGCGTCGGACGCAGACCTCCTGCCCCCGCGAGCGCATTGAGCACGACGTCGCAGGGCGTCCTGGCGACCTCCTCGGCGGCGTCGGGTCCCGCCACGATCCGCGGTAGGGAGCTCTCGCCGAACGCGAACCCTCGCCGCTGCGCCTCGGCGTACAGCGCAAGCTGGACGTCCTGCACGGCCGTCGCCCGAGCTACTCCCAGGACCGACACCCCGAACTCCACCGCCTGCGCCGCCAGTAGCCGCGGGTCGCTCCCGGCGGCCGCCAACGCCACCACCCGGAACCGACCAGGTTGAGAGCGGACCAGATCGAGCGCCTGGGTGCCGACGGAGCCGGTCGAGCCGAGCAACACCACGTCACGCGGCGCCGCACGCGAATCGCGGCGGCCGCCAGCAGGAGTCACCCGAGCATCTTTCCACGCTGCCCTTTCCCAGCGGGCTGGCGCTGACACGGCGAAGACGCCGCCCTTGCGGGTGGCGGCGTCTTCGTGGGCGGCGTGCGCTCCGTCGTACGGCGCTCGTCATGTCCGGCCCCCTTCCCCGGACGGGACGAGCGGCGTATGCCAGTAGATGCTGCGCCGACAACTCACAACCCGGGTCGGAGCAAGCTCCGCCCCGGGTTGTGAGTACTACTTGATCTCGCGGCGCAGCAGACGGAACGTTCCGGCCGCCAGCGGCAACACGATCCAGATCAGCGAGGACGTCAGCAGCTGCAGCCACTCCTCGCCGTCCACGGTCCCGGTGGTGAACAGCGGGGCCTGCGCCGTGCCGAGGTCGATCCACGGTGCGACGTCGGCCAATCTCTCGACCAACCCGAACACGATCCCGGTAACGGTCGGCAAGACGAAGAACAGCACGATCGCGGCCGCGGTGTTCATCAGCAACATGCCGAACGCCAGACCCTGCACAAGCCCCGCCAGCTGGAGCAGGCCGGAGTTGCGCAACCCCTCCCAGCCGAAGAACTCCCACGAGCCGTCACCGTCGAAGGACGAGATCCCGATCACGTTCGCGAGGGCGGCGAAACCGAGCGCCAACGCGACGAAAAGCGCGCCGATGAGCAAGGTGGCGACCAGCTTCGCGATGGCGATGCGCACCCGGTTCGGCTCGAGCGCGTGGGTCACGAGACTCGTGCGCTGGGTCCATTCCGTCGTGACGGCCATGATGCCGAGCACGGGCAGCAAGACGCCCTGCGGCGACGCGGTGACCCCGACGAAGTTGCCGTACGTCAGCTCGTCGGCGTCGGCGGCGAACAGGAAGATCGCCACGGCGGCGGCCGTGACGAGCCCGATCGTGACCAGCAACCAGAAGCCCGACCGGGTGTCGACGAGCTTGCGGAGCTCGACCCGGATCAGCCGTGTCATCGGGACCGCGGGAATGTCCCGGTCCGGTGTCTGGGTCTCGCCCCGATCGATCGTCTGGGCGGTCATGCCGCCACCCCCTCGCGTGCGTCGTCGGAAGTCAGTTGCAGGAACATCTCCTCTAGGCCGGCCGAGCCGCCCATCCGGAGCTCCGTGAGGACGACCTGGGCCGCCAGCGCCGCGTGACCGACGTCCTCGGGTGTCGCGTCGACGTGCAGGGCGCCGTCGCCGGCGTCGGTGTACGTCAGCTCGCGGCGGTCCAGCTCGCGCGTCAAGTCGCCGAGTGACAGCGCCTTGACGATGCTGCCGGTCCCGGCGAGCATCTCTGCCTTGCTGCCCTGAGCGACGATCTTGCCGCGCCCGATCACGACGAGTTCGTCGGCGATCACCTCGACCTCGTGCAACAGGTGTGACGAGAGCAAGACGGTGCCGCCGCGCTCCGCGAAGCCACGCAACAGCCCGCGCATCCAGCGGATGCCGGCCGGGTCGAGGCCGTTGGCGGGTTCGTCGAGGATCAGCACCTCGGGGTCGCCCATCAGCGCGTGCGCGACACCCAGCCGCTGGCGCATCCCGAGCGAGTAGTCCCCGACGCGACGCTTGGCCTCGTCCTCGTCCAGGCCCACCAGCGCAAGCATCTCGTCGACCCTGCCGTTCGGGAGCCCCATCGTGAGCGAGCCCAGCTTGAGGATCTCGCGTCCAGATCTCCCCGGGTGCTGGGCGGAGGCGTCGAGCAGCACGCCGACGTGTCGACCGGGATTCTTGAGCTGGCTGTACGCGACGCCGAGCACAGTGCTCGAGCCACTCGTCGGCGGGGTGAGACCGCACATCATCCGCATGCTGGTGGACTTACCGGCACCGTTCGGCCCGAGGAACCCGGTCACGATCCCCGGTCTAGCGGTGAACGACACCTGGTCCACGGCGACGTATGCGCCGTACCTCTTGGTGAGTTCTTCGACAACGATCATGGGTCCATCGTGGCCGACGCCGGTGTCACCGGGCATCGGGCCAAGGTCTCGACCGCCGTCGACCAAAGTCGGTGCCTGCGGTCGCTGAGCGGCACCTTCGTCGGTGGTAGCGCGGCGCCGCGCGCACCTACGCTCGCTACGTGACCACTCCCGCGGGCGAATATCCGCCGCCACCACTGACGGTGTGGCAGCGGACCTGGCGCACGCTCGCCGCCGCCTCGGCGGGTGGTTTCGTCTGGCTCTTCGTCGCGTTCGACCAGTGGGACCAGGATCGCCCGCTGTTCTGGCTCGACCTCGCCCTCGGCGTGCTCGGACTCGTGCTCATGCAGTACCGGCGCCGCTGGCCCGTGGTCATCGCCATCGCGCTCGCGCTGAGCGGGGCTGCGTCGATCTCCACGTTCGGCGCTTGGGGGATCGTGTGCATCTCACTGGCGACCCGGCGTCGTTGGAGCGAGACGGTGCCGATCGGGTTGTTGTCGATCGGGGCTGGTCAGGTCTTCGTGCTCACCCAGCCCGGGCAGGAGGGCGAGTGGCTGATCAACATCGTCATGTCCCTGCTGCTCGTTGGCGTGACCATCGCGATGGGGATGTACATCGGAGCGCGGCGTGACTTGTTCGAGTCATTGCGCGACCGTGCCGAACGAGCCGAACGCGAGCAGTCGCTGCAGGTGGCGAGCGCTCAGGCCCAGGAGCGCACCCGGATCGCACGAGAGATGCACGATGTCTTGGCGCACCGGATGTCGCTGGTGGCGGTGCACGCCGGCGCCCTCGCGTACCGATCCGATCTGACGGCAGCGGAGATCCGGTCGACGGCCGAGATCATCCAGGCCAACTCACACCGGGCACTGACCGACCTGCGCGAGATTCTCGGTGTCCTGCGGGACGCCGAGCACGGTGTCGACATCACCGCCCATCGCCCACAGCCCTCGCTGGTCAGCCTGGAGGAACTGATCGACGACGAGCGCGCCGCCGGCGCCCGGGTGAAGTTGAGATGTCAGCTCGACGACCCCACCACCGTTCCGGAGTCTGTCGGCCGCACCGCCTACCGGATCGTGCAGGAGGGTTTGACGAATGCCCGCAAGCACGCGGCCGGTGCCACCGTCCGGGTCACGATCACCGGCAGACCAGGTACTGGTCTCGACGTGGAGGTACGCAACCCGATGCGCGTCGGTCATCGGACCGCCGATGTGGGCGGCGCCGGATACGGCCTGATCGGCCTCGCGGAACGCGCGACCGCCAGCCACGGCCGCTTCGAGCACGGGCTCACGCCGGACGGCGACTTCGTGGTGCGGTCATGGCTACCGTGGCCGGCATGACGGGGGCAGACCGAGGACTCGACGGGTCGCCGGCGCCCATCCGGGTGGTGATCGTCGACGACGACGCGTTGGTCCGTGCCGGCCTGGCCATGATCTTGCGGGGTTCGCCGCAGCTCGAGATCGTCGGTGAGGCCGGTGACGGTGCCGAAGGGCTCGACGTCATCGCCGCGACGGCTCCAGACGTCGTCCTGATGGACATCCGGATGCCTCACCTGGACGGCCTGGAGGCCACCAGCAAGCTCAGCGAGCAGCCCGACCCTCCTGCCGTCATCGTCTTGACCACCTTCGACGCCGACGACTACGTCGTACGTGCCCTGGCGCACGGGGCGACCGGGTTCCTGCTCAAGGACACGCCTCCCGCGACGATCGTCGAAGCGGTCGTGAAGGTGGCTTCGGGCGAGCCGATCCTGTCGCCGAGCGTCACGAGACAGCTGATCCGCCAGATCGTGGACCGACCCGACGACGATCCGACCACGGACCGGGCGGCCGTGGCCACCGCGCTGCTCGCCGAGTTGACCGAACGCGAACGCGACGTCGCCATCGCCGTCGGGTACGGCAAGTCCAACGCGGAGATCGCGGGCTCGCTCTACATGAGCGTGGCCACCGTGAAGGCGCACGTCACCCGCATCCTGGCCAAGCTCGATGCGAACAACCGGGTACAGGTCGCCATCTGCGTGCACGACGCCGGCCTGGTCTGACCTACCCGCCCCTGCCCATGGTGGTGCGGTGCAGGGTCAGGGCACGTACGGCGGCGCTTCGCCCCAGCCCCAGGTCGGCACCGGGGCGGCGGGAGGTGGCGTGACCCCGGGCCGAGAGTTCGCCAGCGCGATCCGGGTGCCCCATTCGACGTACGCCACGAATGCGGACCGGAACTCGGGGTCGTCCGGGAGTCCGGCTTCGTCGGCACTGCCCGCGATCAGCGCAGCCCACCGCGAGCGTTGTGTCTCGGTGAGCGCGAGGCCCAGGTGGTGCTGCAACATCGGTCATCCGCCGGGGCGGTGGGATACGTTGCGATCGTCGGTAGAGCACAGCGGAGGGAAGCAGCATGGGCGCGTTGTGGCATCCGTTCTCGGACATGGGAGCGGTCGAACGTGACGGTGAGTTCGTCATCGTCCGCGGTGAGGGCGCGCAGGTGTACGACGCGGCGGGGAACCGTTACCTCGACGCGACCGCGGGCCTGTGGTTCACCAACATCGGGCACGGGCGCGCCGAACTCGGCGAGCTGGCCGCCGCCCAGATGGCTACCATCGCCGCGTACAGCACATTCGGCGACAACGCCACGCTGCCGGCGCTCGAGCTCGCCGAACGCCTGGCGGGAATCGCGCCGGTGCCCGGCAGCAAGGTGTTCTTCACATCCGGCGGCTCAGACTCGATCGACACTGCCGCCAAGCTGGCCCGCCGGTACTGGAACGAGGTGGGCCAGCCGTCGCGGACCGTGGTGATCGGTCGTGAGAAGGCCTACCACGGCATGCACTACGCCGGCACTGCGCTGGCCGGCATCCCCGGCAACCGGGACGGCTACGGCGAGCTGGTGGCCGACGCCGCCACCGTCAGCTGGGACAGCGCCGACGACCTTCGCGCCACGATCGAACGGATCGGGCCGGACAAGGTCGCGGCGTTCTTCTGCGAGCCCGTGATCGGCGCGGGGGGCGTCTACCCACCACCCGACGGCTATCTCGCCGACGTCCGCAAGGTCTGCACCGAGTACGACGTCTTGTTCGTCGCCGACGAGGTCGTGACCGGCTTCGGTCGGATCGGCGGCGCCTGGTTCGCCAGCGGCAAGTTCGGGCTCGAGCCCGACATGATCACCACAGCGAAGGGGCTGACGTCGGGCTATCTTCCGATGGGCGCGGTGCTCATCGCACCCAAGGTCAGCGAGCCCTTCTTCGGGTCCGACGCCGGCGTGTGGTGGCGGCACGGCTACACGTACTCCGGCCATGCCGTCGCAGCTGTGGTGGCGATGGCGAACCTGGACGTGATCGAGCGCGAGGGTCTGCTCGACGAAGCGACCCGGCTCGAGACCACGCTGGCCGACAAGCTCGGCCCCTTGGCGTCGCACGAACGCGTGCTAGAGGTCCGCTGCGGAACGGGAGCGTTGGCTGCGGTGCAGCTCTCGTCCCCGGCGGAGGCGATGGCGCTGGCCAAGACGCTGCGCTCGCACGGCGTCGCCACTCGCGCCGTCGGTGCCGGCGGCATCCAGGTGTCACCGGCGTTCGTCATGACCGACGCGCAGGTCGAGGAGCTGGCGGCGGCGATCGGCGCCGCCCTCGACACCTGAGAACGCGGGAATCGGCTGATCAGCGCCCGACCAGACCCCACTCCTTGGCCAGCAGCTCGAGGCTGATGATCTTGGCGTCGAGATCCGGGGTGGGAGCCACCACGGTGACCTCGTCGGCGCCCGCCCGGTCGGCGAGTGCGGCCAGTGCCGCGGCGACCTCGTCGGGACGGCCCGCGTGGACATGACCCGCAAGCCCCGGCTCGATGGCGGCGTACTCGGCCGACTGCCGGAACTGCTGAATCTCCGCCGTCGTCGGACGGGTGGTCTCGCCGCGGCGGATGTTGCGCATCGAAAGCGCCCACCCCGCGCGGAAGTCGGCGGCGACGTCGTCGTCGTGGGTCGCGAGCGCCAGCACGGAGATGATCACGCGCGGCTCGGCACCGAGCTCGGACGGGCGGAAGTCGCGGCGGTACGCCCGCAGCGCGTCGACCGCCAGGTCAGGGTTCATGTGGTGGGCGAACACCGACGTCAGCCCGTTCACCGCAGCGAACGACGATCCCCAGCCGCTCGAACCCAGCATCAGCAGTTCCGGCTGCGTATCGACGACGGGGGTGGCGACGACCTTGGCGTACGGGTGGTCTTCGGGCCAGTCGTCGGTGAGGAAGGCGATCAGCTCGGCCGCCTGCTGCGGGAACTCGGGTACGTCCCCGTCCCGCCCGCGCCGGAGGGCGAAAGCGGTGACCGGGTCAGTGCCCGGAGCCCGGCCGAGCCCGAGGTCGATCCGGCCGGGGTGCAGCATCTCGAGCGTGCGGAACCACTCGGCCACCTTCAGTGGCGCATGGTTGGGCAGCATGATCCCGGCGGCGCCCACCCGGATCGACTCCGTCGCGCCCGCCACGTGGCTGATCAGGATCTCAGGCGAGCTGCTGGCCAGCCCGACGAAGCTGTGGTGCTCCGACATCCAGTACCGGTGAAAGCCCAGCCGGTCCGCCGCCTGGGCGGTCTGCACCGTACGCGCTATGGCCTCCGTGGCAGCCATTCCGCGGGGGATGTCGACGAAGTCGAGCAGGGACAGCGGGCGCATGTCGGTCTCGGGGCGCATGTCGGAGGCAACCCGTCAGGGGCAAGCCTGATTCCGTCCGAGCGGAGGCTTCCACCTGAGGTTCGGGGTAGATCTGCGCTGCCCGGGCGACCGTGAACTTCCCCAAACCTCGCGCACCAGCGCCCCGTCAGCGGTCCTCCATCCCCCACGGCGACCCGTACTCGGTCAGGAGATCGAGGAACGGCACCGCGTCGAACGCTTCCGGCCCGAGCACGCCCGCGGCTGACCACGTGCCGCGCGCCAGCAGCTCCAGCGCCACCACCGGGTTGACGGCGGTCTGCCAGACCACGCACTGGTGGCCGTACTCCCTCATCGACCACGCGTTGTCGACCACGTGGTACAGGTAGGTCGACCGCGGCCCACCGTCCTTGCCCCGGCCCGTCACCCACACACCGGCGCAGGTCTTGCCGGTCATCTTGTCGCCCAAGGCGGCTGGATCGGGCAGCGCCGCCGCGACCACGTCCCGCGGACTGACCTGGACTCCCGCCGCTTGTCCTGTGCTGGTCGAAGGCACCGTGATCGGGTCGGTCTTGTCGAGCCCGAGCTTGTGCAGCACCTTCAGCACGTCGATGAACTCGTCACCGAGGCCGTACTTGAACGTGGCGCGGCGACAGTCCACCCAGCGCGGCATCAGAAGCACCTCTTCGTGCTCGACGTTGACGCACTCGACCGGCCCGATGCCCGCCGGGAAGTCGAACACCTCCGGCTCGCTGAACGGTGCGGTCGTGAACCACCGTCCCTCCGGGTGCGTGTCGGTCTTCTCCCACACCACGGGAGGGTTCAGGCACTCCTCGATCGTGGTCCAGATGGAGAACGACGGCGCAAAGTCGTAGCTCTCGACGGTGAGGTTGGCGCCGTCCCGGACGCCCAGCTCGTCGATCTCGCTGAACAGGTGGTCGGCGGCGTATCGGGCGAACACGTCCGACAGTCCCGGCTCGACGCCGATCCCGACCAGGGCCAGCCGCCCGGCCCGCTCCCACTCGTCGGCGACGGCGAACTGCTCGTCACCGAGCTTGACGCCGGTCTGCTCGTACGGCGCCTCGGGATGCGGACGCGACAGGCTCATCGCCATGTCGAGGTAGTCCGCTCCGCCGGCATACGCGCCGGTGAAGATCGGCATCACGAAACGCGGATCGATCGCGTTCATCACGTGGGTGATCGCGTGCTTGCGCACCAGCGCCTCGACCGAGGCGGCATCGGACGCGTCGACCTGCGCCGCGCTGAACCGCGGATCGTCGGCCGCCGCTCGGTCGGCGCGTGCGCGGTCGTAGTCGGAGATGACCACCAGCTCGTAGAAGTCCCGCCTGGCAGCGATGGCAGCAAACGCCGCCCCGACTCCCCCGGCACCGACCAGCAAGATCCGCACGGCGTCAAACCGAGTAGTCGGTCATCACATGTTTGATCCGGGTGTAGTCCTCCAGGCCGTACATCGACAGGTCCTTGCCGTAGCCGGAGTGCTTGAAGCCACCGTGCGGCATCTCGGCCACGATCGGGATGTGGGTGTTGATCCACACGCAGCCGAAGTCGAGCCGCCGCGCCATCCGCATCGCGCGACCGTGATCCCTGGTGAAGACGCTGCTCGCGAGGCCGTACTCGACGCCGTTGGCCCACCGCAGTGCCTCGTCCTCGTCGGAGAACCGCTGCACGGTGATGACCGGCCCGAAGATCTCGTCCTGCACCGCCTCGTCGTCCTGGTTGAGGCCTGACACGACCGTGGGCGCATAGAAGTAGCCCTTGTCGCCGACCCGCTGACCGCCCGCATTGAGCGTCGCGTGGTCGGGCAGCCGGTTGATGAAGCCCGAGACGCGCTCGAGCTGGTTGGCGTTGTTGACGGGGCCGTACAGGACGTCCTCGTCGTCGGGCATGCCGGTCTTGGTTTCCTTGGCCTGTTGGGTGAGCGCTGCCACGAAATCGTCGTGGACACCGGGCCCTGCGAGCACGCGGGTCGCGGCCGTGCAGTCCTGTCCGGCGTTGAAGTAGCCGGCCCCGGCGATCGCCTCGGCCGCGGCCTCGACGTCGGCGTCGTCGAACACCACGACCGGCGCCTTGCCACCGAGCTCGAGGTGGGTCTTCTTGAGGTCGGTGGCGGCCGACTTCGCAACCTCCATACCCGCGCGGACCGATCCGGTGATCGACACCATCTGTGGCGTGGGGTGCTCGATCAGCGCACGCCCGGTGTCTCGGTCACCGGTGACCACGTTGAACACGCCCGGCGGGAAGAACTCCTGGGCAATCTCGCCGAGCAGCAAGGTTGATGCCGGGGTCGTGTCGGACGGCTTGATCACCAGGCAGTTGCCCGCGGCCAGTGCCGGAGCGACCTTCCAGATCGCCATCATCAGCGGGTAGTTCCACGGCGTCACCTGCGCGACCACGCCCATCGGTTCACGTCGGACGTACGACGTGTGCCCGGCGAGGTACTCCCCCGCCGAGCGGCCCTCGAGCACGCGCGACGCGCCGGCGAAAAACCGGACCTGGTCGATGGCCGGCGGCAGTTCCTCGGTGGTGGTGAACCCGAGCGGCTTGCCGGTGTTCTCGCTCTCGACCCTGACGAACTCGTCCGCCCGCTGCTCCATGGCGTCGGCCAGCTTCAGCAGGGCCTTCTGCCGGTCCGCCGGCGTGGCGTCGCGCCAGGTCTCGAACGCGGTCTCGGCCGCGCGCATCGCTCGGTCGACATCCTCCGACGTCGACACCTGGGCGGTAGCGAAGGCCTCCTCGTTCGACGGGTTCACCAAGTCGGACGTCTGCCCGTCGGCGCTGTCGACGAGCTCGCCGTTGATCAGGTTCTTGAGGGTTCGCAACGTCATCAGGCAGGCCTCTGTTCGCGATGGTCGACGGTCTGTAATTCGAAGGCAAGACTAGGAGTCGGCAACCGAAACCGCTAGAGCCGGGCGGTGTCACCGACGCAATCCGTCGCGAACAAGCCGCTGACCTCTCAAACCCGTCCGCCGCCGGTGGTCCTGCGTGAGATGGCGAGAGGCGCACCCGGACCACGCCGCCGGGCGCGGGTCTGCTGGCCTATCGTTGGCCTCCCGTCGTCGACCCGCCAGGAGCCACTGTGCCGAGCGACCCGTCCCCCCTCGCCCCGCTCGACTTGTTCGGCATCGACTCCTTGCTCGACGAGGAAGAGCTGGCGATTCGCGACACCGTGCGCCGTTACTGCGACGACAAGGTCCGCCCCAACGTCGCCGACTGGTTCGAGGCCGGCCAGATCCCCGCCCGCGACCTCGCCAAAGAGCTCGGCGCCCTGGGGCTGCTCGGCATGCACCTGCACGGTTACGGCTGCGCCGGCACATCCGCGACGGCGTACGGCTTGGCGTGCCTGGAGCTCGAAGCGGCAGACTCCGGCATCCGCAGCCTGGTGTCGGTGCAGGGCTCGCTCGCGATGTACGCCATCTACCGGTACGGCAGCGACGAGCACAAGGACACCTGGCTGCCCCGGATGGCAGCCGGCGATGCCATCGGCTGCTTCGGCCTCACCGAGTCCGACTTCGGGTCCGACCCGGGCGGGATGCGCACCCGCGCACGTCGGGACGGCGACGACTGGATTCTCGACGGCACGAAGATGTGGATCACCAACGGCTCGATCGCCGATGTGGCCGTGGTGTGGGCGCAGACCGACGACCGGATCCGCGGTTTCGTGGTGCCCACGGACTCGGCCGGCTTCTCCGCAACCGAGGTGACGAAGAAGCTGTCCCTGCGGGCATCAGTGACCAGCGAGCTCGTGCTCGACGGCGTACGGCTGCCGGCCGGTTCCATGCTGCCGAATGCCGGCGGTCTGTCGGGGCCGTTGTCGTGCCTGTCCGAGGCGCGGTTCGGGATCGTCTTTGGGGCGCTGGGTGCCGCTCGAGACTGCCTCGAGACGACGATCGCGTACGCGCAGTCCCGGATGATCTTCGACCGTTCGCTGGCGTCGTACCAGCTCACGCAGGCCAAGCTCGCCGACATGACGTTGGAGCTCGGTAAGGGGATGCTGCTCGCGCTGCACCTGGGCCGGGCCAAAGACGGTGCCGGGGTGTCGAACCCCCAAGTGAGCCTCGGCAAGCTCAACAACGTCCGCGAGGCGCTGGCGATCGCCCGGGAGTGTCGCACGATCCTCGGCGCGAGTGGCGTCACGCTCGAGTATCCCGTGCTCCGGCACGCCAACAACCTGGAGTCGGTGCTCACCTACGAGGGTACTTCCGAGGTGCACCAGCTGATCATCGGCCAGGCCGTAACCGGTGAGACCGCCTTCCGCTGACCGTCTGGTCTGGCCCCGGCGAGGTTGCTAGCACCCGCGGATCTGACCGGTCGGTCAGTGGACTTGGTCGGTCAGTGGACCTGGACCCCGCCGACGTACGTCGCCATGACGTGCGCGTCCGCGATCTCCTGTGGCGGACCGGCCAGGATGTC
>Ga0136617_10003725_pt1 | contig 13616 bp, 10 predicted proteins | sample AntDrymUQ3222106_2_FD_129672 | JGI IMG/M metagenome (GOLD analysis project Ga0136617, IMG submission 129672) | Polar desert sand microbial communities from Dry Valleys, Antarctica - metaG UQ322 (21.06) | ecosystem: Environmental > Terrestrial > Soil > Desert | place: Antarctica: Dry Valley...
CCGCCGGGACCGCCACGGCCGCGACCGCCACGATCACGATCGCGGTCTCCACCGCTCGGACGATGATCACCGCGCGGTCCGCCGCGATCGGCGCCCACCGGCTCACCGGTGTGACCCGCCGCCTTGTCCGCCGCCGCGCCCGCCGCGAGCTCCGCTTCGCTCAGCAGGGCCTTGCGGGACAGGCGGATCTTGCCCGAGCCGGGCTCGATGTTCACGACCTTCACGAGGATCTGGTCGCCTTCCTTCACTTCCTTGCTGACGTCCTGCACGCGGTGCGCGGCCATCTCCGAGACGTGGAGCAGGCCGTCGGTGCCGGGGAGGATCTCGACGAACGCGCCGAAGTCCACCACACGGACGACCTTGCCCAGGTACGTCTTGTTGAGCTCGGCCGTCGCCGTCAGCTCCTCGATGATGGCGATGGCCTTGCGGGCGGCGCCCTCGTCGATGGAAGCGATCGACACGCGCCCGTCGTCCTCGACGTCGATCTTGCAGCCCGTCCGCTCGACGATGGAGCGGATCATCTTGCCGCCGGGCCCGATGATGTCGCGGATCTTGTCCACGGGGACGCGGATGGTGAGGATGCGCGGCGCGAAGCTGCTGATGCTCTTCCGCGCCTCGGGCAGCGCCTTCAGCATCTCGTCGAGGATGTGGATGCGACCCTTGCGCGCCTGCTCGAGCGCCTTGGTGAGGATGTCGGTGCTGATGCCCCCGACCTTGATGTCCATCTGCAGCGCGGTGATGCCGTCCCGCGTGCCCGCGACCTTGAAGTCCATGTCGCCGTAATGGTCTTCGACGCCGGCGATGTCGGACAGGACGGCGTACTTGTCGCCTTCCTTGACGAGGCCCATGGCCACGCCGGCCACGGGGCGCAGCAACGGCACGCCGGCGTCGAGCATGGCCAGCGTCCCGCCGCAGATGGAAGCCATCGACGAGGAGCCGTTGGACTCGAGGATGTCGGACACGATGCGGATCGTGTAGGGGAAGCTCTCCTCGTCGGGGAGCATCTCCTTCAGCGAGCGCTCGGCCAGGGCCCCGTGGCCGATCTCGCGCCGGCCGGGGCCGCGCAGGAACTTCACTTCCGCCACCGAGAAGGGCGGGAAGTTGTAGTGCAGCATGAAGCGCTTCTTGTGGTCCGGCTCCTGCACGGTGTCGATGATCTGCTTGTCCTCGGAGGTGCCGAGGGTGACCGTGACCAGGGCCTGGGTCTCGCCGCGGGTGAACAGCGCCGACCCGTGGGTGCGCGGCAGCACGCCGACCTCGCCGTGGATGTCGCGGATCTCGTCGAACTTCCGGCCGTCATGGCGCCGTCCGTTCTCGAGGATCTCGCGGCGCATGATCTTCTCGCGCAGGCCGTCGTAGACCGCGGGGACCATCGCCTTCTTGTCCGCCTCCTCGGGGGGGAAGCGGGCCGCGAAGTCGTCCTTGACCTTCTTCATCGCCGCGTAGGACTCGAGCTTGCCCTTCATCTGCATGGCGGCGAGCAGCGGCGCCGACATCTCGCCCTCGGCCCAGCTCACGAAGCCGGCGTCGAGCTCCTTCTTCACGAACGACCACTTCTGCTTGCCCGACTGCTTCTGCAGCTGCTTCTGCAAGGCGACGATCTGCTTGATGACCGCGTGCCCTTCGGCCAGCGCGCGCACCATCACTTCTTCGCTGATCTCCTGGGCGCCGGACTCGACCATGACGATGGCGTCCTCGGTGCCCGCGACCAGCAGGTTCAGCTTGCTCTTCGTGCGCAGGTCCGCCGAGCTCGGGTTGACCACCACCTGCTCGTCCCAGTACCCGACGCGCACCGCGCCGACGGGGTTGTGGAACGGGATCGACGACAGGGTGAGCGCTGCGGACGCGCCGATGATCGCCAGCGTGTCGGAATCGTTCTCCATGTCGGCGGAGAGAAGGAGGCCGATGACCTGGGTCTCCTTGTTGTAGCCCTCGGGGAACAGCGGCCTGAGCGGCCGATCGATCATCCGCGAGGTCAGGATCTCCTTCTCGTTCGGCCGGCCTTCCCGCTTGAAGAAGCCGCCGGGGATCTTGCCCGCCGCGTAGGTGTTCTCGCGGTAGTCGACGGTCAAGGGAAGGAAATCGACGCCGGCCTTGGCGTCGGGGAGGGCGTTCGCGGTGGACAGGACCACCGTGTCCCCGAGGCGCACGAGCACGGCGCCGTCCGACTGCTTGGCCATCCGACCCGTCTCGATCGAGAGGGTGTGCTTGCCGAGGGGCATCTCGACGCGCTGCATTGCCATTTCGTTTCTCTCCGCTCCGCTCGGAGTCCCCCCTATGGGGACCCCGTGCCCAGCCGGGGCGTTCAGGCCCGCGGTTGCCAGGCGATCGTCTTGGGGGGTTTACGTGGTGGGGTGGGTCAGGAAAGTCCTGAGCGTCCTACTTGCGGATGCCCAGCCTCTCGATCAGCCCCCGGTACCGGTCCGTGTCCTTGCCCTTCACGTAGTCGAGGAGCCGGCGGCGCTGCCCGACCAGCTTCAGCAGCCCCCGACGCGAGTGGTGGTCCTTCGCATGCGACTTGAAGTGCTCCGTCAGGTAGTTGATCCGTTCGCTCAGGATGGCGATCTGGACTTCGGGCGAGCCGGTGTCCGACCCGTGCGTCTGGTAGCTCGTGATCACGGACGTCTTTGCTTCTTTACTGAGCGTCACCGACGGACCTCCTCAATGTCTCTTTTATCCAAGCGGTGATCGTAACACAGGCTGTTTGCCGCTGTAAACCGCCATCCTGGCAAGGGTTGGGGTGAAAGCCGGGGATAATCCGCAGGACTCGGGATGCTCGCCGCCACCGTCCGCTACGCGCTCTTCGCACTCGTCGCCATCGGCGGCCCCGGGGTCGCCATCCAGAGGCTGTCCGGGGTTGCCGTCGACTCCGCCCTGGTACTGCCCCTCGGGATCGCGGCCACCGCCGGGGCGTACTGGCTGAGCCTCGTTCTTGGCATCGCGTGGATCTACCCGGCGCTCATCGCCGGGGCATGGATCGGCATGATCGCCGGCCGCCGTGCCGTGCGGACAGCGCCGCCCCCGACCCCCGGGCCGCCTCTACGGGGAGCGGTCCCCGCGATCGCGGCCACCGTCGCGCTCCTCGCCGTCACGCAATACGGCGGAAACCGCGTGTCGCCATCGGGCGAGTTCCTGCTCGACAACCTCGTGCCCTACGACACCGCCTTCCACGTCGGCCTGACCCGCGAGCTGACGATCGGGTATCCGCCCCAGGTCCCCGGCGTGTCCGGCTTCCCTCTCGGGTACCACCTGGGCCCCGACCTGGTGCGGGCGGCCGCGCTGCGGTGGGCGGCCGTCGATCCGTACGACTCCGTCAATCGGTTCGACGTCACCCTCGGCGCCATCGCGCTCATCCTGGCGCTTCGGTCGATGGTCTGGACTCTTGGTCGCGCTCGCGTCGAAGCGAATCCACCGCCCGGCGCGGGAGATGGTTTCGCCGTCGCGTTGGCGGGCTTCATCCCGCTGCTCACCGACTTCTCGTTCGCCTTCGCCGGCAACCCGCAGGCCCATTGGTGGTCCGACCTGCTGCGCGGGAACCTGCTCCTCTCCCTGGCCCTGTCCAACCCGGTGATTCCCGCCCTGGCCCTCACCCTCGGCGCATTGATCGCGCTGGACCGCGCGCGCGACGACGGCCGCCGGTGGCTCTTGGTGGCGGCGATGCTGGCGGGGGCAGTTCCCTTCTTCAAGGTGTTCCTCGGCGCGCACCTGCTGCTCGGGCTGGGGGTCGCGGCGGTGATCGGCCGGCGCGCCCTCCGTGACGTGCTCGTGGTTGCGCTGCCGTGCGCGATCGCGACCGCGGCGCTCGTCCTCGGGCAGGGGGGCAGGACCGTCGACGTGACTCTCGCACCGCTCGACCTCGTCCGCGTGACCCGGGAGAGTCTGCTGCTCCCGGCGTTTTCGGGTCCCGCCCTTGCCGGCTGGTCGGTGTTGTGGATCGCCGCATCGCTGGGCCTGCGGATGCTCGGCCTCGTCGCCGCCTTGCGCGCGTTGCGCGCCGGCCCGCTGGCCGCCTGCGCCCTGGCCGCGATGGCGCTCGCGGCCTGGCCGCTGGGCCTGGCCTTCCGGGTTGCGGCGCCGGAGATGCTGGCCGGCCAGAAGACGGTGAACGACGCCGCGTACCTCGTCGAGCAGGGCGGGCCGCTGTTGTGGGTGTTCACCGTCCTCGCGGTGGCAGCGTGGGCCGGCGGGCGGTCGTCGCGACGCATCGTCGCCGTCGTCGCCGTCGTCGCGCTGGCGTTGCCGGCGTCCCTGCAGTTCGCGTGGAAGAAGGCGCTCCTCCCCTACGATCCCGTTCCCTCCCCGATGGTGCGCGCGATGGACGCGCTCGCGGCCGCCGGCGCCCCCGGGGACGTCGTCCTCCAGCGGCCGGGCGCTCGGTATCCCCCCCTTCCCGTGGTGCTTGCCGGCCGTCGTGTCCCTTACGAGCGCTTCACGCCGTGGCTGACCCAGTTCGCGTCGAGCGAGTCGCTGCAGCAACGGCACGAGATGGTCTTCCGGTTCTTCCGCACGACGGATCGGGCCGAGGCGATGGCGATCGCCTCGGCCCTGGACGCGCGGTTCGTCGCGCTTTACGGCACCGACCGTCTGCGCTTCGACACCGCGGACTGGCTCGAGCCCCTGTACGAAGATGGCTCGGTGCGAATCCTTCGGGTCGTGGCCACGTCAGACTGACGCCGACTGTCGATGCCGTCGTCGGAGCCGGTGAGTCGAGCTCGTGCTCCCCTGACTCCGTCGCTGGTCGAGGGTCCGCGGCGGGAATAGCCGCCCGGCGGGGCGCGATCTCCTCCCCGAGGAGAACCGAATGCCGCTGAACCGCATCGTCTTTGCCATCGGCGCGTGCGCGATGGTCGCCGCCTGCGGCGCCGCCACCACCGCGCCGGACGCAATCCCCTCTCCCGTGCCGTCGGCCAGCCCCGCGGCGGCGCGCGCGCGATACGTCGTCACCTTCGACGCCACCTGGCACGAGAGTACGCATGCCGTGCCGCCCAACCCACACTTCTCCGGCCTCATCGGCGGCACCCACGGTGAAGGGGTCCGCTTCTGGGAGGCAGGCGGGATCGCTTCGGAGGGCGTCAAGCGCATGGCGGAAGTCGGCGCCCAGAGCCCGCTCGACGAGGAGGTGGTGGCCGCCATGGCGGCGGGAACGGCGGAGGCCCTGCTCGCGGGTGAGAACCTCCGCGGGTCCCCTGGGTCCACGCAGCTCGAGTTCGAAGTGAGCCGCGCCTTTCCGCTGGTCACGCTCGTCACCATGGTCGCGCCCAGCCCGGACTGGTTCGTCGGCGTCTCCGCGCTCAGCCTCTTCGAGAACGGCGACTGGGTGCGCGAGAAGGAGGTGGCCCTCACGCCCTGGGACGCCGGCACCGACAGCGGCGTCAACTTCGTTTCCACCAACCGCCCCACGCGCCCCCGGCAGCCCATCTCGCGCATCACGAACGCGCCGCTAGCGGTCAGCGGCGTGGCCGCGCCGCTCGGTCGGTTCACGTTCCGCCGCCTCCCCTGATCGCGGTCGCGGAACTCCGCCCTGGACGGCGAAGATTCCGGCCGACGTCACGTGGCGACCTGCGCGATCAGTCCACGAGGACGATGTCGGGATGCAGCACGCGCTCGAGGGTCAGCCCCGGGCCCGGCGTCTCGAAGCCGCGGGGCACCGCGAGCGCGACCAGGCTTCCCTCCTCGTCCAGGACGCGCATCCGCGCCGGGGGCGGCGCGTCGGGAAAGCCCGTCGCGACCAGGGATGCGGCGAGCGCGCGGCCGTGCCGCAGGGCCTCGACCCCGGGCGGTGTCACCGTCGCCGCGGGCAGCTCCGGGAGGAGGTGCGCGAGGGAGGTGATCCGCGCGCCGGGCCCGATCTCGTCCCAGGCCACGGCATCCGACATCGTGAACGGCCCGCTCACCGTCCGACGCAGCGAGACGAGGTGCCCGCCGGTGCCGAGCGCTTCCCCGAGATCGCGGGCCAGGGCGCGGATGTAGGTTCCCGCCGAGCAGCGCACTTCGATCTCCACCAGCTCGTTCTCGTGGCCGAGGACCTCGATGGCGTGCACGGTGACGGGCGAGACGGGACGCGGGGTGTCGATGCCCTCGCGGGCGAGATCGTACGCGCGACGCCCCTTCACCCATTTCGCGGAGAAGGCAGGGGCCGCCTGCATGAGCGGGCCGGTGAGCGCACGGCATGCCTCCGCCAGCGCTCCGCCGGACACCGCCACGGGTCGGATCGGCCCTACCGGCTCGCCGGTCAGGTCGTCGGTGTTGGTGGCGAACCCGAGCCGGACGGTCGCGCGGTAGGTCTTGTCCGTGCCGGTGAGGAACCGGGCGAGCCGCGTGGCCTTGCCGAGGCACACGGGAAGGACGCCGGTAGCGAAGGGATCGAGGGTGCCGGTGTGCCCCGCCTTGCGGATGTCGAGCGCGCGGCGCACGCGGTCCACGACGTCATGCGACGTCGGGCCGGCCGGCTTGTCCACGACGATGACGCCGTGGGTGGCGTCCGCCGCCAACGGGCTAGTCCTCGTCGTCTTTGCGCGGCGGTGCGGCGGCGGCCGCGGCGGCATCCGAGGTGTGCACCTCGGCGAGCAGGCGCGCGATCCGGTCGTGGGCCTCGAGCCCTTCGTCGTAGGTGAACGCGAGCTCAGGGGTGTGCCGCAGGCGCAGCTTCTGCCCGAGGCTCCGCCGCATGAACCCCGCGGCCTGCCGGAGCCCGACGAGCGTCTTCTCGCGCTCGGCCTCGGTGCCGAGGATGCCCACGAAAATTCGCGCGTTGCGGAGGTCCGTTCCCACCTCGACCCGGGTCACGGTGACGAACCCGATGCGCGGGTCCTTCAGCTGGCTGCCGATCATGCGCGCGATCTCCTCGCGGAACTCTTCCCCGAGGCGCTCCGTGCGCCGGCTCATCAGTAATCCATCTCGCTCAAGTCAGGATCTCCACGTGCGAGCCTGCGACCAGGATCTCGCGGGCGTTCTCGGCTTCGCTGGTCACCGACGACAGCGTGGAATCGAGGTGGCCGTGATCGGTGTTCACGCTGACCACGGCCACCCTTGCCCGCTGCCACAGGTCCTGGTGCTCGACCTCCGCGATGGAGACGTTGAAGCGATTCCGGATCTTCGTTTCCAGGCTCCGCAGCGCCTGCCGCTTGTCCTTCAGCGATCGCGCCCCCGGAAAATGCAGGTCGAGCGTCAGCAAGCCGATCACCATGGTCAGTTCGCGGATGCAGCGGCTTTGCGCGGGTCGTCCACGGCGTTCACGTAGGTGAGCGTGAAGGGTCCGTTCCCGTGCACCTGCAGGACCGCGCCGTCCTTCGTGAATCCGAAGTGTGGCATCCCCGCGGGCATGACGGAGAAGCTGCCCGGTGGCATGGCGTGGAGCGCCGCGGCGTCGAAGCGCTCCCCCTTCCCCACCGAGTACGTGCCTTCGAGAACGGTCTGGTACTCCGCCACCGGATGCCGGTGGGGCGGGATCCGGTAGCCCGCCGGGATCTTCACCCGCATCGTGAAGGGGCCCGGCTCCGCGGGGTTGCCGGCCAGCACGACCGCGGACGCTCCCGGCGGAAGCGCGGGCGGCGCCGCACCCCACGCCATCTCGCCGCTGGTCAGCGTCGTGTGCGCGGGCCCGGCGGGCCTTCCGTCCTGGGCGGAGACGGCAACCGCCGCCGCGGAAAGGACGGCCCATACGACTCCTCGAAGCTTCATGCTCAATGACTTTACGACAGGGTCTCTTTTACCTTCTCGGTCGTGAAGAACTCGATGACGTCGCCGTTCTTGATGTCGTTGTAGTTGGCGATCCCGATACCGCACTCCAGCCCCGACTTCACCTCGGTCGCGTCGTCCTTGAATCGCTTCAGGGAGATGACCTTGCCGGTGTGGATGACCACGTTGTCGCGCAGCAGGCGCACCTGGGCATTGCGGTTGACCTTGCCGTCGGTGACCAGGCAGCCGGCGATGGTGCCGACCTTGGAGATCCGGAAAGCTTCCTGCACGGTGGCGGCTCCGAGGCGCACCTCGCGAATCGAGGGCTCGAGCAGCCCCTCCATCGCCTTCTTCATCTCGTCCACGGCGTCGTAGATGACCGTGTACAGGCGGATGTCCACCTTGTCGCGCTCGGCGGCGTCGGCCGCCTTGCGCTCGGGGCGCACGTTGAACCCGATGACCACGGCGTTGGAGGCCGCGGCCAGCAGGACGTCGCCCTCGCTGATGGCGCCGGCGCCGGAGCGGATGATCCGCAGCTTGATCTTCTGCTGCGGGATCTTCATCAGCTGATCGGACAAGGCCTCGACGGATCCCTGCACGTCGGCCTTCACCACCAGCGGCAGCTCCTGGATCTGGCCGTCGGCGATGGCCTTGCTCAGGTCCTCGAGCTTGATCTTCGAGGTGTGCGACATCGCCCGCTCGCGCTGCTTCAGCTGGCGGAAGGCGACGATCGACTGCGCCTTGAGCGCGTCGGTGACCACGAGGAACTGGTCGCCCGGCTCGGGCAGCGCCGAGAGCCCGAGCACTTCGACCGGTGTCGAGGGACCGGCGGACTTCAACCGCTCGCCATGGTCGTCCACCAACGCGCGGACCTTGCCGGACACGGCGCCGGCGACGACGGTGTCACCCACGCTCAGGGTGCCGTCCTGGACGAGGATGGTGGCCACCGGGCCGCGGCCCTTGTCCAGCCTCGCCTCGAGGACCGTCCCGATGGCCGACTTCTTCGGGTTGGCCTTCAGGTCCTGGATGTCGGCGACGAGCAGCAGCATCTCGAGCAGTTGCTCGAGGTTCTGCTTCTTCTTGGCCGAGACGTTCACGAAGACCGTGGTTCCGCCCCACTCTTCCGGCATGAGCCCGCGATCGGAGAGCTGCTGCTTGACCCTGTCCGGCTGGGCATCCGGCTTGTCGATCTTGTTGACGGCGACGACGATGGGAACCCCGGCGGCCTTGGCGTGGTCCATCGCCTCGACCGTCTGCGGCATCACGCCGTCGTCCGCCGCGACCACCAGCACGACGACGTCGGTGACCTTGGCTCCACGGGCGCGCATCAGGGTGAAGGCTTCGTGGCCGGGGGTGTCGAGGAAGACGACCTTGCGATTGCCGACGTCCACGTGGTACGCGCCGATGTGCTGCGTGATCCCGCCCGCTTCGCCGGCGGCGACGGTGGTGGTTCGGATGGCGTCGAGGAGCGACGTCTTCCCGTGGTCGACGTGACCCATGACGGTGACGACGGGGGCGCGGGGAATGAGGTCCTCGGGGCTGCTCTCGCTCGCCTGCACCTGGACGACTTCTTCCTCGAAGGTCTGCATGGAGCCTTCCCAGCCGAACTCCTTGCAGATCTCGATGGCGAGTGCGGGGTCGAGGGTCTGGTTGACGGTGGCCATGATGCCGCGCGTGATGAGCGCCTTCATGATGTCGCGGCTCTTGACGTCGGTCATCTTCTCCGACAGCTCCTTCACCGTCACGCCTTCGGAGAGGGAGATGCGGCGCGGCGGTCCCGTATAGACCGGACGCTCTTCCTTCTGCGGCACCGGGATCTGCGGGCGGCCGCGGTCGCGGCTGCCGCTGCGCGGCGCCGGACGGCCGACGGGCATGGAGCCGGGGCGGCCGGGCATCGGGCCGGTGCCCGGGCGCATCATCGTGGAGCCGGGCATGCCGGGACGGACCATCGTGCTGCCCGGCGCGGGATACGTCGACCGCGCCATCACGCCCCCGGTCGGATGCGGGCTCGTGGGATGCGGACCGACGGGGCGCGGCGGCGGGATCGTGCGCGGCGGCGCGATGGGCCGCAGCGGGCGGGGTCCGGATGGGACGCTTCCCGCAGGCCGCGCGAAGCCGGGCGTGGACGCTCCGGCCGGACGCGCGGGCAAAGGCGCCGGGGCGGGACGTGCGGGCGGCGGCGGCACGGGACGCGCGAAGCCGGACGCGGGACCCGAAGCCGGACCCGAGGGGGACGACGAGGGCGTCGGCGGACGCGGCGCGGGCGCGGGCGGCGCGGCGCGGACCACGGGAGCGGGCGGGGCCGGGGGAGCGATCGGGCGCACGGGGCCGCTGACCCGCGGAACCATGGGCGCGCGCATCATCGGCGCGATCACAGCGGTCGCCGGGACAGCGGCAACGGGCGCCGGAGCCGGCAGGGGCGGCGCCACCACGGGCGCGGCCTGCACGGGGGCGGACGCAGCATCCGGCGCTTCGTCGTCCGGGGCGGCCGAAGCGTACTGCGTCGGGTCCTCTTCGACGTCGTCGGCGATCGGCAGCGGCGGTGGGGCGATCACCCTGGGGGCCAGTCGGGGCGCGCCCGGCGCATGCAGCAGCGCCGGTGGCGGCTCCTCGATGGCGGCGATCTTGGCCGCGCGGCGCTCGGCTTCGAGCTCCTTCTCCGTCTTCGGCCGGGCCTTCTTTGCCTTGCGGGCCTCGGAGGCGGCGGCGGCTTGCGCGGCGGCGCGCTCGCGCTCTTCGCGCTCGGCGGTGAGCTTGGCGGCCTGGTTGGCTTCCTGCTGCTCGCGCTCGGCCTCGTCTTCCTCGCTGCCGTAGATGCGCCGCTTGCGGGAGGTGAGGGCGTCGATCTTGAGCGCGCGCTTCAGCTTGTCGGCGGTGTCCTCGTCGATCGAGCTGCTGGCGGTCTTGGCGTCGACCGCTCCCAGCCTCTTCAGCCGGTCGATGACTTCCTGGCTCGAGAGGTTCAAGTCCCTCGCGAGCTGGAAGACCCTAACGTTCCCCATCCGGCTTCCCTCCGTGATCCGACGCATCGGACACGCGGCCCGCAGGCTCCGCGCTCGCGACCGCCAGCGCCTCGTCCGAGGCCGCTTCTGCTTCCGCTTCCGCCGGCGACTCCGCACCGTCGTCCGTCTCCGCCTCGTCCGTTTCCGCCGCGGCCTGCTCTTCGGCGAGCTGCGCCTCGGCCAGGCGGCGATCCTCTTCCGCCTGCTCGAGGGCGACCCGCTCCGCCTCCGCGCGCTCGGCCTCGAGACGCGCCGCTTCCTCCGCGTCGCGGCGATCCCAGTCCGCTTTGGCCACGACCGCCGACTCGCGGATCTTTTCCGCCGTCTTCGGCCCGATGCCCTCGATCTGGCACAGCTCCTCGTCCGTCATCTCGAGGATGTGGGCGAGCCCGGCCAGGCCGGAGTCGATGAGCTTCTGCACGTTCGCGGGCGTCACGCCTTCGAGGCTGCGCAGCTCCTCGACGATACGCTCCATGCGCGCCATCTCGGCTTCGACTTCCTGGCGCTTCTCTTCTTCGCTCTTGATGTCGATGCGCCAGCCCACGATCTTGGCCGCCAGACGGACGTTCTGCCCCTTCTTGCCGATGGCGAGGGAGAGCTGCTTGTCCTCGACCACGACCTCCATGATCCGCTGCTCCTCGTCGAGGATGGAGACACGGCTCACCTTGGCGGGCGACAGCGCGTTGACCACGAAGGTCGCGGCGTCGTCGTTCCATTCCACGATGTCGATCTTCTCCCCGCGCAGCTCGCGGATGATCGACTGCACGCGGGTGCCCTTCATCCCGACGCAGGCGCCCACGGGGTCGACGTCCTTCTCGCGCGAGATGACGGCCACCTTGGCCCGCTCCCCCGCTTCCCGGACGCAGCCCTTGATGATCACGGTGCCGTCGTAGATCTCCGGGACTTCCATCTCGAACAGCTTGATGAGCAGTGCCGGATCGGTCCGGCTCACCACCACCTGCGGCCCCTTGGCCGACTTCAGCACCTTGACGATGGCCACCCGCACGCGGTCGCCGGTCTGGTACGTCTCGGCGCGGCTCTGCTCCTTGCGCGGCAGCAGTGCCTCGGCGCGTCCGAGGTCGACCACGAAGTCGCCCATCTCCTGGCGCTTGATGATCCCGTTGATGACCTCGCCCACGCGCCCCGAGTACTCGGCGAACACGTTGTCGCGCTCGGCCTCGCGGACCTTCTGGAAGATGACCTGCTTCGCGGTCTGGGCGGCGATGCGGCCGAGGATATCGGTCGGCTTGGGGAACTCGATCTCCTGGCCGACCTCGGCCTCGGGGATGATGGTCTGCGCCTCGGCGAGGCTGATCTGGGTCTCGGGAATCTCGACCGTCTCCACGATCTGGCGGACGGCGAAGACCTCGATGAGGCCCGTCTCGTTGTTGAAGCGGCTGCGCAGGTCCTCGTTGTTCTTGTAGTACTTCTTCGACGCGGTGAGGATCGCGTCCTCGATGGCGGCGATGATCACTTCGGGATTGATGTTCTTCTCCCGGCTGATCTGGTCGATTTGCTGCCTGAGCTGATTGGTGGCCATGGTCTTACTTGAACTCCACTTCCAGCCGGCCGTGGGAGACCTTGGCGAGGGGGACCCGGGCGACAGCGCCCTTCTCCTTCTCCAGCACTACTACCAGCACGCCGTCGTCGACGGACTGCAGGCGGCCCGTCCAATGGCGGCGTCCGTCGACGGGCTCGTAGCTCGCCAGCTTGACCAGGCGGCCGACGAACCGGCGATAGTCGGCTTCGTTCTTGAGCGCCCGGTCGAGCCCGGGGGAAGAGACTTCGAGGGTGTAGGTCGATTCGATGGGGTCTTCGGCGTCCAGGATGGCGGAGACCTCTTCCGAGACCGACTGCAGCTCGGCGAGTCCGATTCCGCCCTCCTTGTCCACAAAGAGACGCACGATACTTTCGCCGCGGCCACGCTTGACCTCGACGTCGACCAGCTCGAACCCACGGCCGTCCACGACCCGCTGTGCCACGGCTCGAACCACCTCCGACGCCTCCCCTGCTTTCAGCCCCTGCCCCCAAAAAAAGAGAGTGGGGCGAACCCACTCTGGTGCTTCACCCCGAGCTGGAATGGTAATGATAACAGCCGGTTGGAACTAAGGCAAGAAAAAGGCTTCCCCGCGTGCCCGCGGGGCGGCCGCTACACGATGCGGGCCACCAGATCGTAGGGGTGGGCCTCGGTGATCTGGGCGGTCACAAAAGCCCCCGGAAGCGCCGTTCCATCGTTCAACACGATCATCCCGTCGATCTCGGGGGCCTGGGTCGCCAGCCGGCCGCGCAGAAGGAGGTCGGTGTCCGGGTGCGTCCCCTCGACCAGCACCTCGACCCGCTCGCCGATCCGCCGCTTGTTGCGGCGGGCGGAGATCTTCTTTTGGGCGGCCATGAGCTTCCGCTTGCGCCGTTCCTTGACCGCCTGGGGCACCCGGTCGGGCAGGTCGAACGACGTGGTCCCCTCCTCGTCCGAGAAGGTGAACACCCCGAGGTGGTCGAACTCGCAGGCCTCGACAAAGGCGAGGAGCTCGGCGAACTCCGCCTCCGACTCTCCCGGAAACCCGACGATGAACGACGTGCGGATGGCGACGCCGGGAACACGCGCCCGGATGCGGTCGACCATCCCTCGCAGGTGGCCGCGCCCGGTCGGGCGCTTCATCCGCTTGAGCACCGTGTCGCTCGCGTGCTGGAGCGGGATGTCCACGTACTTGACGACCTTGTCCTCGCTCGCGATCGCGTCGAGGATGCCGTCACTGAGCGTCGCCGGATACGCGTACATGACGCGGATCCAGCGGATGCCTTCGATGCGGTTCAGGCGGCGCAGCAGGTAGGCCAGGCCGTCGCGGATGCCGTGGTCGAGGCCGTACCGGGTCGAGTCCTGCGCGACCAGCACGACCTCGCGGACGCCCTGGGCGGCCAGCGCCCTCACCTCGCTCG
>Ga0136617_10003726_pt1 | contig 13615 bp, 12 predicted proteins | sample AntDrymUQ3222106_2_FD_129672 | JGI IMG/M metagenome (GOLD analysis project Ga0136617, IMG submission 129672) | Polar desert sand microbial communities from Dry Valleys, Antarctica - metaG UQ322 (21.06) | ecosystem: Environmental > Terrestrial > Soil > Desert | place: Antarctica: Dry Valley...
CGATCGAGCAGACGACGACGACGTTGTCGGCGCGGTCGCGCATCAGCTCCAGCTCGAACTCGTCCCAGCCGCGGACCGACTCCTCGACGAGCACCTGCCCGATCCGGCTCGCGCGCAGGCCCGACTCGACCTGGCGGCGGAGCTCGCCGGGGGTGCGGACGAAGCCGCCGCCCTGGCCGCCGAGCGTGAAGGCCGGGCGGATGACGGCCGGCAGAGCGATCCCCTCGAGGTCGTCGGGTGAGGTGACGATCCGGGAGGCGGGGACGCGAAGTCCGACCGCTTCCACCGTCGCACGGAAACGCTCCCGGTCTTCGGCCCTGAGAATCGCCTCGGGGTCGGCGCCGATCAGCTCGACGCCGAGCTCGGCGAGCACACCCGCCTCCGTGAGCTCGAGGGCGAGGTTGAGGGCGGTCTGCCCGCCGAGGGTTGGCAGGAGCGCATCGGGCCGCTCGCGCCGGAGGACGCCCGCGACGCCCTCGAGGTCGAGCGGCTCCAGGTAGGTGCGGTCGGCGAAGCCCGGGTCGGTCATGATCGTGGCCGGGTTGGAGTTGACGACGATCGTGCGGAAGCCGTCCTCCCGCAGCACCTTGAGCGCCTGGCAGCCGGAGTAGTCGAACTCGCACCCCTGCCCGATCACGATCGGGCCCGAGCCGATCACGAGGATCGACTCGATGTCCGTCCTACGCGGCACCGAGGAGCTCCTCGACCCAGCCCTCGAGCAGCGGGACGGCGTCGTGCGGCCCGGGGCCTGCCTCCGGGTGGAACTGGAGCGAGCGGGCGCGCAGCTCGGGAAAGGCGAGGCCCTCGACCGTGCCGTCGTAGAGCGACACGTGGGTCGCCTCGCGGCTCTCGGACGGTGCGACGGCGAAACCGTGGTTCTGGCTCGTGACGAGGACACGGCCGCTCGCGCGCTCGAGCACGGGGTGATTCGAGCCCCGGTGGCCGAAGCGGAGCTTGAACGTCCGGCCGCCGGTCGCGAGCGCCAGGAGCTGGTGCCCGAGGCAGACGCCCAGAACCGGCACGCGGCCGAGCAGCTGCTCGACGACACGGACCTCCTGCAGCAGTGCTTCCGGGTCGCCCGGGCCGTTCGAGAGCACGACGCCGTCGTAGGCGGCGAGCGCCTCTGCCCCGGTGTCGTGGGGAAGCACCGTCACGGCGGCGCCGGCCGTCGCGAGCCGGCGCAGGAGCGAGCGCTTGCAGCCGAGGTCGAGCACGGCCACCCGCACCACACCCGGGCGGTTGAACACGTATGGCTGGCACGTCGACACGCGCGCCACGAGCTCCTCGTCTGCGGGCGGCTCATCCTGGAGGGCCGCGATCGCATCCTCGACAGAGACGTCCCCGGTGGCCACGGCCGCGGGCATCGCGCCCTTCACGCGGAGGTGGAGGACGAGCGAGCGCGTGTCGACCTCCGAGAGGGCGACGATGCCGCGCTCGCGGAGCCAGTCCGTCCACGCCGGCCCGCGCGCCTCGCGCATGAGGACCGCGCCGGCATGGATCCGATCGTCCTCGGAGCGTTCGTCCGCGACCCCGTAGTTGCCGACCATCGGCGCCGAGAAGGCCACGAGCTGGCCCTCGAAGCTCGGGTCGGTGACGACCTCCTGGTACCCGCTCATTGCCGTCGTGAAGACGGCCTCGCCAACGGAGCAGCCCTCGGCTCCCACCGAAGTACCGCGGAAGACCGTCCCGTCCGCGAGTGCGAGGAAGCCCCTCACCGCTGAAACACCGCGCGCCCGTCGGCGACCGTGAGCCGCACCTGGCCCCGCACCCGCTCGCCGAGCAGCCAGGAGTTGACCGAGCGCGAGCGGAAGCCGTCCGCGCCCACGCGCCAGCGCCGCTCGAGGTCGAGCAGCACGAGGTTGGCCGGCTCCCCGACGGCGATTCGCGGCCGCGGCAGGCCGAAGATGCGCGCCGGGCCGTCCGACATGCGCTCGAGCAGCGTCTCGAGCCGCAGCAGCCCTGGCTGGACGAGGTGCGTGAAGAGGGCGGCGAACGCGGTCTCGAGCCCCGTCACCCCGAACGGCGCCGCCTCGAACGGAACCTCCTTCTCGTGCCGCGCGTGGGGCGCGTGGTCGGTCGCGACGGCCGCGATCGTGCCGTCGCGCAGCGCCTCGATGAGCGCCGCCCGGTCGTCGTCCCCGCGCAGCGGCGGGTTCATCTTCGTGTTGGGATCGAGCGTCCGCACGGCCTCGTCCGTCCGGGAGAGGTGGTGCGGCGTCACCTCGCCGCTGGCCTCCACCCCACACGCCTGCGCGACGCGCAGTGCCTCGACGGATCCCCGCGCCGACAGGTGGAGCAGGTGCAGTGGGCGACTCTCCGCCTCCGCGAGGCGCAGGTCGCGCTCGACCATCAGGCTCTCGGCGAGCGAAGGATACGGAGCGAAGCCGAGCTCAGCCGAGACCGCTCCCTCATGCATCTGGCCGCTGCGCGAGAGGGAGGGCTCCTCGCAGTGGACGGCGAGCGGGCGATCCGTGACCGCGCTGTACTGAAGGGCGCGCCGCATCAGCGCTGGCGACTCGACCGGCCGGCCGTCGTCGGAGAAGGCAACGGCGCCGCGGTCGGAAAGCTCGCCCAGCTCGGCCAGTTCCTCGCCGCGCTGCCCCTTCGTGATCGCCGCGAGGAAGCCGACGGGCACTTCCGCCTCGGCCCGCGCCAGGTCGACGAGGGCCCCAAGCACGGCCGCCGAGTCGACGACCGGGTCGGTGTTCGGCATCGCGAGCAACGCGCAGAAGCCGCCGGCCGCCGCCGCGCGCGTGCCGGAGGCGATCGTCTCCTCGTCCTCGCGGCCGGGCGTCCTCAGATGCACGTGGGGGTCGACGAAGGCCGGCGCGAGCACGAGTCCGCGGCCCTCGACCACCCGATGCCCGTTCGGGTGGAGATCCTCGCCGAGCGCAGCGATCGTCCCGCCGTCGATCCGGACGTCGAGCACGGCGTCGATGCCGGCGACCGGGTCGAGCACCCGTGCGCCGCGCACGACGAGGTCATCGGGCCGGGCTTCCCGGCGCACGAGCATCACGCGACCTCGAGCGCCGCGGCCGCCTGCACCGGAGCCCCTGTGGTCAGGAGGTCGTAGAGCACGGCCATCCGGACGACGAGGCCCGTTCTCACCTGGGTCTCGATCAATGCCTCCGGCCCGTCCGCCACGGCGGCGTCGAGCTCGACCCCGCGGTTGATCGGGCCCGGGTGCATCACCTTCTGCCCCGGACGCAGCCGCTCGGCGGTGACGCCCCAGCGCGCTGCGTACTCCCGGAGGCTCGGCACGTAGTTCGCGCCCGCCTCCATCCGTTCTTGCTGCATCCGCAGGACGTAGACGACGTCGGCGTCGGCGATCGCGCCGATGTCGGTGGAGGTGTCGCACCCGAGCGCCTCGATCCCGAGCGGGAGCAGCGTCGGCGGCGCGACGAGCGTCACCCGCGCCCCGACGAGCGCGAGCGCGCCGATCAGCGACCGCGCCACGCGCGAATGCAGGACATCGCCGACGAGCGCCACGTGGACGCCCTCGAGCCGCCCGAGCTCGGCCTCAATCGTGTAGAGGTCGAGCAGCGCCTGAGTCGGGTGTTGGTGCTTGCCGTCGCCGGCGTTCACCACGCTCGCGCCGCTCACCCGAGCGACGAGCTGCGGCGCCCCGATCTGGGGGTGGCGGACGACGATCACATCCGGGTCGTAGGCCGCGAGGGTCAGCGCCGTGTCCTTCAGGGACTCGCCCTTGTCGACGGCCGAGCCCGACGCCCTGATCGAGAGCGTGTCGGCGGAGAGGCGCTTGGCGGCGAGCTCGAAGCTCGATGACGTCCGCGTGGAGGACTCGTAGAACAGCGTCACGATCGTGCGCCCGCGCAGGGTCGGCAACTTCTTCACTTGCCGCTCGAGCGACGTCTCGAAGCTTCGAGCCGTGCCGAGCAGCCGCTCGACATCGTCGCGGCTGAGGTCACCGACCGAGAGCAGGTGCCGCCGGTCGGGCGGTGCGGGCGGCAGCGGCTCTTCGCGCACGACGCGAAACTCACCTCGTGTGGTCACGACTCCTCCTCCTCCGGGGCGGGTACGAGCAGGACACGATCGACCTCGTCGACCTCGACGAGCTGGACGCTCACGCGCTCGGAGCGGCTCGTCGGGAGGCTCTTGCCCACGTAGTCGGGGCGGATCGGCAGCTCGCGGTGGCCGCGGTCGGCGAGCACGGCCAGCTGGACGCGTGCGGGCCGCCCGTAGCCGAAGAGGGCCTCGACGGCCGCGCGGCTCGTCCGGCCGGTCGAGAGGACGTCGTCGACAAGGACGCACGTGCGCCCCTCGAGCGGCGAGGGCAGCCGCGTCGTCCGCACGAGCGGCTGCGGACGCAGGGGCGCATCGCCGGCGCGGACGAGCACGTCGTCGCGGTGGAAGGTGACGTCGAGCGCGCCGAATCCGACCCTCGTTCCCGAGCGCTCCTCGATCAGCCGGCGCAGGCGAGCCGCGAGCGGAACGCCGCGTGTGTGGATGCCGACGAGGGCGACCGCTTCGAGGTCGGGGTTGCGCTCGATCACCTCGTGCGCCATCCGCGAGAGCGTGCGGTCGATCGCGGCGGCGTCGAGCAGCAGCTTTCCGCGTGGGGATTCGACGGCGACGACGAGCTCCTTTCCGGCCTCACTGGACCGAGTTAAAGGCGATCGGCGTGAGGCTAGAGGGGCGGTCGGACGACGGGTCGCCTACGGCTGCGATCATGCCGCGCGCAGCAGTGAGGAAATTGCGCCCGCCTCCGGTCTGGGTCTCCCTGGCGGCACTCGTCGGACTCTCGACCGTCGTTCGCGCCGCCGCCGCACGCAGCGTGCCCGGGCCGTTCATCGCTCCGGACGAGATCATCTACGGCCTGCTCGGCCGCTCTCTCTGGGCTTCGGGGAAGCTCGAGGTGCTCGGGGGGCCGACGCCGTTCTACAGCTTCTTCTACCCGGCCCTCGTGGGACTCCCGCTCAGTCTGGAAGACCCCCTGCTCGGCTTCGAGCTGCTGCAGCTGCTCCAGGCGCTCGTGATGTCGCTCTCCGCGCTGCCCGTCTACCTCTGGGGCAGGAAGTTCCTGCCGGCGCGCTTCGCCCTCCTTGCGGCGGGCCTGACCCTCGCCCTGCCGGGCCTGGCCTATTCCGCCCTGATCATGACCGAGGTCCTCTTCCTTCCCGTCACCGTGCTCGCCCTCTGGGCGCTCGCGGAGGCGCTGGCCCGGCCGACCCCGCGGACGCAGGCGCTCCTGCTCGCCGCGGTCGCCGTAGCCGTCACGACCCGGCTGCAGGCGCTCGTGCTCGTGCCGGCGCTCCTCACGGGCCTCGTTCTGAAGGCGGTGCTCGATCGGAGTCTCGACGTACCGCGCCGGTTCTGGCCCACCCTCGTCGGCCTCGGGTTGCTGGCGGGACTGTGGAGTGCCTGGCATCTCCACGACGGAGGCCCTTGGACGAAGCTCCTCGGTGGCTACGGCTCGATCGCCGAGGCCTCGTACGACCCGGGCGAAGCGGTGCGCTTCGTCGCCTACCACGCGGGCGACGCTGTCCTCATGACCGCCGTCTTCCCGGCCTGCGCCGTCGGCGTGGTCGCCGCTCGCGCCTTCCGCCGCCGCGACCCCTCCGACGACGTGCGTAGCTATCTTGCGGTCGTCGTCGCCTATGGCGGCTGGCTCGTCGTCGAGACCGGCGTCTTCGCCTCCCGCTACGTCGAGCGCCTCGCCGAGCGGGATCTTCTCACGCTCGCGCCGGCCCTCTTCCTCGGCTTTGCGCTCTGGCTCTCGCGCGGCGCGCCGCGGCCGCGCCTGGCGGCTGCACTCGTCGGGATCGGCGCAGCGGCTCTCGTGCTGGTCGTTCCCTTCGAAGAGTTCGCGTACGACTGGGCTGTCCACGATGCCTTCACCCTCGCCCCACTCTGGCAGCTTCGCCAGGCGGCGCCGACACTCGATCTCGAGCTCGTCGTCTCCGCGGGTGTTGCGGCCGCGGTCATCGTCTTCGCCCTCCTTCCCCGCCGTCTCCTCCTCGCCCTCCCCGTACTCGCGGGCGCTGGGCTCTTGGCGACGTCGGTGCTAGCGAGCCGCGAGCTGGCCCAACTGGCGGGCGTGCACGATCGGCGCTCGTTCGGCGTCGACAAGCGCTGGGTGGACGACGCCGCAAATGGACCGGTCGCCTACCTTTACGGTGGCGAGCCATACTGGAACTCCGTCTGGCAGCACGTCTTCTGGAACCGGCGCGTCGACCGCGTGCTCTCGCTTCGCCGCGCGTACGCCGGGCCGATTCCGCAGCTCGCGGTCGACCCCGGCGCGGACGGCAGGCTTCGGGGGACCGGTTCGCCCCGGTACGTCGTCGCCTCGGCGGTGCTGACGCTCGACGGGCAGCGCGTGGCGGAGAATCCTCAAGAGGGCAACGATCAGCGTGGCGTCGCGCTCTGGAAGGTCGAGGGAACTCCCCGGCTGGCGACGTGGTCCTTCGGGGTCGCGCCCAACGGGGATATGTTCGCTTCCGCCGAGCTGACCGTGTTCGGCTGCCGCCGCGGCGCCTTCCACGTGGCGCTGCTCGCCAAGGGCAGCCGCACCGTGCAGCTCAAGCGGGACGGGAAGACGGTGCAGACCCTTCACTTCCGTTCCGATTCCGACGGCTGGAGTGGCTCCCTGCCGGCCCCGCCCTGGGCGGACGGAACCCGGATCTGCAGGTTCGAGGTCACGAGCGACGGCTTCCTCGGCTCCAGCCGGTTCGAGTTCCTCCCAGTCGACGCTGGCGCGGAGCGAGCGCCCTCATAGGCTCGCGGCGGCCTCCGCCGGAGGCGCCGCCGTCGCGCCGCGCTCGGAGCGCGCCCCCCTGCGGATGAGCCGAGGCTCGCCCCGCTCGCGGTAGGGCACGTCGATCACGTCGAAGTCCCTCGGCACTTCGGTGCGAAGAAAAATGCTGCGCGCCTCCTCGGCCACGTCCGGTCCGAAGTAGCGGTTCGAGAGGTGCGTCAGCGCAAGGAGGCGGACGCCCGCGGCATGGGCGACCGTCGCTGCATCGGCCGCGGTCGAGTGGAGCGTGTCCGCGGCCCGCTCGCGCTCCTCCTCGCAGAACGTCGCCTCGTGGACGAGCACGTCGGCCTCGAGCGCCGCCTCGATGACCGAGCGCGTGGGGGCCGTGTCGCCCGTGAGCACGATCTTCCTGGCAGGCCGCGGCGGCCCGAGGACGTCACCGGGGACGACGGTGCGTCCGTCGGCGAGCGTGATCGTCTCCCCACGCTGGAGCTGTCCCCGCTCGCGGCCGGGCGGCACACCGAGCGCGTCCGCACGGAGCACGTCGAAGCGGCCCGGCCGCGGTTGCTCGACCAGCGCGTAGCCGATCGCGGCGACGCCGTGGTCGACCTCGAAGGTCTCGATCCGATGGTCACCCCGCTCCAGCACCTCTCCCGGACGAAGCTCGACGAGGCGATGTGGGAAGGGAAGACGCCCGAAGATGCGGCGGAGCGAATCGAACAGGTTCTCGAGCCCGTGCGGCCCGTAGATGGTGATGCCGAGCTCGCGACCGCGGAGCGCGAACGTCTTGAGCATGCCGGGAAGGCCGAGGTAGTGGTCGGCGTGGAAATGCGTGAGGAAGATCTCCTCCAGCTCCACCAGTCCGACGTCCGAGCGGAGGAGCTGCCTCTGCGTTCCCTCGGCGCAGTCGAAGAGGAGACGCTGGCCGCCACGCCGGACGAGGGTCGCCGAAGGCGCGCGCCGGGCGGTCGGCAGCGAGCCGGACGTGCCGAGGAAGACGATGTCGAGATCCACGCGCGCTGAGTCTAGGCCGCCTCCATCAGGGAAGAAGGAGTCGTTGGCCCGGACGCAGCAGCGCGCCCTGCAGTCCGTTTCGCTGCTGGAGGTGCCAGACCGCTTCCCGTGGATCCCCGCTGTAGCGGGCACTCGCGATCGTCCACAGCGTGTCTCCCTGCTTCACCGTATAGATGTGTGCCTTCGCCCTGCCGGCGGAGGGCCGGGCGACAGCGGCCACCACGAGGACGGCGAGGAGCGCGATGAGGGCCAGCCGAAGGAACATACGTTCGTAGCCTACAGGGAACGTATGTTCGTGTCAACCTCCGGGGCTCTGACCCGGAGGAAGGTGTTACGGCGTCGGCAGGCGGATGAGCTCGGGTCTGATCGAGTGGCCGGCGATCTCGAGCATCAGCATCGTGTGTGTGGGCGCGCGGCGCCGCTCGGTCGGGCTGCCCGGGTTGAGCATCCACACGCGCCCGCGGCGCTCGCACTCCGGAACGTGCGTGTGGCCGTACACGACTGCACCGCACCCGGGGAACCGCTGCACCAGCCGCTCGTGACGTCCGAGGCTCTGGCCGGGCACGTGCACGAGGCCGATCGTCACCCCTCCCACCTCCACTCTCAGCTCCGAGGGCAGCGCCTCTCGCACCGCGGGCTCGTCGACGTTGCCGTGCACGGCCTCGACGGGCGGTCCCAACCCTCGCAGCTCCTCGAGGAACGCGAGCGAGACGAGGTCGCCGGCGTGCAGGATCAGATCGGCGCTCCTCAGGCGCTCGACGCATGCCGGAGGCAGGCGCCTGGAGCCGCGCGGCAGGTGCGTGTCGGCGATGACGGCGACGAGGCTCGGCGGAGGCGGCATGCCTCCCCCTTCCCCGAACGCGCGGGGTCTACCCGACTCTGAAGGGCGGGCTCGTGAACCTCGCGACCCTGCCCGTGTTGGTCGTCGCCCTGAGCGTGATCGCGTAGACGTAGGAGCCGGGCTTGAGCTTCCGCTTCGGGAAGCGAACCAGCGGGGTGTGCTTGGCCTTGACCTTGCCTTTGGCCGTCAGCACCGCCCGCGTCGAGCCCTTGCGACGAATCGTCGCGGTGTACGTTGCTTCCTCGGCAGCGGTGACGTGGAACGACCAGTACGTGCGTTTCGGGGAGCTTCGTCCCTTGAGCTTGCCCCATTTCGGCGTTGCGCCCTGCACCGTGATCGAAGGCTGGAAGGCGACCGGCCGGCGGCAAGGAGCTCCGGCGCCCGCGATCGCCGACTTGACGGCATCGAAGGAGGGCCGCCGGCTGCGATCGGCCCGCAGGACGCCGCTCTGCCAGCGGTCCCGGTCGGCCTCGTCGACGAGGTGGAAGAAGCTGATCGCCTCGACCGCGGGATCGCAGCGTAGGAGCTCGATCGCCTCGGAGTAGTACCGGGCCTGTGTCGCCTCGTCGACGGTCGGGACGTTCTCGACGCCGTTGTAGGCGCCGGACGACGCCGTGTCGGCCTGCCAGCCGAGCTCGTCGACCGTGATCCGGAAGGCGCCGCCGAACGTCGCGGGCTGACCGGTTCCGTTGAAGGCGTCGTAGAACGCCTGCTTCATCCGGTCGAGGTTGGGAACGCCCACGTTCGGCCAGACGTATCCGCGGCTCGGAGGATCGGTGTTCACGTTCGGGTAGGGGTGGAAGCTGAGGCCGTCCATGATCGGGGTGCGGCGTCCCGACACCCGGTACGCCTTGCCGAGCGCGATGAGGAAGCGCACGGGCGAGGTCGAGACGTTGCTCGGGGCGGAGCAGTCGTCGTTTCCGCGTGGAGACAGTGCGAGACCCGTCACCTTGATACCGCCGTCGACGCCCTTGAGCGCGTCGTACATGGTCGCCATGGCCGCGAGGTAGGCCGCGGCAGAGGCGTTCGTACAGTCGGGGTTGAACTGCGGCTGCCAGAAGCGGGGTTGGTTCGGCTCGTTGGGGCCGATGAACTCCCGTACCGCCGGAAAAGTGCGCGCGACGGAGGCGATCCAGGTGCCGAACTGCGCCAGCGCGGCGGGCGAGCTGAGGCCGGCCGCCTTCTTCTGGTAGACGGCGAAGGTCACGCTCACCCCGTTCGCGGCAGCAACGGGCAGGAGCGCCGCGATCTGCCCGGTGTCGGGCGGGAGCGCCGTCGGGTTGTCGGCATCCCAGGAGATCGAGATGACGCTCTTCGTCGCCCCGATCTCGGCCATCTGGGCATAGAGCGCGCCCGGTGTCGACTTCACCTCGTCCTCGGTGAAGCCGATGTCCACGGCCGCGGCCGGAGCGGCGGTGCCGAGCGCGAGCGCACCGGCAAGGAGGAGGAGGGGCTTCGCCATCGCTCCTTGTGTGTCGGAGGGGTTACCTCGAGTGGGTATCCCTCGTTCGAGTCACGACGGCGTCGAGAAGCCTTCCCGCTCCGAAGCGGACGGGGTCGTCGGCCGGGAGGCCCGTCTCGCGCTCCGCGTGCTCGATCGCCTCGCGCGCGGCTGCGTCGTCCAGCTCGCGCGTGTTGAGGGCGATCGCGGCGACCCGCGCCTTCCGGGCCGGCAGCGAGGCGCGCTCGTGCAGCTCGACGAGCTCCGGCAGCGAGGGCAGCGGATGCCCGGGGTACCCGTCCACCTCCGTCGCCCCCGCGAGGTGGCAGAGCACGAAGGCGTGCGGCGCCGAGCCATGCACGAGGCCGAGGGTCACGCCCGAGTAGGCCGGGTGGACGAGCGATCCCTGCCCCTCGATCCACAGGAGCTCGCCCCCCCGCGCCGCCCCCTCGACGACGAGCCGCTCGACCGCACCGGCGATGAAGTCGGCGACCACGGCGTCGACGGCGATCCCCCAGCCCGCGATCGCGATGCCCGTCTGCCCTGTCGCAACGAACTGCGATGCAAGCCCGCGCCGAGTCGCCTCTCGGTCGAGCTCGAGCGCCACGGTCATCTTCCCGATCGCGCAGTCGGAGCCGACGGTGAGGATCGTCGTCGCCGCGAGGCGCAGGTTCTCACCGGTGGGCACGTTCAGATCCGCCGGCGGGCGGCGCAGGTCGCGGAGCTCCACTCGGTGTCGGCGGGCGTGCTCGGCGAGCTCGGGATCATCGGCGATGAACTGGTGCAACCCGTTCTCGAGATCGAGGCCCTTCGCGATGCAGCTCTTCAGCAGCGTCCGCCAGGCGGGCGGGAAACGGCCGCCCTGCGTCGCTACGCCGACGAGAGCCGTCGTCGGACCGAAGCAGAGGGCGTCGTTGACCGTCGCGACGACGGGGATCCCCTTGTAGGTCTCCCCCGCTCGCTCCGAATCCAGGAGTGCCACGACCGGATGGGCGCCGTAATCGACGACACCGCGAGCGGTCTTGCCGTGGTGAGGGTCGCCCGAGTACCCCTCGGCGAGGATGAGATATCGCTTGCCGGTCAATCGTCGCGGTCGGAGTCGCCGCCGCCCGAGCGGCCGCGACCCCGTCCTCGTCCTGAGCCCGAGCGGTCATCGGTCTCGGTCCGCGTCTCCTCGGTCGAGCCCACCGTCGTGCGTACAGGCGCCTCAACGGTGGAGGTTCGCGTCGCGGTGATCGTCGCGGGCGGTGGTGGGGTTGCGGGCACTGTCCGATGCCGGATCGAGACCGGCGCAAGGGGCGCGCCGCCCTCGAGGTCGGTGACGGCAAGGCCGATCGTGTCGCGGGTGAGCAGATATGCGCCGCCCCCGAGCCCGGCCGACAGCACGAGGCCTGCAAGCCCGAGTCCGACAACTTTGAGCCAGTCTCCGCGCATCGTGCTCCCAGACTAGACAGGTTCCGAGACCCGTTCAGATCTCCGCGACTCGGCGAGCGGAAGCCGCACCTCGACACGGGCACCGCCGCCGTTCCGGTTCGCCATCGACGCCGCCCCGCCCCAGCGGCGCGCGAGCGTCTCCACGATGGCGAGCCCGAGTCCGGAGCCGGGAGCCTGATGGCTCGAGTTGCCGCGAACGAAACGGCCGAAGAGTGTCCGCTCCTCGCCGGGATCGAACCCGGGCCCCTCGTCGAGGACGGCGAGGTACGCCGTCCGGTCCTCGACTCCGAAGACGAGCGTGACGGTCGTTCCGGCCGGCCCGTACGCGAGCGCGTTCTCGACCAGGTTGTCGAGGATCACGGCGACATCCTCGGGAGAGGCGAGCGCGTGGACATCGTCCTCGCAGCTAAGGCCCAGCTGCTTGCCCGCCTGCTCCGCGGGCGCCCTCCAGCGCTCGCGGGCACGGTCGATGGCTTCTCGCAGCGAGACCGGCCGGCCGCTCGGTCGCTCGCCCTCGCGTGCGAGCGTGAGCAGGTCGGCGAGCAGCCTGGCGAGGCGGTCGGTCTCGTGCTCCGCCGCCGCGAGGTCGCGCTGGAGCTCGGGATCGTCGGCCCGCACGCTCGCCGCTTCCAGCCGGAGCCGAAGCCCGGTGAGCGGGGTCCGCAACTGATGTGAGGCATTCGCGACGAACTCGCGCTGCGCCGCAAGCACCTGGCCCAGCCGATTCGCCATGTCGTTGAACGCGCGGGCGACCTCCTGCTGCTCGCTGGAGCCGGTCACCACGGCGCGCGCCTCGAGATCGCCGCGCCCCACCCGCCGGGCCACGTGGGCCAAGGCGTGCAGCGGCCGGGCGAGAGAGCCTGCAAGCAGCCAGGCGAGCACGAGTCCGAGCGCGAGCGCGAAGCCTCCGAGCCCGAGCAGCACGAGGACGTCGCGCCGGACGCGCTGCTCGAGCGCCTCGACGCTCTGGGTGACACGCACAGCACCGACGCGCTGCCCGCGGCTCACGACTGGCACGGCCGTGTACAGAAGGTTCTGACCGAGCGTGACGCTGTGACGCCTCCCCTGTTCCGTGCGCCCGTCGGCGAGCACCGCCGCGATCTCGGGACGGCCGGCGTACGACGAGCCCGGGCGCTCGCCTGCGGAGTCCGCGAGGAGACCACCCCGCGCGCCGACCACGATGACGCGCCCCGAGAGGTCGCGCGCCGCTCGTTCGACGACGCGGTCGAGCGCGGTCAGGTCCTCCAGCCGCCCCGACGCGCTCGCGGCGATCAGGTGCGCCTGGGCCGCAGCCTGGGCCTCGAGCTCTGCATCCGCGCGATCCGAGACGGTCAGCGCGAGCGGAAGCTCGAGAGCCACGAGGACGAGCACGACGACGTACGCGAAGGCGGCGAGGAGGCGAAGTCGAAGGCTCATCGCTCGCGCAGCTCATCCGGGCCGGTGAAGCGGAACCCGACACCGCGAAGCGTGTGCAGATAGCGCGGTGCCTCCGGGTCGTCTCCCAGCTTCTTCCGCAGGCCGCTCACGTGCACGTCGAGCGTCTTCGTCGACCCGAACCAGCTCGTCTCCCAGACGTCCTCGAGCAGACGCTCTCTCGTCACCACCGCCCCCGCCTCCCGCATGAGGAGCGCGAGCAGGTCGAACTCCTTGCGGCTCAGCTCGAGGGCCGTGCCGCCCTTGGTGACGGTTCGGCCCCTGAGGTCGAGGCGGACGTCCCCGATCTCGATCCCGTCGGACGCAGGCGCTTCTGCCTCGACCCTGCGCAGCACCGCCCGGATGCGGGCCGCGACCTCACGGGCGCTGAAGGGCTTGACGACGTAGTCGTCGGCGCCGAGCTCGAGGCCGACCACCCGGTCGGCCTCCTCGGCCCGGGCGGAGACCACGATCACGGGCACGGCGGAGGTCCGCCGCAGCTCCCGCAGGACGTCGAAGCCCGACCCGTCGGGAAGCATGAGATCGAGCAGCACGAGCTCGGGCTGCAGGCGCTCGGCGAGCTCGAGCGACTCCGCCGCCGTGCGGGCGACCGTCGCGTCGAAGCCCTCGCGGGCGAGGGCTTCGACGAGCGGTGTGGTGATCGACTCCTCGTCCTCGACGACGAGGATGGTTCGGCGGCCGGGCGCCATGTTCTTCCCCTCTTCCCGCTCGGCGGCCGTTCCAAGCGAGGTCAGCG
>Ga0136617_10003727_pt1 | contig 13615 bp, 14 predicted proteins | sample AntDrymUQ3222106_2_FD_129672 | JGI IMG/M metagenome (GOLD analysis project Ga0136617, IMG submission 129672) | Polar desert sand microbial communities from Dry Valleys, Antarctica - metaG UQ322 (21.06) | ecosystem: Environmental > Terrestrial > Soil > Desert | place: Antarctica: Dry Valley...
ATGTCATGCACAAGAAATCGGAGCTTCCCTTGGCGCCCCAAAGCCTTCCCATGTCGGAGGCGCTCATCGTTATGACCTCCATGAGCTTTGGCTGCGTGGGCGTCGTCGATGAGGCCGGCCGTCTCGCCGGCATCGTCACGGACGGCGACCTTCGCCGCAACATGCACCGCAATCTTCTGGATCGAACAGTCGGCGAAGTGATGACCGTCTCGCCCAAGACCATCGATCCCGAGTCGTTAACGTCGGAAGCGCTTGAGATGCTGAATTCGATAAAAATCACCAGTCTTTTTGTCGTGAACGCCAAGGGCGAACCCGTCGGCCTCGTCCACATCCACGATCTGCTCCGGATCGGCGCTGCCTAGGGTCAAGCGCTCTTTGGTTTCTTCTGAGCGGATGGGCCAGCGGCCGCACCGAAAGCTGTTCAGACATTGGGACGCGGAATCGAGTGTCCGCCAGCCTTCAGATCAGAGTTTCGCGAGCTGATACAAACGCCGCGACGGATCTCGAAACGTCGTCCGACGAGGTTGCCCAGGAGCACACGCTGATGCGGATGACGGGTTTGCCGAACCAAAGCGAACCGCCTACCCAAGTTTCGCCTGATTTCTGAATTTCCGCAGTAAAGGCGCTGGTCTTTTCCTGATCTCCAATTTCTACCAGCACCTGATTGAAGACCACGTCGTTGATGACGAGGAAGCCGGCTCTAGACAGTTCCTCGCCAAACTGTTTCGCGCGCTCGTGCAGCGACAAAACCAGACGATCCACGCCCTCGCGTCCAAGATATTTGAGTGCTGCCCAAAGATCGACAGCCCGGGCGCGACGGGACATTTCCGGTGTGTAGAGCATCCCGTCCCGGTGTTCGGAATACATAATGTATGCGCCAGAGTTCTGAAGCGCTTTCACAAGAGCTTCGGAGTCAGCACAAAGGGAGATGCCGCGGTCATAGGGTGTATTGAGCGTCTTGTGACCATCGACGCTCCATGAATGCGCAAGTTCCAGACCATCGGTCAGATGCCTCAGTGATTTCGACGCCGCCGCCCACAGGCCAAACGCCCCGTCGATATGCACCCAGGAACCAGCCGCCCTTGCGATTTCGCAACATTTCCGAATTGGATCGAAGGCCCCAGAGTTGACGTTCCCAGCTTGCAAGATCAGGATGGTATTTGCATCCAGTTCAGGTAATGTTTCAGGGCGCAGACGTCCTTGCTCGTCGACCTCTGCCCATTCGATGTTTCCGGTCCCAAAGCCAAGAAGTGCGATCGCTTTGAGAACAGTGCTGTGGGCGTGACGGCTGGTCACGATACGTAGCCTCGGCGCACCGGCGAACCCACGGGCGTTTATGTCATAGCCGGCACTTTCGCAGAGCCGCCAGCGGGCTGCTGCCAAGCCACAAACAATCGACATGGACGTGCCGCTGACGAAGCCCGCGACTGTACTTTCCGGCAATCCAAGCAATTCTCTCAACCAGTCCTGGCATGTTTCTTCAAGAGCGGCATTTACGGGCGAGATCGCGTGAAGCACGGCGTTTTGATCCCAAGCATCGGCCAAGATGCGGGCGGCGAGAGAAGCGGGAATGACACTGCCATTCACCAACCCGAAGAAGCGCCCGCCCACTTGCGCCATCGTCCCTGGAGAGCCGATTTCGTGCAAGGCGTCGATGATCGCGTAGGGATTGCCCATTTCTTGAGGCAGCGGTTCACGAAAGGCTTTCAGCGCGGCTTGGGCAACCTCGCTCGGTGCCACATTCCGATCATAGCTCTCCCGCAGGTATTCTCTGCCATATTCGGCTGCCCGCGCCAAAAGCGCCCCGTCCTTGAGTTGGGCCAGCATTTCGTCATGCAGGCTTTGCGCGCTCGGACCTGTCACCTATTCCTCCTTTGTATTAAAGATACGCGAACCTGCCGAAACCGGGATCGCCCACTACTTGAGAAATCTGAAGGTTGCCGTCTTGTCGAAAAATGACATCAAGATCGAACCTCACACGCCGCTATTCGAGACCGGCAGGGATCGTGCCCGATTCAAGTGGTCATCAGCGTTCGGCGGCATCGAGATGATGGACGCTTGCTTCGTGAATCATGCCTTTACTCCTCATATCCACGACGAGTTGATGTTTGGTGTTGTCCATCAAGGCGTGAAGAGATTTCAGCGCGAAAGAAAAACTCACTATGTGACGCGCCACGGACTGTCCATTAACAACGCCGGCGATCTGCACACCGGCGAACGTGCTGAGGGTGAATTCATTGAATACTCTTCGCTTTATCTGACCGCCGGTGCTTTAGCGGAAGCGGGCCTGCCGAGCGGTTTTTACTTTGCAGAGGCCGTAATCAAGGATGGGGATGTTTGGAAACTCCTTCGAGCAGCCATTGCCTCACCTTCGGACACCTTGTTGGTGGAGCAGAGCATATCGCAAGCATTGTGCCTAGCAGCAATGCGCTACGGCGGAGATGAGCGGTTAAACAGGCTCCGGAAAAAGCAAACTGGCACGATTTCTACCGCAGTAGAATTTTTGCATGAGCATCTGGACAAAGATATGAAGCTGACTGAGCTCGCCGCGCTTGCGGGGCTGTCTGTCCGTCAATTCATACGCTCATTCAAACATCATAAGGGCGTCACTCCGCATCGGTATCTGATCAACATCAGGATACAGCGGGCGCGCGAGCTCATCCGGTTCGATCAGAGCTTGGCAAGCCTTGCGCTGGAAGTTGGCTTCGCGGACCAGGCGCACTTCTCCAAGACGTTTAAGGCTGTCATGGGGATAAGCCCTCAACGCTACCGGTCTGCGTTCCACTAGCTCCCCTCTTGCGCCTGCAGTTCCTTCGCGCGGCCTTCGTGAACCAGCAGGCTGATAATTTTGCGACCGCTCACGCCCCGGCCGCCGGCTTGGCGGTGGCCCTCGCCGGTTTCTTGCTTTTACTTTTGGTCACTGCGTTCATGAAATCAGGGATTTGAGGCAGCGGAACGGGAAGCTTCGGGCTGCGAGTCCGGGCGCGCGCCGTACTTCATGCCCCACTGTTCCATGGCATCGAATAAGGGTCCAAGTGTCAGGCCGTGTTTCGTGAACGAATATTCGACCCAGGGCGGAACCTGCTCATGGACGGTTCGTGCGATAATCCCATCCGCCTCAAGAGTGCGGAGTTGCAGCGTCAGCATGCGTTGCGTGATGTTCGGCATGAGCCGGCGCAGTTCGTTGAAGCGGCGCGGGCCATTTTTCAGATGAAACAGGATTGTCGGCTTCCACTTGCCGCCAATCACGGCAACGGTTGCATCGACAGGGCACCAGAAACCGATTGTCATCAACATTTCCTCTTGTTTCTACGCAGTATAAAAATTGTGCGTACTTATTACAAGAATAACGAAGTGTTAGATCACCTCCTGATCGAACAATCAGGAGGTTTCACATGTTTGCAATCATGGGTGCTACAGGCAACACGGGAAAAGCGGCGGTGGCCGAGCTTCGGCGGCGCGGCGCCGCAGTCCGCGCGCTGACACGCGACCCCGCCGGGGCTTCGCATTTGAAGGCAACCGGCGTTGAGGTTGCATCAGCGGATCCCGGCGATCCCCGCAGCCTGGCCAAGGCGTTCAAAGGCGTTGAATCCGCCTATGTGCTGATTCCCGCTCTCGTCCAGGCCCGCGATCTCCTGCGCGAAGCCAAAGCCATCGCGGCATCGATCGCCGAAGCGATCGACATCGCGAGATTAACCCATGCCGTGGCGCTTTCTTCCGGAGGCGCGCATCTGACCGAAGGAACGGGCGCCATTCGCACGTTGCACGATTTCGAAGCGGCGTTGCGCCAAACCAGCGCTTCAATCACCTATATTCGTGCCTCCGATTTCATGGAGAATTGGGCCTATGCCATTCCGATCGCGGATCAGGACGGCGTCCTTCCCAGCGGACGCGAGCCCGTCAATGGGCCGATGCAAACCGTGTCGACCATGGATATCGGGCGGCTGGCGGCGGAATGCCTGCTTGACCGTCGGGACGGTGAGCGCATCATCAATCTTCTGGGTCCCAAGGATTATTCACCCCGGCAAATCGCGGAGGCGCTGGGCGGTATTCTGAATAAGCCCGTCGAAGCTGCCCCGATTCCCCGCAATGAACTGCTTCCCTCCCTGAGGGATGGAGGCTTTGGCGCCGATTACGCCAGACGCGTCGTGGAACTCTATGACGGACTTAATTCTGGCCTGATCAGGTTCGAGCCTGGAATCGGAGAAACCCGGCGCGGGACCACCACCATCGATCAAGCGTTGAAGGCGATGGGGGCCGGCAATGGCTGATCGTTATGTGAACGCACTGATCCTGCTCTCGGCACTGGGCAGCGGTCTTGTTGCGGGAGTGTTTTTCGCCTTTTCCTCCTTCGTCATGAAGGCTCTCGGGCGGCTGCCAGCCTACGAGGGCATCGCCGCCATGCAATCGATCAACGTGGTCGTGATAAACCCGGCATTCCTGGGCGTGATGCTCGGCACCGCGGCGCTCTGCGCCGTTCTTGTCCTTGTATCTCTCTTGAACTGGGGCGATCAGCGCTCAGCCTCGCTTCTGATTGCGGGCCTCATATACCTCCTGGGCACGGTGCTGGTCACCATGGCGTTCAACGTGCCCTGGAACAATGCGCTTGCCGCGGTGGATCCAGCCAGCGCTGAAGGTGCGCGATTGTGGGCGCAATATCTCGACAGATGGACCCTGTGGAATCATGTGCGGGGCGCAGCGGCATTGGTCACGGCGGCCATGCTGACGATTGCTTTGTGAAACCCGCTAGACCGGTTCGACGATCAGCCGCAGCCCGTCAATGTCGGTCACTTTCACGCGCGCCCCCTTGGGCGCATCGGGCCCGCGCACTTCCCAGATCGTGCTGTCGATGGTGAGGCGGCCGCGCCCCTCGGCGATGGCTTCGTCCAGCACATAGCTGCGGCCCACGAAATCGTACATGCGCTGGTTGAGATTGGGGTGATCGCTGTCGAACACGCGTTTCTTCTTGAGCCAATTGCGGCCGGCGAACACGCTGACCAGCGACAGCGCCGCGAACACCACAAGTTCAGTCTGCCAGCTCATGTCGAATGCGATGTCAAGCATACCCACGGTGGCGGCTGGTATGGCGAGCCAGATGAAGAACACGCCAGGCGCCGTCAGTTCCAGCATCAGCAGAAGCCCGGCGACAACCCACCAAAGCCAGTCTCCCAACAGCGGCAAGAATTCGGTCATGATCCCCTCGTCAGTTCTTGTTGGGAACGCCGGGGACGCCGGAGGCTGTCTTACGCCCGAGTTGGGCGGCACTTCCGCTGTTGCCGAAGGCCTCCTTGGCGATCTCGGCAATGCCGCCGATCGAGCCCAACATGGAGGTCGCATCGAGCGGCATCATCAGGATCTTCTGGTTCGGCGACCTGGCGATGGCCTCAAGCGCCTTCATGTAATTGTTGGCGACGAAATAGTTGATGGCCTGCACATTGCCGTTGGAAATGGCGTTGCTCACCAGTTCGGTCGCCTTCGCTTCCGCTTCAGCAGACCGCTCACGCGCCTCCGCATCCCGGAAGGCGGCTTCACGGCGGCCTTCCGCTTGCAGCACCACCGATTGCTTCTCGCCTTCGGCCTTGAGGATCGCCGCCTGCCGCAGGCCTTCGGCTTCGAGAATCGAGGCCCGTTTCTCGCGCTCGGCCTTCATCTGCCGGCCCATCGAGTCGACGAGATCGCGCGGCGGGTTGATGTCCTTGATTTCGATACGGGTCATCTTGACGCCCCACGGGTGCGTCGCCTGATCGACCACGCCGAGAAGACGCTGATTGATCTCGTCGCGTTGCGACAGCAGGCTGTCCAGCTCCATCGATCCCATCACCGTGCGGATATTTGTCATGGTCATGTTGGTAATGGCGTTCTGCAGATCGTTGATCTCATAGGTGGCGCGCGCCGCGTCCAGCACCTGATAGAAGGCGATGCCGTCGACGGTCACCATGGCGTTGTCCTTGGTGATCACTTCCTGCGAGGGAACCTGGATCACCTGCTCCATCATGTTCTGCTTGGCGCCGATCCTGTCGATGAACGGAATGATGAGCCCGAGCCCGGGCCCCAGGGTGCGCACATATTTGCCGAAGCGTTCAACCGTATAGGCATAGCCCTGTGGCACCATGCGGATCGCCCGCAGCAGGTAGAAGATGACGACCGCCACGATCACCAGAACGAATACACTCGCACCTTCAAACATGCGCCGTCTCCCTTGTTTTGCTCCGTCTTAGCGCCCCGCAAGGCCAACGCAAAGGCGATTACAGCCAGCCCGCCAGTTCCGCGCGCACGATGGCTTCCAGCATGTCGATCGATTCCCGTTGATCGTTGAGACAGGGCGCGGCCGAGAAATTGGCCCCTCCGCGCTCTAGGAATATTTCCCGCAAGCCGATGGCGACCTCCTCCAGCGTTTCCACGCAGTCGGAAGCAAATCCGGGCATGATGACAACTAGATTTTTCACGCCCCGCGCCGGCAGGCCCTCGACAGTGGCCTGCGCATAGGGTTTGAGCCATTCCGCCTTGCCGAACCGCGACTGGAAGACGGTCTCGATCGCGGCGGGCGGGGCCTTGAGCCGCTGGGCCAGGAGTTTCGTCGTCGCCAGGCAATGGCCGTAGTAGGGATCTCCGGCATCGACATAGGACTGCGGCAGTCCGTGGTAGGAGGCAAGAATAAGGTCTGGCTTCCATGTCAGCGATGCCAGATGTCGTTCAAGACTAAGCGCCAGCGCGTCGATGTAGGCGGCATCTTCGAAATAGGGCGGCACCGAACGCAACGCCGGTTGCCGCCGCATCTCCTTGAGCGTGTCGAAGACCTTGTCGAGGGCGGTGGCCGTCGTCGCGGCGCTGTATTGGGGATAGAGAGGAAATAGCAGGATGCGGTCGCATCCAGCTTGGCTCAGTGCCTTGATACGGTCGCCGGCGGCGGGGTTTCCGTAGCGCATGGCCCAATCCACCACGACGTTCGATACCCCGCAGAAACGGTGCGCCAGCTTTTCCGTTTGCGACCTTGTGATGGTTTTGAGCGGTGACTCGTTCAGCTCCCGGTTCCAGATCTTGTCGTAGTTGCGGCCGCTTTTTTGCGGCCGGAAAGACAGCACGATGCCGTTGAGAATGAACCACCAGAGCAGCCGATTTGTCTCGATCACCCGCCGATCCGCCAAGAATTCCCTCAGATAACGCCGCATCGGCCAATAGGATGTGCCCTCCGGGGTTCCAAGATTGATTAGAAGGACGCCAATTTTTCCAATACTGTTCATGGGCGCGGGGTTTAACCCGGTGGCTGGCTCTTGCAAATGCTAAAGGCTCGATAGTCATGACCGGCAAAACGGCGAAGCCCGGTTTCATGGGGGCGACCGTGGCAGGCTCGCCCAAGGGCTTCGCCGCGGCGATCTTCGGTGCGCCCCATGCCACCCCTTACAAGGGCATCGACAATCGCATTCACGCCCCCGCACCCGATGCCATTCGCGCGGCGCTCGCCGCCGATGCGGAATGGCTCGACCATTGGGATTTCGATCTTGGCGGACCGCTTCTCCAGCACGGCCTCAAGGTCGCCGATCTCGGCAATCTTCCCACCAAGCCGCGAAGCGGCGCCCATAACCGCAAGCTGATCGAGGCCTGCACCCGGCGCATCCTCGAAGCGGGAGCCGTGCCCATCATGTTCGGCGGGGATGATTCAACGCCAATCCCTTTCATCGCCGGTTTCGCTGGAAGTGCGCCCATCACCATTCTGCAGATCGACGCCCACATCGATTGGCGCGACGAGCGCCACGGCGAGCGTCTGGGCTTTTCCAGCACCATGCGCCGCGCTTCGGAGCAACCCCATGTCTGGCGGATCGTGCAGGCAGGCGCGCGAGGGATAGGCAGCGCCCGCGTCGGGGAAGTCAATGACGCCCGGAAGTGGGGATCGCACATTGTGACGGCGCGCGAAATTCATCAATCGGGTCTAGACGCCGTTCTCCCGCACATCCCCGAAGTGTCCGATTGTGTAATCTCGCTCGACCTGGATGCCATTGATCTCTCTCAGATGCCGGCCGTCGCTTACCCAACCCCAGGCGGGCTCACCTACACGCAAGTGGCAGGCCTCATCGAAGGCGTGGCGCGCAAGGCGCGGATCGCCGGTTTTGCGATGGTCGAATTCGTGCCGAAGCGCGATCCAACCGGCACCGCCGCCTTCACCGCGGCCCGCCTTGCCGCCAATGTGATCGGAAGACTCACCCGCGATTGACACTGCACTTTGCAACTCCCTTCCCCCCTCGCGGGGGAAGGTGGATCGCGGCCACTTGGCCGCGAGACGGATGAGGGGGCTGGTCCAGCAGACTCAACTGTCATGTATTCGACTCCCTGGACCACCCCCTCATCCGGCGCTTCGCGCCACCTTCCCCCGCGAGGGGGGAAGGACGAGACACAACAGTGACAGATAATGCCCAATTCACCGCCGCCGTGTATCCAGGCAGCAGTGACGATTGACGGCTTTTCCGCGACAAGCTAATTGAATGGCAGGGGAAGCGATCTCCCCTCCAGGCGACATGCTCAAGAATCGCGTCCCCAAACCATCGACGAGAGGGCGCGACCCATGTCTGCACCAAATACCATTACTCCTGAAAAATTAAGCCGCCTCATCGGCACGCCCTCCGCACCCGTGGTCATCGATGTTCGCAATGAGGAGGATTTCGCCGCCGATCCCTTGATCATTCCGGCCTCCCTCCGCCGCAGCCATGTTGATGCCTCCGCGTGGGCCTCAAATTTCAATGGTAAAGAAGTTGTCGCCGTCTGCCATCATGGCGCCAAGCTCAGCCATGGTGCGGCGGCCTGGCTTCGCCATGCGGATGCTGCAGCGGTGACACTTGAGGATGGCTTCGAGGGCTGGAAGGCCGCCGGATTACCCGTCGTGCCGGTGGACAAGATCCCGCCACGCGACAACCAAGGCCGCACCGTCTGGGTGACGCGCGCGCGCCCTAAGATCGATCGCATCGCCTGCCCCTGGCTGATCCGCCGCTTCGTCGATCCTTCGGCCGTGTTCTTGTTCGTTGCACCTTCGGAGGTCGCCATGGTGGCCGACCGGTTCGGCGCCACCGCCTTCGATATCGAGGATACATTCTGGAGCCATCGCGGCGAGGCCTGCACCTTCGACACCATGATCGCGGAATTCGGCCTCGCCACCGATCCGTTGCTTCGGCTCGCCCCCATCGTGCGCGGCGCCGACACGGCGCGGCTCGATCTGGCGCCGGAAGTCCCGGGCTTCCTCGCCGCTTCCCTCGGCCTCTCGCGCATGTTTTCCGATGACCTTGAGCAGCTGGAAGCTGGACTGCTTCTGTACGATGCCTTCTACCGTTGGTGTCGCGACGCAACCGACGAAACCCACAATTGGCCCACGAACAAGATCAAGCCATGACCCCCTCTCCTTCCTTCTCGGAAGCGTTCAAGGTTTGGACCCGGATTGGCTGGCTCTCCTTCGGCGGACCGGCGGGCCAGATCGCGCTGATGCACCGCGAGATCGTCGAGGAGCGGCAGTGGCTCACCGAGAAGCAATATCTCTCTGCGCTGAATTTCTGCATGCTGCTGCCGGGCCCCGAAGCCATGCAACTCGCCACCTATGCGGGCTGGAGGCTCCATGGCACGAAAGGAGGCCTCGCGGCGGGCCTGCTATTTGTTCTTCCGGGCGCTCTCGTCATTCTGACGCTTTCAATGCTCTATGGCGCCTTCGGCAATCTACCGTTGATCGCCGCGATCTTTTACGGCGTGAAAGCCGCCGTGGTGGCTATCGTCATCGAGGCGCTGGTGCGTGTAGCGAGCCGCGCGCTCAAATCGAACGCGGATTGGGTGATTGCCGGTCTCGCCTTTCTCGCACTCTACTGTTTCGATCTGCCCTTCCCATTGATCATTCTCGCTGCGGCGCTCTTTGGTTTTGTTCGGGGCGGCAGAACCGGAAACCCTTCCGCGATGCCGCCGCTGCAAAATCTCGGAAAGACGGTCATCCTCTGGGCCGCAATCTGGCTCGCGCCCCTTGCCTTGCTCGCCATCGTGCTCGGACCTCACCATGTGCTGACCGAGATCGGCGTGTTCTTTTCCAAGCTGGCGGTCGTCACCTTTGGCGGCGCCTATGCCGTGCTTGCCTACATGGCGCAGGCCGCCGTCGAACAGAAAGGCTGGCTCACGGCTCCGGAAATGATCGACGGACTGGCCCTGGCCGAAACCACGCCAGGCCCGCTCATCCTGGTCACGCAATTCGTGGGCTACCTCGCGGCATCACGCGAGATGGGCGGCATCTGGGGCGGCATCGCCGGCGCTGTCGTGACGCTCTGGATGACCTTCGCGCCCTGCTTCCTGTGGATCTTCGCCGGAGCTCCCTATATCGAAGCAATCGGCGAGCGCGCCCGTCTATCCGGGGCTCTTGCAGCGATCACCGCCGCGGTGGTGGGCGTCATCCTCAATCTGTCCGTGTGGTTTGGCTTGCATGTTCTGTTCGGCAAGGTGGAAAGGCTTGATGGCCTGTTCTTCAAGCCTTGGGTACCGGAGTGGGGAACGCTTGACGCGGCTTCGCTGATTTTAAGTTTGGTCGCCGTGGTGGCTCTGATTCGCTTCCATCTCGGGATACCCAAAACCCTCGCCTTGTGCGCGGTGCTTGGGCTATTATGGAAGCTTGCGATCTAGTTTGCTGTTCCGATACTACTGGGTAAGTTCGAACACGGCGATTGCCGTCAAGGCTGCCCCGGCAAGCGCATCGAGCAGGCGCGAAATCCGGGAGATGGCCCCGCCATGCCGCTCGATCAAGCGAGCGAGAGAGTTTCGCGCCACACCGATGTCACCGCGACCGCGCCAAGGATTGCGGCAACACCCAGAAGCATCGAAACCGAAAAAGCAAGTCCGGCCTCGGGGACGCTTCGTGACAATGCAAAAGTCATCACAAAAAGGGTCAGGGGACAGGGGATAAGCCCAGCCATAACGCCCACGGCAACCCCTTCGCGGTGAACATGGGGTTTCGCGCGGATCGCCCGGAATATCAGCCAGATGCCAATTCCCGCCAGCATCAAGCGGCTCGTCAGTTCGAGGGATGGCGCCCGTCCCGCGCCAACCAGCGTGCGCGTCACCAATGAATTTGTGACCACGGCCAGAACCACCGCTGAACTGACATGGGTTAAGGAAAGCGCGAAGGAGGTCAGAAGCGCCCGAACAGGCTTAAGGCCGGAGCCCAGGATGTAGGTGGCTAGAACCGCCTTGCTGTGGCCCGGCGTCATGGCATGAGCCGCCCCAAACACGATGCCTAAGGGAAGCATCGCGAATAATGTGCTCCAGTGCCGATCCTCGGCAAACGTGGCGATATCCTCCGAAAGCGCGGCGTAGATGCTGCGCTGAACTTCGACCAGAAACTCGAACATCGGCCCCTAACCGTGGCCGTGCCGATGATGCAGATCGGGATAATGCGGATGCTTGTGCCGCAGCGGCCCGTGCCGATGGCGATGCGAATGTGGTTCGGTCACTTCGCTCCCGTGGCTATGAGTGTGATGCTCGTCATGTGCGTGGAGATGGTCGTGCTCAAGCTCCTCGTGCACATGCTCATGCTCGTGCCGCTCCGCAAGGTGGATCGCCAGACCGATGGCCATGAGCGCGCCGGCAATCAGCAGCCCGGCGGTTACGGGTTCTTGCAGCAGCACGATTGCGAGAAGCGCGCCAATGAATGGCGCCAGGGAAAAATAGGCTCCTGTCCGCGCCGTGCCAAGATGGCGGAGACCGAGCATGAACATCACCAGGCTGACGCCGATGCCGAAAAAGCCTACCACTCCGCCAGCCGCGAGGAGCCCAAGAGACGGAACGGTGGCGCCTAGACTGAAAGCAAGGGCCAGATTAATGCCGCCCGCGAATAGACCCTTGAACATGGCGATCTGGACCGGGTCGGCGGAGGATATTTTTCGCGTGAGATTGTTGTCGATACCCCAGGCAACACACGCTCCGGCAATCAACAGGCTACCCACGTCAAAACCTAAGCCTGTGCCATCCCAGGCCAAGACTGTTGCGCCCGCAAGGATGGCTGCCGCGCCGGTCAAAAGGCGCCGGTCAACATTTTCCCGGAACACCAGCCACGCAATGCTCATGGTCGCCAGCCCTTCAAGATTGAGCAAGAGCGAGGCTTGGCCGGCGGTTGTTCGGGAAAGTCCGAACATCAGCAGCAGTGGCCCAATCATGCCCCCGACAATCACGACGGTGGCAAGCCACGGATAGTCCCCGGCCGTCAGAGCAGCTTCTGCTGTTTCCTGCCGCAAACCTTTGCGAATAACCCTTACGGCAAGCAGCCCTAAACCCGCCGCCAGATAGAGGATGCCAGCCAGCATCCACGGGTCAATGGAACCCAACAGGAATTTTGACAATGGTGTTGAAGCACCAAAAAAAACCGCGGCCCCAAGCGCAAATGGCACGCCGGGCCAAAGATGCCGATGGGTACTGTCAAACAAGGTGAGCAAGATGGTATATGAACGCCACCTCGGTATCAAATAGCTCGCCCGTGCTCAAGACAGGGCCGGGATTGGACAGTCGGCGTCCGTTTGCGCTATCTAAATGTTAAATCATACGCGCTATTAAGGCTCACCATGACGGCCTATTCGCCCCTCGTCGGCTTGCCCGCCGATACCTATGAAGCCAACGGCTTTCTCAATCACTCGCTTGGCGACAAATATGTCCGCGCCGTCGTCGAAGTGTCCCGCTGCACACCGGTGATGATTCCCTCGATCATCGACATGCCCCATCTCGACCGGCTGCTCGACCATTTCGACGGCATCCTGATGACCGGGGCCGTTTCCAACGTGCATCCCCCGCATTATGGCGAGGAGCCCTCCGCCGATCACGAGCCCTATGATCACGCCCGCGACGCCATCACGCTGAAGCTCATCAAGCGCGTGATCGAGCGCGGCATTCCGCTGTTCTGCATCTGCCGCGGCTTCCAGGAGCTCAATGTCGTCATGGGCGGAACGCTCGAAACCGAATTGCAGCGCGGCCACGGCCGTCTCGACCACCGGGCAACGAAGTCGGAGGATACCGATGTGCGCTATGGCTTATGCCATGCCATCGCCATCACGCCGGGCGGCGAGCTTGAACGGATGCTCGGCAAGCACGAGACGATGATCAATTCGATCCACCGCCAGGGCATCAAAAAACTCGCGCCCGGACTTGTGGCCGAAGCCACAGCGCCCGACGGCATCATCGAAGCCGTCTCGGTGAAAGGTGCCAAATCCTTCGCCTTCGGCACCCAGTGGCACCCCGAATACAAGGCGCTGAACAACCCCGATTCGGTGAAGCTCTTCGCAGCTTTCGGCGACGCGATACGTAGCTACGCCGCCGCCCGTCACGCTCCCGCCCGCCGCATCGCCTAACGATCCGCGTCACCTTATCTCGTCCCCTACCCATCATTCCAGCGCAAGCTGGAATCCCGCTTTCGTTTGCCGCCCAAAAGAAATAATTCCTCCAAGCAAAATATTCCTTGACATAGGCTTTTAGATGGGCTAGCTGTGGTTTCGTCCACTCCGGAAGGGGTTCTGTTTGCGACGGTGACCAAGAATGGAGTGGATGCAGCGCCTGCGGGTGGAGCGAGACGTACGTTCCATCCCCGGGAGGCTCCGGCAAGACCCGGGGACATTACGAC
>Ga0136617_10003728_pt1 | contig 13613 bp, 13 predicted proteins | sample AntDrymUQ3222106_2_FD_129672 | JGI IMG/M metagenome (GOLD analysis project Ga0136617, IMG submission 129672) | Polar desert sand microbial communities from Dry Valleys, Antarctica - metaG UQ322 (21.06) | ecosystem: Environmental > Terrestrial > Soil > Desert | place: Antarctica: Dry Valley...
CTCGAGGGGCTCGGCGGTGGCGACGGGGGTCCGCTCGAGGGCTGTCCCGCCGCCGTGCGAGAAGAGCAGGTCCAGGACGTCGGCGCTTGAAGTCACCAGGGCGGCGCCGGCCTGCAGCAGTTCATTGCTGCCGACCGCAAGGCTCGAAGTCACCTGACCCGGCACCGCGGCGACCGGGCGGCCCAGCTCCGCCGCGAAGTCCGCCGTGATCAGCGATCCGGAGCGCGCGGCCGCTTCGACGACGACGCTGATCCGGGCGAGACCGGCGATGAGCCGGTTGCGAGCCGGAAAGCACCACCGGAAGGCCCCGAAGCCGGGAGGCATCTCGGATACGACCGCACCGCGGGCGAGCAGTTCGCGGTACAAGCGACGCTTGCTGGCTGGATAGGGAACGTCGGCGCCGCCGGCGAGCACCGTCACGGTGGCTCCGGGCGCCGAGAGCGCCCCGGCGTGGGCCGCCGAATCCACTCCGAGCGCCATTCCCGAGACGACCGGCACGCCGGCCGCCGACAACCCGCGCCCGAGCCCGTGCGCCACCTCGAGTCCATACGAGGACGCCCGCCGCGCGCCGACGATGGCCACGGGATCCTCGCGCTCCAGGGCCTCAGGATCGCCCGCGATGTGAACGACGGCCGGCGGGTCGACCAACTCACAAAGTCCGCCCGGGTATTCGTCCGAGCAGCGGCAGACGGCGACCAGGCCGGCATCGGCGATCCGCGCTCTCGCCGCACCTGGCGCGAATCGCTCGTACCGCCGCCGGGACTCGACCGCCGGCGCGAGCTCCAGCAGCGTTTCGTCGGGCAGTCCGAGCACCTGCGAACGTGCCTGTCGGGTCCGCCACTGCACGTCGATGACACCGCCGATCGCCGCGATCAGATCGGTGCGGCGCAAGCATGCATCACAGGCCTCCAGGCGTCGACTCATGCCGCCTGTGCCTGCTGCGTGCGGTGGCCGGCGGCTTCCTTGACGTGCTCGGGAAGGACGGCGTCGCTGCCGTCGAGGTCGGCGACGGTCCGGGCGACGCGCAGGACCCTTGCGTGGCCCCGTGCGCTCAGCTTGTCGCGGTCGTGCAGCTCGTAGAGCAGGCTCGTAGCCTTTCCGGTCGCACCGGAGAGCTCGCGCAGCATCCGAGAGGTCATCTGCGCGTTGCAGGTGACGCCGGAATCGGCGAAGCGGCGCACCTGCCGCTCGCGGGCGGCCACCACTTGAGCCCGTGTGTCAGCTGACGATGGCGCCGACTGGCTGCGCAGAGCGCTCGCCGGTGGCCGTTCGACGAACAGCGTGATGTCGATGCGGTCGAGCAACGGCCCGCTGAGACGGCGCTGGTGCCGCGAGAGGTCGGCGGCGCTACAGCGACAGCGGTTCTCGCCCATGCCACAGGGACAGGGGTTCGCCGCTGCGACGAGCATGCAGCGGCTCGGGAAGATCGTCAGCCGCTGCCCCCGCACGATTGCCACCTTTCCGTCCTCGAGCGGCTGACGCAGGGCTTCGAGGCTCGACCGGGGGAACTCCGAGAGCTCGTCGAGGAAGAGCACGCCGTGGTGGGCGAGCGTGACCTCGCCCGGCGACGGGCCGCTGCCCCCTCCGACGAGCCCGGAGGGCGAGACCGTGTGATGAGGCGCACGGAAGGGCCGACACGCGACCAGCCCGGTTCCGTCGTGCAAGCCTGCGACGGAGTGGATGCGGGTGACCCCGATCGCCTCGCCGGAGCTCAGCGGTGGCAACAACGACGGGATGCGGCGCGCGATCATCGTCTTCCCGGTACCGGGAGGACCGTGCATGAAGAGGTTGTGGCCGCCTGCCGCCGCAACGGTGACGGGCCGGACCAGGGCGTTGTGGCCGCGAACGTCCGAGAGATCGAGCCTGGAGACCGAGTCCTCGCCAAAGGGCGCGGGCGGTTCGGGCGGCGGCAGCGGCGAAGGCGTGCGATCACCGCGCAGGACCTCGACCGTCTCCGTCAACGACTCCACTCCGCAGACCTCGATCGAATCGACCAGCGCCGCCTCCCGGGCTCGTGACTGCGGCAGGACGAGCCGCATCAGACCATGGCGCCGAGTGCCCTCCGCCATCGCCAGCGCCCCACGGATCGGACGCACCTCACCGGCGAGCGACAGCTCGCCGCAGACAGCGCAGCCCTCAACGGCCTCACCGGGCAACTGGCCGCTCGACACGAGCACGGCGATCGCCAACGGGAGATCAAAGCCCGGCCCCACCTTGTGCAGGGACGCGGGAGCGAGATTGACGGTGATGCGCTTGAACGGGAACTCGAAGCCGGAGTTCACGATCGCCGCTCTGACCCGTTCTCGCGCCTCACGGACGGCCTTGTCGGCCAGGCCCACGACCGTGAACGCCGGCAGCCCTGAGCGTATGTCGGCTTCCACCCACACCCGGCGGCTCTCGACCCCGTCGAGCGTGAAGGTGAGGACCCGGGCGAGCGCCACTAGAACGCGGCCTCGAGATGGTCGAGCGACACGAGTCGGCCCTGGCCATCGATCATGACTCCGACGGCGTCGAACCGCAGGTCGGGAGCCCACGGACGCTCCGGGACGTCCACGAGGTAGGCGGCCGCCATGCGGCGGACCTGTGACTGCTTGCGCGCGCCCAGCGCATCCCACGGGCTACCCGAGCCGGCTCGCCGGGTCTTGACCTCGCAGAAGACCAGGAGCTCGTCATCGGTCGCCACGAGATCGAGCTCACCGAACCGCGTCCGGTGATTGCGAGCGAGCACCCGGAAGCCGAGCCGCTCGAAGTGCTGGGCCGCGAGCTGCTCACCTCGACGGCCGAGGGTCTGGCGAAGGTCTGTGGACACACCGACGACGCTAAGGGCGACCCCCGCGACAGGTCAGCACCTGCGGGTCACGAAAGGCGCACGGATCTGTGCCGATTCGGGGCGCGTCAGAGCGCGAGCTGCTGATACGCCGTCGACTGAAACGACAGCCGGTGCAGCGGCGAGACGCCCTGGCGCTCGATCGCCGCACGGTGCTCAGGGGTCGAGTAGCCGACGTGGGCGGCGAACTCCCAGCCCGGATAGCGAGCCTCGGCCCGCCGCATGAAGCGGTCACGGGTCACCTTGGCGATCACCGAGGCCGCGGCGATCGCGGCGCTGGTCGCGTCCCCGCCGACCACCGGACGCTGCTCGAAGCCCGTCGTGGGCACCGGAAAGCCGTCGCTGAGCGCGAGGCAACCCTCCCGGCCGACACGCCGAAGCACGTCTGAGAGCGCACGCAGATTCGTTACGTGCAGCCCGCGCTCGTCGATGCCCCGGGCGCAACGCGAGGTGACCGCCACGCACGCCGCTGCGCGGAGAACCTTGGGGTAGAGATCCTCGCGCATCTCCTCCGAATGCTGTTTGGAGTCGTTGAGGGCCGAAAGCGAACGGAGGTCACGCAGCGTCAGCTTCTCGTAGTCGAACAGCACCGCGGCGGCGACGAGCGGACCTGCAAGGCTTCCGCGACCGGCCTCGTCGGCTCCGGCGACGAAGCGCCGCCCGAGCGACCGGTCCCAGGCGAAGAGTCGCCGGCCCGCGGGGCGCCGGCGGCGGCGCTTGGCCCTAGAGGAGCCCGACGCGCTTCGGGGGCCAGTACGTGGAGAAGGCACCGCCGATGATCCATTCACGGGGTACGGGTCCCCAGAAGCGGCTGTCGTCGGAAGCGCCACGGTTGTCACCCATCATGAAGTACTGATCGGCCGGAATGGTGATCGTGTTGGTGAAGGTGCAGCCCAGATCCCCGTCGCATTCCCTTGCGAACGGCTCTTTCTGGCGCTTGCCGTTGAGGATCACGTGGCCCTGCTCGATCCGCAGCTCGTCTCCGGGGCCGGCGACGACGCGCTTGATGAAGTTCACGTCGGCTCGGCGACGCGTCGGGCGGTCGCAGATCTCGTCCTCCGCGACCCTGGCGCCACACTTGGTCTCCTCGATGCCCTCGGCGCCCGTGGGAGGATGGAAGACCAGGACATCGCCCACCTCCGGGTCAGAGAATCGCTCCCCGATGCGGTTGACCAGCACGCGTTGACCGACCTCCAGCGTCGGAACCATCGACGGGCTGGGGATCCGGTAGGGCTTGACCAGCAGCGCCTGGATGCCGAGGGCGAGACCCAGGGCGACCGCCACGATGAGCACGAGTTCGAGTAGCGAGCCCCCAGGGCTCGATCCCTTGCCCTTGCCCGCCACGGCGCTAGGGGACCCGACCGCTACTTTGCGTCGTCGGACGCGACGGCGCCCTCTGCGGGCGCCTCGTCCAGCGCCGTCTGATCGATCGCGTCGCCCGGCACTTCGGGGTCTGCATCCGCGGCCGCCTGGGACTCTTCGACCTGGTGGAGCAGCCCGGCTTCCACGATCTCCTCGGGCCCGGTGTACCGGCGCTCGCGCACTCGAGCCCGCTTGCCGACGCGGCCGCGCAGGTAGTAGAGCTTGGCCCGCCGCACGTCGCCGCGGGCGGAGACCTCGATGCGCTCGATCTTGGGGGAGTGCACCGGGAATGTCCGCTCGACACCGACGCCGAAGGACTGCTTGCGGACCGTGAAGGTCTCACGCACACCCTCGCCCTGGCGCTTGATGACCACTCCCTCGAAGATCTGCGTACGGCGGCGCGTGCCCTCCACGACCTGGAAGTGGACCTTGACCCGATCACCGGCGCTGAAGCGGGGGACGCGGCGCAGCTGGGCGCGTTCGAGGGAGTCGATTACGGTGCTCATGGCGAAGAAAAACCGCAGAGCCGGAGGGCTCCCGCGGGCGCCGCCTATGGTAGCGGACCACCTCTGGCCCGAGCCTGCTCGAGCCGCCACTTCCGGATCTGCTCGTGATGACCTGAGAGCAGGACGTCCGGCACCCGCCAGCCGCGCCACTCGGCCGGCCGTGTGAAGTGGGGATACTCCGGAAGGCCCTCGAGCGCCGGCGAGAACGACTCCTCCACGGCGGAATCGGCATGCCCGAGGGCGCCGGGCAGCTTGCGCAGCACGGCGTCGCAGACCACCATGGCGGCCAGCTCTCCGCCGGCGATCACGTAGCGGCCGATCGAGAGGGAGTCCGAGCAGAAGTGCTCGACGATGCGCTCGTCGAAGCCTTCATAACGTCCGCAGAGCAGGGTCAGCGCAGGCTCGGTCGCCAACTCACTTGCCCACGCGTCGTCGAGCTCACGGCCGCCGGGCGTCAGGGCGATCACCCGACGACTCCCCCGCAGCTCCACCGGGTCGGTGGCGTACCGGGCGCGAAGCGCGGCTTCCATGACGTCGACACGGAGCACCATCCCCGCCCCGCCCCCGAAGGGCGTGTCGTCGACGGACCGGCCGGCGAGCGTCGAGCTCTGACGCGGGTCGACGCATGCCAGGTGGTGGCCATCCGCAAGCGCATTGCGGACGTGGCGCTGCCCGCGGAACCAATCGAACCACGCCGGAAACAGCGTGAACACGTCGATCTCCAAAGGAGGGCCTCAGTCCTCTCCGAGGAACCCGAGGTCGACGTCGACCCGGCGGGCGACGACGTCGACCGAACGCACGGCATCGGCCACGAGCGGGACCAGCAGGTCGCTGCTCTCCTCGCGCCGGACTTCGAGCATCTCGCACGACGGCAGCGCGGTGAGCCTGCGCACGACACCGACCTCACGCTCGCCGTCGCTCACACGACAGCCTTCGAGCTCATGAGCCCAGTACTCGCCCGTCTCGAGCGCCGGCAGGTCGTGGCGGGCGACGTGCAGCGGCTCCCCCCGGAACACCTCGATCGCCTCCCGTGATGCGATTCCCTCCAGTCGCAGGATCGGCTTCGCGGGGGTGCCCGCGCGACGCTCGATGAGCCGGGCGACCCCGCCGAGCAGGACCCTCCCGCCGGCCTCGATGAGCCCCGGCAACGGCCGCGTCACGTAGAACGAGCCGTCGAGGCGATGCGCCCGGCCGACCCGCCCCGCCTCGGTGGCCGCCGAGTCGGACACCCCTGACCTCAGTCGACGATGTCGACGAGGACCCGCCGGTCCTCGCGCACCGCGGCAGCCTTGATCACCGCGCGCAGGGCCTGGGCGGTGCGCCCACCCCGCCCGATGACCTTGCCGTAGTCGTCGTCGCCCACGGACAGCTCCAGCACGATCGTGCCGTCCTCTTCCTCGAGCTCTTCCACCTTGACCTTCGCGGGCTCGTCGACGATGGCGCGGGCGAGATACTCGAGGAGGTCGCGCACTGGCTGGATCGGCCGGCTAGGCGCGGGCGCCGGGCTGGATGCCCTGCGTCTTGAGCAGCTTTCGCACCGGGTCTGACGGCTGGGCTCCGCGGGCGAGCCAGAAGCGCACGCGCTCCTCGTTGAGCACGATCGTCGAAGGCTCGGTCTGCGCGTTGTAACGGCCCACGGTCTCGATGGAGCGACCGTCGCGGGGCGAGCGCGAATCGGCGACGACGACGCGCCACACTGGATCCTTCTTGCCGCCCACACGGGTGAGCCTCATTGCCACTGCCACGTAGTGCCTTTCAGTTTGGTGAAATCGGCCAGAGGTCGGAGCTTGCGACGACCGTAGGCCGAAATATCGACCGCGTCACTCTATCGCCCCCGGGTCAGCGCCCCCAGGTCCGGCATCTTGCCCTGGGAGAGCCCGCGCATCATCTTGCGCATCTCGCCGAACTGCTTGACGAGCTGGTTGACCTGTTGGACGCTCGTGCCGGAGCCGCGCGCGATCCGCAGCCGTCGCGAGCCCTTGATGAGCTCCGGTCGCCGTCGCTCGAGTGGCGTCATGGAGCGGATGATCGCCTCGATGCGGTCGAATTCGCGCTCGTCGATGTCCATCTTGGAGAGCTTGTGGCCAGCAAGGCCGGGAATCATCCCGAGCAGCGAGGTCAGCGAGCCCATCTTGCGGATCTTCGAGAGCTGGTCGACGAAGTCGTCGAGCGTGAACTCGTTGCGGCGCAGCTTGCGCTCGAGCTCCTTCGCCTCGTCCTCGTCCGTCGCCTTCTCGGCCTTCTCGATGAAGGACAGGACATCGCCCATCCCGAGGATCCGCTGCGCCATCCGGTCGGGGTGGAAGCGCTCGAAGGCGTCGAGCTTCTCGCCGGTGGAGGCGAACATCACCGGCTTGCCCGTGACCGCCTTGACCGAGAGGGCGGCGCCGCCGCGGGCGTCGCCGTCGAGCTTTGAGAGGATCACGCCGTCGAACTGGGCGGTCTCGGCGAACTGCTCGGCGACGTTGACCGCGTCCTGGCCCGTCATCGCGTCGACCACGAGCAGCACGTTGGTCGGCCGGACGCGCTTCTTGATGTTCGCGAGCTCCTCCATGAGCGCCTGGTCGATGTGCAGGCGCCCGCTCGTGTCGACGATCAGCACGTCCTTGCCGTCGCGCTTGGCCTGGTCGAGCGCCCAGCCGGCGATGTCGACCGGATCGTGGTCGGTGCCCTGCTCATAGACCGTGGCACCGGCCTGGGTGCCGACCTTGATGAGCTGCTCGACGGCCGCCGGGCGATACACGTCGCAGGCGGCGACGCCGACCGCCGCACCTCGCTCGATGCGCAGCCAGCGGGCGAGCTTGCCGGTGGCGGTGGTCTTGCCCGAGCCCTGCAGCCCCGCCATCAGGATCACCGTCGGCGGCCGCGGGGCGAACGTCAGCCCGGCCGCCGCTCCGCCCATCAGGGCGGTGAGCTCCTCGTTGACGATCTTGACGACCTGCTGGCCCGGGTTGAGCTGCTTGGAGAGCTCGGCCCCGGTCGCGCGCTCCTTGATCGCCTTCGTGAACTCCTTCACGACGCGGAAGTTGACGTCGGCTTCGAGCAGGGCGAGGCGGATCTCGCGCATCGCCTTGGCGATGTCGTCGTCGGTCAGGGCGCCACGCTGGCGCACGCCGGTCAGCGTGTCCTGGAGCTTGTCGGCGAGGGAGTCGAACACCTCAGTGGATCGTAGTACGCCCGGGTCAGGCGTCCTGCGGCAGGCCACCCGGGTTCAGCGACGGTGTTTCGGCGGGTGCCCCGATCCCGGCGGCCGATCCCAATCCTGGCGTTGCCGCGGCCGAGGCCGCCTCGGAGGCCTCGCGTGAGGCCCGGGCCGCTTCGGCGGCGTCGGCGGCGGCGCGTTCGACCGCCTCGTCGCGCTCCGGGCTGCGCGCGGCCGGCGTCCGCGGCGCCTTCGCCGCACCGTTCATGCCCAGCGACGACGCGAGCCCGCCGAGCGCCTGCGAGAACTCGCTCGGGATCACGAAGATCTTGTTCGCCTCGCCCTTGGCGAGCTCGGGCAGCATCTGGAGGTACTGATAGGACAGCAGCTCCTGGTCGGGTGCTCCGTCGTGGATCGCTCTGAAGACCGTCTCGATCGCCTTCGATTCGCCCTCCGCGCGGAGGATCGCGGCGGTTCGCGCGCCCTCCGCGGTGAGCACGGCGGCCTGCTTCTCACCCTCCGCGGTGAGGATCTGGGACTGCTTGATGCCTTCGGCGGTCAGAATCGTGGCGCGGCGATCGCGTTCGGCGCGCATCTGCTTCTCCATCGCCTCCTGCACCGTGCGCGGCGGTTCGACCGACTTGAGCTCGACCCGGTTGACCCGGATCCCCCACTTGCCCGTGGCGTCGTCGAGCACGATGCGCAGCTGGGAGTTGACCTTGTCGCGGGAGGTCAGCGTCTCCTCGAGGGTCAGGCCGCCGATTACGTTGCGCAGGGTGGTCACCGTGAGCTGCTCGATCGCTTGCAGCGAGTTGGCCACCTCGTAGGTCACCGACTTGGAGTCGGTGATCTGGAAGTAGATGACGGTGTCGATGCCCACCACGAGGTTGTCCTCCGTGATGACGGGCTGCGGCGGGAACGAGACGACCTGCTCACGCAGATCGATGAGCGGCTTGACGCGATCCACGAACGGGATGATCAGCGCCAGCCCGGGCTGAAGCGTCCGCTGATAGCGCCCCAGCCGCTCGACGATCCCGGCTCTGGCCTGCGGCACGATGCGCACGGCGGACGCCGCCACGATAAACAGGAACACCACGAGTACGGCTAGGACGATCAAACCTGCGGTCATCGGACGCCTTCTTTCTTTACGGGCTCACGAGCGCCGTGGCGCCCTGGATCTCCATCACCGTCACGCGCACGCCCGGCTCGATGACCTCGTCCTCATCGTAGGCCCGGGCGGTCCAGATCTCGCCGGATAGCTTTACGCTACCCGCGTCCGGGGCGATCTGCTCGAGCACCGTCGCGCTACAGCCGATGAGCGCCGCGGTTCCCGTCCTCGAGAGCGCAGGCGTGTGCAGGTGCCCGCGCGCGATGGGTCGCAGGGCGACCAGTGCGGCCGTGGACGCGACCAGGAAGGCCACGAGCGAGACCGCCGCACCGCCTCCCAGTCCCGCCGCGACGGCGGCCACCAGAGCGCCGCCGGCCAGGGGGGCGAGGAAGAACCCGATCGTGAAGATCTCCCCCGCGGCGAAGAGCGCGGCTGCGACGACCCAGATTACCCAGAGGTCCATGACTGCCACCGAGCGTACTCCGAGGGCCTAAAGCCCCGGTACGGTCAGGTCAACAGGGCGCGTGCGAAGTCCTCGGCGTCGAACGGACGCAGGTCCTCGAGCTGCTCCCCGATACCGATCAGCTTCACGGGGATCTTCAGCTCGTTGGCGATCGCCAGCGCGATGCCGCCCTTCGCCGTACCGTCGAGCTTGGTGAGCACGATGCCGTCCACGCCGACGGCTTCCCCGAAGAGCTTGGCCTGGCGGACCCCGTTCTGTCCCGTGGTCGCATCGACGGTCATGAGCGTCTCGTGCGGGGCGTCGGGGAGCTGCTTTGAGATGACCCGGTGCACCTTGGTCAGCTCCGCCATCAGATCGGTCTGAGTGTGGAGGCGGCCCGCGGTGTCCACGATGATGACGTCGGCGCCGATCTCGAGGCCACGCCGCACCGCGTCGTAGGCGACGGCGCCCGGATCCGCCCCGTCGCGACCGCGCACGAACTCGCATTCGGCTCGCTCGGCCCAACGCTCGAGCTGCTCCACCGCGGCGGCCCGGAAGGTGTCGGCAGCACCCAGCACGACGGTCTGGCCGAGTTCGCGGCGCAGGTGCCAGGCGAGCTTGCCGATCGTGGTGGTCTTGCCCGTGCCGTTCACGCCGACCATGAGGATCACCGTGGGGTCGGGCCGCAGGTCGATGGTGTCGGTGCCCGTGCGCGCCAGCTCGGCCAGCAGCTCGGCGAGCCGGTTCGAGAGCGCCTCCCCGCCCGTGATGTCACCCGCGGTCGCCTCCGCCTCGAGGCGCTCCACGACCTCGGCGGTGGTCCTGGCGCCCACGTCGGCGTAGATCAGCGCCTCTTCAAGGCGCTCCCAGGTCTCGTCGTCGAGGTTCTCGAACAGGGTCGCGGCCACCTCGGCCTGCAGCGCCTCGCGGGTCTTGCGCATGTTCTGGCGCAGGCGCCGGAAAAAGCCGCGACGTTGCTCCTCGGCTGCGGGAGCCGGACCGGATCCGGCGCCGTTGGCCGTGATGAAGAGCTCGTGCCAGTCACGCGCCATCGGCGCCCGATCCTACGCAGCCACGCGTGGCGGCAAGCGGCGGGAGATGACCTGCGACACGCCGTTGCCGGCCATGGAGACGCCGTACAGGCAGTCCGCGGCCTCCATCGTGCGCTTCTGGTGGGTGACGACGATGAACTGCGCGCGATCCGAGAAGCGGCGCAGGACCGTCAGGAAGCGATCGATGTTCAGGTCGTCGAGGGCGGCCTCGACCTCGTCGAGGATGTAGAAGGGGCACGGCCGCGCGAGGAAGACGGCGAAGAGGAAGGCCAGAGCCGTGAGCGATTTCTCGCCGCCCGAGAGAAGCGACAGCCGCTTGGTGGCCTTGCCCGCCGGCGTGATCTCGATCTCCACCCCGGGCGCGTCCTCGGCCCCTTCATCCTCGGCCGGCTCGTCCGCCTCACCGCCACCGAGCACCGGACGCGGGCCGGCGTCCTCGCGGACGAGTCGTAACCGTCCGCGTCCTCCGGGAAACAGCTGCTCGACCACTTCCTCGAAGTTGCGGGCGGTGGCCGCGAAGGTCTGCTCGAAGGCCTCGCGGATCCGCCTGTCCGTGTCGCGGATCAGGCTCTCGAGCTCGCGCATCGCCGTCTCGAGATCCTCGCGCTGGCGCTCGAGCTCCTCGACGTGGGCGACGGCTTCCGCGTACTCGGCCTGCGCGAGGGGGTTGACCGGCCCGAGCTGCTCGCGCCTGCGGCCCAGCCGCTCGATCCGCCCGACGAGCGTTGAGCTCTCGTCCTCCCCCAGCGGCTCGGTGGCCGGCTCCGCCGGTAGCCCGAGGTGGACGGCCAGGCGACCCAGCTCGGCCTCGGCGTCGGCGGCGAGGTCGCGAACCCGCTGGGCACGGACTTCTACGCCGATGACCTCCTCGTTGCGGCGCTTGAGCGTTCCCTGCACCTCCGCCTCGCGGGAGGCGAAGCCCCGCAGCTCGCCCGCCAGCCGCTCGCCCACCTCGCGGTCTGCGTCCAGCTCGGCACGCAGGATCGCGACACGGCCGGCCACCGCGGCCGCCACCGCTTCGAGGGCGGTCAGCAGGCGTCGCGCCGCGGGTTCGAGTGCCGCGTCGGCCGCCAGTCGGACACGCTCCCCATCGATGCGCCGCACCCGCTCCTCCCGCTCCCGCTCGGCGCGGGCGACCAGCCGGCGTTCGGCCCCAAGCGCCGCCTCGAGCTCTGACAGTCGCTCGGCGGTGGGACCTTCCCCGCGGGCGCGGCGGCGCTGCTCGAGGAGCCACCCGGCGTGCCGCTCCGCCTCGGCGGCCTCATCGCGCGCCCGCGTCGCTTCACGGGCGGCGCGGTCGGCTTCCTCGCGCGCAGCGTCGGCCTGCGCCACGGCTCGCGCGGCCTGCTCGACCTCCGCAAGCGCCGCCCGTTCGCCTTCTGCCGCCCGCTCCGTGTCGTCTATGAGAAGGTCGCGCCGGTTGCGCTGCGCGAGCACCCGGTCCTCGCCCCCGGCCGGAACCTGTCGGAGCTCGCGCGTCGCCGCCGACCACACCCGCCCGGTGCGGGTGACCGCCACTCCCCAGAAGTCGTCGGAAAGCTCGTCGAGCGACTCGACGACCCAGACGTCGGCGAGCTGCTCGTGGGCCAGCGCGACCGCTCCAGGCTCCCCTTCGGCCCGCACGCGACCCAGCAACCGCTCGGCACCGGGGGTCGGCCCGTCGGCCACCGGCAAGGAGGCCGTCTCGCCTCCGGTCGCGCCCGCGAGCACCAGCGCGGCACCGCCGTCGCGGCCCGCACGGTCGAGCAGCGCCCCACCCTCCCGGACATCGGCGGCAACCGCGGCGCGCAGGCGGGAGCCGAGCGCAGCGGCCAGCGCGAGCTCGAAGCCCGGCTCGGCGCGCAGGACGTCCGAGAGCGCGGGCGCGCCACCCGGCGCACCCGCGTGGTTACGGAGGAACTGGTTGACGCCTGCGAGCTCCGCGCCGACCCGCGCGGCCTCGCGCCGGGCGGTTTCCGCCACCGTCTCGTAGGCTCGCCGGGCGCGACGGGCCGCCTCGCTCACGCCTTCGGCCTCCCGCCGCCTGACCGCGAGGCCGCTTGCGGCCACGACCAGGCGCACGCTGCCGGCGGCTGCCTCATCGCGGGCGGCTTCGAGGTGGCGGAGCTCCTCGGCGAGAAGCTGCTCGTGGTCCTCGGTGACGCGACCGAGCTGCTCCTCGAGCGCGGCGATGCGCTCCTGCGCCTGGAGGTCGGGATGGTCCTCGGAGGTCTCGAGCTCGAGCGCGGTCAACCGGACGCGACGGCGCTGCGCTCGCGCCGACACCCGCACCGCTGCGTCGCGGGCGGCCTCCTGGCGCAGCCCGATCCTCTCTCCCGCCGAACGCGCCGCGTAGAAGCGTCCGGAGACGCTCTCGCGCTCGGAGCCGCGAGCCGCCATCGCCGCTTCGGCCCGCTCGCGCCGCGCCGCCACCTCGGCCAGTGCCCGCTCGGTCGCCTCGGCCGCTCGGCGGGCCGACGCCACGGCCTCCTCTGACTCGACGAGCGCCACCCGTGCCGCACGCGCCCCCTCCCGCGCCAGCGTCCACTGTGCCTCGTGGGTCTGGCGCTCGAGTCGCTCGTGCAGCTCGGCCGCCTCGGCCTGGCGCTTGAGCGGGCGCAGACGGGTACGCGCCTCCCGCTGTACGTCCAGGGCGCGATCCAGGTTGTCCTGGGTGCGTTCGAGCTTGATCTGGGCGCGGCGACGACGCTTGCGGTGCTTGCCGAGGCCGGCGGCCTCCTCTATGAGCAGACGGCGATCCCTCGGCTTCGAAGTCACGATCGCCTCGACCCGCCCCTGGGATACCACGGAGTGCATCTCCTTGCCCAGGCCCGTATCGGACAGGATCTCGAGCACGTCGGTCAGACGGCAGCGCGCGCCGTTGACGCGATACTCGCCCTCACCGGAGCTATCCAGCCGCCGCACGATCGAGATCTCCGACATCGGAAGGTCGATCCGCCCGTCGCCGTTGTCGATCACCACTTCGACCTGGGCCTCCGAGCGCGCCCGCACGCCGTGAGCGCCAGCGAAGATGACGTCCTGCATGGACTGGCCGCGGACCGCGAGAGGGGACTGCTCGCCCATCGCCCACAGCACCGCGTCGGTGATGTTGGACTTGCCCGAGCCGTTGGGCCCGACGATCACCGACACTCCCGTTGTGAACTCGAGCCGCGTGCGGTCCGGAAAGGACTTGAA
>Ga0136617_10003729_pt1 | contig 13611 bp, 10 predicted proteins | sample AntDrymUQ3222106_2_FD_129672 | JGI IMG/M metagenome (GOLD analysis project Ga0136617, IMG submission 129672) | Polar desert sand microbial communities from Dry Valleys, Antarctica - metaG UQ322 (21.06) | ecosystem: Environmental > Terrestrial > Soil > Desert | place: Antarctica: Dry Valley...
ACGAGGAGCGGGACGCGGCGGGTGAGGTCGTGAACCCGACCTGGTTGTTGACGATGACGTGCACGGTCCCGCCGGTGCGGTAGCCGCGCAGCTGGGACAGGTTGAGCGTCTCGGCGACCACGCCCTGACCCGCGAACGCCGCGTCGCCGTGCATCAGCACCGGCAGCACGGTGTAGCCGTCCTCGCCCTTGTTGATGCGGTCCTGCTTGGCGCGGGTGATCCCTTCGAGCACCGGGTTGACGGCCTCGAGGTGGGACGGGTTGGCGGCGAGGTAGACCTTGCACTGCTCGCCGTCGGGAGTCGTGTAGGTGCCTTCGGTGCCGAGGTGGTATTTCACGTCGCCGGACCCCTGCACGGACTTCGGGTCCTGGTTTCCCTCGAACTCACGGAAGATCTGGCCGTAGCTCTTGCCGGCGAGGTTGGCCAGCACGTTGAGCCGCCCACGGTGGGGCATGCCGATGCAGACCTCGTCCAGGCCGGCGGCGGCCGCCGAGCACAGCACCTGGTCCAGCAGCGGGATCACCGACTCGCCGCCCTCGAGGGAGAACCGCTTCTGCCCGACGTACTTGGTCTGCAGGAACGTCTCGAACGCCTCGGCGCTGTTGAGCCGGCGCAGGATGCGCAGCTGCTCGTCGCGCGATGGCTTGTCGTGGCCGACCTCGACGCGATCCTGGATCCAGCGGCGCTCCTCCGGGTCCTGGATGTGCATGTACTCCACGCCGATCCGCCGGCAGTAGGACTCGCGCAGCACGCCCAGGGTCTCCCGCAGGGTGGCCATCGGCTTGCCCCCGAAGCCACCGGTGGCGAACTCCCGGTCGAGGTCCCACAGCGTCAGGCCGTGGTTGACGATGTCCAGGTCGGGGTGCGAGCGCTGGCGGAACTCCAGCGGGTCGGTGTCGGCCATCAGGTGCCCGCGCACCCGGTAGGCGTGGATCAGCTCCAGGACGCGGGCCTGCTTGACGACGTCGTCCTCGTGGGAGGCCGAGATGTCCTGCACCCAGCGGATCGGCTGGTAGGGGATGCGCAGGGCGCGGAAGACGTCGTCGTAGAAGTCCTCCTCGCCGAGCAGGAGCTGGTGCACACGACGGAGGAAGTCACCGGACTGCGCGCCCTGGATGATGCGGTGGTCGTAGGTCGACGTCAACGTCATGACCTTGCTGACCCCGAGTCGGGCCAACGTGTCCGGCGCCGCTCCCTGGTATTCGGCCGGGTAGTCCATCGCACCGACGCCGACGATCGTGCCCTGACCGGACATCAGTCGGGGCACCGAGTGGACCGTGCCGATGGTCCCCGGGTTGGTGAGGCTGATCGTCGTACCGACGAAGTCGTCGGCCGTCAGCTTGTTGGTGCGCGCGCGTCGCACGATGTCCTCGTAGGCCGACCAGAACTGCGCGAAGTCCATCGCCTCCGCGCCGCGGATGGCGGGCACGAGCAGCGTGCGGCTGCCGTCGGACTTCTGCACGTCGATCGCAAGGCCCAGGTTGACGTGCTCGGGCTTCATGACGGCCGGCTTGCCGTCGACCTCGGTGAAGCCGTAGTTCATCTCCGGCATCTCACCCAGTGCCCGGACGACCGCGAAGCCGATCAGGTGGGTGAACGACACCTTCCCGCCGCGGCCGCGCTTGAGGTGGTTGTTGACGACGGTGCGGTTGTCGATGAGCAGCTTGGCCGGGACGGCTCGCACACTGGTGGCGGTCGGCACCGTGAGGCTGGTCTGCATGTTGGTGACGACCCGGGCCGCGGGCCCCTTCAGCGGGACGGTCTGCGTGCCGGTGGGCGCGGACTTCGTGGGCGCGGCGCGCTCTCCCTTCGGCGTCGCGTCCGCGGCGGGCGCGGCCTTGGCCGCATCGGCCGCATCGGCCGCTGCCGGCTTGCTTTCCCGTACGACGTGTCCGCTGGCCCGGCTGCCGTCCTGGGGTGCTGACGGCTCCGGGGGGGAGATCGCCTTGTCCGTGGTTGCCTGCTCCGTCGCGGGGGCGGCCATGGAGCTTCCCGGCTGCGGTGACGTCCCCTGGGGGTCTTCCGGTGCCGGGGTACCGGCGCCGCCGTTGGTGGTGGCTGCGCTGCCGTCCTGCGGCTGATAGTCCTCGAAGAAGTCCCACCAGGCCCGGTCCACCGACTTGGGGTCCTCGAGGTACTGCTGATAGAGCTCGTCGACCAGCCACTCGTTGGGACCGAAGTCGACCAGCGCGCTCTTCCCGCCTGAGCCGGATGTGCTGCCGGAGGTGCTGCTGGCTGACGGCTGCGACGGCTGCGACACGGCGGGAATCGCCCTCTTCCGACGGGTTGAACGATCAGTGCTGGCTGCCCACCAGCGTAGTCGCCGTTGGATGGGCTACGTGCTGCAGGCCGTGGACGAGCTGAGCGGTCGATCGGCGAGAAGCGACCTGGCCCGGTCGCGGCCGAGGTTCCAGCCGGCGATCCCGTCGTCCTCGGTGACGGCGATGGCGTGCAGCGCGCACGACCGCGTCGGCTCGCGGAGCCGGTCGAGGGCAGGCACGGCGTCGGCCGAGAGCTGTTGCAGGTAGGAGACGTCGATCTTCCCGGTGGCCTCGAACCGAGCGACGTTCCGGTCGGCGATGAAACCGTCGGGGTTGACCGCAGCCAGGGACAGCAGGGCGATCGCGGCCGTCGCGACGACGGCGCGCGGCAACCACGATGCACGCAACCGGACGCCCGCGACGAGCACGAGTGCGACGAGCACGCCGAGCCAGCTCTCGAAGACGTTCATGAACAGCCGCAGCCGGGTGAAGCCGAAGGCCTCCTCGTAGAGGTGCAGCCGGTGCAGCGCCGAGACGACAACCGCCAGTGTCAGCACGCACAGGGTGCCGAGGAGCACGCGCAGCAGGCGGCGCTCCGAAGGCGAGCTCCGGGGCGCCCAGCGCGCTGCCGCGCCGACGACCGCCAGCGTGAGCAGCGTGACCGCGACCAGCTGACCGAACCCGCTGCGGGCGTGCTCGGCATGGGTCAGTCCGGCGGTCTGCCGCACGTAGTCGTCGCCCCCGAGCAAGACGGTCAGCTGAACTCCGACGAAGATCGCGAACAGGGTGAGCAGCGCGGCGATCGGCGCGATCCATTCGAACGGCCGCACCGGGCGTGCGGGCGAGGGAGCCAGCACGTCCCATCGCGGCGGGACGGCGGCGAGATAGGCGGCAGACGCGGCGAGCCCGGTGAACAAGGCAAAGACGAGTATTCGCACGGGCAGTCGCACGGGCAGGTCGCCGACGTCTGCCTCGGGCAGCAGAGACGCGAACACCGCGTCCGCCGAGGCGAACAGCGCACCGAAGACCAGCAGCAGCGCGGTGCTGGCCGCGGCTGCCCGCAGCGCCGGACCCCACGAGGTTCCGCCGCGCGGGAGTCGGGTGCGGACACCTCGCCCGATCCAGGGCAGCGCGCGAAGCCCGGCTAGGGGCAGGGACAAGCCCGCCAGCAGCACGCCCGTGAGGGTGCGACCACCACTCAGGGCGTAGGCCGACACAGCGACCGTTGCGAGCAGGCACAAGGAGACGACCCAGCCCGCGTCGTGGACCAGGACCACAGCCAGCAACAGAGCGCCCAGCGAGCCGTAGGCAACCCGGTGGAGACGGTCCTGACCGGCCGTCGACGGCAGGGTGGCGGCAGCAACCAGCATGCCGACAACGAACAGGCCGAGTCCCGGCGATGCATCGGGTAGCGCGCTGCCGGCGGTGACACCGGCCAGGGCGGCCAGTCCCAACGAGGTGGCCGGCATCCCGGCCCGGTCCGCATGACCCGAATGCGGCCACACCCGATCGAGCAGACCCGGCAGGGGCGCCGAGGCGTAGACGGGCAGACGTGCCTCGCTCACGTGGCCCTCCCGGGCAGGTCGATGACGAAGCGGCAGCCGGCAGCGGCATCCGCGCCCGCGTCGTCAGCGACGGTGACCCGACCACCGTGCAGGGACACCGCCCAGCGGGTGATGGCGAGACCGAGTCCGGTGCCCCCAGTTCCGTCAGCGCTGCTGCCCGCGGTGCCGCTGCCGCGGTAGAACCGCTCGAAGACGCGCTCGCGGTCGACGGGCGCAATGCCGGGTCCCTCGTCGGACACCTCGAGATGCAGCCCAGCCGCGCCGACCGATGCCCAGACGCGCACCGTGCCGCCGGCGGGACTGTGCCGGGCCGCGTTGTCGAGCAGGTTGGCGACGACCTGGTGCAGCCGGGCGGGGTCGACCCAGGCGACCGCGTCGGGCGGTGCGACCTCCAGCGCGAAGTGCACGGTGGGGGAGGTCATCGTGGCCTCGCTGACTGCTGCCTCGAGAACACCCGTCAGAGCCACGTCGTGGCGGCTGAGGGGTTCGGTGCCGGCATCGATGCGGGAGAGGTCGAGCAGCTCGCGGACCAGCCGGCCGAGTCGCTCCGTCTGGTCCAGGGCTGCCTGCAGCGTGCGCGGCTCCGGCTGGGCGACGCCGTCGACGAGGTTCTCCAGGACGGCCTGCAGGGTGGCGATCGGCGTGCGGAGCTCATGGCTGACGTTGGCGATCAGCTCGCGGCGTTGGACGTCGGTGGCCTCGAGGTCGGCAGCCATCCGGTTGAAGGCCCGCGCCAGCTCGCCCACCTCGTCCCGGGAGGTCGCCCGGACCCGGCGGCTGTAGTCGCCTCGCGCCATCGCCGCGGCTGCCGCAGTCATCGATCGCAGTGGGGAGGTCATGCCGTGCGCGAGGACCTGCGTGACAGCGAGGGCGACCAGGACGGCGATGGGCAGCGTGTAGCGGGGCAACCAGCCGAGCTTCACCAGGCCGAACCACAGGACCAGTGAGGACACCGAGACGCTCGCGAAGACCAGCACGCCGAGCTTGATCTTGATCGAGCGCAGCCGGTCGAGCGGACGGGGGCCGCTCACGTGGGGGCCAGTCCGTAGCCGACGCCGTGCACGGTTCGGATGAGGTCCGGCCCGAGCTTGCGGCGCAGCGCCTTCACGTGGCTGTCGACGGTGCGGGTGCCCGAGGCGTCGGCCCAGTCCCACACCTGCGCGAGCAGCTGCTCGCGAGTGAGCACCGTGTGCGGCTGACGGGCCAGGCAGCTGAGCAGGTCGAACTCGATGGGGGTCAGGTGGACCTCGGTCTCGCCACTGCGGACGCGCCGTCCCGCGCGATCGATCTCGAGGGCTCCGATGCGCTGCGGCGGTGCCCCCGCGTCACTGGCGGCGAGTTCCTCCGCTCGTCGTACCCGTCTCAGCAGCGCGTGCACGCGAGCGACCAGCTCGCGCATGCTGAACGGCTTGGTCAGGTAGTCGTCCGCGCCCACCGCGAGACCGATCAGCTTGTCGGTCTCGTCGTCGCGCGCGGTCAGCATGAGCACTGGAACCGGATGGTCGGCCTGGATCCGTCGGCAGACCTCCAGGCCGTCGTAGCCGGGGAGCATGAGGTCGAGTACGACGACGTCCGGGCGTCGCCGCGAGACGGCCGCGACACCGGCCGGCCCGTCCCCGCAGACCTCGACCTGGAAGCCCTCGCCGCGCAGCCGGGCCGCGACCGCCTCGGCCAGCGTCGGCTCGTCCTCGACGACGAGCACCGTCGCTGGCCCCGCGGGGGAGGCGTGCTGCGTTGCGTGCTGCATGGTCCCGAGGGTAGGGACGTCGGGTGCGCGCCACCCGGTCATCCGGTGAAGGTCCGGTGCAGATCGCCAAGGTTGAGGGTCATCCAGAGCAACCGCAAGGGGATGATGACGGTCCGCGAGTCCGCTGAGTGCTGTGCCCCACGAGGCACGACTGGCACGGATGCGGCATTGTGGCAACGGTGAACCCGCCACCGGCCGCGGAGACGACACAGCAACCGCTCGTCTACGGCAGCGCCCGGGGGCGGTGGGTGCTCGCCGCAACGGTGCTCGGGTCGGGTCTGGCGTTCATCGACGCCACCGTGGTCAACGTCGCCCTTCCTCGCATCGGCGAGGACCTCGACGCCGACATCTCCGGCCTGCAGTGGACGATCAACGCCTACACGCTGACCCTGGCCGCCCTGATCCTGCTGGGTGGCTCGCTCGGCGACCGCTTCGGGCGGCGGCGGGTCTTCGTCGCCGGGGTCGTGTGGTTCGCGGTCGCGTCGCTGCTCTGCGGGATCGCCCCGAACATCGAGACGCTGGTGGTCGCTCGCGCGCTGCAGGGGGTCGGCGGGGCGCTGCTCACTCCCGGCAGCCTGGCGATCCTGCAGTCGTCGTTCCGCACGCAGGACCGGGCCCGCGCCATCGGCGCCTGGTCGGGACTCGGGGGCATCGCGGGCGCCGCCGGCCCGTTCGTAGGTGGCTGGATCGTGGACGTCGCGTCGTGGCGTCTGGTTTTTCTGATCAACCTGCCGCTGGCCGTGGCGGTGGTGGTGATCACCGCGCGCCATGTCCCCGAGTCGCTGGACCCGGAGGCGTCGAGGAGCCTGGACCTGCTCGGTGCAGCGCTGGGGGCCCTCGGCCTGGGCGCGCTGACCTACGGCCTGATCTCCTGGCAGGAGCGTGGCTTCTCCTCACCGCTCGTGCTCGCCGCTCTCGCCCTCGGCGTTGCCGCCCTGCTGGGCTTCCTCGGCCGGGAAAAGTGGGCCCGGGAGCCGATGCTGCCGCTGGGCATCTTCCGCTCCACCGTCTTCAGCGCCACCAACGCCGTGACGTTCACGGTCTACGCCGCGCTCTCGGGGGTGTTGTTCCTGCTGGTGCTCCAGCTCCAGGTGGTGGGCGGCTACTCGGCACTGGCCGCAGGCACGTCGCTGCTGCCGGTCACCGTGCTCCTCCTGCTGTTGTCGGCCCGCGCTGGCGCGCTTGCGAGCCGCATCGGCCCGCGAGTCCCGATGTCGGTCGGACCACTGATCAGCGCAGCGGGGGTTGCCCTGATGGTGCGCATCGGGCCCAACACGTCGTACGTCGTGGATGTGCTCCCTGCCGCGACGGTGTTCGGGCTGGGCCTGGCTCTCACGGTTGCCCCGCTGACCGCGACAGTTCTGGCGGCCGCGCCGGACCGGCACGCCGGCTTGGCGAGCGGGGTGAACAACGCCGTGGCACGGGTGGCTGGCCTGCTGGCGGTGGCAGCACTGCCGCTGGTCGCTGGCCTCACCGGCGAGGCCTACGCCGACCCGGAGCTGCTCGATCCGTCATTCCGGACCGCGATGGTCGTCTGCGCCGGGCTGCTCACCGCCGGCGGCCTGCTCTCTGCAGTGACGATCCGCAACCCTCGCCCCGATGCGCAGGCGGGCGACCCCGGGGTGCACCACCGTCACTGCGCCGTGGGAGCCCCTCCTGCTGCGGTCAGCTCGCCGCCTCGGTGACCCAGTCCCGCAAGCGAGCCAGGGCCTCTCGCTCGATCTGGCGGGCCCGCTCCCGCGAGACTCCCAGCCGCGACGCGATCTCGTCGTAGGTCTCCCGCCGGTCATGCTCCAGGCCGTAGCGCGCCCTGATGACGGCGGATTCCCGGTCGCCGAGTGAGCCGATCATCGCGCTCAGCATCTGCCGGGAGGCTCGTTCGACGACGAGATCCTCCGGACTCGGCTCGGCGGCGTCGACCAGGTCCCCCAACGTCGTCACCCCCGCGTCCCCGACGAGCGCGTCCAGGCTGGCCGGCGTTCGCGCGATCGCGTCCAGCTCGCTGACGGCTTCGGTGCTCAGCTGCAGAGCCTCGGCGACCTCCGCATCGCTGGCGTCGCGGCCCATCGAGGCGGCCAGCTCGCGCCGCATCCGAGCCAGCCGGCTCAGCTTCTCGACCTGGTGCACGGGCAGGCGTACCACCCGGCTCTGCTCGGCGATGGCCCGACCGATCGACTGCCGGATCCACCAGGTGGCGTAGGTCGAGAACTTGAACCCGCGGCTGTAGTCGAACTTCTCGACCGCACGGACCAAGCCCACGTTGCCCTCCTGGATGAGGTCCAGCAACGGCATGCTCGAGCGGGAGTAGCGCCTGGCCAACGACACGACCAGGCGCAGGTTGGCACGGATGAACAGCCGCTTGGCCGCCTCGCCGTCAGCGGCCAGCGCAGCCAGCTCGGCCGAGGTCGCGACCCGACCGGCCGCCTGCAGCTTCACTGCACGTCGCCCGCTGAGCCCGCTCAGCAGATGCCGCGCGTAGAGCCCTGCCTCGATGCGCTGGGCCAGTGTCACCTCGGTGGCGGCGTCGAGCAGCGGTGACCGCCCGATCTCGTCGAGATAGAGGCGCACCAGATCGGGCGCGCCGGCTTCACGGTCGAGGTCGTCGAGGGCGTCGGCCACTGCCGTCTCCGGCTCCGGCGTGGGGTCCTCGGGGGGGAACCTGTCGGTCATGATGGGGAGTCAGCCGCCTTCCCTGGGGTCGGACACCCTGCCCAACGAACGGCAGGCCACGGAATACTCCACGCCGCACCGGAGGTGGGTCGAGGTGCCTGGTCGGGTCGAGCTCACCGCCGTCGATGCCGGGGTGCGGATGCGCTCCTATGTCGTGGGCTCCCCGGACCGTGGCGAGCTCCTCCTCATCCCAGGACTGTGTGTCTCCTCCTATCTGCGGCCCGCGGCCGACGCCCTCGCCGCGAGTGGCTTCCGGGTCCACCTCGTTGACCCTCCGGGCTGGCCCCGCAGCGATGCGCCGCCCACCCCGCCGGCGGACGCGGCTGACATCGCCGAGTGGGTGGTCCGCTGGATGACCGAAGCAGATCTGCGCGACATCACCCTGGTCGGGCAGTCCTTCGGCGCGCAGCTCGCTGCCCATGTGGCGGCCCAGGCCCCGCAGCGGGTCCTGCTGCTCCTGTTGCAAGGACCGACGTTCGATCCGGCCTACCGCACGATGCCGCGAGCCGCCTGGCGGCTCGCGTGCGACTTCCCTCGGGAACGCCCCTCGCTGCTCGCCCTGGAGGCGCCCGAGTGGCTGCGGCTGGGGCTGCGACAGGTCCGTGGGGTTGTCCGGATCGGGCTACGGGACCGCCTGGAGACCACCGTGCGGCGGGTCCGCTGTCCCGTGCTGGTCGCGGTCGGGGAGCACGACACGCTGTCCACCCGGGCGTGGACCAGGTCACTGGTCGACCCCCGCCTGGTGCGGTCCCGTCATGTGGTGATGACGGGACTCCCGCACAGCTCGCCGCATGCCGACCCGGTCGGTTTCGCCCGCCTGGTCGTCACGATGACCGAGGACGTGGCAGGGTCTCGTGCGCCGCACAGTCCACCAGGTCCGCAGAGTCGCGGGGAGGTCAGCGGCTGAGCCAGGGCAGCGGGTCCACCAGGTCGCTGTTGACGATCAGCTCGAAGTGCAGGTGGCAACCGGTCGAGTAGCCGGTGCTGCCGACGGTGCCCACCACCTCGCCGGCCTGCACCAGCTGGCCGGCCTCGACGCCGAGGGACTCCTGGTGGTTGTAGGTGGTGGTGAGCAGCACGCCGCCGACCACGCCGTGGCTGAGAACCGTGCGCCAGCCGTAGGCCGTGTTGAACTCGGCGGCCAGCACGCTGCCTGCCCGGGCAGCACGGATCGGCGTGCCGCACGGCGCCCCGAAGTCGGTGCCGGTGTGCAGCTTGCGCACCCCGGTGATCGGGTGCAACCGCATGCCGAACGGGGAGGTGACCGACCCACCGACCGGCGAGCCGAGGACGCCGGACTGGACCGGGATCGTCGAACCCGGGATGTCACCGGCCGCGCCGAGCGCGGACCTGGCCTGCTGAGCCAACAGGGCCGAGAGCCGGCTGGACTCGGCGTGCAGGGATGCGAGTCGCTGCTCGTCCTCCGCCTGAGCGGCCCGCGCCGCCACGAGCGCACCGCGCTGCTGGCCCACCAGCCGTCGTACGGTCTCCTCGGCGCGCTGGGCCCGCTGTGCCAGGTCGGACACCGCCGTCAGCTCCGCCTGGGCCTGCTCGTGTGCGGCCGCGATCTCGTCGCGGATCCGCTCGAGGCTTCCGGTCTGCTCGCCGGCGCTGGTCTCGACGGCCTGCAGGTCGGCCAGTGCCGACCGGTGCGAGGTCACGACCGTCTGCAGTGCCACCAGCCGTTCGGTGAAGTCGGCGGGCGAGCGGGCTTCCAGCAGCAGCGAAACGTCGCCCATGGAACCGCCGCGCTGATAGGCGGCTCGGGCGAGGCGTCCGATCCGGGCCCGCTGGGTCTGGACCAGTGCCGCGGTCTGCTCGGCGTCGCGGGTGGCGACCATCAGGAGAATCTGGGCAGCCCCACGGCGGCGGGCGGCCGCCTCCTCGCGACGCTGCGCCGCAGCCAGCTGGGTGCGGGCCAGAGCGGCGGTCCGCCGAGCGCCGGGAAGTGCGGTCTCGGCCCGCCGCAACGCGGCGGCGGCGCTGACCATCGCCTCGGAGGACTCGGCCAGCTCTGCACGCACCTGCTCCAGGACCGTGTCGCGCTCCGCGGCAGCGGGAGTGGTCAGGGCTGCGGAGGTCCCGGGGAAGCCGGCAGTGGCGGTGGCGACCAGGCACGCCGCCGCGAGACCGCACGCGGCCGACCGGCCGGCGCGGCTGAACAGTGCCCGCAGCATGCGTGCCCCTCGCCGATCGCTGGTGTCCTCACTGTGGTGCGTCGGCGTCCCGACGGCCCGACTTGACCCAGCGACCCGGCGAGAGCGCTCAGGACGCGGCTTCGCTCTCCCACGGCAGCGTCAGCACTTCGTCGATCGCCCGCCTGGTCGCCGCGGAGATGACGCTCCACGAGAACCTGGCTCGCGCCCTGTCGGTGGCCGCCAGGCCGTAGCTCTCTCGTGCGAGGGGGTCGCCCAGCAGGCCGCGGATGGCGTCGCCGAGCACGGCGGGGGATCGTGGCGGCACCAGGACACCGGTCACACCGTCGGCAACGGCGTCGGAGACGGCCCCGGCATCGGCGGCGACGACCGGGACCCCGCAGGCCATCGCGCGCAGGACCAAGGAGACGTCACCGACGTCGGTCCGAGGGGAGACCACCACGTCGGCCGAGCGGAGCAGCCCCGGCAGGTCCATGTCCTCGACAGGACCGACGAATCGCAACCGGTCACCCACCCGCCGGTGCTCTGCAGCGGCGATCAGCCCCCGTGCCACCTCGTGCTGCAGCGGATCAGTCGAGGACGGTGGACCGATGACCAGCAGCTCGCAGCTGGGTAGGGACGGCAGGATCCCGATCAGGGTGCTGATCGCGTCCGGAGACCTCAGGTCGTCGGCCACGACGAGGCGGCGACGATCGGTCCGGTCCCACCTCGGGCCACGATCGGAGAACGCCGAGGTGTCCACGCCGAGTGGCACGACCCGGATCCGCTGGCGAGGGACGCCGATCGCGGTGAGGCGTTCCATCTGCTCGGTGCCTGGCGCCAGGATGAGTGCGGCGCCGCGGGCGATGGCGCGCTCCAGTCGGGCCCGGGCGGGGTCCTCCTCGGCGGGCGTCAGCCGGTCGAAGCGTTGGATGAACGAGAGCCCCGCGGTGCGCCCCGCGACCTGGGTGGCGAGTCCTGCCAACCAGCCATGCGCGATCACGACATCGGGGCGCTGGTGGGCCCAGCGTGCGGCCAGGCGATGACCGTGAGCCGCCACGGTGGAGAGCACCAGCTCGTGGCAGGGCTCCACCGCGACGTCCACGCCTTGCATGGACAGGGCAGCGGCCAGCTCTCGGTCCGTTCGCTGCGCGTAGGGGGTGGCGTCGGACAGCAGGACAACGCTCATGGCAGGCACCTAAAGGTCGTGCGCCGGCTACGGCGCGGAGGCATGCCGTGGGGCTACAGCATGCGATCGACGTCGATTGGACTGTGCACCGGTCACGGATCGCCTAAACGCGCCGAAACTGTGCAAGCCCGACCAACCGCCCGCTCGGGACTACCCGGCGGCCTGCTGCTGCTTCGCGTAGGTCAGCTGCAGATGGTCGGAGAGGGCAACCGCGCTGAACACGGCGGTGACGGCCCGGGTGAACCGTGGCGCGATCACCAGCCCTCCGGTCAAGGCTGTCGCGACCCAGGGGCTGAGGCAGAACGGGCAGGTGATCAGCTCGCCCACGGCGTGCTTCACGCCGCTGCCGCGCACGTCCTCCATCACCTCGGCCGGACCGCCCGGCTCCTTGTATCGGGTGAAGGGCGCGCGCAGCGGGCTGGTCACCGAGTCCTTGGTGATGATTCTGGTGATCTTGTGGGTCGCGACCCCGGTTAACCCGATGTCCAGCAGCGCGAAGTGCTCCGGCGCGTCCTTGCGTAGGGAGGCGGCGGCCATGACCACGACGGCGGCGAAGGCGCCGAACGTCGCCATCGCCGCCACGTAACCCTCCAGCGGACGCTCCTCGTCCCCCGCGTAGGCCCGCTTCTCCTCGGCGAGCTTGTCGCTCAGGTCGGTCGTCCTGGCGTCGTCGTTGTGGCCATGAAGGCTTCTCTCCGCATCACTGATGTGTCGTGGGTCAGCCGATGGTCAATGGATCTGTCGGCGTTGCAACTCGATGATCAACTCGTCGCGACTCATGCCAGATCGGCCTCCGACGCCGGCCCGCTTCGCCAGCTCATAGAGCTCGGCCCGGGAGACGTCCAGCCGGCGCGAGGGCGTCGGGTGCAGCTGGGCGACCCGGAGCTGCTCGTCCCGGCGACTCTCGTAGCAACCGCCGAGGCGCCGCATCTCCTTGCGTCCGACAACCTTGCCCAGCGGGTCCAGGACCGCCGTCCGCAGCGACTCGCCGTGGGTGGCCACCAGGTGGCGCGCCCGGCCGCAGAGGTCTGCGAAAGCGGCGTCCGCCAGATCAGCGCCGGTGACCTGGTCGGCGACCCGGTCGAGCTCGTGATCGGTCTGATCCTGTCTGGCCGCCGCGGGAGCGAGCTCGGGCTGGGTCTTGGCGATCTCGTCGAGCAGCTCGTCCCGCTCCGCCACCCGGTGGGCGCGTAGCAGGCTGGCGAACTCGTTGCGCCAGCGGTCCTGGTTGGGTCCGCTCTCGCACGCCCGTTTGAGCAGCCGGATCAGGCGCTCATGATCGAGCCCGACGAGGCGGGCAACACTGCTCGGCATGTCAGCCGGATACCCCCGCTGGATGCCGTCACACGCCGCCGGTCTGGTCCGTCGAACCGTCCCTCGCGCTGAGACGACCAGTCCCTACGTCGCGCGTGCCTCCACGGAGGTGACGATGGTCTCGGCGAGGTCGCGGATCTTCACGTTGCTGCGCTGGGAGGCCCCGGAAAGGATCGAGAAGGCCCGGTCGCGGTCGACCCGGCTCTGCGCCATCAGGATCCCGAGTGCCAGCCCGATGGTCCGGCTGCTGGCGAGCGCCTCGTCCATGTGTCCGGAGTGCTGTCGTTGTTCGGCGTTGGACATCGCCAGGGCTGCGTGCGCCGCGAACAGGGCACCGACCGAGGTCGCTCTCTCGTCGAAGGCGAACTTGTGCATCGAGTAGAGGTTGAGAGCCCCCAGCGTCTCCTCACGGACGAAGAGTCGAAAGGCCAACATGCTCCTGATGTTGGTCTCCCGCACGGCGCGCTCGGTGAAGGCCGGCCAGCGGACCTCGGTCTCGAGGTCGTCGCTGGCCAGTGTCTCCTCGTCCCGGATCGATTCAAGGCATGGCCCCTGCCCGGTCTCGTACTGGATCGCGTCGACACGTGTGACGACGTCGTCGGTCGCTGCCGGTGTGTCGATCCGCAGGGGGTGGACCAAGGAGACCCCCGCGAACTCGCACCCGTCGAGGGTGCTGACGGCGAGCTCGACGATGCGTTGCCAGGTGTCGTCCGGTGTGGGCGCTTCGTCG
>Ga0136617_10003730_pt1 | contig 13608 bp, 20 predicted proteins | sample AntDrymUQ3222106_2_FD_129672 | JGI IMG/M metagenome (GOLD analysis project Ga0136617, IMG submission 129672) | Polar desert sand microbial communities from Dry Valleys, Antarctica - metaG UQ322 (21.06) | ecosystem: Environmental > Terrestrial > Soil > Desert | place: Antarctica: Dry Valley...
CGGCGGGCAGCCGGGCACGTGGACGTCGACCGGCATGAACTTGTCGGCGGGCACGATCGCGTAGTTGTTGAAGACGCCCATCGAGCTCGAGCAGGCGCCCATCGCGATCGCCCACTTGGGCTCCAGCATCTGGTCGTAGATGCGCCGCACGACCGGCGCCATCTTGATCGAGATGCGGCCCGAGAGGATCAGCAGGTCGGCCTGGCGCGGGGAGGCGCGGAAGGCCTCGAAGCCGAAGCGCGCGACATCGACGCGGGCGGCGACGATCGACATCATCTCGATCGCGCAGCAGGCGAGGCCGAACGTGGCCGGGAACAGCGCGTTGGAGCGCGCCCAGGCGACGGCCTTGTCGAGCGTCGTCGTGAGCACGCGCTCCTCCATGTACTTCTGGAGCTCCTCGCCCTCGAGGTCGCCGCGCAGCATGTCGCGCGCGCGCAGCTGGCGGATGCGGAAGTCCTCCTGCGAGAGGTCGATCTCCGCGGGCGCGACGGCGAGCTTCTGGCGCTTTACCGCCATTCGAGCGCCCCCCTTCTCCAGACGTAGACGAACGCCGCCATCAGCAGCGCGATGAAGACGGTGATCTCAATCAGCGCGAAGGTCCCGAACGCCTTGAGCTGGATCGCGACCGGATAGAGGAAGATGACCTCGATGTCGAACAGGATGAACAGCATCGCGATCAGGTAGAAGCTGATCCCGAAGCGGAAGTTCTGCTGCACTTCGGAGGGCAGGCCGCATTCGTAGGGATCCGTCTTGTGCGGGATCGCGCGCCGTGGCCCGAACAGCTGGTTGAGCACGGCAAACGCCAGGCCCACCAGGCCTCCGAGGCCGACGAACACGATCGCCGGTAGATAGCTGTTCAGCACCACTGTCTTTTTATCAGCTATGTCCCACCTGCTCCTGAGATCGCATGGATGAGCGCACGGTCGCCGAGATCGCCGCGTGGGTCACGTTCGCCGTCAACGGGATCGCGGGCGCGTTCGCCGGCTGGCGCTGGTGGCAGGTGCGCCCCAGCGACGCCGCCTGGCCGCTACTGCGCGCCGGGCAGCTCGTCGCGGTCGCGCAGGCGCTCGTCGCGGGCGTGCTGTTCGCCGCTGGATATGCGCCCGGCGACGGGCTGTACTGGCTCTACGCCCTGCTGCCGGTCGCGATCGGGGTGATCGCAGAGCAGCTGCGGATCGCGTCGGCCGAGCAGGTGCTCGATGACCGCGGACTCGAGAACGCGCAGGCGGTCGGAGCGCTGCCCGAGCCTGAACAGCGCTCCGTCGTGCTGGCGATCGTCCGCCGCGAGGTCGGCGTCATCGCCCTCGCGGCGGGTGTCGTGGCGCTGCTCGCGCTGCGCGCCGCGCTGATCGTCTGACGCGCTACCGGCGGAAGATCCGGAAGGAGTCGATCCACTGCAGCGGCGTCTCCTTCGAGAAGGTCTTCTTCTGGTCGATGTACGCAAGCCAGTTGCCGTAGCGGACCTTCGTCGGCAGCGCGCGCATCCGCTTGGAGGCGATCCCGCACGGGCCCTTCGCGACCCCGAGGCTCACCGTGCGGCGGGTGACGCCGCGGAAGCGGAAGTGCGCGTAGACCGGCTTGCCCATGATGAAGCCGCGCGCCGTGACGGTGACGCGCTGGCGGGGCCGCTTGGGGCTCGGCGTGCGCGTCAGGCCGAAGCGCACGACCTCGAAGGGCGTCGTCACGACGACGGGGGCGGCCGGATTCGTCGTGTCGGCGGCGATGAGGGTGAACGCCTCCTGGTTGCCGTCGGGCTTGGCGAACGACGGGGGGAACACGCTCGTCCTGACGCTGCCGGTGGCGTCGGCCGGCGCGGACGTGAGCGGCACGGGCGTCGGGTTGGAGGGCGTGATCGTGGACACCGAGACGAGGTGGCCGGGCGTGAAGCCGCCGGCGAAGACCGGCATCGTCTTGACGTCCTTGATGTAGTCGACGCACGGCAGCGTCTTGACCTCCGCCGCGCCGGCGGACGGAGCCGCCACGGCGAGTGCGGCCAGGGGGAGCACGGCGAGGGCACGGCGCACTACGGACATTGGACCTCCGCTGGATCGACTCTCGCAATTTCCCCGTCGGCGGCGATGCTAGATGGTTGGTCGAGCGTTAACCATCTAACTGGTGGGTCGGTCGTGCGAGTCCGGTGCCTCGCCGGGTCTCGAGAGCAGCTCCTCGCTCGCGCCCCAGAGCCGCTGCTGGGCGTCGCGATCGTATGAGATCCGCGACGAGCGCCGCGCGCGGCGGCGGACGAAGTAGCGGCCGCTGACGCCCGCGACGGCCGGGGAGCTCGCGAGCCAGACCTGGGTGCGCGCACCGCGACGCGGTGAGACGGCGAGCGGCGGAACCTGCATGAGCGTCATGAACGCGCGCATGACGGCGCCGTTGTTGTGTCCGAAGCCCGTGCGCACGAGGCCGGGGTGCAGCGTGTTCGCGGTCACGCCGGAGCTCTCCAGCCGGCGCGCGAGCTCGTACGTGAAGAGGACGTTGGCGAGCTTGGAGCGCGCGTACACGGTCCAGCCGTCGTAGGGGTAGACGGACTGCAGGTCGGCGAAGTCCAGGGCCCCGGCCCGATGGGCGGCCGAGGAGACCGTGACGACGCGCGCCGGCGCCGATGCCGCGAGCCGCTCACGCAGGAGCGCTGTCAGCAGGAACGCGCTCAGATGGTTGACCTGGAAGGTCTCCTCGAGGTCGTCGACGGTGATCCGGCGCTGCGTGAGCATCAGCCCCGCGTTGTGGACGAGCACGTGCAGCGCGTCGAAGCGTTCGAGCAGCTCGCCGGCGGCGGCGCGCACGGTGTCGAGGTTCGCGTGGTCGCAGCGCACGACGTGCAGCGCGTCGCTGCCCGTCTGCGCGGCGATCAGATCGCGCGCCCGCGCGCCGCGCTCCTCGCTGCGGCACAGCAGCGCGACGGTGGCGCCCATCCGTGCGAGCGCGAGCGCGGTCTCGAAGCCGAGGCCCGAGCTCGCGCCCGTGACCGCGCAGACGCGACCGTGCACCGGCGCTCCACCTACCCCGCGACCGTCGTGTAGCGGCCGCGGTAGAAGACGAGCGGATCGCCGTCCTCGCCCGCGCCGGTCCCGACGATCTCGCCGATGCCGATCTCGTGGTCGCCGCCCGGCAGCAGCTCGCGCAGCTCGCAGGCGACCCACGCGAGTGCGCGGTCGAGCACGGGAACGCCGTGCTCGTCGCTCCAGCGATGCTCGGTCAGGACCTCGAACTTCTCCGGCCCGATGCGCTTGGAGGCGAACACCGCCGCGAGCTCCTCGTCGCCGGCGCGCAGGACGTTGACCGCGAAGCGGCGCGACGTCCGCACGACCTCCAGCGTGCGCGAGCGCGTCTCGAAGCAGACGATCAGCAGCAGCGGAGTGAGCGAGAGCGACGTGACGGCGTTCGTCGTCATCCCGGCCGGACCGTCGGGACCGATCGTGGTGACGACCGCGACGCCGGTCGGGAAGCGGCCGATCGTGTCACGGTAGACGCGCGCGGGGTCGGTCACCGCTTCACCTCGAGCTTGCCGTACTGGCCGAGGTCGTCGTGGTTGGCGATCGTGCAGACGAGCCGGTACTCGCCGGGCGCCAGCGCGACCTTGACCGGCTCGCCGGTCTCGCCGGGCTGCATCGTGCCGACCCGTCCGCCGGGGATCTCGATCGGCTTCCCGTCCGGGCCCTCGGGGATCTGGATGACGAGGTTGTGGGTCAGCCGGCCGGTGTTGCGGACGACGACCTTCGTGCGCCCCGGCCTGAGGACGACGTTCTGCGGGACGATCCGGTACTCGTCCAGCGTGACCCGCAGGATCGGCCGATCGGTGCGAAAGACGGCATCGTCTCCGCAGCCGCCAAGGACTCCCGCGAGGACGGCGAGGACGGTTGCCAGGAGGGTCGAGCGCGACATCGCCAGCGGGATTGTTCCGTATGATCTGCGCCGCCCATGGCCCGACGCGTCCTGATCGCCGCTTGCATCGCCGCCGCGGCCTCGCTCGGCGCCGGCTGCGGCTCGTCGAGCGTGAAGCTCGCGAAGGACGATCCCAACCACGCCGGCGCGGTGGCCTTCGCCGAGCGCTGCGGCTCGTGTCACACGCTCGACGTCGCCGGGACGCAGGGCTCGGCGACCGATGTCTCCGACCGCGAGAACGTCGACGGGCCGAACTTCAACGAACGCAAGGAGAAGGTCGACGACGTGATCTACGCGATCCAGAACGGCGGCTTCTCCGGCGCGATCATGCCCGAGAACATCGCCACCGGCGCCGAGGCGCGCCAGATCGCGGAGTTCCTCGCGAAGTACGCGGGACCCGGCGCGCCGAAGCCGGAATAGCGCACGTTCAGTGCTCGACCTCAGGCTGATCCGCCGCGAGCCCGACGCGGTGCGGGCAGCGCTCGCGCGCCGCGGCGCGGACGTGGCCGGCCGCCTGGATCGCGTGCTCGCGCTCGACGCGCGCTGGCGGGAGGCGGCGCAGGCGGCCGAGGGGCTTCGCGCCGAGCAGAAGGCCGCCTCCGAGGAGGTCGCGACCGGCAAGCGCGAGGGCCGCGACGTCGCCGCCCAGCTCGAGCGGCTGAAGTCGCTGTCGGGCGAGGTCAAGGCCCTCGGCGAGCAGGCGCGCAGCGCCGAGGCCGAGCTGCAGGAGGTCCTGCGGTCGCTGCCCAACCTGCCCGATCCGACGGCCGCCGAGCCCGGGGACGAGGTCCTGCGGGTCGTCGGCGATGCCACGCGGCGCAGCGGCGGCCGCGACCACCTCGAGCTCGCCGGCGAGCGGATCGACATGGAGCGCGGCGCGCGGCTGTCGGGCTCGCGCTTCTACTACCTGCGCGGCGACCTCGTGATGCTCGAGCTCGCGCTCGTGCAGTGGACGCTCGCCAAGCTGCGCGGGCACGGCTTCGAGCCCGTCATCCCGCCCGTGCTCGTGCGCGAGCAGGCGCTCTACGGGACGGGCTTCCTGCCCGACACCGAGCAGCAGATCTACCACCTGCTCGCCGACGACCTGTACCTCGCCGGCACGAGCGAGGTCGCGCTCGCCTCGCTGCACGCGGGCGAGATCCTCGACGCCGCCGAGCTGCCGCTGCGCTATGCCGGCTTCTCGCCCTGCTTTCGCCGCGAGGCCGGGGCCGCCGGCAAGGACACGCGCGGCATCTTCCGCGTGCACCAGTTCGACAAGGTCGAGATGTTCTCGTTAGTCGAGCCGTCGGCGAGCGCCGAGGAGCACGAGCGGCTGCTCGCGATCGAGGAGGAGATCTTCACCGCGCTCGAGGTGCCCTACCGCGTCGTGAACATCGCCGTCGACGATCTCGGCGCGAGCGCGGTGAAGAAGTACGACATCGAGGCATGGCTGCCCGGCCAGGGCCGCTTCCGCGAGGTGACGTCGACCTCCAACACGACGGACTTCCAGGCCCGGCGCCTGGAGATCCGCATGCGACGCGAGGGTGGCAAGCCCGAGCCGCTGCACACGCTCAACGGCACCGCGGTCGCGGTCAGCCGGACGCTCGTCGCGCTGCTCGAGAACGGCCAGCGCGAGGACGGCTCGGTCGCGCTGCCGGCCGTGCTCGGGCCCTACGGCGCGCCCGCCGAGCTGTCCTCCGCGCTGCCATCCTGAAGCACGTGCGCGATCGCCTTCGTGCGGTCGTCGAAGATGTCGAACGTCTCGACGAGGCTCGTGATCTGAAAGAGCCGCAGCACGGTCGGGTTCGTGCAGACGAGCGCCATCCGGCCGTGCAGCTGGGTCACGAGCCGCAGGCCGTTGAGCAGCACGCTGAGGCCGGTCGAGTCGATGAACTCGACGCCGGTCATGTCGAGCACGACCGCCGTCTTGCCGCTGTCGATCGCTGCGGACAGGCGCTGCGCGAACTCCGGCGCGGTCGAGACGTGGATCTCGCCGCTGACCCGGATGATGTGGGCGCCGCCGTCGGAGCTGTCCTCGGCGAGCTCGAAATGCGGGACGACCGGAGACACGCAGCTATCACACCGTGCCCGCAGCAGCCTGTCAACGCGTATCGTTTCTTATGTGACATCAGGCGATGACAACGATCTGACGATTGACGAGCTCGCGCGCAGGATCGGGATGACCGTTCGCAACATCCGTGCGCACCAGTCGCGCGGCCTGTTGCCGCCGCCGCTGCTGCGCGGCCGCACGGGCTACTACGGCGCCGACCACATCGCGCGACTAAAGCTCATCCAGGAGCTGCAGACCGAGGGCTTCAACCTCGATCTCATCAAGCGCCTGCTGGAGGGCGCCGGCGGCTCGAGCAGCGAGGTCCTGCGCTTCAAGCACGCGCTTGCGCGCCCGTTCGTCGGTGAGGAGCCAGCGAACGTCGGCATCGCCGAGCTGATCGCCGAGTGGGGCACGGCCGATCCGGCGATGCTGATGAAGGCGCTGTCGCTCGGCCTCGTGCGCCAGCTTCCAGAGGGGCGCTTCGAGGTTCCCAGCCCGCGCCTGATGAAGGCCGGCCTGGAGCTGCAGCGGCTCGGCGTGCCACTCGAGCGCTCGCTCGAGTTCACGGCGACCGTGCGCGAGCAGGCCGACCGCCTCGCGCAGACCTACGTCGACCTCTTCCTCGAGACGGTCTGGACGCCGTTCGAGCAGGCGGGCCGGCCGAGCGATGGGTGGCCGGCGGTGCAGGAGGCGCTCGAGCGCCTGCATCCGCTCGCCTCGGAGTCGCTGCTCGCCGTCTTCGGGATGGCGATGAAGGATGCCGTCGGGCGCGAGACGGCGCGCGCGTTCAAGCGGATGGCAGGCGACACCGCCGGCGCCGCCGCGTCGTGACGGCGCCGCTTCCGACGCTCGCCGGCGAGCGCGTGACGCTGCGCCCGCTGACCGACGCGGACGTCGAGGCGCTCGTGACGATCGTCGAGCGCGACGGCGTGCGCGAGTGGTGGGGGATCGACGCCTCGCGCGACGCGACGCGCGAGGGCCTGCGCCACGACGGCGCGGCGTTCGCGATCGACGTCGGCGGCGCGCTCGCCGGCTGGCTCGGCGTCGTCGAGCAGCTGACGCCGAACTACCGCTCCGCGGGCCTGGACATCATGCTCGCGCCGGAGCACCAGGATCGCGGGCTCGGGCCGGAGGCGCTGCGGCTCGCGGCGCGCTGGCTCGTCGAGGACCGTGGCCACCACCGGCTCACGATCGACCCCGCGGCGTGCAACGAGCGCGCGATCCGTGCGTACGCGGGGCTCGGCTTCAAGCCGGTCGGGCGCATGCGCCGCTACGAGCGCGGCGCCGACGGCGCGTGGCGCGACGCGCTGCTCATGGACCTGCTGGCTGAGGAGCTGACGTAGGCCACAGCTCGCCGGCAGCGGCGCGCTCGAAGCCGATCCACAGCGTGTTCATCGCCGTCGCGACGACCCGCTCGCGCGGCACGTCGGGATGGTCATACCACCACAGCGCGAGGCCCTGAAGCGCCGCGCGGACGACCTCCCAGAGCATCTCCATCGCGACCGGATCGTCCGCGCCGGCGATGCTCCGCGCGGCGGGTTCGCGCGCGAGCAGCGGCAGGACGGCGGCACGGCTGGCGGCCGCGACCTCGCGGTGGATCGCCTCGATCTCGGGATCGCCCGTCGTGTCGCGAAAGAGCATGCGCCAGGCATAGGGATGGTCCTGGACGTAGCCGAACCAGGCATCGAGCGATCGTGCGATCCGCACGCCGGCCGGGTCTTCGCCGCCGAGCTGCTCGCGCCAGAGCGCGCGCAGCTCGGCGAAGTGGCGCTCCAGCAGGCTGCGGTGCAGGTCGCGCTTGGACGCGAAGTGGTCGTAGACGACGGGTGCAGAGACCCCCGAGCGGCGCGCGATCGCGTCGATCGAGGCGCCGTGGTAGCCGCGCTCGGAGAAGACCTCGGAGGCGGCGATCTCGATCACCTCGCGCCGCTCGGTGGCGGTCATGCGCCTGCGCTTCGTTGACAACCTAGTGCTCCATAGGTACGTTGAACCGACCCTAACGATCATTAGGTTACGCCTCGCCTCCGAGGCCGAGGAGCTCGACATGCGATTGACGACCGCTGCCGCCGTGTTCCTGGCGGCCAACGCCCTGCACTCGCTCGACCACGCACGCCAGGGCTTTGACCGGCTCACCCCGGAGATCGTCTCGGCGGGGACGCTGCTGTCGCTGGGGGCCGTCCTCGCGCTCGTGCTGGCCCTGCGCGCGGACCGCCGCGCCGCGCCGGTCTGCGTGGCGATCGGCGCCGGCGCCGTGCTGGGTGTCGTCGCGAGCCATCTCGCGCCGCACTGGAGCGCGTTCAGCGATCCCTATCCGGACCTCTCGCTCGACGTGCTCTCGTGGGTCGTCATGCTTGCGGAGATCGTGGCCGCGCTCGTGCTCGCCGTCGCCGGCGCGCGCGAGCTCCCGCGCCGCAGCACCGCATGACGCCGCCCGTGCTCACCAACGCCGAGCTCAACCGCGCGACGCTCGCGCGCCAGCTGCTGCTCGAACGCTGCGCCGTCGCCGTCCCTGCGGCGATCGAGCAGCTCGCGGGCATGCAGGCGCAGGAGCCCAAGCACCCGTTCATCGGGCTGTGGACGCGCCTGGAAGGCTTCGAGGAGGACGCGCTGCGGCGCGCGCTGCAGGACCGCGAGGTCGTGCGCTCGACGCTCATGCGCTCGACGCTTCACCTCTTCAGCGCGGCCGACTACGCGGCGCTGCGGATGTCGCTGCAGCCGCCGATGTCGGTGGCTCAGCGCGTGCTCGGCGCGCGCTCGCAGGGTCTTGACCTCGACAGGGTTCTGCCCGCGGCGAACACGCTGCTGAAGGGCAGGGCGCTGGCGTTCGACGAGATCCGGGCGCGACTGCAGGAGCAGTTTCCCGAGGTCAACGACCGCGCGCTCGGCTACGCCGTACGCACGTTGCTGGCGCTCGTGATGGTGCCGAGCGAGAACGCCCGCTGGGGCTTTGATCGCGTCGCGTGCTTCGCGCCGGCGGGCGAGTGGCTGAGCGAGCCGCTGGCCGAGGAAGACGCGCCGGCGCTCGCGCGGCGCTATCTCGGCGCCTTCGGCCCGGCGAGCGCGAAGGACATCCAGGTCTGGTCCGGGGTCGGCGGCATGAAGGCGGTGCTCGACGGCATGCGCGACGAGCTGATCGTCTTCGCCGACGAGCGCGGGCGCGAGCTGTTCGACCTGGCGGACGCGCCGCGTCCCGGTGCCGGCGCAGCGGCGCCGCCGCGCTTCCTGCCGGAGTTCGACAACCTCGTGCTCGCCCACGACGACCGCTCCCGCGTGATCGCCGACGAGCACCGCCCGCTCGTGACGACGAAGAACCTGCGCGTGAAGGCGACGTTCCTGCTCGACGGCGTCGTCGCCGGCACGTGGACGATCGCGATCGAGCGCAAGGTCGCGACGCTGTCGATCGCGCCCTTCGGGTCGCTGCCCAAGCGCGCGCTCAAGCCGCTGACGGCGGAGGCCGAGGCGCTGCTGCGCTTCGCCGAGCCGGAGGCGAAGGACTACGAGGTGCAGGTCGGCTGAGGCGCCCCGGGCGCGCTACGCCGCGCGCTCGCCGTGCTCGACGACGAGCCGCCGCAGGCGGTCCTCGTCGGGCTCGGACGGCCGCGTCGTGTCGATGAAGTCCGTGATCTCGGCGGCGAAGCCGGCGGGGTCGTCGCGGTGCGGGAAGTGCCGTGCGCCGTCGAAGATCCGCAGCCGGCTGCCGGGCATGAGCTCGTGCGCGCGGATGCCGTGGCGGGCGGGGATGATCGTGTCGCGGTCGCCCCAGAGGATCAGCGTGGGGACGGCTTCGGCGAGGTAGAGCTTGTCGGTCGCGCTGACGCGCTGGCCGCCGATCTCGATCACCGAGCGCGCGGTGTGGACGAACGCGCGGCGCGCCTCGATGTCCTGCAGCGAGGCGAAGCCGGCCGCCATCGCCGAGACGTCCGAGCCGGCGCCGAGGCCGATGCGGTGGATCCAGCCCCCGATCTTCGTGCCGGCGCTGACGAGCGGCTGGGAGGCCAGCAGCGGCAGGACGTACTCCGCCGCCGGCAGGGCGACAGCGCGCAGCAGCGGCGTCACGTGGCGGCCGAGGCCGCCGCTGGAGACGAGCACGAGCCGCTCGACGCGCTCCGGGAACTGGTAGGCCATCTGCATCGCGATCCCGCCGCCGAGCGAGTGGCCGGCGATCGTCGCGCGCTCCTGGCCGAGCGCGATCATGAGGTCGCGCATGAGCGAGGCGTTGGCGCCGAGCGAGTAGTCGCCGCGCGGCTTCGCCGAGTCGCCGTGGCCGAGCAGGTCGGGCGCGATGACGGTGAAGCGCGTCGCGAGCTGTGCGAGCACCGGCTCCCAGCTCGCCGACGAGTTCGTGATCCCGTGGATGAGGACGAGGACCGGCCCGCGGCCACCGATCCGGTAGCTGAGCCGGTGACCGTGCAGGCGGATCTCGGCGTGGCGCACGAGGCGCCTTACGGGATCTGCAGGCCGGAGATGGCGCGCGCGATGACGAGCCGCTGGATCTCCGACGTGCCCTCGAAGATCGTGTAGATCTTCGCGTCGCGGTGCCAGCGCTCGACGGGGAACTCGCGCGTGTAGCCGTTGCCGCCGAGGATCTGGATCGCCCGCTCGCTCGCCCAGACGGCGACCTCGCCGGCCTTGAGCTTGCTCATCGAGCCCTCGGCTGCCGTGAAGCGCTGGCCGGTGCGGCCCATCCACGACGCGCGCCAGACGAGCAGTCGCGCCGCGTCGATCTCCATCTTCATGTCCGCGAGCGCGAACGCGATCGCCTGGTTCTCGATGATCGCGCGGCCGAACTGCTTGCGCTCCTTCGCGTAGTCCAGCGCGTACTCGTAGGCCGCGCGGGCGATGCCGATCGCCTGCGCGGCGACGGTCGGGCGGGTGACCTCGAAGGTCTGCATCGCGGCCTGCGAGCTCGAGCGCCCGCCCGCGCGCGTTCGCGCGAGCCTCGCGTCGAGCTTCTCCTTGCCTCCGAGCAGGCAGCTGCCCGGCACGCGGCAGTCGTCGAGGAAGACGTCGGCGGTGTGCGAGGCGCGCAGGCCGTGCTTCTTGACCTTCGTGCCCTGGGTGAGGCCCGGCGTGTCGGGCGGGATGATGAACGCCGCCTGGCCGCGCGAGCCGAGCTTGCGATCGACGGTCGCGACGACGACATGGATCTTCGCGATGCCGCCGTTCGTCGCCCACGCCTTCTGGCCGTTGAGCACCCACTCGTCCTTGGCCTCGTCGTACTTCGCGGTCGTGCGCAGGGCCGAGACGTCCGAGCCCGCATCGGGCTCGGAGACGCAGAACGACGCCACCTGCGGCTCGTCGGCGGTGCCGAAGCACTGCGGGATGAACTCGCCCATCTGCTCGGGCGTGCCGGAGCCGAAGATCGACGCGACGGCGAGCGACGTGCCCATGATCGCCATGCCGATGCCCGCGTCGCCCCAGAAGAGCTCCTCGTTGGCGATCGCCATCGTCAGGCCGGTCGGGTCGGCGTGGAACTGGGCCAGGCCCTCGAAGCCGTAGAGGCCGATCTTCGCGGCCTCCTGGATGATCGGCCACGGCGTCTCCTCGCGCTCGTCCCATTCGTGGGCGGCGGGGCGGACGACGTTCTCGGCGAAGCCGTGGACCCAATCGCGGATGTCGCGCTGGTCCTGGGAGAGCTTCAGGGAGAAGGCGGGAGTCTCCTCGTCCCCGGAAACCTCGACGTCGGCGGTCGTTGACATGGCGTCGTCAAGGCTAGTGCAGGACACTGCGCGCGAGGAGGTCGCGCGCCCCCCGACGGGTCAGGATCGGCGGCGCTTGCGCTTGAGTTGGCTGGCGAGAAACGCCCTGACGGTCGGTACCTGTGGCCGCTCGTCCTCGAGCGATGTGAGGCAGTCGGGGCACAGGCAGCCGTCGTAGTACTGGGCGAATGCGGCTCGCGTCGTGTCGTCGATGCTCACGCCGGCGCACCAGCAGGCGCCGCTGTCGATCCCGCATTCAAACGCGTTGGAGCAGCGCGGGCAGACGGTCGGCGTCACGGACATGCGTACATGGTGACGGGCGCGCCGAGCTTGCCAAGATTCATGATGCCGGCGGGCACGCCGCTCGTGGTCATGGCAGGAGCTTGCCGGGATTCATGATGCCGCGCGGATCGTTGTCGTCGTCAGCTCTCTTCGCGCCGGGATCGTTGTCGTCCTCAGCTCTTCCTGCGCGCCGCCTTCTTCGCCGTCGCCGCGTCCTGCAGGCGCTGCGCCTCGGACCGCGCCGTGAGCGCGTGCTCGCGCTCCTCGAGCGCCTTGGCCTCGGCCTCGAGCTGCGCGAGGCGCGCCTCGTCGGCCTCCTCCTCGATCGCTTCCTCGACCTGCCCGCGCGCCTTGCGGTTCGCCGCCTTGCGCTTGGGTTCCGTGCGGGCGGCTGCCGCGGTGCGTTCGGCGCGCCGCTTGGCGGCCTGTTCGCGCTGGTCGTCGGCTCGCGACTCGGCCGTCGCCCGTTGCTCCTCGGCGTCCTTGACGCGGTCCGCGAGGTGCTCGTCGGCCTCGGCGCTGCGTCGCTCGGCCGCGCCGCGCAGGCGCAGCGCGCGAGCGCGCTCGTCGGCAGCGAGGCGGCGACGGACGGCATCCTCGCGCAGCTCGTCGTCGCGCAGCGCGTGGCCGGCGAGCTGGCGCAGCGTCGCCTCCCAGCGGTCGACGGCGATGCTCGCCGCAGGCCGGCCGTCGCCGTTGCCGGGCAGCAGCGAGACGACGATGTCGAGTGGCAGCCGGGCGAGCTTGACGGCGCCGTCGACGGCGCTCCTGGGGATGGTTCTGACGCTCATCTAGCGCTCCTCGGGGTCGATCGCGTCGGCGTTCGCCGCTGCGGCGCGCGCTTCGCGCTCGAGTCGCGCGGTCTCCTGCGCGGCCGCGACGCGCTCGGCCTCCGCCGCGCGCTCGGCGAGGTCGGCGCCGCGCTCGTGCAGGCGCTCCCGCGCATCGACCTCGGCCTCCTGGCGGTGAGCGTCGGCCTGTGCGGCGATCTCGGCCTCGCGGCGGTCACGCTCGATCGCGTCCTCGCGCTCGCGCGTGGTGATCTCGTTCTCCAGGCGCTCGCGCTCGATCTCGTTGTCGGTGCGCGCGGCTTCGAGGTCGGCCTCGGCCTCGGCTTGGCGCGCGCGGTCGGAGGCGATGCGGGCGTCTGCCTCGGCTTCGACCTGGGCCTGCTGTAGCCGGCCCTCGCGAGCGAGATCCTCGTTGCCGAGCACCGAGCCCGCCGCCTGCTTCATGCGGCCCGCGAGCTTGCCGGCAAGGCCGCCGCGGGTGCGCTCGGGGATGTCGGGGTTCGTCACGTCATAGCTCCTGTGTCGTCTCAGACGGCCGCGTCAGACGGTCGCGATCCGGGCCTACCCAGGATCAGCCGGGTTGCAGTGTGTCGCCGGACACACAGCAAGCTTCGGGATCTTCGCCGCGCACGCCGGGCACGTCGGCGGTGACGGGCCGCCGACCGCCCGCTCGAGCAGCGCCAGAAACTGCGCCAGCGTGTCGAGCGGGATCACCATCGCGGTCTTCGAGCCGCCCGGCACGACGACGTAGACCTCCTCCTCGTCAGGCGGCCAGGACGCATCATCGAGATGGATCGCGCAGAAATGCATCAGAGTAGCGGCAGGTCGAGCGTTGTGAGGCAGGCGTCACAGCGAGGCAGCAGGGGCGCGGTGCTGGCGCAGGCGATCGTTCCGCGTAGTACGCGCGCCATTTCGGGCACCG
>Ga0136617_10003732_pt1 | contig 13606 bp, 18 predicted proteins | sample AntDrymUQ3222106_2_FD_129672 | JGI IMG/M metagenome (GOLD analysis project Ga0136617, IMG submission 129672) | Polar desert sand microbial communities from Dry Valleys, Antarctica - metaG UQ322 (21.06) | ecosystem: Environmental > Terrestrial > Soil > Desert | place: Antarctica: Dry Valley...
GCGACCGCGGCGCTCACGGATCAGGGCTGCAAGCTCGCGCAGGAAGGCCGCATCGCCGGGGCGGCGGCCGTCGGCGGGGCGGCCGAGCGCGTCGACCCGCCGAACGAGCTCGGCGTCGAGACCAATGCCGGCGCTGAAGCCGAAGCGACGCCCGTTCACGCGGCCGAGCGAGATCCGCTTCGTCCGGCCGGCGGCGATCGAAGCGGCGAGCGTCCGGGCTGCCGCGACGTGGTCTCTGGGGAGTCCGAGCGCCCGAGGCAGGACGCTGGAGCCGCCCCCGGGGATGAAGCCGACCGGCGTCGCGCCGTCGAGCCCGTTCAGGACCTCGTTGTAGCCGCCGTCACCGGCGAAGACGACGATCGCGTCGTCGCGACGGGTGGAGGCCTCTCGGGCGAGTTCCGTCGCATGCTCGCGGCCCCGTGTGCGCAGCGTCGTCACGCGCGCGCGCTCGCCGAGAGCGCGCTCGACCTCTCGCACGCGCTCGTCGTCGACCCCGCTCGCGAACGGGTTGACGATCAGTGCGACGAAACGCTTGGCGGTCATGGGACGAAAGCGTGCCTCCCGGCTAGCGCGGCGTGGCGTAGCCACGCATCCCGTCGACCAGAAGCGCGAAGAAGCTGTCCGCCAGCTCGTCGGTGTCGCGGCCGAGGCGAAGCCACGTGTACGCCCAGTTCGCGGCCGAGAGGGTGAGCAGCGCGGCCACCCCGTCGTCGAGGTCCGTGCGCAGCTCGCCGAGCTCGCGCCCCTCGCGAAACAGTGCCCGGAAGCGCTCCTCGTAACGCCGCCTCTCCTCGAGGATTTCCTCGCGCCGCTCGCCCTCGAGGTACCGCCATTCGCGGACGAAGACCGTCGCCACGTCCAGCTGCTCGGCGACGACGCGCAGGTGCGCGCGGAGCGCCAGGCGGATCTTCTCCGTCGCGGGCAGGCGTTCGTCGACAGCGTCCAGGGCGCCGTGGAAAGCTCGGGCACCGTCCCGCATCGTCTCGTAGAGGAGATCCTGCTTCGAGCGGATGTGCGCGTACAGGGAGCCCTTTTGCACGCCGAGCGCCGACGCGAGATCGCCGATCGACGTGCCGTGATAGCCCCGCTCGGCAAAGAGCCGAGCGGCTTCCCGGGTCAGTGCCGTTCGCCGCGTGGACACGCTAGAATCCGTACCCTAACGATCGTTCGGTTGGGGAGGCGGCGTGGCAGAGCGCGAGCAGAGATTTCTCGAGTACGTGCAGGAGGGCGGTCAGGTCGAGACGGACGACTGGATGCCGGACGAGTACCGCGCCAGGCTGATCAAGTTCATCGAGATGCACGGCAACTCCGAGCTGATGGGCGTGCTGCCCGAGCGAGAGTGGATCCTGCGCGCGCCGACGCTGCAGCGGAAGCTCGCGCTGACGGCGAAGGTCCAGGACGAGGTCGGTCACGCTCAGCTGATCTACCGCGTCGTCGAGGACCTGGGCAAGCCCCGCGAGCAGTGTCTCGACGACCTGATCTCGGGCAAGAGCAAGTTCCACAACGTCTTCCACTACCCCACGAAGACCTGGGGCGACGTGGGCGTGATCGCGTGGCTGGTCGACGCGGCCGCGATCATCTCGCAAAAAGCCCTGCTCAAATGCTCTTACGCCCCCTATGCGCGAATCATGAAGAAGATCTGCTGGGAGGAGTCCTTCCACATCCTGCACGGCCGCGACGTCGTGCTGGCGATGATGCTCGGCACCGACGAGCAGCGTGAGCTGGTGCAGGAGGCCGTCACCCGCTGGTGGGGCCCGCTGATGCAGTTCCACGGCAACCCGATCGCTGCGGAGGACGACCCGATGTTCGTCTGGCGGATCAAGAGCCAGGGGAACGAGGAGGCCCGCCAGCAGTTCCTCGACGGCTACGTGCCGCAGATCCTCGAGCTCGGGCTCGAGCTTCCGGACCCGAACTTGCGGAAGGACGAGGAGACCGGCGTGTGGGAGTACACCGAGCCCGACTGGGCCGAGCTCAGGCATGTCGTGACCGGGCACGGTCCGAAGAGCCAGGAGCGGCTCGAGTTCCGCCGCCTGGCGCGCCGGGAGACGGAGTGGGTTCGAGAGACCGTGCTCGCCGAAGCGGCCTAGGGGCCTGCCGCGCGTGGACGTGTACGAGGTCTTTCGCCAGGAACGCAAGGGGCAGGCGTTCCAGCACGCCGGCTCCTTCAGGGCCCCGGACCAGCGGTTCGCCGAGATGTACGCGAGGGAGTTCTACGGCAGGCGCGGCGAGTCGGTCGCACTCTGGATCGTGCCGCGCGACGCCATCCAGCCGATCGAGGAGTTCGTGGACGAGCTGAACCGGAACTACCACCGCGTGGACGGCTACTCGTTGAAGGAGAAGCTGAGGGAGGCGAGAGCTCGTGTCTCGAGCTGACCTCCTCCTCCCCCTCGCCGACGACGAGCTCCTGCTCGGTTGGCGCAACTCCGAGTGGACCGGGATCGCCCCGTTCCTCGAGGAGGATGTTGCCTTCTCCTCCATCGCGCAGAACGAGATCGGGCACGCGCGCGCCCTCTACCAGCTCGTCGCCGACGAGCTTGGCGGCACCGCGGACGAGCTCGCGTTCGACCGCTCACCCGGCGAGTACCGCTGCGCTCCGCTCGTGCAGCTGCGCCTGCCCGACTGGGCGGACACCATCGCTCGGCATTACCTCTACGAGGTGGCCGACACGATCCGGATCGAGTCGCTCAAGGGCTCGGCTGACGCCGCGATCGCCGGCCTGGCGGCGAAGATCGACCGGGAGGAGGCCTACCACCGCATGCACGCAGAGATGTGGCTCGAGCGCCTGCTCGCGACCGAGGACAGCCGCGCCCGGCTGCGCGCCGCACTTGCCACGATCTGGCCCAGTGCGCTCGGACTGCTGGACGGTGAGCTGCGTGATCGCTTCCGCGAGCGCACACGCGATCTCGAGCTCGATGCCGGCACCGTGGCGGTCGAGCGGGGCGAGCAGACGGGGGAGCTGGAGGAGCTCTGGGAAGAGATGACGATGGTGCGCCGGAGCGCGCCGGCGGGGGCCGCGTGGTAACCGCCGAGCGCGTCTGGGAGGCGCTCGCCGAGATCCCCGATCCCGAGATCCCGGTGATCTCGCTGGTCGACCTCGGCGTGATCCGGAAGGTGGCCGTCGACCGAGGCCGCGTGCGGGTTGAGTTCACGCCGACGTTCCTCGGCTGCCCGGCGCTCGAGACGATGCGTGACGCGATGGCGGCGCGAATCGCGGCACTCGGCGCCGACCCCGAGATCGACGTGGTGCTCGACGACTCCTGGTCGACGGACCGCATCACGCCGCAGGGGCGCGAGAAGCTCCGGCAGGCGGGTCTTGCACCGCCTGCCCCGCGCGGCACGGGCCCGCCCAAGCTCCTGCAGCTCCAGAGCAAAGCGTTCCGCTGCCCGTACTGTGGCTCGCACGAGACGAAGCTCGAGAACATCTTCGGGCCGACGCCCTGCCGCTCGCTTCGCTACTGCGCAAGCTGCCGGCAGCCCTTCGAGCAGTTCAAGACGATCTAGGCGGATGCGCCTCGGAGCCTGTCTCTTCCTCGCCGCGCTCTCGCTTCTCGTGAGCGCATGCGGCGGCGGCGGGAACGATCCGCTCACCCGCGACGAGTACGCCGAGGCGGCAGACGAGATCTGCACCGAGCTCGACGAGGAGAGCGAGGCGATCGCCTCTCCCACCAGCCCGGATCGGGTGGACGAGTACGTCGACGAGCTGATCCCGGCCTACGAGGATGCGCTCGAACGGCTGAAGCAGCTGGAGCCGCCCGAGGAGACTCAGGAGACGGTCGACGAGTGGATCGGCCTCGGCGACGAGACGCTCGCACGCCTGAACGAGGTGCGAGACGCCGCCGGGGAGGGCGACGAGGCCGAAGTGCGGCGGATTCTCGCGGTGGTGGCGTCCACCAACGGGCGCGTGAACGAGGTCGCCCGCGAGCTCGGTGCGCCCGCCTGCGCGTCCGAGTGACCCGCGACAAGTGGGCGGAATGGCTGGCCGAGCGGCGTTGCGGCGGGGACCGCGCCTACGAAGCGGAGATGCTGGAGGAGCTCGCCGAGGCCCGCGACCGCGATCTCGACCACGCCGCGCTGCAGGCGGGCGAGACGCTGCTCGACGTCGGCTGCGGCGACGGCCTGATCGCGTTCGGCGCACTCGAGCGGGGTGCCGCCCTCGCGATCTTCAGCGACATCTCCCAGGATCTGCTCGACCGCTGTACGGCGCTCGCGAAGGAACGGGGCCTGGCCGGCCGCTCGCAGTTCGCCCTCACCGGCGCCGACGATTTGAGCGTCATCGCGGACGAGAGCGTCGACGTCGTGACCACGCGCTCGGTCCTGATCTACGTCGAGCGCAAGCAGACCGCGCTCGCCGAATTCTTCCGGGTCCTACGCCTCGGGGGAAGGGTCTCGCTGTTCGAGCCGATCAACCGCTTCGGCGCGGACTACCGGCGAGAGGAGAGCTTCTGGGGCTATCCGCTGGACGGCCTGCGACCCGAGCGAGACAAGCTGAATGCCGTCTACGAGCGGATCCAGCCGCTCTCAGACCCGATGCTCGATTTTGACGAGAGGGATCTCGTCGCCCTCTGTGGACGCACCGGATTCGCCGAGACCCATCTCGAGTTGCACGTCGACATCGAGGCGCCGAAGCCCGTGCGCTGGGAGACGTGGCTGCATGCCTCCGGCAACCCGAAGATCCCCACGCTGGCCGAGGCGATGGAGACGGCCTTGACACGCGCAGAGCAGGAGCGAGTGGTGGCCCATCTCCAGCCCCTCGTGGAGCAGGGCGAGGGCAGACACGCTCGGCGATCGCCTACGTCTGGGCGACGAAGCCGGACTGATCCGGCACGAGCTCGAGCCCGGGCGGTCCGTCCAGGCTCGGGTAGATCGGCGTGAGCAGAAGCAGGTAGCCCTGCGTCTGCAGCACGTAGCGGAGGCAGTAGGCGCCGAGGTCGCGCATCCCTTGCGGGAAGCGTCCCCGAGCGAGGCAGACGAACCACCCGAGCACGGCGAGCACGCCGGCCAGATAGGCGAACACGCTGGCCAGCACCGCGGCAGGGAGCGCGAGCACGGGGCGGAGCAGCACGGTCCAACGCCTCTGCGGCGCCGGAGGGGAGACCCGGAGCTCGACCGGGTAGTCCCGGCCCCCCGGGAGGCTGGGATACGGGTCCGCCAGGAGCAACAGGTACGCGTGCACGCGGGTCGCATACGACAGGAGATCGGCGAGGAAGCCGTGGAGCCGTGCGGGCGAGCTCCCGCGGGCGAGCGTGGCCAGAAGGTTGAGAATCGCCGCGACGATCGCTGCGAGGCCGAAGACCAAGAGGATGACCAGATGCGGAACCGCGAGCAGCAGGCGAAACGCGACCGTGACCCGTGAGCGACGGAGGTCGTCCCGCACGACCAGCCCGATCGGGTGGCGCTCCGCCACTACATGCCCTTGAAGCGAGGCTGCCGCTTCTCGAGAAAGGCGGCGACGCCCTCGCGAAAGTCCTCGCTCGCTGCGGCGGCGGTCTGTAGCTCGGCCTCGAGCTCGAGCTGGTCCTCGAGCGTCGCGGTGCCGGCGTGCTCGAAGAGTTGCTTCGTCATCCCGATCGCCTGCGTCGGCATCGCGGCGAGCGCCGCGGCGAGCTCGCTTGCCCGACCCGGCAGGCGCTCGGCCTCCACGACCTCGGACACGATCCCCCAGGCGTGCGCCTCCGCGGCGCCGAGCCGGCGGCCGGACGTCATCCACTCGAATGCCCGAGCGAAGCCCAGGAGGCGGTGGATGAAGAACGTCCCGCCCGAGTCGGGAACGAGCCCGATGTTGACGAATGCCGGAATGAAGGTCGCCGTGTCGGCCGCGATCCGGATGTCGCAGGCCGCCGCGAGCGAGAGGCCCGCTCCGGCAGTCGGCCCGTTCACAGCCGCGATCACGGGCTTCGGGAGCTCGCGAATCGCGGTCACGTTGGGGTGGTACGTCTCGCGCAGGTGCTGTCGGATGTCGCTCGCGTCCCCGAACTCGTTCAGGTCCTGCCCCACGCAGAACGCACGGCCGGCGCCGGTGATCACGACGGCGCGTACCTCGGCGTCCTCTGCCTGCGCGAGCGCGTCGGCAAGACGCTCGTGCAGCGCGCGGTTGAACGCGTTCAGCACCTCGGGCCGGTTGAGGGTGATCGTCTGAACCTCGCCCTCCCTGCTGACCTCGACCTCGGGCATCAACTCTCCTTCTTCGACCGCTCCAGGAAACGGCGGATCGCGTCCTGCGTCTCGTCGCTTCGCATCGACAGCGCGAGCCAGTCGCGCGCGTGGTTCACCGTCCCGTGCCAGGCCAGGTCACGCCAGAAGTTGAGCTGCTGCTTGGCGTAGCGGGTCGTCTCGGGCAGCTTCGACGCCAGCTTGGTCACGTACTCGTCGACGGCGGCGTCGAGGGCCTCGGCCGGCACGGCGCGGTTGACGAGTCCCCACGTCTCGGCCTGCCGGGCGGGGATCTCCTCGCAGAGCATGATGATCTCGCGCGCGCGCCGGTCGCCCACGAGGAGCGCGAGCCACTGCGTCGCGCCGCCTGCCGGCACCGAGCCGTGCTCGAGCCCGACGTGCCGGATGAACGCGTCGTCCACCATCACCGCAAAGTCGCACGCCATCTGCAGCTCGTTGCCGCCGCCCACGCAGATGCCGTTCACCCGCGCAACGGTCGGCTTGCCGAGCTCGCGTAGCCGGTCGTGCACGTCTTTGAAGGCGCCGAACCACTTCCAGTACTCCTTCGAGTTGCCGACGAGCTCCGCGCCCCACGAGCGGAGGTCGGCGCCGACGCAGAAGGCTCGCCCGGTGCCGGTGAGGACGAGCACGCGAACCTCGTCGTCCCAGGAGGCATCCTCGGCCGCGCGGGCGATCTCGCGCAGCATCTGAAAGTCGAAGGCGTTCAGCACCTCCGGACGGTTCAGGCGGATGGTCGCCCGCGGAGGCGCCTTCTCGTAGACGATCCGCTCGAAGCCGAGCTCGTCCGGCGCCTGAGGCTTCGGAGCCGAGACCTCGGTCAAGCGACTTCCGCGAAGTGCACGTGGAAGGGGATGCCCAGCTCCATCGCGTCCTTACCCGTGGCCATGAACTCCGGCGTCTGCGCGGCGGCCTTGAACGAGTCCTTGTCCGGGAACTCCCATTCGGCGTAGTACCGGAACTTCGGCTCGCCCATCGGCGCGCCGAAGACTCGCCCGTGCCGGAACGTCCCCCCCCCGACCCGCCGGCACAGCTCCGCGTGCTCCTCGAAGCGCGCCGCGTCGGGCTCCTGCTCGTAGACGACGAACACTCTCACCATGGGTCGACTGCCTCCTTCTCTCGCGAGCTTGCGAGCGTATAGCTTGCGCTCGAGCGACTGAAAGGAGCCTGACATGGCAGGAAAGCTCGTCCACTTCGAGATCCCCGCCGGGGATACGTCACGGGCGAAGGAGTTCTACAGCTCCCTCTTCGGGTGGCAGTACCAGACCTACGAGGGCCCGGTCGAATACCACATGACCGAGGCCGGCGGCGATCCGGGCGGTGGGCTGTACCAAGGTGAGAGCGGCGAGCAGGGTGTCCGCGTCTACTTCGACACGGATGACGTCGAGGCCGGCGCTGCCCGCGTGCGCGAGCTCGGCGGAACGGCCGAAGAAAAGATGTCCGTGCCGGGCATGGGCTGGTTCGTGCACTGCAAGGACACGGAGGGCAACGCCTTCTCGCTTTGGCAGAACGACGAGTCCGCCTCGCCGCAGTAGCTTGACCGCAAGCACCGCCGGCGTCGTCGCCCTGTGTGCCGTCGCCGGACTGGGCGGCGCCGTCCAGGCAGCGGTGATGGGGCGGTTCGGAGAGCGGATCGGGAGCTTCGAGGCGCTGGCCTTCGCGACGCTCCTGACCGCCCTCCTCGCCGGAGCTGCGCTGCTCCTCCTGCGGCGCAGCTTCGCGGGCTACGCCGACGGGTTCCGGTCGCCGGTGTGGCTGTGGTCGGCGGCGCTCATGAGTGCCCTGATCGTGTTCGCGCTCACCGTCGCCGCCCCCCGGATCGGTACGACGGCCGCGATCGCACTCCTGATCGCCGGGAATCTCGGGACGGCGGCGGTGATCGACCGCTTCGGGTGGTTCGGGGTGGACGAGGCGGGCCTCGGATGGCCGCGCTTGCTCGGGATCGCCCTGCTCGCGGTCGGCGCGGCGCTCACCCTGCGTTAGGTGCTGGGCTCGCGCAGCCCTGCGTCCTCGAGCGCCGCGGCTACGAGCGGGTCGTAGCGCTCGGCAGCGAGGTCGCCGAGCGGGTCGCGCGTGTGCGCGAGCAGCTGCCCGTAGGGGAGCGAGAACGCGGCGCGCATCGCGACGAGCCGGCGGCGCTCGCCCGAGGGCTCGCGCAGGACGCGCGATGCGGCGGTCAGGCGCCGCACCTGGGCGATCCGCTCAGGCAGGAAGCGAAGCAGCAGAAGCCCCGCCGGCAGGAGGAAGACGACGAGACCGAGCAGGTTCGCCAACCGGTGGGCGCCCTCCTCGCCGCGCTCGCCCAGGTCGGCGACCTCGCCGCCCGACGACTCGCCCGCGCCGCGTAGGCCGTCCGCGAGCTCGCCCCCGATCAGCGGCGTGCCGTCGACCGCGTCGGCGGCGCTCTCGAAGCCGCCCTGAACCGAGCTGCCGGCGCGGTTGACGCCCTCGCCGAGCACGGCGAGCCGGTCGACCGCGTCGTGCACCTTCAATCCGAGCCAGGCGAAGACGAGGAGGAGCAGGAGATACAGCAGGTCGCGCCCGATCGTGGTCAGCCGCCGAGAGGGAATGTCCGGGTAGAAGCGGATACCGGATGCTTACCCCGAAAGCGGCTCGAGCAGTCGCCAGCCCACGAGTGGAAAGAGCGCAACGACCGCTATCGCGAGCGACCACGAGGTCGCGTCGACGAGCGCCGCGAAGGGCGCCGGCAGCGCAGCCGCCGCGAGCGCGAGGACCGTCTGCTGCAGGCCGAGCGCGGCCCCGCTGCGAGCTGGACCGGCGAGCTCGGCCGCCGCGGTGAACGAGAGGCCGTTCCAGCTCATCGCGAGCACGCCTGCGACGACGAGCGGCGGCAGCAGGAGCGCCCGCGGGGCAGGTACGAGGACGGCCACGAGGGCGACCGCGGCGGCCATCGCCAGGGCGATCCGGCGCAACGGCAAGAGCCGGCTGCCGGCGACGTCCGACCAGCGCCCCGCGCCGATCCGGGCACCGATCCCGAGCACCTGCACCACTGCCAGGACGGCAGCGGCCGCGCCCGCCGAGAAGCCGCGCCGGTCGTGCAGGAGGAGCACGATGAAGCCGACCAGGCAGATCTGCGGCGCGAGCAGGAATGCGCTCCCTGACGACAGGCGCCAGATTCGCGCATCTCTGAGCACCGCTCCCGCCGGCTCGGTCGCGGCCGGGGCAGGATCGGCGGCTCGATCCTTGATCAGCGCGGCCGCCACGAGCCCGGTGAGCGCAAGCGCGCCCGCAAGGGCGAGAAACGCGGCGGTCAGGGACAGCTGCGGGAGAACGAGCGCCGCAACCGCGCCGCCGATCGGGATCGCCGTCTGCCGCAGGCCGAGCGCGAGCCCTCGCTCCGACGCCTCGAACCAGTGCATGACCGCCCGCCCGCTCGCGGAGTTGACGCTCGCGCCGCTCGCGCCGGCGACGACGAGCAGCGCCACCAGCAGAACGAAACCGTCGAACACGGCCGCTCCACCCGTCGCCGCTGCGGCTCCCAGGAGGCCGACTGCCAGGACCGGCCGCTCGCCGATCCGATCGGTGAGCAACCCCCAGGCCAGCAGCGCGAGGGTCGAGCCGAGAAACGGGGCCGCCAGCGCGATCCCGACCTGGGAGAGCGTGAGGTCGTAGCGGTCACGCAACGCCGGCGCGAGCACCGCCACGCCGAGGAAGAGCGCCGAGTAGCTCGCCTGCGCAGCCGTCCCGGCTGCCAGGACGACCCAACGATACCTAGTAGTTCGAGGTATTACAGACCGAACGGGTTCGACGGCCGGCTGCCGGTGCCGACGAGCACGCTCTTCGTCTCCAGATACAGGTCGAGCGTCTCGAGGCCGAGCTCACGGCCGAAGCCCGATTGCTTGTACCCGCCGAACGGAATGCCCGGAAACGCCGTGTAGGGCATGTTGATCCCCACGAGGCCGGACTTGATCTGACGCGCGAGACGGTGGCCTCGAGCGGGATCGCCGGTCCATACGGTCGCCATCAGGCCGTACCGGACGTCGTTCGCAATCCGCACCGCGTCCTTCTCGTCCTCGAACGGAATCACGGTCACGACCGGACCGAAGATCTCCTCCTGTGCGACGCGCATCGCGTTGTCGACGCCCGCCAGCACGGTCGGTGGGTAGAAGGCGCCTTCGCCGCCGGTCGGCTCGCCGCCGAGCACGACGTCGGCTCCCTCAGCCCGGCCGGCTTCGACGTAGCCATGCACGCGCTCGCGGTGGTCGAGCGAGATCAGCGACCCCATTTGCGTCTCGGCGTCGAGCGGGTCGCCGACCTTGACGCGGCCCGCGGCGTCTGCGAACTGCGAGACGAAGTCGTCGTAGAGCGGCTTCTCCACCAGCACGCGGGAGCGGGCCTCGCAGCTCTGGCCCGCCGAGTAGAGGATCGACCAGACCGAGCTCGGGATCGCATCCGCGAGGTTGGCGTCGGCGAAGACCAGGTTTGGGCTCTTGCCGCCGAGCTCGAGCGTCAGGCGCTTGATCGGGTCGGAGGCGAGTCGCATGATCTCGCCGCCCGTCGCGGTCGAGCCCGTGAAGGCCACCTTGTCGATGCCGGGGTGGCGAACGAGGTAGGCGCCCGTCGAGGGCCCGTCGCCCGGGACGATGTTGATCACGCCGGGCGGGAACCCCGCCTCGCCGGCCAGCTCAGCCAGGCGGAGCGCAGTGAGCGGCGTCGCCGGGTCGGGCTTGAGCACGACCGTGCAGCCGGCCGCAAGCGCCGGCGCAAGTTTCCACGTCGTCATCATCAGCGGGTAGTTCCAGGGAACGATTTGGCCGGCGACGCCGACCGGCTCCTTCAGCGAATAGAAGAGCAGCGAGCCGCCGATCGAGTTCGAGCGGCCGGCGATCGTGCCGATCGCGGACGCGTAGAAGCGGAAGTTCTCGACCGCCTGAACGAGCTCGGCCTTCACGGAGCTGATCGCCTTGCCGACGTTGCGGGCCTCGAGCTCGGCGAGCTCCTTCCGGTTCGCCGCGATCGCGTCGGCGAGCGCGTGCAGCAGGCGCGAGCGCTCGTTCGGGGGCGTCTTGCCCCAAGGTCCTCCGAGGGCCGCGCGGGCTGCCTCGACGGCGCGGTCGACGTCGGCCTCGCCGGCCATCGCCGCGCGGGCGAGCGTGGTGCCGGAGGCGGGCTCGCGCAGCTCGCGCAGCTCTCCGGAGGCGGCCTCGGTCAGCTCGCCGTTGATGTAGAGGCCGTACTCGCGCTCCGTCGCAACCGCCATTTCATCCTCCCTTTCGCTCGAACAGCGCAGCCTGCCCCTGGCCGACGCCGACGCAGAGGGTCGCGAGACCGTACCGTCCGCCCCGCCGGCCGAGCTCGTGCAGCAGGCTGACGACGAGGCGCGCGCCGCTCATCCCCAGCGGATGCCCGAGCGCGATCGCGCCGCCGTTGACGTTGACCCGCTCGGGATCGAGCCCGAGCTCACGAACGACCGCGAGGCTCTGAGAAGCGAACGCCTCGTTCAGCTCGACGAGGTCGACGTCGCCGACCTCGATCCCCGCGCGGGCGAGCACCTTGCGCACCGCGGGGACCGGCCCGATTCCCATCACGCGCGGGTCGACGCCCGCCACCGCGCCGGCCACGAAGGCACCGAGCGGCCGGGCGCCGATCGCCTTCGCCCGCTCCTCGCTGGCGATCACGAGCGCGGCGGCGCCGTCGTTGATCCCGCTCGCATTCCCGGCCGTCACCGTCCCGTCGCGGCGGAAGGCGGGCTTCAGCGCGGCGAGCTTCTCCTCGTTCGTGTCGGGGCGGGGGTGCTCGTCGCGCACGACACCGTTCACCGCGACGAGCTCGGTGTCGAAACGGCCCGCCTCGGCCGCGGCAGCCCACCGGCGCTGCGAGGAGAGCGCGAAGGCATCCTGCTCCTCACGGCTGACACTCCAGCGCTCGGCCACGTTCTCCCCGGTCTCGCCCATCTCCTCGAGCGGAAACATGTCTGCGAGCCGCGGGTTCGGGAAGCGCCAGCCGAGCACCGTGTCGTAGACGGTGGTGTTGCCCCGCGGAAAGGGCTTCTGGGGCTTGGCCATGACGAGCGGCGCCCGGCTCATCGACTCGACGCCGCCGGCGACGAAGAGATCGCCGTCTCCGGCGGCCACCGCGTGGCACGCGGCCACGACGGCCGAGAGCCCGGAGGCGCAGAGCCGGTTGACCGTTACCCCGGCCACGGACTCGGGCAGACCGGCGAGGAGAGCGGCCATGCGGGCGACGTTCCGGTTGTCCTCCCCCGCCTGGTTGGCGCAGCCGAGGTAGACGTCCTCGATCTCCTCGGGGGCGACGCCGCTTCGCTCGACGGCCTCCGCAATCGCGATCCCGGCGAGGTCGTCGGGCCGGACGCCCGAGAGCGCGCCGCCGTAGCGCCCGATCGGCGTGCGGACGGCGGAGAGGACGACGGCTCGGTCCACGTGCTGAGCCTCGCGCACTACATTCTCAACGGACGAACTCGACCGCGACGGGGGAGTCGAAGGCGCCGATCGCCTCGCCCCGGCGAAGCAACTCGCGCACCGCGCGCTCGCCCTCTTCGTCATAGGCGCGGGTGCGCTCGTTCACGTACATGCCGACGAAGCGATCGGCCAGCTCCGCGTCGAGCCCTCGTCCGAAGCGCATCGCGTAGGCCATCGCTTCGTCGCGGTGCTGGAGGCCGGCGTCGATGGAATCGTGCAGCACGGCCGAGAGCCGCCGGAGCGTGTCCTCGCCGAGATCCCGGCGGGCGGCGTTGACGCCGAGCGGCAGAGGCAGCCCCGTCTCCTCGAGCCACCACTCGCCGAGGTCGAGCACCCTGCGGAGGCCGAGCGATCCGTACGTGAGCTGGCCCTCGTGGATGAGGAGGCCGGCTTCGGCGGCGCCCGACTGCACCTCGTCCAGGATCTGGTCGAAGGGCACCTCCCGATAGGCGAAGTCGCCGATGCAGAGCCGAAGCGTGAGGAAAGCGGTCGTCATGCGGCCGGGAACCGCGATCTCGATCTCGCGCAATCGATCGCGGCCGAGAGGCTCGCGCGACACGACGATCGGCCCGTACCCGGCGCCCATACTGGCTCCATGCGGGAGCAGCACGTAGCGCTCCTGCACGAAGGGGTACGCGTGCAGCGAGAGGGCTGTCACCTCGAGGCGCCCCTCGAGCGCCCATTCGTTCAGGGTCTGGATGTCCTCGAGGACGTGCTCGAAGCGAAAGCCGCGTGCGTCGATCCGCTCCTCGGCGAGCGCCCAGAACATGAACGCGTCGTCGGGGTCAGGGCTATGGCCGAGCCGGATCAGCATTCCACTGGACCGTAGCGCTTGGAGGGCAGCTGAGGGAACCTCCCCGTCGCTGCAGATCCCTGGTCCGCTTCGCGGACGGGCGCTTCGCGCCTCAGCGCCGCCCGAAGAACCAGCGCTCGAGCGGCTTCAAAAGCTCGTCGTGGCGGAATGGCCGCACCTTCTCGTCCCGCCCATCAGCCTCGGA